>Ga0187864_10000169_pt1 | contig 74966 bp, 58 predicted proteins | sample June2016WEW_11_4_FD_132985 | JGI IMG/M metagenome (GOLD analysis project Ga0187864, IMG submission 132985) | Peatland microbial communities from SPRUCE experiment site at the Marcell Experimental Forest, Minnesota, USA - June2016WEW_11_40 | ecosystem: Environmental > Terrestrial > Soil >... | reverse complement strand
ACCTGGTCGCAATTCGACTGACGCCTGCTGCTGTCCCGTCTTCGCCGGATATTCCGCCATTCTGAGGCCCCGGCCGGCCGGTGGATGAACCTTGGCTCGGTCGATGGTCAGTTTTGCTCGGGAGGCGACTGTCGAATTCTGGAATACTCAATCGGAAGCAGGAAGACGGACACCGGGCGCCGCTTCCGGACGGCGGGGCGATGGGCACGGTGAATCTGTGCCCACCCTGCATTGCCTATTTTTCCTTCTTTTCGCGCGTAGGACCGTTTACATCGGAATGTTCCGGCCAAGGACATCGATTTTTACGGGACGCACCGGCGGGTTGGCCTGGTAAAAGCGATATTTCTCCTGGACATCGGCTTCTGCACCGAGATGCCCTGCAATTGCTGATGCAAATTCCAGCGCTCCCCTGTCACTGAAGTGTAAGAAATCCTGGAAATATGCATCATCCCAACCGGTGATTTCCTCGCGCAAGTCGATTGTCTTTACCCCCATTTCCCGGCACAGGCTCAAGTATGCACCGTTGAGCTTGTCCAAAGAGGAAATCCATACAGGGTAGTTCTGGGATACATTCTTGCGCGTTGGCGCTCCAAGCCACTGTGGGACGAAAACCGGGATGACCCCTTCAGCGCGAAGCGAAGTAACAAAATACCGAAGGATGGCCAGGTTTTTCTCCAGTTGACTATCGGGCGCCGCCTCTTGGATTGTTGAGGCCAGTTCCATGTTGGCAAAGATGTTGCCGCCTCCGCCTCGTTTGTTGTGTGCGCCGGTAACGAGTACGCTCCGGCTCATCCATTCCATTAATTTCCCGCGATACGGCTGCGGGCTGAACCGCCCCTGAAGTCCCGACCACTCGCGGGATGTGACGCCCCGATACCCCCAATAATCTTCCCGAAGCAGTCCGGAAAGGGCTTTTGCCCACCAGGGAGTGAGATCGTTTACTCCCTGAAAGATCAGAACGATGTCCGGCCTAACTTGATGATCGTAGAGAATGTATTTGACGTAGTTTCCCCAGAGGCAATAAACAGGGAGCCCGGCATTGATGACCTCCAGTCCGGGGTACGCGGATTGTAAAGCCTTTTGTAACTGCATGCACCATGTGGCCTCATCATCCGTCACCCCTGTGTCAAATGTCGTCGACCCTCCTACCACCAGAACACGCAAAGATGAGGATGGCGCCAGTTCATTTCCTCTGAATCCGCAGGAGTTGATGCGCAGAAAAGTATTCATGTATTTAGTAGAAATTCCGGGATGCAGTACGAATGGGAGAATTCCATGCTCGATGAACAGGCTCTTTGAGCTCTTCATGGCCTCTTCGATGGCTGAATTCATCGTTACAGGCCATTCTCCGTTAGACATGCGAAAATGGACTCTAACCAAAAGTTCAGTTGAAAGAGATATGATTAATATTATTAGTATCGAGGAAATAAGCACCTTTGCAAATTCTTTCACTTTATTCATACTTAATGCCTTTTCTGATTTAGAAATTTGACTTTCTAATTTGGAAACTCGCTAGACATAGTTGTGCCCTCACACGCTGTCACTCCGCCGAATGCCCGCTCAAGGAAGTCTAATCTGCTAAAAAAGAGTGTAAATAAAGGGGGCCAAACCCGTGCCGGACAAAAAGATAAGCAGAGAAAAAGCCAGCATCACTATTATGATCGGCAGCAGCCACAACTTCTTGTTTTCCCGCAAAAAGGTCCACAGTTCCCAAAGGAGGTTCCGATCGCGTTCGTTTGCCGCGATCTTTTCAAATTCGCTCCTCGGCAGTTTGCGCATGGCAAGAAGGTCCTCTCAGTACTGGCGAAAATAGCTGCTTATATCCTGCCGCGCAGCTTTCGGCATCCAGTAGCTGTCCCTGCCGGCGGCGGACTTCAGAAAGAGGGCATCGCGTCCGCGCAGCTTGAAAAGCAGCGCGATGGGAGTAATTATACAGTAGAAAAGGACGAGAAGTGTAAACTGAGAAATCGACCATCCGATCGGGAAAGCGGCGATCATACAGATGATATAGAGTCGGCGGACCATCCACGGCGCTACCAGGCCAGGCGCCCCGGCCGCCGCAAGCGCTCCAAGGAAAACAGCGGGCGTGAAGTTTTCTCGCATAAACAGGTGGTGCGCTCCCCAGGCAGAAAAGATCAGGACCCAGGCCGCTGCAAACTGGCGCAATGTCTTCTGCGACGGATTGAAATCCAAGTTGCTCATGAGAAAGCGTCCTCAGTCGAGTTCAAACTTGGCGAGGTGTTCCGAGCGCTGGGCTTCCGTAGACGTTCTCGACATTTCGCTCTTCAGCAAAAGGAAATCTTCCATCACCAGCGCATCCATGTTCGTTGCCATAAAACACTGGAAAGCGTCCTGAGGCGAGCAGACAATCGGCTCACCCCGCACATTGAAGCTGGTGTTTACTATGACCGGGCAACCCGTAAGCCGTTCAAATGCCTTCATAAGGCGATAAAAGCGTCCGTGGCGTTTTGCATCCACGGTCTGCACACGGGCGCTATAGTCGACGTGGGTGATGGCCGGGACCGTCGAGCGTGCAATATTGACTCGATCGCGCAGGTCATCGGCTTCCGACATTCTCTTCAGCTCGGCATCCCCCAACTGCACTCGGTGTCTTTCGAGGACCGGCGCAACCAGGAGCATATAGGGGCTTTCCTGGCCTGGCTTCATTTCGAAGTACTCGCTCGCCCGCTCACGCAGTACAGATGGAGCAAACGGACGGAAGCTTTCGCGAAACTTGATCTTGAGATTCATCGTGGCCTGCATGGATGGGTTTCGCGCATCGCCAATGATGCTGCGGGCTCCAAGCGCCCGCGGTCCAAACTCCATCCTGCCATGAAACCAGCCGACAATTTTGCCTTCAGACAATAACCGGGCGACTTCCTGCAGCAAATCCGGCTCATTATCGAACAGGTGGTATGTGGCGCTCATCTTATCGAGGGAGATCCGAATAGAATCGTTACTGAATCGCGGTCCAAGCAGACTGCCTTTCTGAGCGTCATGTCCTCCGGGTCGGCGGGGTCTGTCCATCAGCTGGTACCAGATGAACAAAGCGGCCCCCAGGGCGCCACCCGCATCACCCGCTGCCGGCTGAATCCAGATATCTTCAAAAGGTCCTTCGATGAGCAGCTTCCGGTTGGCTACACAGTTAAGGGCAACTCCGCCGGCCAGCACGAGATTATTCATTGCCGTTTTCTTTTGCGCTTCGCGGGCCATGCGCATCAGGACCTCCTCGGTGACCTTCTGAATACTTGCCGCCAAATCCATGTGGCGCGGTTCCAGCATGGATTCAGGGGCTCGGTTAGGGCCGCCGAAGAGTTCGTGAAACCGTCCGTTTGTCATGGTCAGCCCCTGGCAGTAATTAAAGTAGTCCATATTCATCCAGAAACTGCCGTCGGGGCGCAAATCCACCAGCTTTTCCAGAATAGTATCCACATAGACGGGATCCCCGTATGGGGCGAGCCCCATCAGCTTGTACTCGCCACTGTTAACTTTAAAGCCGCAGTAGTACGTGAATGCCGAGTAGAGAAGCCCAAGGGAGTGCGGAAAGCGCATTTGAGAAATTATGCGGATCTTGTTCGATTCACCTACGCCATAGGTAGCCGTACCCCATTCGCCAACACCGTCCACCGTCAACACGGCCGCCTTTTCAAATGGGCTGGGAAAAAAGGCGCTGGCAGCATGGCTCTCATGATGTTCCAGGAAAACAAGGGGCACACGCCGGCCGGTATTCAGTCGCTCCCGCAGAATGCGGCGCATATTGAGCTTGTCCTTGAGCAACTGCGGCATAGCGACACGAAAACTCCTGAACCCGGCGGGCGCAAAACTTAGATATGTTTCCATCAGCCGGTCAAATTTGACCAGGGGCTTATCATAGAATGCGATATAGTCCAGTGCCCCCATATCAAGTCCGCCCTCGCACAAACAGTAAGCGATTGCATTGCCCGGAAACCCGGGGTCGTGCTTTTTGCGGCTGAAACGTTCCTCCTGGGCTGCTGCAACTATGTCGCCATCAACCACGAGAGCAGCGGCGCTGTCATGATAGAAGGCAGATATGCCGAGTATTGCCGTCATGGCAAACAGATATCCTCAGGAATCCATTTTCGGGTTAAACGTCGAACCCCGGCTCCAGAAATCCTAAGCCGCGAACAGGCTGTCGACTTCATCCCGATTTGACGCTACGGCGGAGCCTCCTGCCGCACCGGTATTCTAAACGCTGACAGGTATTAGGGCAATCGCAAATGCTTTTCACGAATGCTATTTAAGGATGTTGTTCTCAAAGCGGCAGAGGACGGACTGGCCGGCTCCGCAGTCATGCTCTTTACCCAAGGCCAATCGAAGTGCGGGGTCCACCCTCAGATGATCGGCGTCATTGCAGTCTTCATAGCCTGCTGCTACCTGATAGACCCTCCGACGCATCTCGGAACTGTTTTATCGGAGCCTCTTTCCGAGGCCGAGTGAACATTTACAACCGAACCATTCTTATCGATAGTCCATTTCAGGGTAAGTCTCGAGGACGCGATACTTCCGAAGAAAACCACTTGAAGCATAGAGCAGTGAGTTTTGTGATAATCTGAAAAGGCAATAGTCACATTACACAGATGATTCGGGGTCCAAGGCATCGAGAGGTTTATTGAATGGGATATCGACTCAAAATACTGCTCATCGGGGACGATGAGGACGACCAGCTCATCATTCAAGACCTGGTCTCGGAGATAGCGCCAAACGGGTATCGGCTCGAGAGAGTCTCCACCTATGGCGCCGCTCTGGAAGCAATAAGGCGGCGTGGGCACGATGTCTATTTGCTGGACTGCCAACTCGGTGAGCGAAGCGGCCTGGAGCTCCTGCATGAGGTTGGCGCGGACTCCTGCCGGGCGCCCTTTATCCTTCTGTCCGCAGACGGAGACGATGAGCTGCAGGTCTCCGCATTGAAGGCGGGGGTAGCTGATTACCTGGTCAAGAGCGACCTCAGCGCCCCTCTGCTTGAACGCGCCATTCGCTACGCGGTGGAGCGCAGGCGAGTGCAGCATGGACTGTGAGCCGTAGAAGAGCGATTCAGCCAACTGGCTGAAAACATCAATGAAAAAACATGGAAGGCCTTCGAACCCATCATTTCCGATTATGCTTCAACGCATCCTGAATGGAGGAAGGGGTCCTTGTGTCTCAATGAGTTCTGTGAGGAGATGAGGGAAATCATCGAAGCGATTAAAATCGGTTCGGGCCGCATTTGGAGTTTGGTGAGCAACCTGAAGGATTTCGCACGCGGGGACGAAGGCATTGCGGCCAGGCCCGTCCAGATAAACGAGGTCATCGAGAAAACCCTGGCGATTGTCGGATCTCAGCTCAGAAAACAGTCTTACCAGGTCAACATGAGCCTTTCCGACAATCTTCCGAGCATCTACGGACATTCACAAAAGCTCGAACAGGTGATGGCCAATCTACTTCTCAATGCCGCTCATGCGCTCCCGACCAAAGACGAGGGGAAAATCTCCGTTACTACCCGTTATGTTGGAAGGCTCCGCTCCATTTTGATCGAGATCGAAGACAACGGTGAGGGGATAAAGACTGAGTTCATGAGCCGGATTTTTGAGCCTTTTTATACCACCAGGCGGACCAAAGGCGGCACGGAACCGGGCCTTTCGGTCTCCTACGGTCTCGTAAGGGAGCATGGAGGCATAATCGGCGCGCTCTCAAGGCCGGGGATCGGGAGCCGGTTTACTGTCTATCTTCCCGTTGAAATGCAGGCTGGGGTTCGGCTTAGTCCCATAATCCTTTGTGTGGACGATGATCAGGGGTTTCTCAACATGCTCAGAAAGATATTTATCAAGGTAAATACGGATGTCGAGACCCTGGAGAGTGCGGAAGCAGCATTGGGGTATCTGGAAGAGCATCCCGAGGTGGATATTGTTCTTTCGGACCTGTTCATGCCGGGAATGGACGGCTGGGAGTTCCTTGCGAAAGTCAAGGCAAGGTCCCCCTTGATTGCATTCATTTTGTACACCGGTCAACGGGATGCACTCCAAGGCAAACCCAAAGGAGTGCCCTTTCCTGATTACTTTCTCGAGAAGCCCTTCACGATTCAACAACTCACGCGGCTGGTAGATTCCATTGGCAGGCAGGTCCTATGAAGGTTTATTGTTACTAAGGGGTTGGTTGCACGGGGGATTCATCGTGCAGGACCCGCGCCTGATGGTCCTTTCCTGGCTGTCAACATCGCTTCCATCACGGGGTCCCTTTTTGAGAGCCAGCTCTTAAGACACGTCAAAGGAGCATTCACCGGGGCAGAGAGAGGCCACGCAGGCTGCTTCGGGCAGCCAAACGGGGGGACCCTCTTCCTGGACGAAATCGGGGAACTTCCTCTGAACCTTCTCGCTTGTAATCGCTTCACCGTGACGGCTCAGACGCTAAAAAGTCTTTTCAACTCCAGTTGCGACAAGCAGCATGACATGATAGACTAAAAAAGGAATTCGTTTGGTTCAAACACGCGTGACTGGTGCGCCGTGTGCCTGTCATGGCGTTTGGCGATACGTAGAATCTGGCGGAAGGGGGAAAACTTATGCTCAAGATTCTAAGGATCGACTCGGGAGCACCTGGAGGGCCGAAGGCAACTGAGGTCCCTACAGGAGAATACGCGGGATTGGGAGGCCGGGCGCTCACGTCCACTCTGGTGGCCAAAGAGGTGCCGCCCCTTTGCAGTCCCATAGGCGCCGATAACAAGCTGGTAATTGCCCCAGGTATTTTGGGCGGCACTATCGCCGCCATGTCCGGACGGCTTTCGGTTGGCGCCAAGAGTCCTCTAACAGGGGGCATCAAGGAAGCCAACGCAGGGGGCCAGGCAGCACAGGTGATGGCAAGACTCGGCTATGCGGCCATCGTTCTGGAAGGTAAGCCGGAAAATGACGATCTCTACAAGGTTTACGTAAATAAAGACGGGGTAAAGATCATCAAGGACAACAGTCTGAAGATGCTGCCCAACTATGATCTGGCTGAGAAGATGAAAGCGGAGTACGGGGACGGTGTGGCTATGATCTCCATCGGGCCTGCCGGAGAAATGAAACTGAGCGCGGCTTCCGTCGCCTGCACCGACATGGAGTTTCGGCCCACCCGCCATGCGGGACGTGGAGGATTGGGCGCTGTAATGGGATCCAAAGGGATCAAGGCCATCATTCTGGACGATTCCGGCGTGAAGATGCGCGCCCCCAAAGACCCCGAGAAATACAAAGAAGCCAACAAGAAATTCGTTGAGGGATTAACTAAGCATCCGGTGACGGGACAAGGCCTCCCTGCCTATGGGACCAACGTTTTGACCAACATTATGAATGAAGCGGGAGGCTATCCCACTTACAACTTCAAGCAGGGCCGTTTCGAGGGGGCTCACCAGATCAGCGGCGAGACCCAGGCCGAGACGGAAACAGCCCGAGGGGGTTTAGCCACCCACGGCTGCCACCGGGGATGTGTCATCAGGTGCTCGGGAACCTATAACGATAAGGACGGCCATTATCTGACCAAGCAGCCGGAATATGAAACCGTCTGGGCCCATGGCGGAAATTGCGGCATCTGCGATCTGGATGCGATAGCCATGCTCGATTTTCTGGACGACAACTACGGTCTGGATACCATCGAGATGGGGGCAACCATTGGGGTTGCCATGGAAGCGGGTCTTCTCAAGTTCGGAGACGCTGAAGGCGCCATCGGGCTTGTCAAGGAAGTGGGCCAGGGCACGCCTCTCGGACGCATTCTGGGCAGCGGAGCGGCGGTGACCGGCAGGGTCTTCGGCGTCGAACGGGTGCCGGTAGTTAAAGGGCAAGCCCTTCCGGCCTACGATCCCCGGGCTGTGCAGGGCATTGGAGTAACCTACGCCACTAGCACCATGGGGGCCGATCACACAGCGGGATATGCCGTAGCTACAAACATTCTTGGGGTGGGCGGCAAAGTCGATCCGCTCAAACCCGAGGGACAGATCGAACTCTCGCGCAATCTCCAGATAGCGACTGCGGCGATTGACTCAACCGGCATGTGCCTCTTCATCGCCTTTGCTATTATGGATCAGCCTGATACCTTTCAGGCGCTCATCGATCTGATCAATGCCTTCTACGGCCTGAGCATGACTGCCGATGACGTCGTGGCATTGGGCAAGCAGGTACTGAAGACCGAGCGTGACTTCAACACGAGGGCAGGCTTTACCAAGGAGCACGATCGTCTGCCGCGCTTTTTCAGCACCGAGAAGCTCGCGCCGCATAATGTAGTGTTCACTGTGCCGGACGAAGAGCTGGACAAGGTTTTTAACTGGTAGCCGTATTATAGCGGAGGGCGGATATCGAAATCTCCACCCTCCGCGAAACTCCTTTCCCTGATCTCGGTATCGGGAAGTGAACGCCGCCCCTGTTCGGTTCGCCATATTATGATGCTATGCCTTTCGCGTCACTTCCTGCTGCATCGCGGCCAGGAATTCAGCCCCATTTCGTATAACTTCTTCATCGACATCGAAGGTCGTGCTGTGATGGCCGCCGCCGACAGGGGTGCCAAAGAGAACGAACAACGCGCTGCCACCCCTGCTCTGAACACGCTCCATCATCACGGTAACGTCTTCGGACGCATTAAAAGCGGTCTCCTGTATTACCTGGACGGTCGACGGGAGTTTCTCCGCGATTGAGGTTCCCAGTTCTATCAACTCGGGGGAACTCTCGGCGCTGAGTGCTGTGGCCGCAGGTTTGATCTCGAGAGCCAAGTCGTACATCTTCGCGGCGCCTTCCAGCACCTCCCTGGCTTTCCGGGCCATGAACTCGTTTATCTCATTGGTCACGCCGCGCGTTTCCATGCGGAAGCAAGCCTTGTCGGGAATGATGTTCCAGGCCGTCCCCGCCTGCATTACTCCCACGTTGACGCGTGAAGCCCCATCGGCATGTCTGGCGATGGCGTAAAGATTGGTTACAGCCGCACATGCGCCCAGTAAAGCATTTTTGCCCTCGTTTGGACGCAGCGCCGCGTGTGCAGCACGTCCGCGATAAGTGACCTCGAATCGCGACAGCGCCATAAAACTTTTAACGCTCATTGCAATCTGCCCGACTTGCTGCATGTTTATGCCAACATGCCCGCCGAATAGAAAATCCAGGTCATCGAGCACCTTTTTTTCAACCATCGCCACGGCCCCGCCAAGGTTCTCCTCATTGGGCTGAAACACAAATTTAACCGTGCCCCTAAGACTTTCGCGGTTTTCAGCGAAATGCGCGGCCAACAGCAATCCCATGGCTGTATGAACGTCGTGGCCGCACATGTGTGCATAACCCGGGTTCTGCGAGATAAATCCTTGCGCTGCGGGCCGATGAGAGGGATCGCTGGACTCCGGAATTTCAAGACTGTCGATGTCGAAGCGGAAACCGACTGCGGGCCCGGGCAGGGCGCCCTTTAGAACACCGACTACCCCGGTATAGCCGCCCCTGGCGGGCGCAACGAACTGCTCCTTTATACCGGACCCGATCGCCCGATCGTATTCAGCCTCCAGGGTTTGCAGATCGGGTACGACCATACGCTTATCGGCTTCGATAATATCTTTGCCAAGCAACAGATCGTACCCCCACTCGGCGAGTTTTTCCGCTACAAAGCCCGTGGAGTAAAACTCCAGCCACGCCGGCTGCGGATTGCGGTGCAATTGGCGCCGCCATTGTACGGCTTCCTCATAATGGGCGGCGATAGTTTCTTCCGGTCTACGATCTAAGGGACTCATGCTTCGTATTCTCCTTTGATTATTCCTCTAAGATAGACCATGGATATATTCAAGAGAAAAGACCTTTTTGAGACAGAGCAGCAGCACAGGCTAACACACTTCAAGAAATGAAGCGCGCTCATGGCAGAAACGGCGCCGGCCTTTCGCCGCGCATAACCCTCCTATGATAGACTTATAAACAACCCTGTGCGATATACGCCGCGCAGCGCGAAGGCCGACCGCGGGATGGTCTGTCATGCGCGATGGACGTGCGCGGGAGGCATTGCCGGCCCGCATTGGATTCTCGACAGCCCGCCCGCCCACCCGCGAGGCGGGGCTGTCGGCCGGTGGCCACAATTCCTGCAACTCGTTTTTAATCGGACAATAGGATATCATAGAGGTAATTGGTCCTGCAAAACGGCGCCGGAAGCCGCAAAAGGGTCGGCATGAGCAAAATGGAAAAGGGTTCAAACAAAGGGGGCGAATATTGCGCTCGCCGCAGCGGATTTGAGCTTAGAAAACTTGTCCGCTCGATTCTCGAGTCGCCCGATTTTGAAGAGGCGCTCAAAAGGATCGATATCGCCCCGAAAAAAATGATAAACCCGATGCTCTGTTGCCTGTTCGAAACCGACGAAGTGATCAGGTGGAGGGCGGTCCGGGGGGTGGGGATCACCGTATCTGCAATCGCTGAAACGGCCCTGGAACCGGCCCGCACCATCATGCGGCGGCTTATCTGGAGCCTCAACGACGAATCGGGAGGCATCGGCTGGGGCGCACCCGAGGCGATGGGGGAGATAATGGCCGAAAACGAAGCCCTCGCCCGCGAATATTATCGGATCCTCATCTCATACATAGATGAAAATGGTAACCTGCTCGAAAACGACGAGCTTGAACGGGGAGTCATGTGGGGGATTAACAGGCTTGCACAGAAAAGGCCTGATCTCTTGCGCGAATGGACCGGTCCGGTCCAGGCGCAGTTGAAATCCCCCGACCCGGTGAAAAGAGGGCTTGCGCTTCGGACGCTGCTTCTCCTGGCAGCGGGCGCCTCGCGGAGCGTAGATATCTTGTCGGCCGCAAGGCGGGCGGCTGAACAGCCTTCGCTGCCGCCGGTGCCTGCCCCGGACGCTGATCCTGGGGCAGCGGCCAGCCTGGCCCGCGGTCCCGGTTCCCAAGCCCTGACGCCACTTCTGTTGTCTTTACTTGAGGACCAATCCGAAATTCGCATATTTCAGGATGGATCTTTCGCTGAGCACAAAATCAGCCGCCTGGCCTCGGAGCTTCTCGACCTTACGGTTTCTGCAAGATTGCAATTTGCTCCTGTATCTTCCGCCTAAGCTCAAGAGGGTCGGATATATTGTGGAATTGGTCCCTTGTGCCGCCGGTCCCACTTACCGTAATCGATCCATATCCAAGAATTCTGCCTAAAATATCCTGATTCACTCGAATTGTTTCAATCTTGCCGAGCAACACTTCAAGCGAGTTCCTGCGGATGAAACCTACTTTCGCTATAACTCGTTGGTTTGTTACCGCAAATTCGGAGGCCGAAAAGTTAATGAATGACGACATCGCTTTGGCTATAGCGATAAGGATGAATAAGCAACCGGCGGTGCCGGCAGCATGGCCGCCACGGCTAAAAAACATGATTGCGACAATAAACCATATTACAGGCCAAAGAAACATTACCCAGTGCAACCTGGCCCGGTAAAGTATGTTTTCGCCGTTCATTAAATTTTCTTCGATGTAACTCATCTTTCCTCCCTAAGCCGTTGTTTTTGTAAGGAAACATGATCACCGCAGAGAACGCGGAGAAAACAGTTGAACGAACAGACACAACTGAAAAGCAGTGAGCAGTGCAATTTTCCCGTTCACTCTTCACTCTTCACTGTCAACTCTTCACTGTTTTGCTGTGGCGAATGCCTCTGGCCCTGGTGATTTGCATGGCCAGGGTGAGACTGAAGAAAACTCTTGAGGGTGGGCAGGTTCCCCGCCGAATCATAAGGCAGATCGAACAATCTTTCACCATCGTAAGATTCTATCCGGGGTTCGTTGCGGACTGCCTCTGCCAGCGCACTGGAAACGGCCAGCCACTCCAGGGACTTCGTGTCCGAAATCCATGCGGCTCTCACGCGGTCGGAAGTCCAGATTCCTATGGTCCGGAAGGCGGCATCTATTGCTTCCCGATCCGATTCAAACGCCAGAGGAATACGTCCCTTCTCGGGTGCTGCTGCGCTCACACAGTTAGTCATGGTCGCATTGAAGTCGATCTTCTCGACAGCCTTGCGTGTGGTGTAGTCCGCAAGACCGATTCCTGTAGCGTTCCCACCCGACTTTTCGGAAAGATCTCTAACAACGATTCGCGTAATTCTCGGGCTCTCGCACTCCTTCTCATATACGTTCATAATACGGCCCACTACTTTCGTATCCATTCCGGTCCCTGAGATCTCCTTGCCGATCTCGTCTATGAGCAGGATGTCCAGTTCTTCGAAAGGCAGCTTCGGTTTGTAAATCTTGGATTCCTGCAGGAGTTGAGGTTCTCTGGCGAGAACCTCGCCTGCCGGGATGGCTTCCACCCTGCGCAACCGGTTGGAATGGTCCTCGAGGAGCGCGACTGCTCCAAGCATCCTGAGATTCTTGAAAAGAGAGCCGGCTATGACGTGTATGGCTTTGAAGTAGCTGATATTTACGGCGAGGCGGTGCATGGTTTCGGCGCCGGGTTGCCTCCCGAGTCCGACTACTGCCATCTTGAGAATTCCGGACTCGGTATCCCCGATGTATTCCGTATGTTCCTTGATGCGATTCACAATGAGAATGTGATCGGCATCTACAGCGGCTCTGTCCGCGTAGACCGGAACGGAATCCAATATGCGGTCGATCTCAACAACTTGGAGTCCAGGGTGGATCGGAGCACCGATGCTCGCGTCTGTAATACCCAAATGACTGAGCACCTCTATCTGGCCTTCGGCAGTTCCTTTTCCATGGCTTCCCATGGCCGGATAGAGGAACGGTTCGCCCCCGGCTTCTCTGACCGCTGCAACGCAGGTCCGGAGCACCTCGTTCATCGACTCGATGCCGCGGCTGCCGGCGGTAATCAGCACCCGATCGCCCTTCCTGATCCGGGCAAGGAGGTTCGACCGCTCCAGTTCCGATCTCACCATCCGGAAGACATCGGGGTAATTTCCTTTTTCGAACTTCTGTCGAATAAGACCAAACTTCGGATACTTCATTCGGGAGACACCTCCTACCCCTCTTCAGGAAATAGAGAATTGGCGTCCGGCGGAGATTTAGCCATTTCCGCACAGAGGTTGAGTACGTAGCATAACACAAACTTCTGCTGGTGTATGTAATGGCCGATCCACCAATTCGCAGCTAAAAGCTTCTTTGCCGGTTGACCGCTTCTGCGGCATCCTTGCCGTAGCCGTCGGCGCCGATCTTTTCAAAAGTTGCCGGCTATGGGTCCCGGCGCTACTCGATGCGCCCCAAAGCTGAAGGCGGCCTGCGCCGCCCCGTATAGAGGGCCAGGACCGCTAAGCAGGCTGCGTAAGGCATGACCAGAAAAAGCTGGTTCGGCAGGGCCGGCCATCTCACGGCAAGCCACTCCGAAACTGCTTCTCCACAGCCGAAGAAAAGGACGGCCAGAAGCACTCCGGCCGGCCTCCACCTGCCCAGGATGACCGCCGCCACGGCCAGGTATCCACGTCCATGGGTCATGTTCTCGACAAACTGCGACAGTTCGCCGATTGAGAGAAACGCCCCTCCCATTCCGGCCAGCGCTCCTCCGGCGCAGACGGCCAAAAACTGAATGCGCCAGACCACGAGACCGGCGGCCCTCGCCGCTTCGGGATTCTCACCGCACGCCCGCAGGCGCAGTCCGGGGACAGTCCACTTCAGGAAGGCCGTAACTGCGGTTACTATAGCCAGGGTGGCCGGGACCAGGACCGAGACCCCTTCGGCGAGGCGGCGTAGATTGACTGACACGCCGGCTTGCGGAAGAATCGACCCCAGATTGGGCAATGCCTCCACCCCCGGTGAAGTTCCATACACGTGGAATACCTGGTTTAATAAAAACCCCGTCAGACCCACCGCCAGAAGATTTACCGCAATCGCACAAACGATCTGGTTGGCCCGCAATTTAAGACTCGCGCCAGCGTGAACAGCGCCTATGAAGGCGCCGGAGAATATAGCGCAAAACAGGCCGATCCAGTGCGATCCTGTCGCCCATGTCCCCAGCACTGCCGCAAAGGCCCCAGAGAGCATCATGCCTTCCAGGGCGAAGTTAATCACCCCGCTAAGCTCCGAGAGCAGGCCGCCGAAGGCCGCCAGGAGCAAAGGAGATGCCTTGACGAGTGTCAGCGCAATAAGGTTGAGCAATTGAGGCATCTTTACGAGAACTCCCACTCAGCAAAGCTGAACCCATTCACCACAGAGGCGGGGCATAGTCCGGTCAAGGAGAGGACACAGAGAAAAGCAAGGCCCGACAAGGGGATGGGAAGATGCGCGGACGCGGCGAGGGTCTTGTCTCCGTATCTCCACGTCTCCGTGTCTCCCTGTCCCTCCCTCTCCGCGTCAGTCTTTACCTCTCCCTGCCCGGACTATGCCCCGTCTCCGCGGTGAATAGCTTTTCGAGCCAGGATCCTATTCGGCCCTGACCGGCGACCGCGAGCAGAAGAACGGCCTGGACCACCAGTATGAAATTCGGAGAAAGATTAAGGCCGATCTGGAGCCATTTGTCCGAAGAACGAAGGCTTCCCAGAAAGAGCGTGCTCAGCCAGAGCCATTCCGGGGAGCCGTTTGCCAGAAAGGCGGCGGTCAGCCCATCGAACCCGTAGCCCGGCGAAAAGGACCTGTAGAACCGGTGGTGGACCGCACAGACCTCGAGCGCTCCTGCCAGACCGGCGAGAGCACCGCTCGTTACAAAGATCGCTGCCTGCCACTTTGATGCGGGAATACCGGCGTTTGCCGCCGCATCGAAATTAGTTCCCCCGGCGCCCGCCTCAAATCCCCAGACTGTTTTTGAAAGCCAGACATACGCGGCAAAGCAAAAGGCCAGCGCCATCAGCGGCGCCGGGGTGAGAAAGAGCGAGCCGTTTCGCAGTATCTCCGGCATTTGGGCCCCGACCGGGATAAGCGGCGTTCTCCCCATAGCGGTCCCATCCCCGAGCGGCCCCGAAACCAGGTAACTGCACAGGTAGATAGCCATGTAGTTGAGCAGAAGGGCGCTGATGACCTCGTGCACACCTCGCCCCTGCCGGAGCAACACCGCCGGAAGCGCCCAGAGGCCCCCCGAAACTGCGCCTGCAACCAGGGTGAGGGGGAGGAGTAAAAAACCGGGCAAATTGGCCGCACCCACGGCGAAGGATGCGGAAACGAGAGCCCCGATTGTGAGTTGGCCTTCGCATCCGATATTCAGGAGCCCAGCCCTGTATGCCAGAGCAACCGCAAGACCCGTTAGAAGCAGAGGAGTCATTTTCGCCAGGGTGTTTATCGCCGCCTCGGCGCTGCCCCAGGACCCCAACCATACGGTCCGCAGAAGATCGAGCGGCCCCACTCCGGCCGCCAAAGCCAGTCCCATGCATATGAGCGCTCCGGCCGCCGGCGCGGGGATAAGAAGGGCTAAGGGTCTCAAGCTGATGTGCGCTCTCATATCGAGTCCAGAAACCCCTTTTCACCACGGAGGCGGGACATGGTCCGGACAGGGGGAGGGCACAGAGAAAAGAAAACGGGCATGCAGGAAAAACCGGATGCAAACAGGAACCCGGCTCTTAAACGGAAGACGGATGTCGGACGACGGAGAAAGGACTTGCGTCCTCTGTCCTCTGTCTTCCGTCCTCTGTCCTCTGTCTTCCGTCCTCTGTCCTCCGTCCTCTGTCCTCTGTCTTCCGTCCTCTGTCCTCCGTCCTCTGTCCTCCGTCCTCTGTCCTCTGTCCTCTGTATCAGTTTTGTTTGTTCGTTCAACTGTTTTTCTCCGTGTCCTCTGTGACTCTGTGGTGAATAGCTTTTCGCGCCTCCCTGACTCCCGCCGCCCACCTGCCGAGAAGCTCGCGTGAAGCCTTTGCGCTTTCGATTTTTCCTATAATTTCACCACGATAGATGACTGCAATCCGGTCGCAGATGGAGATCAATTCATCGAAATCGTAAGAGATCAGGATAAATGAAACTCCCCTGCTGCGGCTAAGCTCCAACAGGCGATCATAGACAGCGCCGGCCGCGTGGAGGTCGAGTCCCCGGCAGGGCTGCTCGAGGATCGCCAGGATCGGAGACCCGGCAAGGACTCGGGCAAGCGCAACCTTTTGCCGGTTGCCGCCCGACAGGCCGGAGAGGGGTTCGAGCGGACCGGGGGCCGCGATACTGTTTAGCGTGACCTGTTCCTCAGAAAAACGAATGACTTTTTGCTTGCGGATAAATCCCGCCCTGGCAAATTCCTTTTCCCGCTGCCGGCCGAGAAGGAAGTTTTCCCATAACGGACGCTCCGGCAAAAGCGCTTCCTCTACCGGGTTTTCCGGGAGCCACAGGATATTTTTTCTAAGCCGCTCTTTTAGATCCAGGCGGGAAATTTCCTCGCCTTCGAACCGGACCCATCCGCTATCCGGGCGAGTTTTCCCTGCGAGAACGCGAGCAAGCGGTCTTTGCCCGTTTCCGACTATTCCGCCTATTCCGAAAATCTCCCCTTTCCCGATGGAGATGGAAATATCTCGCAACGCAGGTTCGGTCCCGGCCGGCCCCACACTCAGGTTTCGAATTTCCAGGCGGCGAGGCGCCGCCGCCATGTGCCCACTCAAACACTTCGGCGGCGGGCGGGGGTTCGCAGCATTCCGTCGTACCGGCTCGGCGCGGCCCACCATAAGCCGGGCAATTTCCTCGATGTCAGTCCCGCCGGCGTCCAGCGTGGCCGCGAGGCTTCCCCCTCTTAGCACGGTAATTCTGTCCGCGGCCGAAAAGACCTCGACAAGCCTGTGGCTAATGAAAAGAACGGTTCGCCCGCCCGCGCGAAGGGATTTCATCAAGTCGAGAAGCTTCTCCGTTTCTTCAGGGAAAAGGAGGCTTGTAGGTTCGTCGAGGATCAGAATTTCCGCCCCTCGGTAGAGCATCCTTACAAGTTCTATTTGCTGTCTCCGGGCGAAGGGAAGCTCTTTTGCCTGCCGGTCAAGCTCCAGACGGAAGCCCAGGGAGTCCTGGATCCGGTTGACTTCTTGCCTCGCCCGGCCGGTTCTTAGGACCCCCGCAAAAAAAGAGGGCCGTTGTGTTTCGCAGCCGACAATGATGTTTTCGAGCACCGAAAGCTGAGGAAAAAACAGCATGTCCTGGTGGACCATTCCGATACCGGCCCGGAGGGCTTCGCGCGGACTGCGGAACGATACCGGAATGCCCCGCAGGATTATGGACCCTGAATCGGGCCGCAGCCTCCCGAAAAGCACGTTCATCAGGGTGGTTTTCCCGGCCCCGTTTTCCCCCACAATGGCGTGGACCTCTCCCCTGGCTATTTGTAGCGAAATGTTGCGGTTCGCATAAAAGCTGCCGAATTTCTTGTAGATATTTCGGATTTCAACGAGCGGCGGGGCCGCAGCCAAGATGGGCGATGTGTCCTGGGGCAGCGAATGATTCATGTATCACAGCTCCGGCGCGGCAAACGAATCCACCTCGGCATAGCGCTTTGGAACGGTCAGTTGGCCGTTTCGGAGAAGATTTTTTGCCTTTTCTATGCGTTGGAGATCAGCCGGGTCGAAAAGCTGCCTCGAATACTTCATCTCAGTTATGTCTATCGCGCCGTCGGAGGCGCCCAGCCAGCGATGTCCGCCCTGGAGACGGCCTTCAACCGCGTCCCGGATCGCACCATAGACCGCGACGTCCATCCTCTTGAGAACGCTGGCAAGCACCCGGCCCGGGATTTCCGCGTCCTGGTCGAGGTCTTCGGCGACCATGTAAATGCCGCCGGTCCCTTTCACCGCCTCGCTAACCCCGATTCCCGTATTGCCTGCAGCCCGAAAGATCACATCAACTCCCCTGTCGATCATGGCCTTTGACAGAGATTTCCCCTTGACCGGATCGTTAAAGGACCCCGCAGTGGCAACAATTCCCTCGATTTTTTGCCCCCGCGCTTTTTGGGCCGTTTTCACCCCGGCCTGAAACCCGCTGACGTAGGCCTCAACGGGAGGTATATCCATCCCCGCCACGACTCCAACCATCATCTTCCTGGTGAAAAGCCCGGCTATAAGCCCGGCGAGAAACCCGCCTTCCTCGGACCTGAAATCGAAGCTCGCCACGTTTTCAGCAGGGATATCGCCTTCGATATTTATGAACCGGGTTTTCGGAAAATGAGGCGCCACCTCCTTCAGCGAGTCCGCAAACAGGTATCCCAGGGTGAGGACAACAGCCGCCCTGCCGGCAGCCAAAGCTATATTGGAGGCGTAGTCGGCCTGTTCCCTGGATTGGAGGAACTGTGCGTCGATACCGAAATCATTTTTAGCCCTCAGCACCCCTTGCCAGCAGACGTCATTGAAGCCTTTGTCCCCCAGACCGGCGGCGTCCGTGAGGACGATTACCTTTAAAACGTCGGCTTCCGCGCAGAGACCCGAAGAGCTATTCACCCCGGAGACGGGACATAGTCCGGACAGGGAGATGACGAGGCATAGTCCGGTCATGCAGAGGACAGCAATTGAAGAAAAACGAAAGGTTAAAAACAAATGATTCAAAGCTCTGCGCCCCCCCATTGACCGGACTATGCCCCGCCTCTGGGGCAAAAAAAGATTTCTGCTACGAAAAGGTTTGGTGGGCTGCGCTCCGCTTAGCCCACCGGATCTTTTCATGGTGTCCCGCAGGGACATGAGTTACTGCGGTGAAAGGGTACCATGACTTTAACCGACCTTCCACCTCTGCAACCTCCAACACCTGTCCATCGAAAGAAGAAAATGCTGGCAAACTCACCTCGATTCGAGATAAAAAGCAACTCTATGCCCTGCGGGGTGTGTTGTCTTCCGCCTAAATAATCCGGCATTTCCGCTCTGAATTCAACGGCTTTTGCATTTGCGCCTCGCGCTGGTGGAGCTTTTGTCGGGCTTGTCAATGTGCAGATGGCGGGTTGAGTCTTCAACGCCAGGTTTTGGGAGCTGTTAGAAACGTTTTGGGAGAGGAGAGAGCAATGTCTGTCCAGTTCGTAAAAAGCTCGGTTTCCGCGCACGGGATGGCCCCATGTGACGAGAATCGCGCATTGCGGCTTATCGAGCTGTGCGGTAGAACGGCCTACAAGTCCGAAGAAAAGATAACTGAGGACTCCGCAAAAAAATTTGTGCTCATGCTCAAATCGCACGGCCATCTTTCCGTGCTCGAACACAGCAATATTGTGCTCAAAGTGGAAAAAGACCAGGCGGCACAGATTCCGGGCGGAACGGATCCGATCACCTTTGGCGACATCTTTAATGCGCTGCCCGACAGGCTGGGTTTTCACCGCATTTTCCCTGTTGACTCCGGATCGGGGTTTCTCATGGCCGGGAATTTCCGGGCCTGGATTGAGACCCTGGATCGCCTGAAGAGGCTGGAACATGTACATGGTTTTCTGCTCCAGAGCCTGAACAGGTTTTTCCCCGCCCTCTTCCCCACAGATGGGCAGGCGGAGACAATACCCTCGCGAGCGTCGCTCGTGGGAGAAGAGGAGCAACTGGAACTGCTGAAAACCGACCCATATTTCGATCTTCCCGTTTTCGTCTTCAGGTTCGTATGCGACCGCGGCATAACGCACGAGGTTGTGCGCCACCGGGTGTTTTCTTTCACCCAGGAAAGCACCCGCTACGTGAACTACGAGAACAAAGGCATGGTTCTCATTCTGCCCGAAGAGCTATACAATTCATACGATACGGCCAAAGGCGAGCTTGCGCCTGACGACCTTCTGGCAGGTGAATGGCGAAAGCGCGCGGAGGTCCTTTTCCACTGGTACAGGGAAGACCTTGCCCGGGGCTTGAGGCCGGAGATCGCGAGGGACATTCTGCCGAACCTGCTCAAGAGCGAGATTTTCGTCAGCGGCCGATGGAGCGGCTGGAAGCATTTCATTCTGCTGAGAGATTCCAGCCAGGCGCACCCGAGGATTCGCTTTCTGGCAAAAGAGGTAAGAAGGTATTTTGCAGGGCTGGGAATCGAGTGCTGAAGCCCTGAAGCGCATACTGAAGTCAAATGTCAGTACAGTTGACAGCTTAAAAAAGGTGACGGTGTGGAACAGGAAGGGATGCGGGAAATATTTTCGCTGCAAATGGAACTGAATATCCGGACCCTGGCAAACGCAGGCAAGGATTTCGAGTCGGCCATGAACGATCCGGAACAGAGAGCCGTCTGGATCGAAAACTACCGCAAGGCGCTTTCAGCCGAACTTGCCGAGCTGATCCGGGAGGTGCGGGACCACGGGCTTGGGACTCAGAACGGCAAAATCGAAATTGTCGATATGCTCCATTTCCTCGTGAGCCTTTCCCAAATCGTGGGCCTCAAGCCTGAAGATATCCCGTCTTTCAGCGCCTCGGAAAAAGGGGCCTCCTTTCAGACCTGCGCCATCCTGGCGTTTCTTGGTATCGATGAACTTCAAAACAGCCTCAAGTGGAAATGGTGGGCAAAAGGAGGCGGGTTTAAACCGGAGATGGCAAAAAGCGCCATCCTCGATCCCTGGAAAGCGCTTGCCTGCACCTGCTCCGTTTTTAACCTCGGCTTTTCCGAACTCAAAAAAATCTACGTTGCCAAAAACAGGATCAACTTCGAGCGGCAACGGCAGAATTACAACGAGGACACAAAGACGGAATCCGACAATCTTTCCATACAGGTGTAAATGCGCCTCGCGGAGTGGGAAAATAAGCGTTCACCACGAAGAACGCGAAGGAACACGAAGAACAACCATGACTCAGGATGTAACTGTTCCGGGGATATGGCATTTTCCCCTTTTCCAAAGGGGGCGCGGGGGGATTTTAAGTTGCTGCTTTGGTGTAAATCCCGCCCCTTTTGAAGCAGGAGGATGATCCCCACTCCTCGCACGGCATGGAGATCTCCGTATGGAGTTACCTACAAAATAACTTTATTTTCATGCTTCGCGGGTGAGGCGAGCATCATGAAAAATTGCGTTAAAGAAGTAAAAAGCGCTTCAGAGAGGGACATTACTCGTATCGACCCAACTGGGTATAGGTGTGCTTTTGGTCGCCCCCCGCGCGGAGGCGTGGATTGAAACGCGTGACGAGATCCAGGCAGGATAAGCCCAAACACCACCGGCTTTCATTCCCGGCAAAGTTCATCAGTTTCGAGGGGATTGACGGGTGCGGGAAAAGCACCCTTATGGACCAGTTGGCGAACTGGCTCACAAGGGCGGGGATCCCCTTCCTCAGGACTCGCGAGCCTGGGGGAACGAGAATCGGCGAAAAAATCCGCGAAATCCTGCTCGATCCTGCTTCCTTTGAGATGAGCAGCCGCGCTGAAGTGCTCCTCTATAGCGCCAGCAGGGCTCAACTGACCGATCAGGTCATCGTTTCCGCCATGAAGAAAGGCTCGTGGGTCCTGGCCGACCGGTTCGTTGACGCCACCTTCGCCTACCAGGGATTCGGGCGCGGTTTCGACCTCGAGCGCCTCAGGATAATCCAGGAATGGACAACAAAAGACCTGTGGCCGGACAAGACCATCCTGCTCGACTGCGATATAGATACAGCCATGTCCAGGCTTGGGGCCCGGGACGGAACAGACCGGGACCGGATCGAACAGGAGGATCGCATATTCCATCAGAAGGTCCGCAACGGCTACCTGGCGCTTGCCGAAAAGGAACCGGAAAGGTTTCTTGTCCTTGATGCCTCCAAGCCGCTCGAAGAGGTAATCGAGGAATTCTACGAAAGGTTCTGGCTGGTGGAAGTCTCCCGATGACTTTTTGTATTGGCAGGCAGAGCCGATCTTCCGATAGGCGCTTACCGCCGGTTTAAATTTAAGTATTAAGGGCATATGAACATCTACGCCGGCGCCTGCTCCTGCAGGGAGTGGAAGGGTCGCATTTATCCCTGGGATCTGGCTGGGAGTCGGATGCTCCACTATTACGGCGAGCTTTTTCGCGTGAACTTGATTTCGAAAGGACCTTCGGGACCTGACGATTTACGCGCGCATGACATAATAGGTGAGTAGTGAAAAAAGCTAAGGAAAGAAGATCTTCATCAGGCAAGAGTGTTGCCGTAGAAGGTCTATTGGAATCTGATAATAGCAACATGCAAACAGGCCGCTCCAATTTCGTTCCTCCGAGGCGGGAAAAGTGGCCGGTTGACCCTCGGTTGCGCCAGGGCGGTTCTGTTGAGGACTCAAAGGAGAACACGGCGTCAATGCGTTTGCCCGCCTTGAAGGCGCCCCCGTGGTTCTGGGCTGCGGTCATTCTGGGAGCGCTTATACGAGCGTATTTCGTGCTGTTCACAGAAGGCACCTATGATGTCCACATTTGGGAAAATCACGCCACAGGGGTGCTGACACATGGGCTGATCGGTTACTATCATCAGAACATCGAAATGAATCACCCGCCGGCAATAGCAGTGGCAATTACAGGTTTGCTCAGACTATCGCAAATAAGTGGAATCGGCTTCCGTATTCTACTGAGACTGCCGACTGCATTTCTTGATGCAGGGACGGCGTTGCTGCTGTTCGATATTTTTTGCGGCAGCAGGTATCGGTTATTAATAGCTGCGGCCTACTGGCTCCATCCCCTCACACTGATTTTCTCGGCCTACCATGGAAACACGGATTCATCCATAGCTTTCTTTCTGACAGCCTGCCTGTTTCTCCTGTCGAAGAAAAGGATTATCCAGGCAGGAATTGTTTTGGGAATTAGCTTGTGGATTAAGCTGCCCGGGGTGTTGGCTTTACCTGCGATCTTTTTTTGGTTGCCGGATTGGGAAGATCGGCTCAGATTCATAATGGCGGCTTTCGTCGTCGGCATTATGACATATCTGCCGGTAATGATGATGGATCCGGAGGTAATTTTCAGGAATGTGCTGGGGTATGGCGGACAGATTATCGTCACTACCGCGCGAGTGCCGGTATGGGGGATACAGGTATTCTTTCCATTAATTAGTCGGCTGTCATGGCGATGGCAGGAACACATCTGGCCGGCCGTACGGTTTTACTACCAACACAATGTGACCATCGTGCTGGCAGCGGTTGTCTGCTTGTCTTTTTTGCGCAGATCGAAGAAGACCGTTAAGGAACTTGGAGTTACTGTTGCTCAAAGCTATGCCATACTCTACGGATTATCCAATTTCTGGTCTTTTCAGTATTTTGCCTGGTCGATTCCATTTTGGTTTTTCCCTGGAAAAGTGTTTTTCGCAGCAACGACAGTGCTGGCTGGAGGGTATATCTATGCTCTTTATGAACATCTTTGCGGCAACCTGCTGCTCCTGGGTAAGTGGGACTTCATTGGGCATCCGTACTGGCCGTGGTATTTGCTGATGATGAGGGACTTTGCCGTACTGTTCTTTTTTGCGGTGGCAATGGGATCTATATTTAGAGCAATGTGCCGCTACCGCGCCGCATAAAGCGGTGCTGGCGCTATGTTGTTACTTAAGTCCCGCCTCGTTTGCGAGAGATCTCTGCGATGACCTGCCGAAAAGCGCCGGTTCACCACAGCATTTCATGTCCCTGCGGGCTGCCCTAAACCATGAAAAGATTTGTAGGGTGGGCTAAGTGGAGCGCAGCCCACCAAGCCTTTTCGAAGCTTACGGCTTGGTCCGGGGGCGGGAAAGGACTCTTTCAGGACAAAAAATCCGGACGAAAACTGATTTGGCTTCTTCATCATTTTTCCCCTTTTCCTTTTGTCTGTTCTTGCTTTGGCTCTCTTTGCCGCTTAAATAATTATGTAGCATCTCGGATGCAATTTCACGCACACACTCGCTGAGGTTTAGAGAATCATCCAGGTCATCGTTTGCGGAACTGAATACGACGACTCAACTATGCAGCTTGAAGACTATGAGGTGATCAATGAGAACAATTGTCACTGGCGCAAAACTTATCCGATTGATTATCTCCGTTACGGCGGCCGTGAGCGGCTCTATAATCGGCGGAGTAATGCTGGATCGGCTGGTCTTGGCCGACTTTGTTCCTGCGAGAAATATACAAAAGGCGCCTGAACCTGATTTCAAACTCATTTCCGAAGCGTGGAACATCATTTCAAAGAACTATGTCGATCGGCAGGCAGTACAGCCTCAAAAACTTACTTATGGAGCTATTTCCGGCATGGTTAACGCTTTGGGTGATACTGGGCACAGCAGCTTTTTGAGCCCTGAGATGCTGAGTATCGAGTCTCATTTCTTACAGGGCAATTTCAGTGGCATTGGGGCGCAAATCAAGATCAAGGAAGGTCATATCGTAATCCTGGCGCCGATGGACGGTTCTCCGGCTCAACATGCAGGTCTACAATCCGGTGACATCATTTTGAGAGTTAACGGAGAGGATATTACCGGCCTTCCAGTCGAGCAGGCTGTGACTCGGATTGCTGGAAAGCCAGGCACTTCGGTCACCTTAACCATTTTGAACCCAAGGTCAGGACAATCCCGGGAAATCACGATCGTGAGGGCTGAAATTACTGTTCGAAATGTCAGGTGGCATCGCCTGGCCGGCTCTAAAGTGGCGCATATGCGTATCGCGGGATTCAGTCAAGGGGTCGCGGAAGAAGTGCGCAAGGCTTTAAGAGAGGTCAGGAATAAGAGTTTGACAGCCCTTATACTGGATCTGCGCGATAATCCCGGAGGCGTTTTCGACGAAGCTGTCGGCGCGGCCAGTCAGTTTCTGAGCGGTGGGAACGTAGTTCTTGAAAAGAATGGCAAGGGTGATGTCAAACCGGTTCCGGTTGAGCCTGGAGGCCTGGCGCCTGGAATTCCCCTGGTTGTGCTTATCAACGGTGGTTCCGCCAGCGGTTCGGAAATCGTCGCCGGGGCCCTGAAGGACGCGCATCGGGCCAAACTGGTCGGGGAAAAGACTTTCGGCGCCGGTACATTGCTGCAGGGATTCGGCCTCTCAGACGGTTCTGCCATGCTCCTTGCCATAGCAGAATGGATCACTCCCGCCGGACACATCATCTGGCACAAAGGCGTAACGCCCGACGTGGAAGTCGGTCTGCCGGTTGCTGCCATTCCGCTCTACCCGGATAGGGAGAAGGGTATGAACTCGGCTCAATTGAAAGCCAGTGAGGACACACAGTTGCTCAGAGCTTTGGAACTGCTCGAACATCCGGAAAGCGGATAATAGGCCCAACAATGAGAACATAATCGGTTGACAAAGATTTAATAACTTAGCTCCCCAAGAGGGATATGAAAAAAGTTATAGGCTGAACTCAAAGGTTTACTGATAAAAGACATAGAGCAAAACATCATCACGACACATACTGCAATAATGACAAATATCCCGCGAATATATCGCATATGAGTCGTTACTATTCTATCTATAGTCCATGTATAACAGAAAAAGATCGGAAACATCACGCAGAGAATGAGCCTGCCGGAAGTGAAAAAGGGCTTTGCGGCGGAGGGGTAAAAGCAAGCGCCGAAATCGAATACCATTGAGAGGGCGGCCATGTAAGCCAGAGCTGAGAAAATTCCGGCAAGGCTTACCGAAACAATGGCCTTCTCACCCGAAGCGCCGCGCATCCGTATCAAATAAAAACATGCAGTCAAAAGTAAAACGATTGTTGATATGGAGTAGAAGTAATCCAAGTAGCTTGGGGCCAATGGCTTTAAACCCCACACAAATTCTCCCCGCCAAAATGAGGCGAAAAGCCCATGGAGAAAAAAACCCATGGCGGAAAATGAGAAAATAGGATGGGGAAGGATATCGGAGAGTGATTTGTATTTCCAGTCAAGCAAGGCAATTTTATGACCCGTTCCGGTCCAGTCTCCGATAGTAAGGAAGTTGCGGACGGCCCAGACCGCTGTCGGCAATCCCAGAGAGAGGCAAAAAGCGGCTGCGCACCCAACCGATCTAACAGATATGCCTGCCCTGATTCGAGGAATATTTTTCACTGCCGGAAGGGTGATCGCCATTAACAGCAGGGGAAGGTTGGCGAGTTTTGTTAGAAGCGCAGCGGAAATGGAAATCCCCAGCATGGTATAATGCCGCCAGTCGCACTGCCTGCCCGATGCGATAATGACGACCAGGAGGAACGCAATACCCGAGAAGATAGGGGTAAGCACGTCGGGGCTGAGGGAGAAGAAAACATCTTGAGGCATGAAGGCGACAAGAAGCGGCACGCCAAAAGCCATGGCATGGTCCCGATAAGGGAGCCTTCTTCCTATGGCATAAGCCAGAATGATCAGCGCTATGTAAAGTGGAATATTCATAAAGCGGGTCCAATATAACAAACCCGCGTTCCGGAGGCCCATCATCTTTCCCAAAGAGAGCCATTGCCCTGCCATCAGGTAGTAAAGTGGGGGAGAATACTCTTCCGTGTTGGCATGGTTGTTTGACGCCACCCATCTTCGCAGCCATGGCTCTCTGATGCCCGAAGGCCAGGAGTACCTGGGAAGGCCAAATCCACCTCCAGGAAAATCCTCGGCTCTGTTCAAATACTCCTTAGTGCCAAAAAGAAACATGTTGCGATATGTTTCTCTACTCACCAGTTCCGTTCCCAGTGATGGCCATTGGTTCTGTGAGTACTTCAGAATAAGGTCGAGGTGGAGATGTTCATAACGCCATTGAAGAAAGGGAACGCTGCGCTAAAGAAAAATATGCGAAGCGCAGCTACGAAACACAATAAAGCAATCAGCCATCTTTCCTGCCTGGATGAAAAGAATTCAGGCCGGAATGTCCCAGCGTTGATAAAATCAAGGTTTTTGATGTCTGAGGGGCTTGCTGATTTACGGCTCACTTTTTCTATCCTGAACAACTGCTCAAAGAGGCCGCCAACGAATGCCGGATCACATTCGGGGTCAGATTCCACCCGAAAAAGCTTTTGAAAACCCCAGAAGCATATGGAATCTTACGATATGTCCATCAAAACATGCAAGTGCAATATCGATTAGACCGGTCCAGGAGCTTTGGGGGCACACCACTGCCCCCGCATTTGACAGCCTTGTTTCCGGCCCCAACTTACTGGATTTTCACCTTTCCTGAAACGATGTTCTCGCCTCCAGGTAAGTGTCATCGGATTGCTACATAGATGTCACACTACTGTAACATTGCTCGTCTATTTTGCGCCTGGCAGTATGTTGAAGACTCAAAATCGAAATGCAGAAAAATGGGCCGCAGTTTTTGCGACTCAATCAACTACAACAGGAGAGTCAAGATGAAAGCGTGTTCTGCCCGCAATTTCTTCGCGTCAACAGCTTTGCTGCTTTGCCTTTTTGTGGCGACGGCAGCCTTTGCGGCCGACATTACCGGAGCGGGGGCAACTTTTCCATATCCTGTTTACTCCAAATGGGCCGAGGCATACAAGGCAAAGACAGGAGTGGGCCTCAATTATCAGGCCATTGGTTCAGGCGGCGGCATCAAGCAGATAGAGGCCAAAACCGTCGATTTCGGCGGCTCAGATGTGCCGATGAAATTGGAGGAACTTGAAAAGAACGGTCTTCGACAGTTCCCCACTGTGATGGGGGGGGTAGTACTCGCCATCAACATTGAGGGAATTAAAAGCGGGGATATGAAGCTCAACGGCGAAGTCCTGGCGGATATTTACCTTGGCAACATCAAAAAATGGACCGATCCGGCTATTGCCAAATTGAATCCGGGCTTAAAGGTCCCTAACGAAGAGATTACGGTCGTCCACAGGTCTGACGGGTCCGGGACGACTTTCATCTTTACGAACTATCTTTCCAAGCTGAGCAGCGCATGGAAGGAAAAGGTCGGCAACGACGCCTCGGTCTCCTGGCCTGTCGGTGTTGGAGGCAAAGGCAATGCAGGTGTTGCGAGCTATGTCCAGGAGGTGAAAAACTCAATCGGCTACGTGGAGTATGCTTACGCTCTGGAGAATAAAATACCCTACACTCTGATGCAGAATCGAGAGGGTGAGTTCGTACAACCAAACATGGAGACCTTCCAGGCCGCCGCCGCCGGTGCAAAATGGGAACAGGCCCCCGGTTTCTATGAGATACTGACCAATGAGCCGGGAAAAAAGAGCTGGCCGATCACCGGCGCCACCTTCATCCTGATGAACAAGGTGCAGGATAATCCCAGCCAGGCGCAGGAAGTCTTCAAATTTTTCGCCTGGGCTTACGCCAATGGGGGCAAGATGGCCGAGGATCTCGTTTATGTGCCGATGCCGGCAAGCGTCGTGAAACTTATCAAGAATTCGTGGGCAGAGATAAAGACGACAAGCGGGGCTCCTGTATGGACTGACGCTTTAGCCGCAGGCGAGTAGGGGCGGGATTTCCTCGTAACAGTATTTACCACCTGTTTGGTTATAATTAACCTCTTACCCGGCAAAGGGGGGGGCAGTCCCCTCCCTATGCCTTTTCATTGGAAGCATTCGATGGCCAATGGAAGCGAGGTCTTAGCCCATGTCAAGGCAGATTTCCGGCGTGCGCCTTAGTGTGCATTTCTTGGCGGATCTGCTGTTCAAGAATATCACCAGGTTTTTTGCGTTTCTGGTTCTTCTCCTTCTGGCAGGCATAACCATTTCGCTATTCATCGGGAGTCTGCCCGCCATAAGGAAGTTCGGCTTCGGTTTCATCTTCAATGCTGAGTGGAACCCCGTAACCGAACAGTTTGGCGGGCTGGTTCCCATGTTCGGGACTATCGTGACATCCGCCATTGCACTTTTGATCGCGGTGCCCGTAAGTTTCGGCATCGCTCTTTTTCTTACTGAAATTTGCCCCGCCTGGCTCAGAAGACCCATGGGCACAGCCATTGAACTTCTCGCGGGCATTCCGAGCATAATCTACGGCATGTGGGGCCTGTTTGTCTTCGCGCCCCTGTTTCGTGACTACGCAGAACCCTGGATAAATTCCCATCTGGGCGTCCTGCCTCTGATGGGATATCTTTTTGACGGGCCGCCCATGGGTATAGGGATGCTGACCGCAGGACTGATCCTATCGATTATGGTGATTCCCTTCATCGCGTCGGTCATGAGGGATGTGTTCGAAGTGGTACCCCCTCTGTTGAAAGAGTCTGCTTACGGGCTTGGGGCCACTACCTGGGAAGTGGTATGGAACATCACTTTGCCCTACACGAAAATCGGAGTGGTGGGCGGCGTCATGCTCGGCCTTGGGCGGGCGCTCGGTGAGACGATGGCCGTAACCTTCGTGATCGGCAACGCCCATGAACTGCACGCCTCGCTTCTCATGCCGGGAAACAGCATTGCCTCGACCCTGGCAAACGAGTTCACCGAGGCGATCGGGGAGCTTTATACCGCCTCACTAATCGAACTGGGGCTGATCCTTTTCGTCATAACCTTCATCGTACTCGCGCTTGCCAAACTTCTGTTGATCCGGCTGTCGAGACTCGAGGGCAAGCTGTATTGAGCGGAGGAGAATTGACCATGGTTTCGCTCCATACACGACGGCATCTGATTAATTTTCTGAGTCAGATAGGCGCGATACTCACCGTTTGCTTTGGTCTGTTCTGGCTGGGTTGGATTCTGCTGACACTGTTGCAGCATGGAATTCCGGGGATGAGCCTCAGGGTTTTTACCCAAATGACTCCTCCTCCGGGGAGCCGGGGAGGATTGCTCAATGCAATCGCCGGCAGTTTTTCAATGGTAATGTTATCCACGCTGATTGCCACACCAATCGGAATTCTTGCCGGGACTTACATGGCGGAGTACGGACAAACGGGCTGGCTGTCGCCTGTCACCCGGTTTATCAACGACATCCTGCTAAGCGCGCCTTCCATAGTGATCGGGCTGTTCGTCTATGAAGCCTACGTCGTCCAGGTCAAGCATTTTTCGGGGGTTGCAGGCTCCTTAGCACTGGGGCTTCTGGTGATCCCTGTGGTTGTGCGAACGACGGAGAACATGCTCAAACTCGTGCCCAACCGCTTACGCGAAGCGGCCGCAGCCCTCGGTGCGCCACAATGGAAAATAATCACCATGATTACACTCAGAGCGTCGCGGGCCGGAATCATCACGGGAATTCTGCTTGCGGTCGCCCGAATCAGCGGAGAGACCGCGCCCCTGTTGTTTACCTCACTCAACAATCAGTTTTGGAGCAACAATTTCAACCGGCCCATGGCGAATCTTCCCGTAACGATCTTCGATTATGCGATGAGTCCCTACAAGGACTGGCACAGCCTCGCATGGGCCGGGGCCTTGCTGATTACGCTCGGTGTTCTCGCTTTGAACATAGTGGCCCGAGCGTTTTTCAGGCAGCAAAGGCCCGGCGCCTGAATCGTTCTCGATAGAAATGTGAGGATATGAGCACCAAACCCGAAAAACCAAAGATCGTTGTCCGCAACCTGAACTTTTATTACGGGGAAACCCCTGCGCTCAAGGATATCAACGTTGAGATTCCGGAGTATCGCGTGACGGCCTTCATCGGCCCGTCCGGCTGCGGCAAATCCACTCTGCTTCGCACCTTTAACCAGATATATAAGCTCTACCCGAATCAAAGGGCAACCGGGGAAATTTTTCTGGACGGCGCGGACATCCTCCAGAACTCGGGCGATTTAAACAGGCTCCGAGCCCGAGTGGGCATGGTTTTCCAGCAGCCTACGCCTTTTCCCATGTCCATCTATAACAACATCTCCTTCGCCGTAAAACTTTATGAGACTCTGGGAAGAATCGAGATGGATGAAAGAGTGGAATGGGCGCTGCGCAAGGCGGCATTGTGGGACGAAGTCAAGGACATTCTCCACCGTAGCGGCAACAGCCTCTCCGGCGGCCAGCAACAGCGGCTGTGCATAGCGCGGGCCATAGCCGTAAAACCCGAGGTCCTGCTGCTCGATGAGCCGGCGTCGTCTCTTGACCCCATTTCCACGGCGCGCATCGAAGGACTGGTCACCGAACTGAAGAAAGACTACACGATTGTAATTGTAACCCACAACATGCAACAGGCGGCGCGGATTTCCGACTACACGGCGTACATGTATCTTGGGGAGTTGATCGAATGCGCCGAAACGGAGATGATTTTCACCCGGCCTGCCATAAAGGAAACAGAGGATTACATCACGGGCAAGTTCGGCTAATCGGCCGGCTTGTGTCAAGCCGCCCCGCCGATTAACCGCCTGCTTCGAGCAATCCCTGATGTTCCGGGCCGGATTTTTTTGTGATTTTAAGGAGAGTTCAATTTACCCTCATTATCTGCCGTTTTTCAAACAAAGTCCCCACAAAGGCCCTCCCAAAAATTGTGTTGCAATTCCCATTGGTTAGCTGATGAATACGGCTCTTTGAACTGGTCCTGTGTCAATGAACGTCATACAATTGTTACACATTCTCAATCAAGCTGTCACTTGTGCGTGTTTAATTAATTGCAGGTGCCTGCGAATGAGCCGCCCCGGCATTTTCGTTGGGCAGCTTGCCGGCTTATGTCCTTTTGCGCAGCATGCTTGATGTTTTTGTAGCCGGTTCTGAAGAGAAAGACTACGGGCTTCTCTTACGGACAGCCCTTCGGTTTGGCGTTTGAGCTTTAAAATGGGGGAATTATGATAATCAGAAAGATGTTATGTCTCGGTCTGGCGTCGTTGGTCCTGGGATTCGGCTTGTTTTGCTCGACAGCGGCTGCCGCAGAAGACTACGTGAAATTGATTGGGGCGGGAGCGAGCTTTCCGGCCCCACTCTACAGCAAATGGTTTAAGGACTTCCACGGCCTTCACCCAAACGTTCAGGTCGACTATCAGTCCGTCGGCAGCGGCAGCGGCATCAAGAACTTCATCAATAAGACCGTTGACTTTGGCGCAAGCGATGCGGGCATGAAACCTGAGGAGATATCGCAGGTCGATGTCGGGGTGCAGTTGCTGCCGATGACTGCGGGCGCCATTGTGCTGAGCTACAACCTCCAGGGCGTCCCGGAACTGAAGCTCTCGCGTGAAGCCTACGCCGGGATATTTCTTGGCAAAGTCACCAAATGGAATGATCCTTTGATCGCCAGGGCCAATCCGGACGCGAAGCTGCCCGACAGTCCGATCAATGTCGTCGTCCGGGCCGACAGCAGCGGCACCACGTTCGTTTTCTCGCAGCATCTGGCCGCAATCAGCCCGGAATTCGCCAAAAGTCCCGGTGTGAACACGATGCCGAACTGGGCCGTGGGCACCCGGTCCAAGGGCAACGAAGGCATAACCGCCAGCCTCCGCACCACACCCGGATCGATCGGCTACATTGAATACGGCTACGCCAAAGGACAGGGCCTGGCCATGGCCGCTCTGGAGAACAAGGCAGGCAAATTCGTCAAGGCTTCCACGCCCTCCTTCCAGGCGTCTCTGGCCGGCGTGCAAATGCCCGACGACCTGATGGCATGGTTGCCCGACCCCGCCGGGGACGATTCCTATCCCATCGTTACCTATACCTGGCTGCTTTGTTACAAGTGCTACGCCGATGCAAACAAACTGAAAGCGTTAAAAGGAGTCATCGAATACGGGCTGACGGAAGGGCAAAAGAGCAGCGAGCAATTCGGCTACATCCCTCTGCCTGCCCCGGTCGTAGAGAAGGTTAAAGACGCATTGAACAACATTCAGGGCAAGTAGCTCCGAGGGAAGTCCGGGAATCATGTCTGCAGTCAGCCAGAGCAACGTTGGTACGTCAACATCCGTCTCGCGCGCGCCTACGCTCAGAGAGAAGTACGGCGACATCTTCTTCAGGTGGGCTGCCTACCTGTTCGCCTGGCTGACTGTCTTGCTGGTGCTCTACATCGTGTACACCATCACGAAGCAGGCGCTGCCGGCAATGACAAAGTATGGCTGGGGCTTCATCACGAGTTCCACCTGGGACCCCAACACCAGGGAGTATGGCGTGCTGCCTGAGATCTGGGGCACGATGTACAGCTCGCTGCTGGCCCTGTTTATGGGCACTATGTTCGGTCTGGCGGTGGCCATATTCCTCAGTGAGCACTACCTTGCCGCGTTTGTGTTCTCCCTGTTGAAGACGGTCGGGCTCCAGTTTCACCCGGTTTGGGGCAAACTGCCCGATCAGTTCGAGCGCCTGTTCAAGAACCTCATCGAACTCCTTGCCGCCATTCCGAGCGTGGTCTACGGGTTATGGGGGATATTCTTCATCATCCCCCTGATTCGTCCCTTCTGCCTCGCATGGCATGCAAAGTTGGGATGGATTCCAATTTTCGGCACGACGTTGAGCGGCCCCGGCATGCTGCCCGCCTCCATTGTGCTCTCCATCATGATTCTGCCGACCATTTCGGCGATAAGCCTCAATGCCCTGCTGGCCGTGCCGCCCAAGCTGCGCGAAGCTGCCTATGGACTCGGCGCCACGCGCTGGGAAAGCATCCTGGCCATCCTCCTGCCGACGGCGTCCAAGGGGATATTCGGGGCGATCATCCTGGCCTTCGGCCGGGCCCTCGGTGAGACCATGGCCCTGGCCATGCTCGTGGGCAACTCCAACGTGATCAGTTGGTCCCTCTTTTCACCTGCCAATACTTTGGCCGCTTTGCTGGCAAACAACTTCGCCGAAGCGGGTCCAAAGGAAGTCGGCGTTCTCATGTTCGCAGCCCTCATTCTGCTTGCCATCACCATCCTCGTCAATATGCTGGGCGCCTTCGTTTTGCATCGGGCCTCCGTGGGCCAGGAAGGAGTTCGCTGATGAGTGAGCCTGTTATCCAGCCGCCTGTCGCTCCTGTACCCGAACCGCCTGCTGCCGGAATCGACCTCGGTAAGCTGGAGAAGTCGCTGCGTCGTCCCCGGACGGCCTTTAACTTTGTCATGAGCGGTCTGACGAGCATCATGACCGTCATGGCCCTCGTGCCCCTCTTTTCAGTAGTGCTGATGCTGTTTGTAAGGGGCGGCAAGCGGCTGAGGTTGAGCGTCTTCTCGGAATTGCCGCCATCTGCCTTCGAACAGGGGGGCGGGTTTGGCAATGCCGTCGTCGGCACCCTCGTCATGGTCGGTCTGGCTGCTTTGATCAGTGTGCCCTTCGGTGTTCTTGGGGCGTTGTTCCTGACCGAAGTCGGGCCGAAGACCAGGCTGGCCAAAGTCGTGCGCATGTGCGCCAAAGTTCTTACCGGTTTTCCCTCCATCCTCGCCGGGGTGTTCGCCTACGGGGCCGTGGTCCTGGTCACAGGCGGTTTTTCCGCCCTCGCCGGGGGAATCGCCCTGTCCATCCTGATGCTGCCAACGGTAATGCTGACCGCTGAAGAAGCCATCAGTATGGTGCCTTCGAAAATGCGCGAAGCCGCCATCGGCATGGGGGCCACACAGGCACAGACGGTCTGGATGGTGCTCTTGCCCACGGCTTTTCCCGGGATACTCACCGGAGTCATGCTGGCCGTGGCGCGGGCCGCAGGCGAGACCGCGCCGCTTCTGTTCACCGCCCTCTTCAGCAATTACTGGCTCACATCCGGCGGGCGTCTCGACTTCATGCAGCCGATGGCCTCACTGGCGGTGCTGATTTACAACTTTTCGGCCATGCCCTTTGAAAACCAGGTTGAACTGGCCTGGGCCGCGGCCCTGGTGCTGGTGTTGCTGGTGCTTACAGTGAACCTGATTGGACAGGGCCTGTCAAGAAAGACCATGGAATAAAGAGAACAAGGAGATGCTTGTCATGAATCAATCTGCCAAGAACCTTTCACCTCTGCCCGGTAACGGCAATGGCATAGTTATCGACTGCAACATCAAAGAACTTTTCTACGGTAAGTTCAAAGCCGTAAGAGACACCCACATCCCGATCGAGCGAGGCAAGATCACGGCATTCATCGGGCCGTCCGGGTGCGGGAAGAGCACGGTATTGCGGTGCCTGAACCGGATGAACGACCTGGTGCGGGGGTTCCGCTTTGAAGGACACGTACACTTTCAGTCCATAAATATATACGAGCCCAGAATCGACCCTGTGGCTATCCGCCGCCATATCGGCATGGTGTTTCAACAGCCAAACCCTTTTGCCATGAGCATTTACCGGAACGTGGCCTTTGGCCTGAAGCTGAACGGTTACAGGGGAAACCGCGAGGAGCGCGTCGAGCAGGCCCTCCGAAAGGCCGCCCTGTGGGACGAGGTCAAAGACAAGCTGCACAACAGCGGTCTTTCTCTTTCCGGAGGGCAGCAACAGCGCCTGTGCATCGCCCGCGCCATTGCCACCGAGCCGCAGGTGCTGCTGATGGATGAGCCCTGTTCGGCCCTCGATCCCATCGCAACGCGAAGGATTGAGGAGTTGATGCTGGAGTTGAAGCAAAGTTACACTATCGCCATCGTCACCCACAATCTCCAGCAGGCCCAGCGGGTGGCCGACAAGACCGGCTTCCTGTACGTTGACACCACTCAGGGGGGACGCACCGGTTATCTTGTCGAATATGGCGATAGCAGGCAAATCTTCGATGACCCCAAAGAAAAACACACACAGGATTACATCAGCGGTAAATTCAGTTAATCGCCTGTTCTTGCCCGCCGGCGGCAAGTAAGGAACAACCCATGAGCACACGAAAAACCCTGTTGAGCCTGGCGGTCCTTGTCGTTGCCATGGCCGGGCTTTTTTCTTCGGCCCAGGGGCAAACCACCGTCAAAGCGCCTCCGGGCGCCATCCTGATAAAGGGGGCAGGGGCAACCTTCCCATCTCTGCTCTATGAAAAGTGGTGTCAACAGTACCATAAGCTGCACCCCGACGTCGTGGTGCGCTACGAGCCGGTGGGCAGCGGCCTCGGAGTCGAACGGTTTATTGGTGTTGGCCTGGAAGAGGAAAAGTTCGTGGACTTTGGGGCAAGCGATGCCGCCATGAGCGACGCCGAAATCGCCAGGGTTGATCGTGGGGTGCGGCTCATTCCCATGACCGCCGGCTGCGTCGCCCTGGCTTACAATCTGCCCGGGCTCGATGGCCGGCTCAAACTGAGCCGCGCCGCATACACCGGCATCTTCCTCGGGACGATCAAGAACTGGAACGACCCTGTCATCAGGGAATGCAATCCCGGCCTTCAGCTCCCGAAGTTGACGATAGCGGCGGTAGCGCGCAGCGACAGCAGCGGCACTACTTTTGCCCTCACCAAACACCTTGACGCCGTGAGCCCTGAATGGCGCCAGAGATATGGCGCGGAACTCGTAGTTGACTGGCCGGGAGGCCCGATGCGGGCCAAGGGCAATGAGGGGGTCGCCACACTCATCAAGCACTCCGTAGGCTCGCTCGGCTACGTGGAGTTTGGCTTTGCCCAAAAGTTGGGCCTTGAGACGGCAGCTTTGGAGAACAAGGCCGGCAACTACATCGTCCCGTCGTTCGAGAGCGCAATGGCGGCCATCGCGGCGACTGAATTGCCCGGCAATCTGCGGGTTTTTATACCGGACCCGGAGGGCCCGGAATCTTACCCCGTCGTCACCCTCAGTTGGCTCCTCGTCTACGGGAGCTACGCCGATTCGAAGAAAGCGGAAGTTATCAGGGAGCTATTTCGATGGTGCCTGTACGAAGGACAACGTCTTAGCCGTGATCTCGGCTATATTCCGCTCCCGCCGCAGATCGTCGCTAAGGCCGCCGCCGCCCTTGCCACGATCGGCCCATAGTGTTTCCGGTTCCGGGTAGATCCGCCTATCCCGCCAAATGCTTCAGTCCGCCGCCGTTCTGAGGCCCTTATCTTTAGGGCTTTATCTGGTGCTCGCTATATTCTATGATAGTGACAATCACAAATTCATTTGACCTAAGGAACTGTCCGAGATGGATCAGGAGTGACGAATGAATCGGGTTGCCTTTGTGAAGACTGCCGACAGGTCGCGGGGTGTTACAGCATCGATTGCAGGCTTGGGAATCAATCCGGTCAGAGGGAAAGATGTCCTTATCAAGCCCAATCTCAATACAGCGGACCCATGCCCGGGATCGACACACAACGATACCTTAGCGGCCTTGATTGATGAGCTTTGGGAAATGGGCGCAAAGTCCATCAGCTTGGGGGAGCGGAGCTATCCGCCAACCATCCGGGTCATGACGGAAAAGGAAATCATGCCTCTCATACAGGAAAGAGATGTTCGGATCGTCAACTTCGATGACCTGGAAGAATCAGACTGGATTGAGTTTAAGCTAAAAGACAGTCACTGGCCGAATGGGTTCCGAATAGCCCGCCCCATCCTCGAAACCGAGTGCCTGGTTTCCACATGCTGTTTGAAAACTCACCAGTACGGCGGCATATTTACCATGTCTCTGAAATTGCATGTAGGAGTCGTTCCAACTTCGCGGCATGGATTTAATTACATGAACGAGCTCCACGGCTCCCCGCATCAGCGCAAAATGATCGCTGAGGTCAATGCGCCGTTTCAACCGAAGCTCGTCGTTCTGGATGGGATTGATGCTTTTATCGATGGCGGCCCGATGAGCGGAAAACGAGCCAGAGGCAACGTGTTTTTAGCCTCAACCGACCGGGTGGCAATTGACGCCGTGGGAGTGGCGATGCTCAAGGTGCTTGGCGGCAATGCTGCGATCATGAACCGGAGGATATTCGACCAGGAGCAGATTTCGCGTGGGGTAGAGCTTGGGCTGGGGGCTGCGTCGCCTTCGGAAATCGATCTGTTCCCCGTTGACGAGGAAAGCCGGCAACACTGCGCAATTGTTCAAAAGATGCTTCACGGAGATTGACGCCGTATGAGAGCAAGCAAGAGATTGTTTACAGCTCCCGAGGTGAAAATCAGCCACAATAAGGACACACAATGAAAAGGCCCCATGGACCACTCGAGACATCAGAGGAAAAATCCGAGTCCGGGGAGGGAGCACTGAGGCGAAAAGTGCTGGAACTGGAAAGATGCCGGGATCACCTGGAAGCACTTCTAGGCCAACGCACGAAAGAACTGGCAAAGACAAATGCGGATCTTGAGGCAGAGCTTGCCGAACGCAAGCGGGTGGAGGAATCATTACGACAGAACGAAGCCCGGTTTCCTGCAACCATCGAAAATCTGCCTTTCGACCTTTGGATGTTGGGATCGGACGGCTTTTACATAATGCAGAACTCGACATGCAAAATACGCTACGGAGAAATTATTGGAAAACGTCCTGAAGACGTTTGTCCGGATAATGATACTTTACAGATATGGAAAAACAATCATAGGCGGGCTTTCAACGGCGAGGTGGTTGAAGGTGAAGTCAGGTTCGTTTTCGACGGAGATGAACGATTTTACCGAAACATAGTGTGTCCGGTTCGTGATGGGAACGAAATACGCGGTATCCTGGGGGTAAACATAGATATCACCGAGAGTAAGCAGACCGAACGTCAACTGAGACAAATGAATGAGTACCTCGAAAATATCCTTGCGGATTCACCTGACGGCATTGGCATCGTAGATAGGCATGGAAAACTTATCAAGTGGAACAAAATGGCTGCCGAGCAATATGGCTACACCTTTGAAGAGCTTGAAGGAAAATCCGTGTTTGATTTGTATGTTGATAGAAACTCGCTAGACAGTATGCTGACCAAACTCCGAAGCGATGGCGCTGTAAATAAATATGCTATTGATATGAGAAGAAAGAACGGAACAGTTGCTTCTTTTGAACTCTCAATCAGCTTGCTTCGGGACGATGCAAATACAGTTATCGGTAGTGTCTGTGTGGCAAGGGATTTGAGTGACATCAAAAAGTTAATGATTGAGCTTAAGGCATCTCACGAATGGTTGTATAAGGAAATCGCCGAACGTAAGCGGGCTGAGGAAGCGCGTGCGCGCCTGACAACAGCTATCGAACAATCGGCGGAAGCTATATTTATAACTGACGCGGATTGGATCATCGATTATGTAAACCCGGCTTTCGAACGTCTAAGCGGCTATGACAGAAGTGAGCTTAGCGGTCAGCATATCTGCATCCTCCAGAGTGATAAGGTTGACAAGTCGATTTACCAGGAGGTGCGAGCTACGCTTATCCGTGGTCAGGTCTGGTCGGGACATCTGATCAACAAAAAAAAGGACGGCACGTTCTACGAAGCGGCGGCCAGGGCCTCGGCCGTACGAGACAAATGGGGGGCCATCATCAATTATGTGGGTATCCACCGGGACGCCACTAATGAGATGAGACTTGAAAGGGAACTCCGCCAGTCGCAGAAGATGGAGGCCATCGGTACACTTGCCGGAGGCATTGCGCATGATTTCAACAATATACTCACTGCCATCATTGGCTTTTCCGAGATCGCGCTCTACAAAGTTCCGAAGGGGTCGCCTCTCTACAGTAACCTGGGTCAAATCCTCAAGGCAGGGATTCGTGCAAAGGATTTGGTAAAACAGATTCTTACCGCCAGCCGTAAGTCAGAGCAGGAGTGCAAACCCATACAGGTAGCCCCTGTTGTCAAGGAGGCGCTCAAGTTTCTTCGTTCCTCCCTGCCATCGACAATCGAAATTCGCCAGAGCATCGAAATGAAGCCCTTAGAGGGAGTTATCTTATCTGAGCCGATACAGATCCACCAGCTTTTGATGAACCTTTGCAGCAATGCGGCTCATGCGATGCGAATCAAAGGCGGTATTTTGAGTGTAAGCCTTTCTGTTGTTGAGGCCGATGCTGAGCTAATAGTCGAATGTCCCGATATTCAACCGGGGTCTTATGTGAAGCTTACAGTCAGCGATACAGGGTGTGGCATGGATGCAGCGCTCATCGATCGGATCTTCGATCCATACTTCACCACCAAGGGGCCGGGCGAGGGAACGGGGATGGGGCTTTCGGTGGTTCAGGGCATTGTCAGGGGCTGCGGCGGAGCGCTGACCGTTTCTAGCGAGCCTGATGTGGGAACCACCTTTCACATCTATTTCCCAACGCTCCAGGGAAATATTCCGAGTGAAATTGAAGCAGTTGAAGGTCCTGCCACCGGCGCCGAGAGAATACTTTTTGTTGACGATGAAAAAGCCCTGGCTGAACTGGGGAAGGAAATGCTGGAAACCCTTGGTTACAATGTCACTGCCAAAACCAGCGGCCTGGATGCCCTGGAAGCTTTCCGCGCCCAACCGGGCGCTTTTGACCTCGTCATCACCGACATGACTATGCCTGGTTTTACAGGTAGAGAACTCGCCGAAAAAATCCTGCAGATTCGGGCGGATATTCCGATTATTTTGTCAACAGGCTTTAGTGCACTGATCAATGAAGAGCAGGCTAAGGAGGCAGGGATTCGCGAGTTTATAAATAAACCTTATGTAATCACCGCGCTCGCCAAAACCATTCGCGAGGTGCTGGATAACAGATGATATCAGTTCTTCGATGCCCCCGGCGTGACTCGAACACGCGGCACCGGGATTAGGAAAATTCAGCCCTGCGCTTCCCGACCTCCTCAAAGAATATGGAAGTTATGGGAATCACAACACTTTCCGTTTAGCACATTTTACACATTTTAGCATAGTTTGCACGATTTTGGAAAGATTTCCACACACCAAACCACACACCAAAATTCGCTGAGCGCCCTTTGCAGTGCTTGGGTATTCCTGAAGGTTCTCGAAAGCTGGCAGGTCCATCCCCTCAAAAACATCTGGTCGGCTCTTTTTGACGTGGTTGATAAGAATTCCAGCGTGCTCCGCAAGTTTCCCTTCAACCAGCATTGGGTAATGCTCTATCTGCTCATCCGGACGTTCAATAATACGGGCAAACTCGGCATCGCGGATCAGCATTCCAACATCTCGGAAACCTTTATCGACTGCAAGTTGAAGGTGCGTGGCAGCAGATTGCACATCCCGCCGAGCAGCGTAGAGACAAGCAATAATCGGACCTGTTCTGGCGCCCCTTCCTCATCTTGGGCTGTCAGCCATTTTGTCTAATATCGACTACATTACTTTGCTCCGGCCTTGATAAGCAGTTCTTTGACCTCCTGGTGGCCCTTGTCGGAGGCAAACATCAACGCGGTTTGGCCGTTATTGTCCTTGGCATTGACCTCCGCACCCTTGCTAAGCAGCGCCTGCACGATCTGCTGATGGCCCTCATGGGAGGCAGCCATCAACGCAGTTTTGCCGTCATTGTTTTTGGCATTGACCTCGGCGCCCTTACTAAGCAGCGCCTGCACGATCTCGATGTGGCCATTCAGGGAGGCGACCATCAACGCAGTTCCGCCCTTATTGCTTTTGGCATTGACCTCGGCGCCCTTACCAAGCAGCGCCTGCACGATCTCGATGTGGCCATTCAGGGAGGCGACCATCAACGCAGTTCCGCCCTTATTGTCCTTGGCATTGACCTCGGCGCCCTTGGCGATAAGACTTTTGACCTCAGGTAGATCGCCACGCTCTGCTGCTTGCCACAAATCCTCATTCACTCCAGCGATGGCAGCAGTCGCCCAAAGCGTTACGAGCGCCATCAACAACACCATCATTCTGGACTTACAGATTGCCGGCCAGCATGTTTTGGAAACCATCTCCTTTTACCCCTTTCTGCCTGAAGGAATAAGAATTCTCCTCAGAAACCGTTCAATTACTGAAAAGGTATTGAATAACTCTGTCAGGTACGACTGGTATGCCCTCACCGTCAAAGGATAGATGAGATGATTCCTTTTGTCCAGTCGGTTTACCGCGCGGAATCGTACCAAAAAGCGGAACCCTGCAAAGCTTGAAGTGGAGAAAGTAGAAACCTGAATAAGTGGCGGTCAGGCTAATTTTTGCAGAACATGGAAAAGCGGAGACGCCACGTGCACCGAGTTGCACCGTCCTATCTTACCAATTTAAAAAAGTCCAGTTTGCAGCTATTCGGTAAACAAATGATTCGAAAATGGCGAAGATTTTGGCGCCTGATTTCTCTTAAAAGCAAAGAATCCTCAATTCGGCATTATTTTCGTTCAAGTAAGCTTCGTTGCCCTCAGCTCCCGCCGGCAACTCTGCCTACGGAATTGCACACTAATGGATGCAGGGCGCAGTTGGAGCGATTTTGAGCCAAAACCGACGGTAGCGCTCCCAAAGAGTCCACTATCAGTATAGGAGTTCCGGGGGTGGCCCATTCGAAAAGCTTCATAGCCGGAAAGATCGGCAGGTTGACGCAGCCGTGCGAACAGTGTCCGCTCACGATGTCTCCCGCGTGTATCCAGACAGTCCCGTAGATTCTCAACGCCCATGGCATTGGCGCAGGCTCCCCGTAAGCATTGGGATAGCTCCTGGACACGTGGTTCAGGTCCTTTTCCTCTACGGTATAAAGCCCCTCTTGGGTCGTGCTGTTAGTTTTCCCTACACAGATATATGTATCCCCCACCAACTTACCTCTTTCGTACCAGCCTATGTAAGGCACATCTTTGACTATCAGAATGAATCTGGGCAGGTCAGCCACAGCAGGGATGTATTTTTCAAGCGGCGTCCAGCTTTTGAATGCAGTAAAATCGTTTGGCACTTTTATCGGTTTTCCCTCTCGGATATCCTGCGCTATGTAGTCGAAATCCCTGGCGTTTAACTTAGCAAGTATTCTTCGACTGGCGCTGGGGCTAAGGTCCATGTCCCTTTGAGATAGCGCCTCCAGTTCTTTTTCATTTATCACCCGCTGTGTCCAGGTCTCATTTGACTTACGATTCACGGTATTCTCAGCGGCATTTGCCGCTCTAACACCAAATCCGATGGCAGCATATAAAATCGCCAACGACACTGATAATATAGAAAATGACTTCGCATTCACTTTAAGTCCTCCTCGTTGCTCACGGAAATCCTGACCTTGCCTGAACTGATAATGCAAGAATTATCCGCAGCGGCAAGAAGAGAAGCCGGTTCACCTGATTCGGCATGCCGAGCAGCCGTAATCCCGGACCCATCCGCAGCCAAAGCGATCGCAACGGTAGTCGCTGACCGAGGCGCAACGCTGGCAGCGGTCACAGTCACGAGCAGCGTAACGGTCACAGTCACGGGCAGCGTAACGGTCGTAGTCACCGGAGGCGCAATCGCGGACGTAGCTGATGCGATAATGAGTCTGCCAGTCAGAGTCAAACCGAGGGTCCCAGCTCCTCTGCCACTTATAGTCGTTGGGGTTATTGAACAACTGCACTGTAGTCAGGGAGTTCACGGCCGAGCACTGAGCCGAAGCAATATCAATCAAGAGCGCCGGGACAAGGACCGACATCAAAATAAAAATCAGGACTAAAAAGCCAAATTTTTTGCCAGGCATGAAAATAATTCCTTAAAAACATAATGTAGGCAGGCGAACGGGTGATTCGAAAAACTTCCATTTCTCCTCGCGATAACTGCCATCTGAACTCCAGTTTGGCCATTCAAAATGAGACCGACCTAACTCGATCTTTCCCATCCTTTGAGTTTCCTCTGGGCGTCTTCGTGTTTGGTGCCATATCCCTCCTGCATCTCGCCGGATAGATACTCCGGAACTCCGATCCTACCTTCAACTATCGCGCTATGTTGCCTAATGTTTACGCAAAATCTATGCTCGCTGTACTGAGAACCGTAATGTTTTCCTTTTGGGTAATGAATATGGACGCTTATGGCAGGCTGAGTACCGTCGAAGGTCGCGGACTTGAATAGAAAGAGTGTTGCATGCAACAGAATCGTTGCATGATTTCTGTGTCACATGCAACGCCTCAAGATCGAGGGGTATCTTCAGTGAGGTTGTATCTCTTGATTTTCCGTTACACGGTCACTCGATCTACGCCCAGCAACCGGGCTGCTATTGCTTTGTTCCAGGCGCTCATGGTGTGTCCGGGCCCCTTGCATTGGCCGGCCAGGAATATTTGAGAAAGGCTTTGAATACATCAGAAGCTACCGTCTCAATCGTTTTCTTGAATTTTACGGCAACACTTCTGTTGCATGCAACACTATTTCTACTCAAGGCCACAACCATCGGCGGTCCCATCCTTCAAAAAGTCAGTGGCCAAGTATGGTGTCGTCCGGGCGTTGAAGATCATAGGCGAATCGGTGGTCAATCACCAGGGTGAGTTTGAGTGAACGAATTGCCCAACTAAAGTCGCTGTCCCGTCACCCTCGCCGCTTCACCATCTTTTCCTTGTCTCCGTAAGAGGCCTTGCAATCAGGTGTCTGACCACGGGGGGGGCTTCTCCTTTATGGAATGAGGCTACTCTCTCCCTGATCTCCCGGTCGGCGACCGTCTGGCGCTCATGCTGCCGGAGGTGTTCGAGCCAGAATTCGACATGAAAAATCTCACGGTATATCCTGGGATCGTTAAGGTCCATAAAAACGCCCCACCGGAAAGCACCTCCCCGAAGCCGCACGCGCCTTAGCTTTTGTATTGCCGCTCTGAATTCATTCCAGTCATCCGGATCGATAACGTACTCGACCGTGACCATCACAGGCCCTTCTTCCGACTGTGGTTCCAAGATTACTGCCGGCACGGACCTGTGGGGCGAAGGATTCAAGTCAAGACGATCGCCCGAGATCAGCTTGAACCGGAAAGCCGAGAGAAGCCCCAAGGCAAGGCTTGCAGCGGAAGCGTGCAGTGCGCCCGGAATGCCAATACAGTGGGCAATTGCGCCCCACAAAAAGCTTCCCCCCGCCATGCCGCCGAAAAAGATCATCATATATACGGCAAGGCACCTTCCCCGCACCCAGGCAGGCGACATAGACTGGACGCTGCTGTTGAAATTCGAAAGCAATGCAAGCCAGCACGAGCCGGAAAGAAAAATCGCAAAAAAATCGATAGTGAGAATATGGAAGACGGCAATGACACTGAGCGATGCGGCAAAAACTAAAGTAGTAACTAGAGCAAGAGCGTTTATGGTGAGTTTTCTTCCGATTATGGGGAGAGCCGCGGCTGCCGCTACAGCCCCCAGCCCGAAAGAGCCGAGGAGCAGACCGTACTCGCCCGGTCCCGCCTTTAGAAGGTCACGGGCGTATAGAGGCAGAAGCGCCGACTGCGAACTTGCGCACACAACAAAGAGGAACGCCCTTATGAAAACGGCCTGAAGCGCGGGAGCGTACCGAACGAACCTAATGCCGGTACGCATCGCCCCGATCATGCGTTCTGCGGGCAAAACGCTCTCACGCGGAGGGCTTTGCCAAAGGAAAAGTACGAATATTACGCCGAGAAACGAGGCCGCATTGATCAGAAATGTCGTACCCGCTCCGATGGCGACGAGCAAGAAACCGCCAAGGGCCGGACCTACAGCGCGTGCGAGATTAAAACCGGCGCTGTTCAGGGCCACCGCCTGCTGGATTTCCGAACGCGGTACGAGTTCCGGAATGATCGCCTGCCAGGCGGGGGCGTTAACAGCATTACCCAGGCTGAGTATCAGCACGAGAAAGAGCAGCATCCAGGGGGAGATGAGATTAAAGAGAGTGAGCACTCCCAGCAAGGCCGCGGCTATGCCCATCCATATCTGGGTTGCGAGTATGATTCGGCGGCGGTCGACCACGTCGGCGAGCGCTCCGGCGGGCACAGCGAACAGAAAAACAGGGAAGCTGGAGGCGGTTTGAACTAGTGAAACCATTATGGCGGACGGGGCGATGGTCGCCATTAGCCATGCCATTGCGGTGTTTTGCATCCAGGTGCCGACATTGGATGCGAAGTTGGAAATCCAAAGTTCCGAGAATATCTTGTTTTTCAAAGGGGCATATGCACTCGCGCTCCCCAAAGCGGGTTTTGCGCCATTCTGCTTTTTCGGATCACCAGGCGCCTGACCACGTCCGTTATTCAAGTCGATATTCTTGGCCATTACCGGCCTATTTTTAGGTCTTTTCACTGCTCTACCTGCGTTAAAGTTACCGTAAGTCGGTTTCGCTTGTACCGGTGGGCTTATCGCTTCATGCCCATCCAGCAATATGGCGAATGACGGCAGACCACCTTTCCTAAATGGCATCATTCATGATTTGGATCAGAAAACATCAATTGAGACCAGCAACATAGAATGATGTCGGAACTACGTCAATAGGTGATCCGAGCTCCAGTATCCGCCAATCTTTGGGGGAGTAATGCAGTGCCATCTTTGTGATGTCTGCGGCTGTCCCTTGAACGGGTGTGTTGTAGAGTGCGTCATGAAGTTGCAAAAACCGGCCTTATCGGCGACCTCTTGCATGTTTGGTAGTAAAAGCGTATAATTTTCCGGGCTTTGGGATTGTTCCACACGCTTTTTCGAGCTGAATCCAACCCGAAAATGCGGTTTGGATGCATGGGGTATAACCTGATCTATTATTCCGGGATGTGTGATACCTGGTAGTGTTCAAGTTAATATCCCCCTCCGGCTCCCCCTTAGCAAAGGGGGGTGCGGGTGCATTCCCTCCTTTTCCAGCAGGGGGCGCGAGGGGGGATTTCAAGAACGAGGCATCATCTTGAACGCAACTTGGTATGAGCCAAAGACCGCCGGGTCATCAAAATGAAGCGGATTTGCAGGCATCGGCATTACGGCAGTAGGGTCCGGCCGTTCCATAGAATGGCGGCCGTTTTCATTTTTGCCCTCCTGTGGGGCGTTCCCTATCCGGCGGCGGGGTGGACCCGTTCCGATTCCGATGCGCTCATCCGGGAGCTGAAAGCGGCCTACGAGCAAGTCCAGGATTACCAGGCGCGGCTTACGAGCACAGGCTTTGGAGACGACGCCTGCAGCGGTGCGCGGAAGGCTCTCTACAGGTTCCGGAAGCCGAACAGTATCCGGGTCGATTTCGAATCGCCCGATTCGGACATTGTCATCATTTACCCGGACAAGGGCGGCAAGGCGCGGTTGCGTCCGGGCAAAATTTGCCCTTTTTTCGTGCCTCTGGATCCAAACAGTTCGCTGATGGAAGTTTCCCCCGGGCAGCACATCCGCCAGACCGACCTCGGAATGTTGATCCGCCACATTTCGCAAAGCCTGACCGAATTATGTCTGGGCGAGCCCGACGTACAGACCTATGCGAACAGGACGGTCGTCAGCGTGCTTTCAGATAACCCTTTTCGAAAGGGAGTGGCGGCTCGTTACATTTTCACCATAGACAACAGGCTGCATTTGCCCGTGCAAGTGGAAGAATTCTCGCCGGAGGGTGCTCCTCGCAGGCGCGTGGTCTTCGAGGACCTCAAGGTAAATACGGGCATCCCGGAAAGCGTATTCACGGTGGAGTAAGAAGAGATCAAACAATGCTGGAGCTGATTCCGGCACGTTACGCTCTCGCGATCGAAACGTGTGTTACTAATGAGGATGCTTGGTAATCAAAAATGAAGCGAGCGCGTTCTTTGTCTCCTCCGTTATTGTTTCTCGACCAGCGCTGAGTCTATGGCTTTTAAGATAGATTCTGGAAGGATGGGCTTATAGAAAACCCCTAGCGCTCCACTGTGTTCAATCTCCTCTCTAGTAAGTTCTCCACCATTGCCTGTGGCTATAAGCACCCTTGCTTTCGCGTCAATCTCTCGAAGCCTTGCAATGACTTCTTTTGCGTTGACGCCAGCCATCCTTAAATCGAGCAAGACCAAATCTGGCTTCTTTGTGCGGTAAATATAGAGTGCAGTTTCCTCGTCCGTCGCTTCAAGGGTATTGTGACCAGCTAACCTCATAATCCGATTGAGCGCTTTGCGAGCGAAAGACGAGTCATCTATGATGAGTATAGTAGCTGTTATCTTGGGCTTGACTGTTGACTGCCCAGAAGAGAGAAGCTCATTAATTGGCAAGCGGGCCGTCTCAAACCAGTAGGTGCCGAGAACAGCCATCATCCGAATCAGATCGGCAGAGTCAAGGGGTTTTATGAAGAAGGAGTTTGCGCCCAATTTGTACGAGAGGTTTATGTCATGGACATCATCCGAGGTAGAAAGGACTACAACGGGAATGGCATTATGGCGATCATCCGCCCTTATTCTCCTGAGCACCTCCATTCCGTTCACTTTAGGCATATTGATATCAAGGAGAATGAGTTGAGGGTAGCGCATTTCGGAGCCCTTGGGCTCCGTGCGACAGTGGTCAAGGTACTGCAGAAGCTCTTCACCATCATCAACAAAGCTACTATCAACATTTGGCAGGGATTCCTCTATCGCCTGTTTTACAAGTAGGCGATCGTCTTCGTCGTCATCCGCTATAAGGACGTGGAACTTATGTCTGTGCTTTTGAGCCATGGGAACTCCTCCTTCGAAGCGCCCTATCTACTCATTAACCTGAATAATTCTTCAACTTGGTCACCAACAGGTCGCGAAACGCATCCCGGGGTGGGATCCCACCCGAAAAAGCTCTTGGAACACCCAAAAAGCCCATGTAATTATAGTATTTACCAATCAGACACGCAAACGATAAGTTAATGAGCTGGTCTGGGCGCCTTTAGGACACACCACCGTCCTTGTAGCGGCCGAAACAGAATCGGCTGAGAAGTTACAGCTCTCGTCTGTGTTGACGCCACATGGCGAGAAAGCTGCATCCATTTTTCATTTCATATGTTGATATCCCGCAGCTGTCTTGGGCATGGGGATATCAAGTGTTGTATTCCTCATATCATCCCCACGAATCGGCAATCTTGGGCTCGCCCACAAAAGGGACCCCTCGCAGGGTTCCGATGACACAAAAACTCCTGGAGATTTTAACTGGGCGGCATGAGAAACGAGATCCAAACAAACCTTGGGTATTTTGGCACTCGTACCGCAGTAGCAAAACTGGGGATCTGAGAGAAGGACCCTATCAAGATCGGAAAAAGTTCATGAGGGCGCTCTGCAGGAAGGCCGGTGTAAAGTATTTTCGGTTCCATGCTCTCAGACACTCAGGGGCATCGCTTATGGACGCTTGCAATGTGCCAATAGGTTCGATCCAGCGAATTTTAAGTCATGAAAACAGGACCACAACCGAGATTTATTTGCACAGCATAGGAGAGTCAGAACGGGCTGCGATTGCAGTTTTCGAGAAGGCTGGACAAAAGTCTCACACAGATTCTCACATGAATTCTCACACAAGCATAGGCGGACCTACAGTCCATTGACGTAACCCCTTGATTTTCTTAGTGCCCCCGGCGTGACTCGAACACGCGGCACCGAGATTAGGAATCTCGTGCTCTATCCACCTGAGCTACGGGGGCGCGGGAATTAAAACTACCGCATTTCAACAAATCTGGCAAGCGCCGATGAATCTATACACGTCTGCTCCCTGCTCCGGGGGCGGGCTTTTTCCCGCGTATATCAAACCGGCTTCAAGGGCCGATCGGCGCCTCTTTCCAGGATGACCTCGTCGATCAGTCCGTATTCCTTTGCCTGCTCTCCGGACATATAGAAGTCCCTGTCGGTGTCTCGCTGTATCTGCTCGACCGGCTTTCCCGTGTGAGTCACCAGTATCTGGTTCAGGTCTTCGCGGAGTCTCAGGATTTCCTTTGCCTGGATATCAACATCGGTCGCCTGCCCCTGGAAGCCGCCCATCGGCTGGTGCAACATTATGCGGGCATGGGGTAGAGCGAATCTTTTGCCTTTTTGCCCCGCAGCCAGGAGGATCGCCGCCATACTGGCAGCCTGTCCCATGCACAGGGTTTCAACCTTCGGTTTTATGTACTGGATCGTGTCGTAAATCGCCAGACCCGCCGTAACCAGGCCTCCCGGAGAATTGATATAAAAATGGATGTCCTTGTCGGGGTCTTCGGATTCGAGGAAAAGCATCTGAGCGATAATCACGTTCGCAATATCGTCGCTGATTGCGGTCCCAAGGAAAACGATCCGGTCCCTGAGCAATCTTGAGTAGATGTCCCATGCCCGCTCACCGCGGCTGCTCTGCTCGATTACAATTGGAATGAGTCCCACTAAGATATCCTCCTGTATGGCCCCGCGTTCGGGGCGAGATTATCAGTCCGCGACTGGTTCTTCGGCCCCGGGCTCGGCTTCGGGATCCTTTGCCTCCTCTGGTGTGTCCACGAAGACAGCTTCACTTTCTATGAACTTAAGCACTTTGTCTTGAAGTTTTCTTTCCCTTTCCCGCTCGACAATAGCGCTGTCCCGGTATTCGCTCTGGACCTTTGCCAGGTCCATGCGGTAGGCGGCGGCTATATCCCTGAAAACCTGCTCCTCTTCCTCGGAATCGAGCAAGATCGCTTCGGCTTCTGCCATCCTGTCGATCACGAGCCTGGTTCGGATGTCCCTTTCCGCCTGGAGCCTCGAGCCTGTCTTGTACTCGCTCTTATTCAGCGCATCGGCGTCAAACTTGAGTCCCTGGCTTTCGAACTGGTGTTTGAGGTTCTGGAGAATCCTGTCGGCTTCCCGTTCGATCACTCTGGGCGAAATTTCAAACTGAACCTTGCCGAGTATTTTTCGAAGGATCTGATCGCGCACGCTTTGAGAGGCATTTTGCTCTTCCCGCTCGAGGAGTTTTTTCCGGAATTCCAGCCTCAGCGCATCGAGGGTCTCGAACTGGCCTGGGCTAAGGGATTGGGCAAACTCGTCATTGAGTTCGGGGACTTCCTTTTCTTTGAGCTCCTTTACGGTCAGGTCAAAGCGGACGTTTTTGCCCGCCAGCTCAGAGGTGGAAGCGTCCTCGGGATAGTAGAGTTCAAATGAGAAACTTTCTCCCGGCTTGCGCCCCAACAGATGTTTGTCGAAATCAGGGTGGAGGCTGCCCTTACCGACCTCGGCCAGGAAGTCCCGTGTCTTGCCCTTCTCGAATACCCGGCCCTCTACGATAGGGGTGAAATCGACGATCGCCACGTCTCCTTCACGAACGGGGCGGTCGCTCTCAAGCGCGCGAAGTTGAGCATGGCCCTGGACAAGTTTATCCAATTCGGCCTGTAACTGCTCATCGGTGACTTCGACTGACGGCTTATGGATTTTCAAGCCTTTGTAGTCAGGCAGCTCGAAGGGTGGGCAGATATCCACCACGGCCGTGTAAGTAAAAGCGCCGCCCTCTTCGAAATGCGACTCGCTTACGTCAGCCTGGGTGAGCGGTTTGAGGTCGGATTCCTTGAGCGCATCCCCAAAGGTGTCCTCGATGAACTGGGATGATACCTCGTGCTCGACCGCTTTCCCATAATAGGATTTGATTATGCTCAGAGGCACTTTCCCCGGCCGGAAACCTTTGATCTTGGCCTTTTTTGCCAGATCGCGATACTTTTTTTCTAACTCTTTGGCGACTCTGGACTCCGGGATCTCCACTCGGATTTTCTTTTGACTCGGGCTGATCTCAGTTAACGAAACGTTCATTTCCACTCTTCTTACCTTTCTGGTGAAATGAGTATCTCAGGCTGGCAAAGGCACTTTTTTTCTGGTGCGAGAGGGGGGATTTGAACCCCCAAGGGTTGCCCCGCTGGATCCTAAGTCCAGTGCGTATGCCATTTTCGCCACTCTCGCAGGTATATGACAAGCCACTTTATGAGCTTTGCCTTTCTTTGAGATCCAGGATTGTGCCCGTCTTTGTGCCCATGGCCGCTTTTAAATACGCTTCCTGCCTGGATGCAGCAAGCGCCAGGTCAGCTTCATTGACGATGTTGTAGCGGTCAAATACCGCTCTGGTTTTGTGACCTGTAATGGCCATGACGACAACCTCTGGATTAGCGGACCGGATCATATTTCGGACCGCCGTCCGCCTGCAATCATGGAGCAATTTTCGTCCGATTCCTGCCGCCTGGCAGGCTCCATACCAAGATCCGCGAATGTCTTTTATCGGACCTGTGCCGCTTTCGTTCGGGAACACATATGGGCACACGATGCCAGCCTTCTTTCTTACGGCAAATGTACTTTCTAACATGGTAATGAGTTCGGAATCAAGATAAGCCACGCGCGCACCGTCGTTTTTTGTCTCGCCGGGATTGAGTCTAGCTGTTGCCCGTTTAAGGTCAACTTGCTTCCACTCCAGGTTGCAAATCTCCGTCTTTCTCCACCCTGTCTTGTAGGCGAACGTGGCAAAGCCCTTGAGATATTCGGGCAACTTGTCCCGGAAGGCAATGAAATCGCCGGGTTCAAAAAAACCCTTCCGCACATTGTTCTCTTTCAGCATGGGCACATAGGGCACACGGTCAACTTTTGGTGGGGTGTGCCGAGCGCCAAGGTGCAGCATCCTTTTGAGCGCGGCCAGTTCCCGGTTGATAGTCCCGTTCGCGGCCTTTTCTTCCATGCGTTTTTCAATGTATTCCTGAATCTTCGAAGTGGAGATTTCAGTTACCCGCGTGCCGCTGAAGAAGACCTTGAGATGGTTCGTGCTGATCTCTGCTCGCTCCAGGCTCTTTCTGCCGTTGATTCGGTAGTCAGAAAGGAAGTCCTTGGAAAGGTCATCGAACTTGATTCTTTTGGCCTCGATGTTTGGCGTCTTGCCCTGAGTGACTTCATTTATCCGTTTCGCAAGTTCGGCCTGTGCGGTATCGTAATCTTCGCTTCTGGTGCTCTCCCGGTAAGGCTTACCGTCCTTGTAGTACTTGATCCAGTAGACCTTGCCGCGCAAGTAGATGGAGCCGGGCAGGTCGCCTTTTGCCTTGGTTCTCCGGGAAATCTCCTTCATGGCTTACCCTCCTTTGTCTGGTCGGCTTCCATTTCGCGCCTGAGTATGTCCAGGATGTAGCTGTTAATGCTGAAATGTTTTTTGAGCCTGATTGTCTCCATGGCGGATTTTTCCCGGAGCCAATCTAGAATTTTTTCTGGCATTCTGACTGAAATTACTTTCATTTATCCCCCTTTCATCTGTAGTATTTAATGCCATTGTAGCCATTGGCATTATAATGTCAAGCACAAAGTGAGGCGTAAGGAAAAGCGACGGTTGACAGATCGGTCGGTAATCGGTACACTGCGGGCGATTGGAGGATCGGCATGCCTAAATTCACCCAACCGACCTATTCCGGCGAGACCTACCAGACAGGTGCGGAAAACCTGGCAAAGTTTATAGGGATTTCAGTCTCCACTCTCCGGAAAGTGTACCTCCCAAACATGAAACAAGTTGGCGCTGTAATTGAGTTGTGTTCTGGTCGCCCACCCAGAAATCGGATCAGATGGCTTCCGTCGCGAATTATACGTTATCTTGAAATGTGGCAGGCCGAAAAGTATAGGATTAATCACAGTGTTAAGTGAGCGCGTGTTTGCGTAAGAGGCAGGCAACTTTTTCCACCTCCCACTATCAAAATCGTTTGTCTGTAAGGGTTTGGAACCAGAAATTGTCGTGAATCTCCCGATGATTTGTGTGTTTAAGCAAGAAGGAGCGAAGAAAACGTAAAATCTGATCGCATTTCCCTTCTTATTACTTCTTTCTTATTAAGTACCCCCCTTCTTGTCACCCTCAAAGTGGCGGATCAGGAATGGGTTCTGATACGCCATTATGGCAACTCAGGAGCCTTAGATTTTGTCTATTCAACCCACGCGCAGATTCGATTTTTAAGTATCTCAAGGCTTGGTTCTTTCCACCCTCGCAATTTGTCTCAGTGAGGCACTTTGGTTAGAGAGGCCCGCTTCATATCGGGGTGGTGAACCCCTTACCTTGATGAAGCAGACACGATCTACTCCTCTTCAGGCGGCGGTTCTCGTTTGGCAATCGCCTCCGTTCAAGCCCTGAGATTCTTTATTGTCAGCATTTAGAAAACGGCAAGGTCCAATCTACCAGACCCCCCAAAAATCGTGTCTGCAAACCCGCGCCCCATAAGGCTTTAAAAAGGCTAAATGCTGACATCTGTACCCCTCTTCCCGGCCCTGCATTTTCGCTGGTATGCCCGGTTCTTCTGTCTCCGGATTTTACCGGAGCACGCCGGGCACTTCATCTGCCGGTTTGACCGTTTAAGAAACGATTTTCCACAGGCGCATTTGCCGTAACCCGACATAACCCCAAGTTGCGGAGCATTAACGCTCGGCACGTTCTCTATGTGGCCAAGGACATTCCTTATAGGCATCATCGGTGCCCTTTCTCAGCTCCATCCAGCAATAGCTTTTAATTTTACCTTGTTTGGCTTCTCGTTTATCTCCGATCTGACAGAATCTTCGCCACCAGCAAGGACCTTCTATTTCGGCACAGTTTTGGAAACGGCTAAGGCATTCACATGAAAGCCCTAAAAATCCAGAAAGCCTGCGAAAAAGCTTTTGGGGCCGAACTAAAAGGCCCCTCACCCTAAAAACCCCCAAAGCGTTGTAAAGTGCGTGGCAGGGAAATTTAGAAGACCCCGCCCGTACTCGGTGTGTCCGCCCCCGGTCGGATTTCATTTTACTTAGACTCCGCCCATCTCACAGGACGGCCCACCATTCAGTGAAATGGCTTCTGCCGCCAAGATCATACATACCTAGCCTTGTTCTCTTCGATGAATCCCTCCAGGTCCTTCACATGAAAATACTGCTTCTTTCCACCAGGAAAACGGACAAAGGGAATATGCCCTTGCCACACCCTTTCCCTCAATGCCCAAGGCGATAAACCCAAGAACAGAGCGGCATCCTTCAGGCTCAAAAGTTGGGGCACAATTGGATTACTAATCCTCTGCGCCTCTTTTTTCTTTGTATTATCAGATACTTTCAAGCGCTGTGCCCATCCTTGTGCCCTGGTAATTCCCCTTTTCCTGTCACTCGGTTGGCCCCCTGGCTCTCAATCGTCCCTGCCCTTGACCCTTGCTCATCGTGCCCCAGGCCCTCAAGCATGCTTTTTCGGTTCGGACCCCATACCGGCGACATGGCGGACCCGCCCCCCTCGTCGCACCCGTAAAACTCGCTCTGAAATGTCCCGGCCATCTTTCTGAAATCATCCTATCCCCATTGAAACCATTGAATACATTGAACGGTGCCGCGAACCAATATCCAAAGCCATTCTAGCGTTCAACATGCCAAATTGAACGAATTGAACGATACTTAACTTTCACTCCACTCAACTCGTTCAACTCGTTCAACTCGTTCAATACGTTCAGTAGGTTCAGTGCGTTCAAGAATGTACTTACCTTCCTCAACCCTACTTACCAACCCGGACTCTACAAGCTTGGTAATGTGATAAAGTATTGAAGGCTTCTTTCTGCCGGTAGCATCGGAGAGAAATTTCAAAGACAATACTTGCAGCTTGTGAGTCTGAAAGACTTTCAGGATTGCGGCCCGTTCCTGGCTCATAATTGCGATTTGGGCATCCCCTAAGAGCGTCCAATCTCCTGTCGATTCCCGTTTAAGGGCGAGTTCCTGTTCCTCGATGTCGCGGCCCCTAACGTACAATACAGTTGTGCCAGCCCTGCGCTGAAGGATTAACCCGGTATCCGCCGCGCCGACTAAGCCTGTGGTTCCGCTGAGACAGTCAAGTGGATCTTCACTGGTCATTTTTCTAAGGTGGTGAATAACGATGATTGAAATACCCATCATATCGGCAAGGCTCTTGAATGCAGATATGGTCTGGTAATCCTGGTCGTAAAGCTGCTTATTGCTTCCCTTTCTGGACCGCATTGTCGCCAGAGTGTCTACGATCACCAGTGACACGTCTTTGTGATCTTCAAGCCATGCTTGCAGAAGAGGAATGCCGCCTTCGTCAATGCGCGGCCATTCATTTACAAAGTGAAGGTTTTCCGGCCAACAATCGCTTTGATAAAGCGCGGCCATCCTGTTTTGTAACCGGCTCGGTCTATCCTCAAGCGCCAAGTAAAGCACTCCGCGTTTGCCGACTTCGACTTTGCCTAAAGCCCTGCTGCCGCACGCGCACGCAAGCGCCAAGTTTGTAACCATAAAACTCTTACCGATTTTCGGCTTGCCGCCTAGCAGGGTAGTACCTTCGGGAAGTATCCCCTGGACTATCCAATCCGGCATTTTAAAGGTTCTGCCTTCCAATTCAAAAGCCGTGAAGGTCTTAGGCATTGGCGGGAGTTTGAGCGGATTTGCCTGTCTCTCTTTTTCCCAAGTATCTGGTTGTGCCTTGGCCTGGATTCTTGCTTTGTCGATCTGCTTCTTTAACCACTCGTCACGGTTGCCATTAATAGCTTTGAACTTCTGACCGATCTCGAAAGTATAGAAGACATAGAAAATCTGATCGTCACTAAGACCGACTTTCGCAAGGGCATTTAGCACGGCCCACATAGCGTCGGATCGGTCGCCTACCTCGATATGCTCATGGACGTATCGCTTGACTTTTTCTGGAATCCGAAGTTTCTCAATGTCCACCTTTGCCCATTCCGGCCTGTCCTTCGCGTACAATTCCAGAATGCAGGCGGGCAACTCTGCCGGTTCCATATCAGTAACGATGGTGTACCGTGTGCCACTTTCAGGATGAATGCTCCCTGGTGCGACTACTTGACCGCCATTCCCTTTAATGTCTAGGCCAAGGACAGGCTTCGCCTTACAGCCATAAACCTTTCCGTTCTTTGGATATTGATAGAGAGCATGGAAACCCTTCCGGCTGCCGTGTGTTCGTGTGACCGGCATATTCCAGCCGTGCCGCTTGCAGAAGGATTCAAACAGATCAGGATTGTCTATATCAACGGCGATGACTCCGCTTGCTGGACCACCACAAATCCCGGCATTTTCATGGGGCTTAAATGGTATCTCGGAGTACTTCCGTTTCTTATTGCAGTAGTCGGTCCATCCGGTGCCTTCTGCCGTGCTTGGGTCTTTTCCATTCAAACGGACAAGGGAGAACTGTTCGGCCAGTGCTTTGAAGAGTGAATGATCTGGTAGAGGTCTGTTCAATCCTTCATTGTTGATATTTCCGGCCATTCGGTTATCCTAGGTCATCACTTGGTTTCACTATGCGCCCATAGCTTTCATGACCGTCTTCTTTTTCGCGGCAATGAATGCTGCATCTCCTTTTTCCTTGGCGACTTCCGCCCGGAACAGATCCATATTCAGGCAACTCTCGATAGCGTCTCGGAGCTTCCCCTGGAGCAGGTTAACGGGGGCCGCGTCCAGTTCGGCGACGTGGACGCCATGCCGCGCTAAGAACTTTTTATAGTTGGGTGACGACGGTTTAGCCTCCAAATCGGATGGTAATCCGTGCTCCCGGACATCGGCCCCGGATAGTGCAACCTTGTGCGCTTTGACGTTGAGCAGTCCGAAGTCATCCCTCAATGACCTGGGGAAACTCGCCGCAATCTCTTCGCCATCCGGGTCAAAATCGCTGAGGATCAGGAGTATCAAACCATCCTTGCCCGATTGCCTGAACCTTTTAGCCATCTCCCATCGTGGCGTTAAACTGGAATAGCCTCGCCCTGTGGTGCATGGGATACAGTATTCGTCGGCGACGGCTTCTACGGGTTTCCTGATAGCGTTTTTCTCCACAAGGATCTCAATATGGTGCGCCTGCCCCCGGAGAAGATCCCTGGCATAATACCGGAGGAAGTGCTTCATCTCGGCTGCGATATAGGTCGCTGGATTCTGATATGTCGCGATAACCCTTATAGGCCTCGTTTCGTCCTCAATTGCTGTATGGGGAATGTCGCCGGTGAGCCTTGCCCGGAGAAGTAGGTTCGCCAATGCCTTATAGCTGCTCAGGTCGTTTTGATAAGCCGATTTGGGCTTCTTGTCATGTCTTAATGGGGGTTTGTTCAGCAGCAGGTAATGGACCCGCCTGACCGTCAACGGCCAGAATTCCTTCTCTGATTCAATGGCTTTTTGCGCTGCCCGGAGAAAGGCGAAGGTGGTGATCCGCGCCCGGCCTTTGTAACTGCCCAGGGCTACATTATCCTCGATATCAATGCGCCGCCGTTCAACCCTGTCGCTCAATAGGCGCTCGTATGCTTCCCCTGGGTTAATTTCCTGTATGGCCTCCCGGAGGCGCTCGGCATGGCTCTTGTCGCGCTGCTTGTTGTAAATCGCGAGTACACTAAGCCGCTCGTCGGCAGTCAGGTCGCCGAAATCAACATCATCGTCAACGAGACAGGGTACTGTCTCAAGACCCAGCCAACTGGCAGCGGCAAGGCGTCTGTGTCCTGAAAGCAGGACCCCATCAACCGATACATGGAGCGGTTCCCGGATTCCCTCTTCTTTGATCGACCAATAGAGCTTATTATCGTCGTCATTGGAATTGGGCGCGAAGCTATCATACAAAAGTCTGTTCTCAGGCGCCGGTATGATCTCGTTCAGGGAAAAATGGGATATGTCCTGTTTTTTCAATGCACGGCCTTCCTAAATCATCATCTGGTTTTATTGCTTGCCCCGGTCGCCCGCCGGGGTTTTTATTACCCGTTGCTCATCGCTCCGCCGGGTTCGAGCGCCACATTCACAGAAGACCTTTCACAATGCGCTTGGTCCAACAGTTCCCTTAATGAAGTTTCCAACTCTGCGGGCATTGCATCAATCCCGTTGAGAAATCGTGAAAGCTGCCCTTCGGATGGGCGTCCGCCGAGCAGTTTCCTCACCTGCCAGAGTCGATAAGATTTAAGGATTGAGACCTTTAAGGGGTGGGGCTTAATTTCAAGGGCTGTGGTGCACATAGGCTTTGCTCCTATCAGGGATTTTCATTAATCCTCGATCAGAAGCATAGACCCTCAAAACAATAACATCAACAACTAACTATCTGGAATTACTAGAAATATAGTGCATTAATTATGTTAGATTTTTTGCACAAAATAAGTGGCGGGTATTTATGGTATTTTTTGCTAAGGCTTGAAAGGACTGTTTTTGAGAAGTGATCTTAGTTCACGGATGCTTATCTTGTACTTGCAGCGGATCAAGTTAAGGGCAATTTCCTTGTGAGACCGCTTGCTCAAAACACCACCAGAAAGATATTGAATGTAGTCTGGAAACGCTTCTTCAAAGGCCACTCTTTTTTTTCGTAAGGTCAAGGACCTGCTTTTGTCCAAAAACAGTTTCAGCTTTCCTGCCAGCCAGTAGCATTCAACATCAATTCCCTTGGGTACTTCAGCCGGTCGGCCAGCGCCAATCCACGCAAGCGTCTTACCAACCTTTTCAAGCAGGCTTTTGGCATTGGACTTATCCACGTTTGCTGTTGAATCGCTGTGAAGGATTGCCTGCCAGGCTTTGATTCGTTCCCGAAATGGTTCATAAGCGAGATAATGAGGACTCTCTTTCAGACACTCGAAAAAGAGTTCATCTGTCAAAATCAAAGAGCCGTCGTCCAGATACTCTACGAGAGTTGAATCGACAGGATAGGGATTAATTATCTCGAAATGACCGTACGAAAGGGTTGGAATCTTTCCCTTTTGAGAGGCCTCAAGGATTTTCCTCTTTACCTCAAGTCGATCAAACCCCTGCTTATCCATAACCGCGCCTCCTGCAAGCGCCCTGCGGGGTGATCCAGAGGAAACCGGCCCAGGAATGCCGGCTTGTAGGGTGGCCTCCCTATCCTCTGGAAGTTGCGCTATTTGCTCAAAGACCGATGCACCTCATACATTACGATCATTGTTTGAAAGACTACTCGCCGGCCATCTTCCCAGTTAAGGGGTTCGCCTTCTTTCTGTGCTCCATGTTCTTGACGTTGGACCAACTCCGAGACTGCTGCCCAATAATTGAGAAGTTGCCTTAGAAAATCCGATTCCTTAGAGCCTAGAAGAGATGCCTTCTGTTTCAAAACGGCGGCAATCCTCGATATATCTTTTCCTTTATCCGAAATGTCAGTAATTTGGTGTTTCTTGACTAGAACGTCAGCAAATTCCTGGAGGGCTTCTCTGCAAAGGTGCCCGATGGTGGTGAACTGCTTTTCGGATTCGCTCTCCCAAAGTAACGATTCAGCTTGTGACCATTTCTCAAACGCTTTGGGGAAAACCTGCTTGAAATTGTTTGAAAATATATATCCTCTGATTTCCTCCTCCACTGCCTCGGCTGGTTGAACTATTGTTTTGAGTTCTCGGTAGTACTGAAGTGCGGTGGGTCTGATATGGAACATCGCGTTTCCTCGGCTGCTATGATAAGAGAGTCCGAGAAGACCCGCCTGAGCTAAAATTTCGGCGTCGGCTAGACTTCCGGTAACTTCGGCACCCCCTTCTGTATAATGGAATAGAGCGCCTTCAAAACCCATTCCCTCAGCTACAAAAAATTTGCCACGCGGCCTGTTAGGCGAGGACCTTTCGGCTTCTATCAACTTGCAAAGCAATTCTTTTTGTTCAGGTTCGAGCAGAATCTTATCCAGAAGCATCGGTTTCCTTTCTGCCGTAGCGCAGTTCTGGATGTCATTATCCAGATACCAAGCATCTTCCACCAGCGAATTGAAAAGTTCCTCCTGCTCTCGTGGCGAAAATTCCCCTTGCCAAACTTGGGCCGGGTCTAATTTATTCTCGCACCCCGGAATTTCGATTTCGTGTTGCCGAAGTTGCTCTCCATACTCTTGATCAGAAGGAGGTGATGAACGCGGGTCCGTCTGGCGTTCTTCCGGGGATTTAGCAAGCCAGTCCTGAATCCACTCGCGTTGATATCTCGCCCAACGAAGCTTGCCATAGATTTCACGCTGATCGTGTCTCGGAAGTATGCGTCCACAACCTGGAGGCTCAGTTGGGTCGGGGTATAATGAACTGTATTTTCGATAAGGAACGAGTTTGCCAGCTCGGACAAGCGCGAAAAGGCCGCTTCTTGTTAGATTATACGGAGGTAGTAATAAGTCCTTTCCTTGCAGCATTTCCGCCTCCCGCAGCGGTCCCGAACATTTTGAGGGGCAGGGCGCCGGGAAAACGCCTCTTCGCCTGGCCGGGCTATCCCATCAAATCGTGAATTCCCTTATACCATAAAAACAAATCCAAGAACCGGCTCATCACTGGGCGGGTTGTGGTCGCTTCTGGCCGTTTCCCCGCTCTTATCGCCATAGAACCCCTCCAGCATGCCACCAGGATCGACGATCTCGCCGGCGACCTGCAAAGGGGGGGCAGTGGGGAAATGGAATGCGAAAAAACCGGCCTCGAAACATTCATAAGAGGCACACGCGGTTTGGCCCCATCCAGCCCCCAAAATGAGGTCACGGGTGGTGGGAGGCTCAGTATATACCCGATCACCCTATCAGTTCGGGTCACCGCAAATGCCCACGGGCGGCTTCTGATACCAAGTTGCACTCAAGTTGATAGTTTTTAAGACCCCAAAAGAGCGGACGAATGTTTCCCCTCAATCTCCATGCCACCGTGAGCCGCGAAGCGGCGATGGGGGCGCGTACAATTTGGCGAGACACGAATGCCAGATTGCCCGGCGCCGTACCGAAGGTGGTGTGGGGGGCGCAGCTCCCCGCGGTTTTGAACGCTTTTAATACTCTCTTGAGCGCAACTTCGTATGAGTGGCTTCACTGCATAGTGACGTGACCGAGAATAATTTTCTTTTTGGAACAAAATATGGTAGGAACGCGCTTGAATTACCTTCACATAAGATTTGGGTTAAGCCGATACTTATGTTGTGGTGAGAGATTCGGCGCGCCTCCGTTCCACCAACCGAGTAGAAATGAGAATCGCTGACCTTATTAGATACATTGCTTGGTATGCTACTCAGCGTGATATGAAACTCACCACGGTGCGTGTGGTGAAATTTGTTTACTTGGCTGACCTGTACTTCGCTCGCAGTGCCGACGGCAAGACCCTCACTGGCTGCCCCTGGAGATTCGTTCATTTTGGACCTTATTGCTCTGAAGTCATGGCGGAGTTGAAACAGGCTTCCCAGATCGGGATGGTCGAGGAAGATCGACGCCAAAGCAAGTTCAACGACGAAGACTATTTCTTGTACACCTGCCACGATCAGGAAGCTGAACAGGTCGAGGCTCAGATTCCCACCTCCGTGTTATATCCATTACGTGAAAGCATAAGACTGTTTGGAGACGATACTCAGGCACTCCTTGATCATGTGTATTTTGAAACCGAACCAATGGAGGGGGTGAGAAAGGGCGACTTATTGGATTTTTCCAAAGCTAGACAAAAGACTGTTTGGAAGCCCGCCATCATCCCCAAACTGCCGAAACAGAAGATCGAAGAGGCGAGGAAGCATATCGAGCGTTTAATTGAAAAGATGGAGAAAGACCGCGCCAGCATTGAAAATGATAACACCCTTTACCCCGAACCTTTGGACGAAACACATGTCAAAGCACTCGAAATCATGGATGGTGAGGGAATTTCTGAGGGGCTGACCGGAACTGCGGAGATCATTCCTGAATGAGCATCCTCGATCTGTATTCTCCAGATCAGTACTTCTTACCGATTAAGACCGGCGAGTGGGCACCAGGACAATTTTGCTGGATCATTGTTCCCAATATTGAAGAAATTCCGAAGATTCTTGATGTCGAAAGAAGCAGGCCGGAAGAGCATGCGGAAGCCAACTTTAAAATAAGGCAGGCCAAAGCCGCCAATGATTTTAAGAAGCCCGACCGAATCCTCCCGCTTCTTTACCTCGATTTACGCACCAGTGAGGAATTATTAGTTCAAAGAGCCAAAAAGAGACCTGGGGTCATTCTGAATTTCCCTTTGGAGCGGGATCCTAAATTGATCGCAGTTCTGTCACCTGGGCAGAGGCATCAGCATGACAGAAGTTTATTTGTAGTCCCCTGCTACGGAACCGACAATGAAGAACGTAGAGGCGGGTTCATTCCCGAAATATGCCACCGCGCGCAGTATTTCATACATCGGCGCTATTTCTATATCCCGGATTATCCGAAACTAAAGATAAAAGAAGGGGTTTTGAGATTCGACAGAATCCAGACCGTAACTGGTAGGCATCCAGCAGCCATTGTCCCAATGGACTATGCTTTCTCAAAAGAAATCTTCGCAATTTTCAGGGCCATGTTCTTCTACTGTGTCACTGGAGAACAAGACCCTGATTTTTTGGCTATCAGGGACCTTCTGGTTGAGCATTATCAGAAGCACGTTAGTCCACCATCACCAATCACCAAATCCTAACCTCCTCAACCAAATCTTTCACCTTGAAAGGGCCAGGTTGACCGGGCCGCCTATTGCGCCGACCGTGCCGCATATCCGGAACCGCGCCGGATCATGGCGAGGCCCAAGCTACGCCCAGCAGCCGATCCACGCTAAGCCGGTTAGGTCGATAAGCATGAATGCCAAAATGGCGAAGGATTATAGAGCATTCAAAGCGGTGGGGTTGCTGCACGAGTGGCGCAAGAAGTGGGCGGCGTATTTGCCGGAGCCGGACTGACGCCACGCTAGGTAGAGCGCGTGGACAATCACACGAGTAAACTGCAACGAGCTCGACGAGAGACGGCGTTATTTCGTTAAGAGTTCCGTCACCGCCGTAAAAGTTCTCGTCCTGCAAATGTGAAGCCCTTGGCTTCCGCCACATCTACGTAGTCCACTAATGAGGTGTCGCCGAGGCTTTTGAACATGAGCGTGCGTTCTGGCTCCAAGCGACTGAACGCCTGCGCGCGTTCGGTCAATGCCGAAATGCCGACCTCACCGCTATTAAGAAGTCGAATTTCAAAATCCTGCATCTTTCTCTCTCCCTTGTCTCAAATGATTTTTTAACTAATATACTCAGTCCCCCTTTTTTTCAATTCAAGCATGGGACAATTATAAATTATTTTGTCTCGTGTATGGCTCCAAAGTTGACGCGCCGCGAGGGCGCGGCGCGAAAATGGTTGCGCGATGCAGGGGCTCAACCGCAACGCCCCTAACGGGCCTCGTCCCACACACGGTACACTGTCAGCGAGCAAAAAACAGGGGGGCGAAAGACAAAATACATTTGACGAACAAGCGCGACAAACACGACAATGGCAGCAAGTTCCAGCGCGAGGGCGAGTGATTTTCTGGATTTTTATGGGGGGAAAGAATATGCCGAAAATGACCACAGCAATAGTAAAGGAAAATGGCGAAACTGTTAATATTGATAAAGCCTTAGATTGGACTGACAGAGGTTATCTTTGTTTTGAATGCAAAGAACCTGTTAAGCCGTTTAATGCAAGCGCCTACGGGGCGGCTCATTTTGAACACGAAAAAAGAAATTCCAACTGCTCTCTAAGTGATAAACGATGATCTGCTGTTGGATTCTAAGTGAATCAAATCAGGGCCTGAATCTCGCAATCTCATTCCGAGTGCCCCTCTTCCTCATGTCTTAGAAATGTCACCTCAAACGCTTTACATTGTCGAAACTGCTGGAGCCGGTTCGCAAAGGTGAAGCAATCGTTCATCTCATAATGCTGGAAGATATCGAGTCCACGGTCCATGAGAATTTTCCAGCCATTGTCCGTTACGATATGGCGAGCGTGGATGCTGTTGCTTCCATCGAACTCCCATGTGAAGCTGATGCCAACGGTCGAGCAGGATTCCTTGATTTTCTCCAAATGCTCCTTCTGTTGGACGCTTTTGAACTCATCCTCAAGGGTAATGAGGTGAACCGATATCTCTTCTTCCTTCGGCTTGGTCTTGACTATTGTCTCAAGCAGTTCCATGAGATTGCGAATCTGAAAAAACAGCCGTATGTAAGGATCTGTAATCGTTATCCTGGTTGCGCCTTTCAAATACGGCCCAAGAAGAGCCTCGAAGGATATGCCTCGCTGGTTCTCCTGATATGTTAGGTGCTGTTCTTTGAGGGATGGGATTGCAGAGGTGTTGAGCAGTGAGGCATCCTCAGAGGTAATACTTCCTTCACTTGATCCGAGCGCATCATCCCCACCAGAATCTTCGATCAGCGTCTTGTGGTAGTAATGCGGGTACTCGTCTTCTTCCAGAGTCCTAAGAGTACGGATCTGCCCTGACTTGCCAGTGTAGGCGAATCGAACCTCGGCGTAGGTCGAATCAATACGCATCAACTGATCCTTAACGCGCTTGCGACCCTCGATTGCGAATCTGAGGATCTCTTCGATCTCTTCCGGTAATGCCTCTCCATGGGGGAACAATATTTTGATCAAGCCCGAGAAAGTCTTATTTATGCCATCGCGGTCTCGGGTAGAAATGTCTGTGGATAATGCGAAGTGATCTTTGTAGCGGTCAGAGTAATCATGGTTTCTCAGTGCTCGTAGAACTTCTGCAAGGTAATCGACCACAAACCCGTACCCATTGGAGAACATCTCTCCACGGATGATGTCCACCTCCCAGCCGGGAATGTAAAAATGGAGGCGGTCAAGAAATGCCGAATCGTGGTATTTATCGGGAAGTTCATCGAAGAGATCGGTGTGTTTCAGCATATAGGGAACGGTGTGCTGCGTGTTTCCTACGAACACCATGGAGGCTTCGGCTCCGAGTGTTTCAACCCCTCGCGAGAAGGATTTGTTGGCCATGTAGTTTTTCATGATGTCAACCAGCGCATTGTCAACTCGCTTTTGCTGGCCCGCAAATTCATCGAAGGCAACGACATCCCAATAGCCGACCAGGCCTATTTTCCCCGATGAGTTATTCACAAAAAGCTTTGGAACCGTCACTTCTCCGCCTGAGATCAGGATTCCGTGGGGTGAAAATTCAGAGTAAATATGGGACTTTCCCGTGCCCTTCGGGCCAAGCTCAATCAGGTTGTAATTCCGCTCGCAAAAGGGAATCAGCCGGATTAGCTGGCTGAGCTTGCTTCTTTTGCCAAAGAACTCCGGATTGAACCCAATGCTTCGCATGAGCAGGTCAATCCATTCGTCGGTGCTGAATTGTCTTCTGGCATCCACATATACCTCAAAGTCAAAATGCGAAAGCTGGATGGGTTTTAGAGAAGAGAGAATCCAGGGGCACCTACTTTTGTCTTCTGTGAATTCGTATTCTATATCCGCGATACACCAGACACCACTGACCAGGAGTCTAGGGTGAGCTTTAATGGTTCCCGAATCGACCAGCACCCTTTTGATTCCAAGATTGCCAAATTCGGCTTCATATACATCCGCTTTGTCATTCAGGACCACGCTGATCTTATCGATCACCTTGTGGCGACCTTTCTCCCGAATGGTGGAACGGACCAATCCTGCTTCGCTCCGGTGTACATAGTGTTTTCTTAGGATCTCTTTGACTGTCTCGATTCCAGACTGGATGGTGGCCTCATCGTTCGTTGCGCAATACTGCCCCAGCAGGTATTCGAGAACGTAGGTAGGAACAATTGCATTTCCCTTTACGGTCTTGACCAGATCCTTGCGGACAACGAGACCTGGGAAATGCGTGTTTATTTTTTGGTCAAGTCCGTTCATGGTTCACCTGCCCTTTAGAAATCGAAATCACTGGTAAATGACCTTCGCATCATATACCGCACCGACTTGTACTCTCGGTAATGTGATGTTCCGGTAAGCTTCTCATCCAACCGCAGGATAACCTCCTGACCATTTGCCGCATCTGCTTTTCTAGTCAATACAAACCGGACTTGCAACTCACGTTCCCTCGGATTTTCTGAAGTGAGATTAAAAGTGAGTTCGTGGCAATCCGAGATCAACTCGCCCGCTTGGGTATAAATACCTGCCCTCAGGTTCCTCGGCTGAACCTTCTCGGTGACCGGCTGTGCCTGGTAGAGAGCCACTCCTAACTGGCCCGAGGTAATAATCGAGCTAGAACCGCGCAGAATATCGACTTCAATCGCAGATATGTCGCTCTGCCGTTTCTTATTAATCCGGATAACGGGAATGACCACTTCTTGCAGCGAAGCTCCGCCATGCACAAAGCGACTGCCTGCCCCCTTGAGACGCAGACGATTGATGGATTTTGGAATCTGGACTTCCATGTTGCCGCTGAGTCCCAACCCTGGAGACATGAATTTCCTCAGGCTGGGATTTTCCTTCAGGCCTCTTCCCAGCACAAAGCGTCTGTCGCGAAACAAAATATCTTCGCCTTCGGGATCGACTCCCAAGAAGTCGCTCTCATCAATGGCTCGGTTCTGGAAGATAAAACCGTGGTCGGAAGTGACCAGAAGATTACTGGCATTTGCCCCGGTAAGCTTTTTGACCAGTCGGATGAGATCCTGAAGTGTTTCTTCGACTGCTTCGAATACTCGTTCCTCGGATTCGCGCTTATCGCCAACGGCATCGATATGGTTGTGATAGATGTAGACGACATCGTGATCGCGAATGAGAGCCCGGCAGTCTTCCTTATTCAAGGCCATCAACTCTTCCGCCTTGATCGCAGTCATTCTGTACTGGGTAGCCTGACCAAGTATCTTGGTGCGGTTGGCGGTTCCCTTAGAGCTTTGTCCATCAAGCAGAACCATTCCCGATTCGTCATCAGCCAATGCCAATTCTTTGTTTGGTAACAGGGCGGCCATCCCCATTTGGGTATAGCTCGGCAGCATGGCTAATGAAGGTTCTAGGGTGGCCTCAAATCGATCCTCCTGACGCATGAGGCTCAAAAACTCATCGCCTATCTCATAGCGGAGCGCATCAGAGATGATAACGTGGACCTTTTTCTCCTTTCTTAGGAAAGGGCTCACCCAGCATTCAAAAAAGTGCTTCTGTAACGAAATGGGTGTTGCATCCCATTGGGTTGCACCGTCCACAAAAGATTGCCAGCGGTCGTTGATCTTTAGGAGATAATTGTTGGAATAAAGGTTCTCCATCTGATCGGTCAGAAGCTCCATCAGTGAGGACTGCCCGGAGCATCGGACATGGTAGGTGAACTTGCGGTAAAGCTGGTCCAACTTGAACCAGAAGCGGCTGTACCGCTCGATACCATCGACCATGGATTCCATGGCAAGGTTGGCTTCATCGAGTGTGTGGATGAACTGAACCGCATAATCAACCGAATCATACAGATGCCGGAATTCGTTATACCAGTGTCCCTGTCGTCTCTGTCGGACCCAGAGGGCGACATCACCGGCTGAAACCGTTCTTGCTACAACACTTCTCACAAGATCGCTGATGATCTTCTGATCGATCAGCCTGAAATAATCCAGTTCGATGAGATCTCGAAAGTCGCGCTTGTCGAGATCCTGCTCAATGTTCAAAATTTCTGCGCATTCACCTGATATAGTCTCAAAAACTGCTTCATACTGACGACTGTCCTTCCAACGCTTAAGGAAGACCAAAGCATCACCCGCCAGGCGAACTTGGCCATCCGTTCCCATTCCGTAACAGGATTTGAACAGTTCAATCGCAAAATCCCGAATGCCCGGTGTGTCGGAACTGTATCCATAGCAGCGGTTCATTTGCTCCCAGAGGAATGCGTCAAGGCCGCAGCGGGCTACAAGTTTGAACTTTTCATCACGGTTTTCCGCCATTTCTGCCAGCAGGTTTTCCAGTATGTTATCCATGCGTGGTTCTGAAGCCGTACAAACGCCCAGCGTCTTCATCCGGATCATTCCAGGTGTGTCGTCGGCTTTAAGTAAACGCTTCAAAGCGTCTTTGCGTTTGATCGCCTGGAAGAATTCGGCATGAGCCTGAACCACATCGGAAAACTCAAGCCCCAGTTCCATTTCACTCAACCAGATCGCTATCTGATCCGTGCGAAACTCTCCCTGGGCCAACTGGACATCCAGCAGCCAGTTTTCCAGGTCATCCGGTTGAGGCCCCTCACGGTATAGCAGGAACTTATTCTCCGGTTGCTCTCGCAGCATGCGGTGTTTTACGCCGAACTCGTTATTAGTCAGCTCGATTTTTTCAACTCCGGCCATGTCTAGGGACTCGAAATCACTGCGCAGTTCACGCTTAGCGTCGTACCAGAAGACGATGCGGTGACATTCAAAAAGTCGGGTTAGAGCTTGGGCGATTCTCGATTCCATCGTGCTTTTCTTCCTATAAGGCTTTGAGTAGATTCTTCAGTAGCCGTGCGCGAGCTTCGATGAATTCCTTAAACGCAGAAAATGTCAGGTCGGTGCCCGGATCAATATTGAGGTCCGTTATCCGTGGGCCATTGGGGCTATCGACCCAATCTATGAGGGACATGTCCTGTTTAGAGCGATTTTTTGAACTGTCCAGCAATTGTAGGTTAACGACACTGTTCCAGTTTTCCTCATTCTCATAAAAGCTGCGCAATTGAAAGTCGCTCTTCAGGAAATCACAAGCATCCAACCGCTCGTTGGTGAATGCGGCGGCGGGGTGGAGATGGTCTATGTCAAGCGACCGCGTGTAGTCAAGGTCCGGAGAAAGCAGAGATATGATCAGAAAACACGAACCGTCCTCTTTTTGTGTTGTTAATAGACGATCGATGTAATCATCATCGAAGTCAAGACTCTTGGGAGTACCTCGGTAGACGTCAGCGATAGCAGTCAACGGGAATACAGTGCCGCCCAAATTTGCTTTGATCGTTTCGCGCAGCTTGGTCAAGACCGCATCACCTTGCCCCCCGAACACCCCTTTAAGTAACGATCTAGCGAGCCACTTCCGGATAACCTTTCGCTCTTGAGCGTGATAAGCTAAATTGTTGATGCTCTTAAAAAGACCTTGCTCCCCAACCGCCGTATTTCGATTCTTGTGGAATAAATAACAAGCAATGGGAATAACAGCATTCTTGGCTCGTAATGTGTCATCCCTAAAACCAAGATCATGTACCAACCGGAAGGTTTCTATGAGACATACTCTGATGTCGTCCCACTTCCGCTCAATTTCTTCAACCTGTCCGGAAGAGAAATTACTGACTCGGAAACGCACATTTGCATCAGTCAGCATTAATGATGCCTTGAGCACGAAATCGCGATTAATGATAAAGCCCATCCGCTGATCAACCCGAGCGGATTCGATCAAGCGGTCGATCTGCTCTCGCGCATCGTTTTTCCAGTTAGCCACGGCTATCGACATCAGGAGCTCGGAAAAAGACAGGGGGGTACCACCATGGTTGGTGCGAATGAAGATGTCCAAAACATGGTCCATCTCCTGGTTGTTCTCCTTATAGTAGTGGATCAACCTGTCTATTCGGATTGCAAAATATAGGCGGGTTAGTGCCTTGAAGGCATAGGCGTTCCCATCCAACCCTTGCTGCTCAAGATATTCCGTGACGACTTGCAGCACGTCAGCCGGGATCGAAACGGACTTCATAGTCAAAACATCTCCGACTTCAAACCACCATTGATCCGCTTTCCCTTGAGCCGATTTATACTCGTCCACTGTGAGAAAGCGAAAATCGTAGGCCATCATCTCTTCATTTTCTACGTCGGGCGCTTTGGCAATCAAATTCAGATAGAGTTTTCGTTTGGGCAAAATTGCTTCATCCCAGACGGAAGGCCACCACTTTCGCGGCATCTTGTATGCGTAAGTTCCCTTAAGCCCGATATAAAGAGAATTGAGGCGCTGCTGACCATCAATCACGGCCATAAACCCATCGTCATCGGCACAATGCCCTTTGGTATCGAAGTCGCGATTGTTCTCTTCGAAACGCTCGCAGTAATGCTCCATGAACTGGTAGAAGCGAAATCCTTTTCTAATCTCTGGTGAGGTCACTTGCCAAAACATGAACGTATTGATGGGATACCCGCGCATGATGGAATCGAATAGGACGCAAATCTGCGAGCAATCCCAGATGAACTTGCGTTGAATGGCCGGCAACAGGTACTTGCGGCAATCGATATTCTTGATTGCCTCCTGAATCATAATGGGATGTTGGTATTCGCCAGGCAAATTTATTCCTCCTCTTTCGCCTCCATACCTGAGATCTTTTTGAGTGCATCACCGAATTTGATGTAATTGACCTTCACCCCGTCATCGAGATCGATTTCCACCTGTTCGCTCGCTAAGGGATAGAGCACGTCGCGTTCGTAGTCTACGAGTTCCTTGTTTATCTTGCTGAGTTGCTCAATTTCCTTGAGGGCCTTGGTCTTTTCACTTTGAGAGGCGGAACTGCTGATGCTCACCTGTTCCAGGTGGTTCTTGCGTGCAACCAACTTGGCGCGAAACTCGCGGAGATAGTCGTTCAACACCACACTCACAGTATCCGAGCGGTAGCGATGCATGTAGATAAGCGCATTGAAGGTGCCTTTTGGGCTGGAGAAGAGCCAGTAGATGGGCCGTTTTTTGTACCGCTTCACGTGGTCATTGTAAAAGTCCTTGAGGAAGTACTTTAGGATATCCTTACCTATCGCATCCTCAATGAACTTGAGGTTGTCATCGTAATGATCCTCGCCGAAGGTGACACGAAGAAACTTGTGGAACTGCCCGGAGATGTCGTTGGGAAACCAGTCGCCTTCGAGCATGGGGATGACGTTGTCTTTGTCTGCTGGGAAAGTAGGATTGGGAATTTGCTTCAGATAGTCTTCAGTGGTCTCGCCTTGGTTCGCAAGAATGAGGCCCGGCTTGTCCAGCGAGTAGCGTCCAAACAGGCAGCCGACGGCATAGGAGATGAACTCCTTCATTGTATCTGCCAGTAGTAATGATTCCAGTTTCTCTTCGCTCTTGTTGTTGCCGTATCGGTGGTATGGGTTGCAGGTCAGCGTGATTTCGGAAAGCGGTACCTCAGAGGTAAGTTCATCGTGCAAATCGTACGTTTCGATGAAAATGTGGTTGTTCTCTTCTTCCAGACGCTGCATCTCCAGCGCAACCTCCTGCCAGTGAGCACGGAGTTTCTGGTAGGTGGTCTTCAGGGTTGGTTGCAAGTAACCGGTTTGTAACAGCGGCAAGTTTGTGAAGTCCCAGGAGGTTTCGTAGGCGTCCCAGTCGGATTGCGCCAGATTGACGCAGCGTTCACCTACATGATGTGAGCCCTCAGCATGGCAATATGGCAACCTGCCGACGGGTCCCTCATGGAAATCGAGAGTGGGAGAAAGCGCCAACAGCAAACGGTTTACTATTTTAGTATTCGAAAAGGCAAGTACCGAGTAGATGTCTCGCTGCTTTGGGAAGCACATAGCCCCCTTGGTTTCGAACATAGTCCCACGTGGTGATAGCCTCATCGAAAGACTAGCGATAGAAATTGCTGACCAAGTGAGCCCAGCGCGAAAATAGGATGACTCATTTTGAGGCCGAGATCTCAGTCGCCCATTATCTCCGAATATGTTCTTGATTTCTTCTCCTGCGTTCTCCCAGTTTACGACGATGCTATTGTTTCCGAACCATTTTCTAAACTCACCACCTTTATTACATGGGTACCACCTCTCTGAACGATGCGTAGTCTCTTCTGAGCTTTCGCAATCAAACCCAATGCGATCGAAACTGGGTTCTTGCCAAAGGCGAAGGAAGCGGTCGTTGTTTCCCGTCGCGAGGCCTTGTTTTGTCGGCGCTACAGATGAGAGCGGTGGAAGTCGCTCAAACACGTCGAAAACTCGGTCGCTCAGCCAATAAGCGATGGGTTGCCCTGGAATTTTTAAGAAGCCGCGTTGAGGAACTACAAACCAGCCATAGTCCTTACGAAGAAAAAGGTCCCGGATCTCTTCTGGATGGCGAACAAGTGAATATTTCTCGAAAAGTCGGCGGTACACGCCAGTGGTCGTGAATCTTGCTTCGGCGTTTGCGATGACGAAAGCGACACTTCCGAAGTCTGCACCGAAGATCCCTCGTCCAAGATGCAGCATCGACTGGATTGTGTTGTCTTTCAGGAGCCTGAAGCGGAGTTTTTCAAAAGAGCTGAGGAACATCCAAGACGGAAGGTTAATCATACCCCATATGCCTTGGGGTTGTACTAAGCCCTGCGCCCGTTCCATAAAACAAGTCATTAAGTCTGATTTGCTGTTGGGATAGTGCTCTTTAGCCCAAGCGCCAAGCCTTTCATTCATCCCCTTTCCACCCATATAAGGCGGGTTAGCAACCACCACATGGTATTTCGGGCTTAGGAAGTCGGCTTGCCTGAGGATTTTCAGCACCCTTTCGTGGATGTGCTGCAAGTACATATTCTCAGCAACCTTCTTTGACTCGGCTAGGCTCAGGATGTCCTTCACATTTCTTAGAGCAGGCCGGATCAGGGAGCCGAAGTTGTCGGCTTCTTCAAACTGATGCAGGGTGGGCTGCAGGTCAGTTGTGAACAGGTTGCGCCCGACGGCATCCATGTAGTCCTTGATCTCGGCTTCCTTAAAACGGACGTTTTCCAGCACGCAGATGTTGGGCTGCACCAGCCTGCGCAAAAAACGACGATACTTGCTCTGCGCCTTCATCGTCAACGCGAAGGCAGCCAACTCTCCGGCCCGTTCATCGATCTCGGTGCCGTAGAGGTTATGCGTCAGGATCTTTCCTGGAATCTCTGACGGTTCATAGCCTTCCTCCTCGTAGATGGCATGGAGCAAATCGAAAGCGTAGACCAGCATGTGCCCCGAGCCGCAGGCAGGATCGCAGACCTTGATCTCTTCTGGTGAATTGATTTTCAGGAAGTCGGTCCCAGGTTCCTCCGGCTTGATGTAGTAGTCCATCTGCTCCATTAGCCGGGAATTGGGCCGATTAAGCATCCATAGACGGCCAAGGGAGTTTTCCACCAAGTAGCGAACGATCCAGTGAGGCGTAAACAGTTGGGTAGCGGCGGGAATGTTTTCCGGGGTGATTTTTTTGTTTCTTTTGAGCCCCTCAAACACCTCATCCTTTTTCTCAGAGATGTAAAACTGGTATAGCCAGCCGATTACCTCGACATCTTCACAGGCATTAGGGGTCAAGGCTTCGCGCGTGTAAGCGAGAATGGAATTGCCCGAGAGCAGATCATCGGGCATTAATAGTTCGGTATAGTCGGCGATTCTTTCAAAAAGGAAGGGCATGATCTTATTGTAATGATTGCAGGCGGCAACGATCAGCAGTCGATAGACTTCCGACTGCGGGTCGCTGCTCGGTGCCTTACCGCTCAACAGAGAGAAGACTTTTTCTCTTATCTTTTCTGGAACAATACTCTCATCGATATGGCCCATTTTTGCTTCAGCGAGGATTTCGGGCTGGGACTGACCCTCGGCCGGCGATACCACGCCGATACGGGTGTAGCGGTTCACATCCATAAAGCGCAGGGCGCAGAAACGATTGAACCAGATGTAGGCAATCCGCTCGATGATTTGGTCTCTGGAGCTTTCCTGTATCTTTTTCTTCAGTTCCTGAACTGCTTTCGGATTCTCTCGCCACGCAGCACTATCCACGGCGAGAACCAGCTCCAATTTTGCCGACACCTGTTCGATCAGATGTCGCCGTGCGTATTGGGCAAATTTCTTCAGCTTCGATGTGTCCATCAATAATCCTTTTAAACCACGGAATACGCAGACAGCCGTCTAGATCTGTATCCGTTTTCCTTCACGGATCTCTTTCAGCAGAGCCTCTCGCATGGAATCGAGGTAGCGATCAACATCCGATTCATCTGCCAGGTATGGTTTGTCGAACGTCACCTGGATAGAGCGGCTTAGGACCATTTTGATAGGCGGTTTAGTGTGAGTAGCGTCGTTCGTCTTTGAGCCAATATTTGTCGGTGTCTTTGACTCCGGCTGAGCCCAGGCAGACATTTGCGCCAGCAACTTCGTGTATTCATGTTCCTCGAATCGCCTCAATGTGTCGCGGATTACCGCAATCAGCTTTTGCCGTTGAATTGTTTCAATGAAGCTTTCAAAGGGCTTGATAAGCTGCGACTGCTGATCGGGAGACAGTAGCGCGAACTCATCCGTAGCCTGTAGCCTTTCTTTCAGGGCTGTTGCCGAAGATCTGGCTGCGGATATCTCTTTGTCAATCTCCTGGGCAAGCTTTGCTTGCAGAGTGTCCACTGTCATCTTCACCTGCTGCATCCGATTGCCCTTGAAACACTCAGGATTAACGAGCACAGCCTGAACCTGGGCTGCTTCGTCGCCCTCAAGATCGGCGAAGTTGGGCTCCTGGATCTGAACGAATTTACGGGCCGCCTCAAAGACACCTTTCTGCGGACCGCCCATGAATTTGCGAATCGGATCGAGCACCTTCTCCTTCAGATCAAGGAGATCGTCTTTCCGCTGCAACAGTTCAGTGAGATACCAGGTGTAAGGCTTCCCAGTCAGATCTTTCAGCCTTTCAAGTGCCGGGGCAAGAGTGCTAAGGAAAGGATACTGAGCCGATTGGGCAGCCAGTAGGGTAAGCTGATGTACCAACTCCTGGAGTGCGGCTCCTGTTTCCTTACCCAGTGCTTTCGCTTCATTGGAGCGGGGTGGGGAGTCAAAAAAATCTTCAAAGAATTCCTTCAGGCCGCGAACCTGAGTGGCCGTGAAATCAACTTGAGGGTCCAGAACCACATTGGCATGTCCATGGGTATTGCGCAATGCACGCTCCAGTTCATCGCCTTCGAGGATGTTTCCGTCTGCACGCACTTCGATTTTTCCTCGCGCACAGAGCTTGGCAAGCGTGCAAAGAATTGCGGCATAGTACCATCCGTAGGGCTTACGCTCGAATCTTTCGAGGAGCATTTTGATGGTAGTCCGAACTCCTCCACGACTGTTGCCCTGGATAAATGCCAGAACTTCTTGTTCGGACTCGGAGAGCGAAGCCGGGTCATTACCGAAGAGGTTCATCTGCGCACTATCGAGACATTTTGCGACATCGTTTTCAGTGTAGTTGATCCCTCGGAGCATCCTGAGGTTCGAATAGGCGCGAAGAATCAGGTCGTGGAAGCCACGAGTAATACGCGAGACCGGATCTTCATCGCCGATCTCTATTTCGCCTCCTGCAACGAACAATTTAGCCTTGCCGAGAAGACCACGGATATGCTGCTGAAGTTCGGAATAACGCTCTCGGTTCTGAAAGCCTTTATCGGTGAGAATCCGCTTAACGACATCCTGCTGAGTTATGGAAACATTCTATCGGGGCCGGTGAGAAAGCGAGCCATTTTGATCGGCCAGAAGGCAGGCCAGCGTTTCCGGTTTAAAGTCAGGCCAATTTTCTTTCAGATCTTCTTCACTTCGCATGCGCGAAATCCTTTT
>Ga0187864_10000166_pt1 | contig 75157 bp, 77 predicted proteins | sample June2016WEW_11_4_FD_132985 | JGI IMG/M metagenome (GOLD analysis project Ga0187864, IMG submission 132985) | Peatland microbial communities from SPRUCE experiment site at the Marcell Experimental Forest, Minnesota, USA - June2016WEW_11_40 | ecosystem: Environmental > Terrestrial > Soil >... | reverse complement strand
TCGTGACGCGAAAACCCCGGAAATTTAGGCCGCCATGTCCAACGCGGTCAGCGTGGAAACCAACAGATCCACGATACGGCCGGAGAAACGAACGCATCCGCCAACGACCAGGCTCGGAGTAATTATCAATAACGTTATTGACTATAGGTCGCCGTGTTGCTGGGCAAACACTGGGCAACGGCTGCGGTATGGGCAGGTCGTGCAGTTCTGGGGCGAGGGGCTGGGGTAGAAGTTGCCGGACTGGATCGCCCCCCAGATGGCGGCCATACTCTGTTTGAGGGCGTCAATGCGCTGCGGATTGCTCTGAACGGGGATGAGTTGCACGACCGGCTTCTTCGCCTTGGTGATGATGGCAAAGTGTAGTTTAACCGCCGCGCCCAGATGCCGGGACATCCGGGCAACGGTCATGCCATAAAGGAGTAATTGTTCCCCGCTCTCCACGGCCTTCTGCTCATTCCAACGGGACCGGGAGGTTTTGAAATCGACGACGTGCAGGCACCCATCCGTCTGGGTCACCAGATCGACCTTGGCCAGCAAATCCGGCAGTTCCGGATCAAGTTGGACCCGAAGCTCCTCCTCCACGCCCAGGATGACCCCCTTGGCCACGTGACCTGGAAATGAGAATTACCCCCCTGCTTGCATTCAGCTCTCAGCCGATCTTTCGCATGATGTTGATCGCCTTTTGATCGTCCAGTTCCGCGTAGATCTCCGTTACAGATGCAGAACGGTGGCCCAGTATGACGCGAGCGATCTCAATTCCGAATTCCCTTTTTATCCTGGTCGCCGCGTTGTGACGAAGCTGGTGCGGGTGCCATCGGTTCGCTGCTCTCCAAGCGGCTAATTTTGCCCAACCGTCCGGTCCCAGCCGAGATTTCCATTCGGGCAGCGATTCCCATCGCTGGCCGCGAAACGCATTGACTTTCTGACGGGCAAGCATTTCCGGCGGTGGAAACGCCTTGGCGCATGCTCGCTCGATGGCCCGGCCATAGCTGTCGACCGTATAACAAGACTGTGGAGTTCTTTTAGGCGAATCTTGCACATTCGTTCCAGACCGGTTGCCGCATGACAGCGGCGTTTTCCGGAGTGAACTTCGGATCGCCCGATGCTCATCGGCAGCGCCTTTGGCGCTGAACAGATGCTGATCCAGTGGCCGATTACAAAGAAACTCTCGCAGGATTTCCTGTGCTTGCGGCCCGAAGTAGATTCGTTTGGCATACCCCAGGTGCGCCGTTTTATGATCCTTTGGCTCGACGGTCCATATATCCCCCGAGGTCTTCAAATCGATCCCCTGAAGACCAACGAGTTCGCCGGCGCGAGCACCGCTCAGCAGTTGAAGTTGTATGAGTGCCCAGACCTGGCGACTCACGAATGGCTTTACGGCGAGTATCTGTTCTTCGGGGGCCGGCTTAACCGGCTCAGATTCTCTGGCGTTAGTTCGGCCCCGCTGAAGCCCTCGTACCGCCAGCAGCGCGTGATCAACTTCCGCCGAAAGCAGTTCATTTTCAACCGCCCAGCGAAACACCGATTTTATCCGGGAGATCTTCTTGTTGATGTTCGTGCGGCACCGGCCGAGACCAATCATGTGTTCACATACGGCCTTAAGGGCTTTGGGACCGAATTGAAGAGAAGAACTTGTGCCATAAAGGCGGCGCACGGGCCTCAATGCTTGGCGAAAATTGTCCAGTTCGCTGGTCGGAGATCCGTCCGGGCGGCGGTAATGCATTTTGGCATGTTCCCAAAAGGCGTGGATGATGTGGCTGATCGTTGGTGCCGGTCAACTATCCTCCGGATGCTTGACGCGACGTCCTGATGTGAGCCATTCGGCGATCAGCCGATCGTATTCGGCAATGCTCGTTTGGCTTCCATGTGGACCCAGATAATGGTCGCGGCCATTGAGGGTAACAATGGCCTGGCCGGAACGCCGATGAAGACGGTAACGGGGCAATCGTCCATTGAGCTTGGGCATGTGCAACTCCCTGGCTGGGAAAAACGGTACATACCGTTTTTCTCCAGGCTCCAGAGCCGCACTGCCCGACACAGGCAGGTTCGCATCTCTTGCGATCGGCAGGGCTTACAGAAGTGGGCGATACAGGGCTCGAACCTGCGACCTCACGGGTGTGATCCGTGCGCTCTGGCCAACTGAGCTAATCGCCCCTGATTTTCTGCAATCGTATCGCTCGGTCGGCGGTTCTTCAAGCTGCATCGGCTTGCGGCGTGCCGGAGCGCTGGATATATAGCCCCTCATGCACGATCCACGCGTCGAGAAGCTTGCCAAGATGTTGATCGATTATTCCTGCGCCGTGAAAAAGGGGGAGAAGATCCTGATCGAGGCGATCGACGTGCCGCACGCGTTCAGCGCGGCGCTGATCCGCCATGCCAGGGCGGCCGGCGGACATCCGCTGGTGATGCTCAAGAGCAATGAGATCAACCGGGCGCTGATGCTCGACGGCCAGCCGGAGCAATGGCAGCTCATCGCCCGCGTTGAAAAACTCCAGATGCAAAACGTGCAGTGCTATATCGGGGCGCGCGGCAGTCCGAATGTTTCGGAACTTTCCGACGTCCCGGCGGAGAAGCAAAAACTTTACGAGTCAACGGTCTGGGAAAAGGTCCATCGCGATGTGCGAATCACCAAGACCCGATGGTGCGTTTTGCGCTGGCCGCATCCGTCGATGGCGCAAATGGCGGAGATGAGCACCGAGGCGTTCGAGGATTTTTATTTTGACGTTTGCACGCTCGACTACGCGAAGATGAGCCGGGCCATGCAGCCATTGAAGAAGGTGATGGAGAAAACCGATCGCGTGCGCCTCAAGGGTCCGGGTGAAACGGACCTCACCTTCAGCATCAAAGACATTCCGGCGATCTGCTGCGACGGGCGGGTGAATATTCCCGATGGAGAGGTTTTCACCGCGCCGGTGCGGAAGAGCGCCAGCGGCGTGATTCGCTTCAACTGCCCTACCATCTACCGCGGCACGACGCATAACGATGTCCGCCTGGTTTTCCGGGAGGGGAAGATCGTGGAAGCTTCGAGCACCGCGACCGACAAGCTCAACGAAGTTTTGGATACCGATGCCGGGGCTCGATATGTGGGGGAATTTGCCGTCGGCTTCAATCCGCATTGCGTCAAGGCGATGAAGGATATTCTTTTCGACGAAAAGATCGCCGGGAGCATTCATTTCACGCCGGGCGCGTGCTACGACGAAGCCAGCAATGGGAACAAGAGCGCGATTCACTGGGACCTGGTGATGCGGCAGACGTCGGAAGCCGGCGGCGGGGAAATGTGGTTCGACGAGAAGCTGATCCGCAAGGACGGGCGGTTTGTGGTGAAGGAACTGCGGGGGCTGAACCCGGAGAATCTGAAATAAATCGCCTCATCCGCCGCGTGGTTACACTTAGTTACGTTTTGATACACATTTCGGAGTATTATTAGTGTACGCAAACTTTGCCATGATATCGCAACGCCATTTGCTGCAAGGAGATATGACCGATCGAGAGCGCCGCTGACGCCAGGAGCGCCAATAAGATGTAACAGTTGGCTGCATTCATCCGCATTGTGCGACTACCGTGAAGGGGAAATCAAGATGGCCATTGCGGTCCATCGGGAGCTTTTTGGAGATAATGCGAGATGGCGTAATGAGGTGCGGACGATTCCAGACCTAAAAACGGCAGGGATCAAAATGGCCAACGATCGGGCCGACTTGGAGTATTGTTGTTTTCTTGCCCATTGAAATCGCGGTTCTGAGAGCGCCGGGCGGGTAGGTGTCTGCGCTGTCTGCGCGGTGTCTGCGCTCTGTTATCGCGTTTTTGCTTCGCGAATCTCGCAAATCGCGGGGGCGCGTTTCTGCGGATGCGTCAGATTTTAGACAGGAAAACCATCGGTTTTCGACCGCCGATTGAATGGGCGTCGAATGGCGTTCTCAGCCGGAGAGCCGTGCGGCCGGCGCGGCAACGAAATGCGGCCAGTTCCGACCGCGCGGCCTGGCGGGCGGAGCAGGATCGGGAACGACCCCGAGATAGGCCGCCAATTTGGGATCGCTCCGCATGAGCCAGAACATCCGACACATTCGATAGTGGACGTTGGTCTCGTGACATTTGAGCCTGCGCCCAATCTCGGCCTTGCTGAGACCTTGAAGGGTCAAACGGAAGATCGCTTTGTCCCGGCCCCGCAACCCTCTGGACGCAAGCTGGATTACCTCCGCGTTCAATGACCGACGTGAAGGGTCCGGCATTTTCGGATCGGCAAGGTGTCGCCATTGGGAGAAACCTTCTATCGCATTTTCGGCCCAGCCCAGCGCCGCCAGATACTTCGCAGGCGCTTTGGAGCGGGAACGAATGCCGTCCCTCATTTCGTCGATTGTCGGCGGGCGCTCCAGCTTGGCCTCCAAATCGCACCTCACAAAAAAGATGAACCGGGAGAGTTGAGCGCGATTCAGCTTGCCATGGCCGCGGTCGTCCAGGCTGTCCCAAATTGTGTTGAAGATTCTGTTGACGGCCGTGCGGCGGAATTCCTCCGCGTCGTAGGCGGTCGTTTTTTGGATCGCCTTCAACAGCCCCAGCATCCCATCGGCGAACGCATCGGCAAGCGAATCGATCGGCACGCGGCCGCGCCGGAAGCTAGAACCCCTCGCCGCTTTTTTAATCAACGGCAGATAATGATCGGTCAGAATCGAAAGATCGGATGGATCGCGGCGGGAAAGATACCTTTGCCAGACGGCGGCAATTTCGGGGCCGTCGATGACTTCGTGACTCATTCGCTCGCAAACGCCGGCGCAAACAAAATCGGAAAGCCGGACGGGGCGCTTGCCCGAAGCCTCCATGCCGTTTCCTCACCGAAAGAGGGATTCAGCCGGGTTGATCGCGATCGGCGGGAAGTTCCGCCGGTGGTGAACGAATCGAGCGGGATCAAGTTTACCGCGCGGATCACGAGCCGCAAGCGCGGCATGATCTATTTTTTCTGCGGTGGTTTTGACCTGGACTTTTCCCGGCGAGCATCGGCGGACTTCATCCGCTGATCGACCAGCCGGCCCATTCGCTCTTGCGTTGCTTTGATGGCGTCGCGATGGCGAAGGTAATCCTCCCTCGGACAATCGCGGAGCGTCAAAATGAGGCGTGCGATCTCCTCGTCGCGCGAAGGCGACGGCTCATTTGCCGGGAGACTTTCGACGATAGGCGCGTCCTCGGGATTCTTATAAAGCCAGCCGTTGAATAGCATTTCGCGGTCAGTCTTCAGCGCGGAGGCGAGCGTCACGTCAAATCCCTTTTGCATTCGGGTAGGCGGGCGCGTCATTTTCTTCCACTTATAAAGCACGGTGTATTCACATCCGATTGAGGCCGCCAAATCCTTTTGACGCCGATACCCCACGCGCAGACTCCGCGCCTTCACCCAATTGCCCCAATGAAGCTCGGGCACGCTCTCCCGAAGAAGCCGCTCGATCTTTTTCTCGCCAGAGCGATCAGCCATCCTTGCCCGTCTCCAATTCCGTTTCGGATTTTCTTTTACCAGATGCGGATCAACCTGTCGATTTTGGCCGTCGTGTCTGTATGTTGCTATTTGTTTGTACTTTGAAATTTCATTGTTCTTTCATTGACAGACGATTCGGGGGAGGGTATTATGCCGGTCCGTATGCCATCAGGAACGCACAGCCGCTGGGGAGAATGGATCATCGAACGTTGGGCCTTCTTAGGCTTCAAAAGAATCGCTGACCTCAGCACCGCCATCGGGTGCAGCTATGCGGCGCTCTACCAGTGGAAGCAACTGGAAACTCCGCCCGATGCGATGCAAAAAGGTTTCGACGTTGGGTTGATCGCCGCGCTTAAAACCGACCGAATGACCCTCTTTTGCAGTTACGTTTCAATCGCGCCGGCAGACGCCCCGGTGATTGAGCCTCCACGCGATGTGGATCGCCTGGGGAGCAAGAGAAGAATTTTGAAAGCGCCGGCGCGGGAGGTTGCAGTTGCGTGAACAAAGGATTTACTGATGTGTGATCAAACCGCAATCGTAGAATCTCCGGCCGGCAACGTCGGCAACCTTCGCCGGCTCAGCGAAGTGAATTGCCCGGAGTGTGGCATCGCATTCGGAGTTCCCGGTTGCATTTTGGTTGATCGGTCGCATGGATTCGGCAAACTGTTCTGCCCAGCGGGGCATCTGATCGGCCCGGAGAAAATCCGGCAGAAGCACACCCTTTTCACAATCATCGGTTCAATCTCTCCGGGCAATGGCGAAGGGGATGAGGCCGACATTTGCGCCCCTCCCTGCCCGGCGGCATCCTCCCGGATCGAGCGGGAGCGAAGCGAATCTAGCCCTGTTTTCACGGGCGAAACGGTGTGTCCATTCCATCGGGAACCATGCCCGGAAGCCTGCGGCCAGGCGACGGCGGATTCTGGTTCGGATTCCCCATCGGGCCAAAAAACAGCAAATCAGCTTCGGCTATTAGAATGCGCCCGTTGCGGCGCTATCTGTGCCTTGGATCGCGGCATGGCGAAGCAGCTTGCCGCGCGGGGCAACCTTCATTGCCCTGCCGGGCATCGGATCATCGCGAGAAACCGACATCGAGTCGAAAATAATGAACGGATCGGCTTCGAGTTGATTGGGGCCGAATCGAGCGCCCGGCGGCTACGGAGCCGCCGGGATTTTCGAAAGGAAAGAATTCTATGGAAGGAACCGTGCAAAGGATCGTGGACGAAGCGGCGCAACGCCGGCAAAAGCTGGGCGATATGATTGTGCAGCTTATGGGCGATTGGAAGCGGCAGTGCAATCCGATCAACGGCATGAAACTTTTCCTCGAATGCCAGCATTTTTTGCAGGCTGCTCGCTTCACTTCCCAAGCGGAATTCCTGGCAACAATCGATTCACTCATTTCGGCCGGCCTGATCTTCCGACACCCTAAGTCGCGGCTCGGCGGCCCTACCGAGCTTTGGTTGACCCTCACTCCTCCGGAGACTCCGGCCGCATAAAGGGACACATGCCGACTGAGCCGTTAAATCCCGATTCCCTTCCGCCGAATTTGCGGCTTGACCATCTCGACGAATTCCGCCGGACGGTCTGTGTCTCTATTCTGTTTCGCTTGGCTCCCCCCAGCAGCAAGGTTCCGTTCCTGTCGGGCGTAGAGTTATTACGGACCTGCAACCTGGCGTGCGTCGAAAACGCCTGTCTGGCTTGGGATTCTGAACATGAATTCAAACTGTTTCTGGCCTCACTCGTTGACGGCGGAGCGATAGCTGAGATTCGTGGTCGGACGACGATCGCGGAACTCGGAACGTGTTTCTTTTCGCTCCGGCCCTGGCTGGCCGCCGCCTTGAAGTTCGTGGCGCAATCTCCCCCCAAGGTCGAGACGCCGGTTAAATAATGAGCCTCGCACTTTCCAGCTTCGCCCCGCAGAGCCAAGCGGCTGAATGGTTGCCGCTGGCCGCGGCGGCGGAGACTGACGGCAGAAGCGCGGACCATTTGAGCCGGCTGTGCAAGGAAAAATTCTGCCCCGAGGGACGCGCTGAGTTGCGCCTATGTGCCGGCGGGCCACCCAAATGGTTCATCCATCGAAGCTGCCTCACCCCGGTCCAGGGCGAGCCGATCGCGCCCGCGAACAAAACGCCCGACATCAGCAAACTCAGCGAAAACCAACGGGTCATGCTGGGGCTGAGGATGCAATGCGTTGCCAGATACCGCCGCATTCACCACGATAAATCGCTGCGCAATTATTCGAAGGCCCAATGGGCCGCGGCGGTTGTGGCGTGGGCGCGGGAATCGTTCGCCGATTTCAGCATCGCCGTGCGCACGCTCCGGCGTTGGGATCAAAAGTTCCCGGTCGAATCCGATCTAGCGAAGCTCAGCGAATCCGATTTGGCGAAGCTCATCGACCGGCGTGGGGGCGACCGCCGAAGCCAGGGCGACCCGGCGGCATGGCAGGCGTTTCGCAGTTTGTACTGCGATCCGCGGCAACCGACCATCGCGCACGTTTACAAGCTCGTGCGCGGACTTGCGAAGGAAAACGACTGGGCATGGCCGAAGCGATGCCCCCGCCAAAGAGAAGTCGATTCACATATCCCGCCGGACGTTCAATTGTTCAACCGCGATCATGCCCGCTGGGCCAAGACGCAATCGCCGTATATTCGACAGCACAGCGAAGCATGGGGAGCCGGCGAGAGATACGTCACCGACCACAAAAATCTGGACCTCTTTTGCAGATACAAAGGCCGCGTGATTCGGCCATGGCTGACAACCTTCATGGATTGGCGGACGCGGAAGATCACGGGCTTTGCCCTCTCGGAAAATCCCTGCACGGACACGATCATCAGCGCCTTGCGGATGGCGATTAAAGACCCGAGCAACAAGGGCGGCCCGCGCGAAATTCTTTGCGACAACGGTAGGGACTACCGAAGCGAGGCGATGACCGGCCAGACAAACGCCCAGCGCCTGGCGGCGAAGTCGCGCGGCATTGACGACAAACAAATCGCCGGGAAGTACGGGCTTCTAGGCATCGTCCTTCATTTGGCCAACAAGCGATCGCCGAACTCCAAATCACGCCAGGAGCGGTTCTTCGGCAGGTTCGGCGAATTCTCCCGGCACTTTGCAACCTACACCGGCTATAGCTCGGAAACCAAACCGGAGGGCCTGAACAAGATTCTTGCCGATGGCCGTGCGATCCCCTCATTTGATGAAGTGGCGCGGCGATTGGGCGATTTCATCCGGGCCTACAACAGCGCCGAACACGGCATCGAAGATTTGGCGGAGCATGGAGTGAAGCTCAGCCCGTCCGAAGCCTACTCCCGTTGGGCCGGCACGGTGACACGCAACCTTGATGAGAATGCAATCGACGTGATTCTGCGCGGTCCTCATCCTCGGGCATCTCGACCTGGACACGGGCGGATTCACTCAGAGCATCCTCGGTGCTGAGGGAATCTCCAAGGTCTTCGGCGAGACCATCGCCACCTTCATCTCTAATCCCTTGCTGGGGGCGGCCGATGCCGCGGAGAAGGCGGGCAAGGCGATCGTCTCCGCACTGACCCAAAGTTTCACAGACACCGCCAAGGATGCGATGGACCTGGCGCTGATGAGCGAGAAGCTCGGGACGAACATCGAATGGCTGAGCAAGTGGACGGCGGCCGCCAGCACGGTAAACGTATCTGCCGAGCAGCTCGCGATGGGCCTGAAGCTATTTCAACGCAACGCGGCGGAGGCCGTCGATGGATCGAAGCCGGCGCGAGAGGCTTTTGCAAAACTCGGCATTTCAACCCGGTATCTGAAAGACCACCTTGGCGACGTGGCGGGGCTTTTCACCACGGTAAAAGAGCGGCTAGACAACCTTCCCGATTCCGCCCACAACATCGAGGACGCCTGGAAGGTAATGGGCCGGGGGAGCAACGAGCTTGCCCCGCTGCTGAAGCTCACGGGCGACGAACTCAAACACCTGTTCGATATTCAAAAGCAGCTTGGGGATGTCACGACCGAACAGGAGGGCAAGGCCGGACTCGCATGGAAGCGGCTGACCACTGAGTTCGATGAGATGATGGCCGGGATCGAGAAGGCCGCCTCGAAGCCCGTGTTGGAGTTCCTTGCGAGCCACATAGACGAGATCGAAAAGGATATGGTCAAGGTCTCGCAGACGGTTCAATCCGTGGTGAACGAAATCTGGACCAAGCTCGAAGGCCCGGAGGGCAAGGCATTTTTCGGCGAGACGAAGGAATTCACCGCAAAAATGATCGCCGAGCTTCCGGTTCTGGGGGCGGAGGCAAGTAAGCTCATATCGCAAATGGTTGCCGATCTTCCGGCGGCAGCAGCGGACCTCAAATCGATGTGGGATAACGCCAAGGGATTCGTGGATGAGATCACCAAACTGATGGGCCTTCTTCCCCAACTCCAAAAGCACCCGAGCCAAGAATTCCATGGAAGCCAGACGCCTTGGCTGGACAGCGCACTTGCGCAGCGTATGGAGGAGAATGACGCCTCTAAACCTCCGCCGCCGCCCAAGCGAAGGCCGACGCCTGGCCCTGATGGCGTCGATTGGAATGCCGATTTCGATACGCGACAAAAGGAAATCGACGCCCAATGGCGCAACCAAGGGACGGTCAACAACACAATCGTCATTCATCTTCCGCCCAACGCCAGTCCAGACGATGTGGGCCGGGCCGCTAGACGAGAGGTGGAAAAAGCACAGGCGAACGCCAACGCCGCGGCCTCGATGGGCGGCCACTGAGCAGTGACGAAATTCTCCCGCCGATCGGCGGGCGGCGGCCGGGACGGAACCTGGCGACACGAAAGGAACCGGACAATGTTTGATCTTTTGAAATCGCTCAAGCAAGACGAAGCGGCGGCGCGGCGACGTGCCGTTGATCGCTATCGCGATTTGCTTCTACGCGGCGACTCGGCATCGGAGGCTGATCGCGCCGAAATTCAATCGCTGATGGCCGAACTGGGCAAAACGACTGCCGATGTGGAAGCCGATCTTCTGGCGCTCGACAGCCGGCAGAAACTCAAATCGCTGGTGGACGCCGAACCGCAGCGAGAGACGGCGTCCCGCGAGGCGCGCGCCGCCCATGCGGAATTCGCGGCTCAAGTCGAGGCGCACGTCAAGAGCCTTCGCGCCAAGCTGGAGGCGAAGCTCCTGAGCATGAATGAGCAGGAACGGCTTTACCATGCAGCGCGCCGGGCGATTCCGATGCTGACAAACCTGGAGCGCGCGAATTGGGAGCTTTTCGGATTGGCGAAACCGGAGACTGGCCCGCGTCCTTTTGGCCCCGGCAATCCCTACGTTCCCCCGACCACGGCCGGCGGGACGTAATGACGCGATGGCCTAAGTGGTTTTAAGGGGCGCGAACCGATTGACCCCGAACACGGCCGCAGGGCCGGGAGACAAGATGGCAGAGCCAAGGATGAACATGCAGGACATTGAAGCAATGGTCTCGCGGCGCGTGGCTGGCATAAACGCGGCGGCGGCACGGGCGACCTACGTCGGAACGAAGATGAGCGACTTGCCCAAGGCTTATCAGTTGGCCATGCCGGTAACGGCGGATCAGGATGCCCTCGCCGCCGCTGAATATAGCTTACGGAGACAATACATGGAGGACATGAAGGTGCATGCGCCGGCTCACGCGAAGATTCTCGGCTGGACGCCGCCGGCCGGATCGCCGCACGCGGAGAATGCCGCTGCTCCTCCTGCTTCGGCTTCGCCGGTGGACATCGCCAATATGCCGATCGAACAAGTCGCACTTCTTGCGCTGAAGCGATCCCGACCGGCGCGCGGCGGGTAGCTTTGACGTTCGATGCCCTGGAATTCATTGACGGCCGCCAGGCCGGGAGCAAAAATGCCATTACCATCCGATCCGAGATGTGTTCGCGCCTTGACGGAAGCCGGGACGATCGCGAAGCGGATGGCCCGCGATTCGATCCGCGATACGCGACCATCGCGCAGTCTGATTCCCAATCCGCCAGCGCTCGATTTGAACTCGCTGGACATCGGGCAGGTTGCACTTTTGGCGCTGGGGCGAAGCCGCCCCGCGCAGCGGAGATTCTGAACGATCGCTTCCACCGGCTCCGCTCTGAACAGCGCTGAGGACGATTGACGAATTGATGCCCATGAAGTCGGAAACCCAAAGCCCTCGGTTGATCCTTCCGCCTGAGCCGATGCCCGATCGGCAGCGTGGCTTTGTCGATCATCTGAGCCTCGCGAATCGAACCGAGCTATTAGACAGACAATGGCTTGTCCTGCATTGGGGCGAAGCGATACGCGAGGGGCGGCGGCGAAGGCGGTCTGAGGTGCAAGTCACCGCTGGCATCGTGCTGGTGGCTCGGCAGAGGGGTTACAAAATCTGCCGTAGCACATTGTTTCGCTGGCGGCGAGCCTTTCGGGCTGATGGGCTTTTCGGGCTGATGGATAATCGCTGGTTTCACAAGCATCCTTCAGCATGCTGGCCGTTCATCCTGGCTCTGTCGCACATCTATTCGAGGGGAACTGGCCGGGGGAAATCCGTCAAATTCTGCCACGCTGAGACGGTCAAGCTGGCTGATGATTACGATTGGCCGCGGTGCAAGCTGGATGAGTCCGAGCGATGGATTCGGGAACATTTAAGGCCATCCGAAGCGGCTCTTTTGGGGGATGATTTGGGGAATGGTTCGACGCCGATTTAAGCGGCGTTCGATCGGCAATCGAATAGGCAAAAAATGCCGGCCAAAACGTGCCGGCTTCTCTGCTGCGCATTGGCGCTTGGCCAACTGCGCGCCCACTTGGCCATTTTGATCCGCGCACTACGACTACGTACGATGTCATTATATGACAATTCAGAGCTGTCCCGTTTTTCATCTCCCGTTTTTCATCTCCGTTTTCATCTCCATTCCTGAAAATCCTGGACGCCGAGCGGAAGTCCGATGAGCACTTCGTGCTGATCATGGACCAGGCCGGGTGGCACAAAAGCCGGGAGTTGAAGCTGCCGAGAGGGATCACGACGTTGCTGCTGCCGCCCTACTCGCCGGAGCTCAATCCGGTAGAAAATCTCTGGCATTACTTGCGGAGCCACTACTTGAGCAATCGCACGTACGAGGACTACGACGCACTGATGGCGGCGGGAACGCAAGCTCATCGCAAACTCACGCCGGAGGTTGTTCGAACCGTCTGCGCCTGCTCGTACACCGAGCGCGCGAATCAGGCATGATCCGTATCATTGCATCATTGCGACACAGCAAAAAGAAAAACAGCCGGCGCATCGCGACAGAATGAACGGGGATCAAATTACGGCCTGTGCGGGCAAGATGGCTGTCTTAACCGCAACGCCTTTAGTATTATCGGGCCCATGTAGGGATTATGGGGTATTTGACCGACTCGGACAGTGCCTGCCATCGCTTAAGGAAAAAGATGGCGGTCAATATCGCGGATGAAAAAAGATGCGGTAGGTGCATCGCTCACGATATGACCGCGGCGGCGTGAGGGACGGCGGCGTAGAACTGCGGCGCCGCAGAGCAATGCGAGGGAGGCCGAGGTTGGCTCGGGGACGGCGACCAACTGGAAGCTCGCGCCGCTTCCGTTTTCCACGTAGAGAAGAAAGTTATCGGGAAGGACGCTACCGTCCTGAAGACTGCCGTTGAGTTGATATTCGCTGAACGTGCCGCCGTTGTCGGGGTCGAGCAGGGATGCGGTGAGATTCATGCCGTCAATTTCAAGGGAGGCGTTGTCATTGAGATAGATGCTCAGCGGCGTGGAGATGTCGTCTGCGAACTTGGCAGAGAGTGCGTATTGGTTGCTCGGCGTAGTGACAACGGGAATGCCTTCCACGAGAACCTTGGCGTTGTCGAAAAGCGTAATCCTTCCAAGAATGGATCTAAGTCCCTGGAGGCTCTCGATATCAATCGTGCTGTTGCCCGATCCGGTTATGCCTTGTGAGACAAGTCCGCCGGTGATGGTGGTGGTCGAGCTGTTTAAAGTGGACAGGCTCGCGATGGTGCCGCCGGCAAGGATGAAGTTGGAGGAGTTGGCGACGGAAACTGCGTTGATCTGGCCGCTGGAGACAATCGCGGTGGAGTGCGTGGATAAGGTGAGACTTGCGGCGTTTCCAGCGGACATAAAGAACTGAGCGCTATCATTCACTGTTATGTAACCAGTGACGCCGCCGTTGAGGTGGGCCGAAGCGGTGTTATCAATTTCCAAGGTTCCAATTTGCCCCCCATTACATGCAAAGGAAGCCTGGTCGGCAACGGTGACACCGCCGCCATTTGCACCGAATGCACTGCCGCCAACAAAGCCGCCGTCCATCGTCACCATGCTGGAGTCGAAAATGTTCAATGATTTTTCGAGCGTGGCATTCCCGATGTGAAGCGAAGCGCCCTGAGACACATTCACATTTTCGACGATGTCGCATCCCCCGGACATGTCGACAAAGCTGCCTGTCTCGGCGACGCTCACAGAGCCGAGAAGAGATGCTCCACTGCCGATATTCAGGATGCCGCCGCCATGCACGGTGACATTGCCGGTAATAATGCCACCGTTCAAATACGAGATCCCTTCAGCGCCGCTGACGCCGACGTTACGGGCGATTCCGCTGGTCCCGCCTTCGAAATCGATTGATCCTCCGTCGGCCGCGAGATCGCCGTTAATATAGGTCATTTGAACAACGATGTTTCCGCCGTTACTGGAGGAAACATCCCCGGTGACCGCGGCGCCGCCACTGATAGTGATAGCGCCGCCTGTACTTACTAAGCCATCGAATATTGTGCCTCCGGAGATGTTAACTACGCCGTTATCTGTAGCGGCCACGCCATTGTCCACTTTCCCACCGCTCATTGTGATGTGCGAGGAGTCCCAGGCCACGAGCTGACCAACTTCCCCATTGCTCATGACGGCGGTGGATTGATCAAACGTCTGCAGGGCGCCACCCAGCAGTCCACCATTCACATTGACATTGCTTGAGCTGTTGGCGTTTAAATTGCCGTTCATGCTTCCGCTGTTGATATTCACGGTGCTGTTGTCGAATAGATCCGTCTCTCCGATGGTCTGGCCGCCATTCAAGTTCAGCGTGCTTCCCGTGTAGACGTTGGTGAGGGCGGTATATCCGCCGCCTGCGACGACATTCATGATTGAACCGACTGGGGTTGTATAAGGAAACGGCAGCGAATTGGGGTCACCAAAATTACTCTCAAACCCGAGGAGTACGAAGTTGTAGCTGGAAGAGAGAACAAAATCGAGCGTGTTGGTAGTGCTGAGAATCGGACCCGTATAAAAATCTGCCGGCGAATAAAAAGTGTAGGCGTCGGCCCGCCCCGGAACAAAGATGCAAATCGCGATAGCTGACACAAGAAAATTCTGCCATAGTTTCATAGTTCGCTCCTCGTTGGTCCGTCGGGAAAAGTCGCGCCAAAACCGCAAATTGCGATTAAACCGGGATATGCAATATGCACCTCTGCCGGGGAACCTCGTCGGCCATTTTGCAATAAGACTCGATTTCTCAAATCGTGGAGAAGAAACGGCGAGAAATAAATTTCGGGCCTGATCCGCTACACCATCGCCTGGCGCACCAAATTCGACGCGATCAGATATAGATTGTTGAACCACGAATTAAAACAAAATTGCCTTGATTTTTCGGCGATTTGCCAGAAATTTTGTCGGACAAAATGCGACCGTCGACCAATTCATTGCGACAAACAAAAGAGACTCCACCGGCGCATCGCAGGGAAACGAACGGGAATCAATCTCGGTCTCTCCAGCCAACATGGTTATCTTGACCTCAACGCATTTTGTCCCTTCGCGGCCAGTTGGGATAATGGGTTATTTGACGGACTCCGACAGTTGCTGCGATCGTTTAACAACGACGGATGTGGTTCACGTCGCCCGCACATCTATCCTCGCCCGAGGACAATGGGCGGAGTGTAGTTTACCGGCCGGTTAGAGTCGTAGGGCGTGCCGGCAAACCAGAATAAGACGAACGCCAAAGCTGAAACCAAAACGAACGTCGCTAGTTTTTTGAATTGCGAAAGTCTGGCCATGTTCAAGGAAAAAAGCTTCAATCAACCTCCGCGTCTTCACCAACGCCACTCGATTTGATGGGGCGACGGCGAATTCTACTGCAATTCAAACCAAAAAACGAAATGCGAGCGATGGGCCTGTCGGGGAAATAAATCGGGACAGATCCGAAGTTCGGCATTCCTCACCGCCGCTCCTTTCGAGAACCGGCGTCACCGGCAGAGCAACTCGGTCTCAGCGCGATGTTGATCGACGAGGTCCAACATTCAATAGCCCGCATTATACCCGGCCATCGAGAAGATGTGCGGCTTTTACAGGTGATGCCTCGGGCCTCTACAATTCGGCTCGATGACCCCCCTGCCGATTGACGCCCATCTGCCGGAGATTGTTCGGCGACTTGGCGAGGCCAAGTCGCTGGTGATCGTCGCCGAGCCGGGGGCGGGGAAGACGACGCGGGTGCCGCCGGCGATTTTGCGCGGGGGAATTCTGCCGAGGGAGCATCCGAATCTGGTGATGCTTCAGCCACGGCGGGTGGCGGCGCGGGCGGCGGCTCAGCGGATTGCCGAGGAAAACGGTTGGGAAGTCGGCGGGGAAGTCGGGTATCAAATCCGGTTTGAAAAACGGATCGGCAAAAATACTCGCCTGCGCGTGCTGACCGAGGGGGTGCTGACGCGGCAGATGCTCGACGATCCGTTTCTGGAGGGCGTCGGGGCGGTTGTGCTCGACGAATTCCATGAGCGATCGCTGCACGTCGATCTGGCCATCGCCATGCTGCGGGAAATGCAGCAGACGGTTCGGCCGGATTTGCTGCTGATCGTGATGTCGGCGACTTTGGAGGCGGAGACGGCTGCGCGATTTTTGGGGGGATGTCCGGTGGTGCGCGTGCCGGGGCGGACGTTTGCGGTGGAGATTGAATACCGGGCGCATGGGGAAGCGGCGCTGGCGGAGCGCGTGGCGGCGGCGGTGGAGGAGGTGACCGGGCGCGCGAATTCACGCGGAGATGTGCTGGTGTTTTTGCCGGGGGCGCAGGAAATCCGGCGCGTTGGGCGGCTTCTGGAGCCGGTGGGCGAGCGAAGTGACCTGGCGATTCTTCCGCTGCATGGAAGTCTGCCGCCTGAGCAACAGACGCTGGCGCTCAGGCCGAGCGGGCGGCGCAAGGTCATTCTTTCAACCAATATCGCCGAGACTTCGCTGACGATTGAAGGCGTGCGATGGGTGATCGACAGCGGACTGGCGCGTGTGCCGGCGTTTGATCCGCGGCGCGGATTGGATCGGCTGGAGCTGAAGCGGATCAGCAAGGCGTCGGCGACGCAGCGCGCAGGGCGGGCTGGGCGCACGGGGGCGGGGACGTGCGTGCGATTGTGGTCTGCGAAAGAGCAGGCGGAGCTGGATGAATTTGAATTGCCGGAGATCATGCGCGTGGACCTTGCGGGCGCGGTGCTGGATTTGCACGCGTGGGGGAAGGCGGATGCGGCAGCGTTTGCGTGGTTCGAGCGTCCGCCGGTGGCGGCGCTGGAATCGGCGCAGCGATTGCTGGAGATGCTCGGGGCGCTGGACGAAGGGGGCGTGACGCCGATGGGGAAGCGGTTGATCTCGCTGCCGCTGCATCCGCGGATCGGACGGCTGCTGTGCGCCGCGGCGGAGGCGGGCTGCACGGAGGAAGGTGCGACGCTGGCGGCGTTGCTGTGCGAGAGAGATATTCGGCGGCCGGATTTCAATCAGCCGATGCATTCTCGCGGGCCGGCGACGCAGGGGGACAGCGATCTGCTGGTTCGGATACAGGATTTGGCCGAGGCCCAGCGGCATCATTTTGCGGCGCATCTGGGCGAGGGCGGGATCGATGCGATCGCGGCTCGGCAGGTTGCGCAGGTGCGGGATGAATTGCGGTGGATCGGAAGGCGATTGGGGCGCCGGGAGGTTGCCCCCGGTGAATCACCGGGGGCTAAATGGGGAGAGGGAGTGCAACGGCGGAGGAGCGGTTCACCGGGGTCGGATGAGACGCTGCTGAAGCTGTTGCTTTGGGCGTATCCGGACCGGGTTTGCCGGCGGCGGGCTGGGGACCGGGCGGCAGGAGTGATGACGGGCGGGGGCGGCGTGCGACTGGATGCGGAATCGGTCGTGCGGCAATCGGAATTATTCCTGGCGCTTGATGCGCGGGACGATCCGCGGTCCGGGGCGCGCGAAGCGCTGGTGCGCATCGCCAGCGCGATTCGCGCGGAGTGGCTTTGGGAAATGTTTCCACAATCGATTTCGCGGCAGCGCACGACGGTGTTTGATGAGCGGCGCGGGCGGGTGGTGGGTCGCGGCGTGGTGCGGTATCGCGATCTGATTCTTTCCGAAGAAAGCGATGCGCCGGTCGATGGTTCGGATGAAACGCTGGCGGCGGCGCTGCGGCCGCGGGCGGCGGAGTTTTTCGGGAAGGATCAGCGGGCAGGGAATTTCCTGGCCCGGGTGGGGCTGCTGCGAAAATGGATGCCGGAGCATCCGTGGCCGGCTTTTGATGAGAATGAATTGGGCGATGTGCTGGCGGAATTGTGCGCCGGGAAAAAGAGCGTGGAGGAAATCGAGCGTTTGCCGCTGGCGGATGCGCTGGAGGCGCGGCTGGGGTTTGCGATGGCTCGTGTGCTGCGGGAGCAGGCGCCGGAGACGATTGAAGTGCCGAGCGGGAGCCGGATTCGGCTGGAATATGGGGCGAATCAGCCGCCGGTGCTGAAGGTTCGGCTTCAGGAGGTTTTTTCCTGGGGTCAGACGCCGCGGATCGCCGCGGGGCGCGTGGCGGTGGTGCTGCATCTGCTGGGGCCGAATTACCAGCCGGTGCAGATTACGGGCGATTTGCGAAGTTTTTGGGCGACGGCTTATTTTCAGGTTCGCAAGGATTTGCGCGTGCGTTATCCGAAGCATTCCTGGCCGGACGATCCGCTGAGGGCGAGGCCGCAGGCGAAGGGGGGAAGACAACGGAAATAAGAGAACCGCGAAGACGCGAAGGGCGCGAAGACAGACGCGAAGAAATTCTTGGGCTGATTTTTTTGGGATTTCTTCGCGCGTTCTTCGCGCCCTTCGCGTCTTCGCGGTTGCATTTGGAATTTAACTCGCACACCATTGCCGCCACATCTGGCGATAGGCTGCTTCCATATCGCGCGCGAATCTGCGGTGGTCCATCAGCGGTGATTGCTGCATTCGCCGGCGAAGAGTGGAGCGGAGATCGGCTCGTCGCGGGTGATCGGCGGCGAGCGATTGAGCGATATTTACGAATTGCTCGGGATCGCGGGCCGTCAGTTCAGCGAGGTCGAGGTTCATCAGGATGCTGGTTCCGGCGCGACCGGCGGCGGTTTTGCCGGCGAGGGTCACGACCGGCACGCCCATCCAGAGCGCGTCGCATGTGGTGGTGATCCCGTTGTAGGGGAGCGGATCGAGACAAATGTCGATTCTGTCGTAGAGGCGGAGATAGTCCGGGCGGCCACAGCGAGCCACAAACTCCAGCCGATCGGGAGCGATATTTAACGATCGAAAGAGGTCGAGGATTCTTTGGCGATGATTCTCGCCGATCACCTGCACCAGCAATTGGGAGTCGGGCACGGCTTGGATGACCCGGGCCCACAGGCGCAAGAGCGGCTCGTTGAGTTTGCAGGGATTATTGAGCGATCCGAACCGAACAGGTCCCGGGGTCCGCGCGGGGCTGGGCGGAATGTCGGTGAGCGGATCATAGCAGCACCAGGATTTGGGCAAGCGGATCGATTGCTCGCGATAACACGAATCGTCCCCATCGGGCGGATCGATCCACGCATCGGTGATGCGGAAATCCATGGCGTCCAAGCCGGTGCCGCCGGGATAAGCGAGCCACGCCACCTGGACCGGAGCGGGTTTTCGGGCAAATACCAGGGCGCGGTTGCGAGCCATGTGCATGGTCAGATCGATGAGGATGTCGATGCGATCGCGGTGGATTTGGTCGGCGAGTTCGGCATCGGTGAGTCCGACGCCATTATGCCAACCATCGGCGCAGCGGCGCAAGCGCTCGGTGACAGCATCCGGTCGAACGACATCTGAATAGCAGTGGATCTCGAAGTGCGCGTGCTCGTGGGATTCCAGAAGCGGGACAACGAAGAAAGATTCCGCGTGGGCGTAAAAGTCGGGGGACACGTAACCGAGGCGAAGTTTGCGATCCGGCGAGCGATCTCGCTCGTGGGGACCAGCGAGATGTTTCACGGACCGGGCGTGCAGATCGTTCCAGCGGCGTTGCTCGTCGAGAAGGGCTCGCGCATCGCAATCGGGAAGAAATTCCATGGTGTAAACTTTGTTGCTGTGAAAGGCCGGCTCGTTGGGCTTCAGGGCCAAGGCGCGGTCGAAAGAGGCGATTGCCTCGGCGACGGAACCGTCATCCTTCAGTGCGTTGCCGAGGGAATTGTGGGCGTTGATCATGTCCGGGGACAATTCGAGGGTTCGGCGAGCGGCTGCGATGGCTTCGGCGACGCGCGAGGCGTCGAGAAAAATGGTGGCGAGGTTCAGATGGGCCACGGCTAGGTCGGGCGAAATGGCCAGGGCGCGGTAAGCGGCAGCGGCGGCCTCTTCGAGGCGGCCTTGATCCCGAAGCACCTTGGCGCGATTGCTCCAGGCACGGGCGTAATCCGGTTGCAAAGCGATGGCTTTGTCGAGCGCGGCAATCGCCTCATCAAATCGACCGCGACGGAGCAGGCCCAGACCTAGATTGTTATGAAGTTCCGGTATGTCGGGCCTGAGCGCGATCGCCCTTTGGAACTCCGCGATGGCTTCATCGAACTGGTCCAGGTCGCAGAGGATGTTGCCGAGAACGCCGATGGCCTCAACATAATTCGGCTGAATCGCCAATGCTTTTTTGCAGCAGTTCAATGCTTCAGACAACTGGCCGCCGACTTGCAGGGCGCTGGCGAGGTTGGACCAGGCACCGGGTAATTCGGGGCCAAGCTCGACGGCGCGTCGATAGGCTGCGATCGCTTCATCGACGCGGCGAGCGGTGAGCAGGACGCTGCCGAGGTCGTTGTACGCCTGGGGATTGTTGGGCTGAAGGGCGGCGGCCTGTTGGTGGGCGACGATCGCCTCGTCCGGCCTTTTTGCGGCGACGAGGATGCGAGCCAGATTGGAGTGATACATGGCGCCGGCGGGATAGAGTGCGATCGCCCGGCGGATCAAATCGATTGCCGGCTGGTGCTGCCCGCGCTGGAAGAGGAGAACGCCCAGGAGGTGAAGCGCATCGGGACAGTTGGGGTCCTGCGCCAAGAGCTGGCGATAGACGCGTTGGGCCTCGTCGAGACGGCCGGCCTTTTGGAACTGGGTTCCGGCGGCGAGCGCTTGCTGGAGAGTCACGATGGGCATGGGCGTGGTTGCATTCTAAAGCAGGGGCGAAAGCAGCGACACCGCGCGGTCGGTGAGTTCGCTGGCGATCGGCCGGCGCTGCCAATCGGCTAAATTCAATTGGGTGGACTGCGAAAGGTATTGGTTCTGAATGGCCCGGAGGCGCTGGGTGATGGCTTTGCCGTATAACAGGACGCTGAGTTCGAAATTCAGGGTGAAGCTGCGGACATCGATGTTGGCGGAGCCAAAGAGGGCAAAGGCATCGTCCACGGTAGTCGTCTTGGCGTGAAGCAGTGCGGGCCGATAGAGATGGATCTCCACGCCGGAACGGAGGAGCGAGAGGTAATGCGCTCTGCCGGCGGCGGCGGCGAAGAAGTGATCGGCGGTTTGGGGAACGATGAGTTTCACGGCGACGCCGCGATCGGCGGCCATCATCAGGGACAGGAGCGTGGTTTCGTCGGGAACGAAATAGGGAGTGGTGAGGATCAACTCGCGGCGGGAGCTTTGGATGGCGGCCAGAAGCAGGCGGCGGTAGGTTTCATTGGGCTCGGTGGGTCCGGTGGGGACGACCTGGGCGAGCACGTCATCGGCTGGTCCATTCGGGGATTGGACGCGGGCGGGATCGGGATAGGGGATTTCGATTTCCCGGTTGGTTTCGAAGGCCCAGTCCTCGGCAAAGATGGAGGCCAACTCGCCGACGATGGGTCCGGCGAATCGAGCGGAGAGGTCGATCCAGGGATTGCCGCGACGGCCGCCGTAGTCGGGGTTGATGAGATTGTGACTTCCGGCGAAGGCGATGCGGCCGTCGATGATGGCGAGCTTGCGATGATTGCGCAGGTCCATCCGAGCCATGCGTCGGCGCAGGGGCGCCACGGGCAGAGCTGGAACGACTTCGACGCCGGCGGCGATTAACTTTGGCCCCAAGCCGTTCCTGTGGAAGAACCCGCGTGACGCCAGAGCGTCGGCGAGCACTCGGCAGTGAACGCCGCGGCGAGCCGCCTGGATCAGGGCGTCCCCGACCTCGCCGGCCATAGGATCGGAGGCGAAGATGTAGTAGAGCAGGTGCACGTGCTGCTGAGCGATGGCGATGTCCGCAATGAGGTACTGAAGGAACTGTGCGGCATCGGGGAGGAAATCGAGTTGATTGCCGGCGAGCACGGGCAGATCGCTGATTTTCTCGGCCTGGAGCACCATGGGCTGATAGGACGGCTCGGAATCGGGACGGGTCTGATGGGGCAGGCGGCCGGGATGACGGGCGGGATCGCGGAAGCGGGCGGTGATCTGGCGATAGCGTTCGATGCGGTGCGGACCCAGGCGGCTTTCGCCGACGAGCAAGTAAAGGAGCAACCCGATGTACGGGTGTAGAAAGACAATGCCGAGCCATGCCACCGAAGCGCCAGGCGCGAATTGCCGTCGGAGGACCACGGTTACCATCATCACGCGGATTCCCCAGCCGATCAGGGCGTAGACGAGGTAAAAGGCGAACCATGCCATCGTGTGGAATGATGAGGTTACCCGGTGCGGGGGCGGTGGCAAGGTTTGTTGCGGGGAAGAAATTGAACCGCGAAGACGCGGGCCTGTGCTCGGCAAAAGGGATGCGTTTCCTGTAGAATGGTATTAGCGCCCCTATGATTGCTCGGACCGCCCGAACATTGCTTGCCGTCGCTGCCGTGGCCATTGTCTTGTGGTCCTTTTTTGACGTGGGCCGGCGCGTGGTGGCGCGGCATCGAGACGACCGGCCGATCACGCTGACGGTGTTGCATTGGGGGGCGCCGTCGGAAGACAAGATCGTTGCGGACATCGTGGCCGCTTTTGAGCGCGCCCATCCCAACGTGCGGATCATCCGCATGAACCCCGGGGATCCGGATACGACGCGGAACAAGCTGAAGACGATGCTGGCGGCGGGGCAGCCGCCGGACGTGTTTTATCTGCCGCCGGATATGTTGCCGGAATTCGCCACCCTCAAGATTGTCCGGCCGCTCGACGGGTTCGTCGCCAAGGAGAACAAGGCGTGGATGGACGACTTCGTTCCGGTGGTGCTCAACGCGTTCCGGTTCGACACGTCCACGGGTGCGGCGGGACATGGGCCGCTCTTTGCGCTGCCGAAGGATTTCACGACCACTGGTTTTTATATCAACATCAACCTGTTCGAAGCGGCCGGCGTGGACTGGCGCGACATTCAGAAACATGGGTGGACCTGGGATCGCTTTGCGGTGGAGATGAAGAAGATCAATGCGCTGCGCGATCGGGCGGATTACAAGGGGCGGGAGATTTACGGCACGTATCTCTGGATCTGGGGCGATACGCTGCGGGATATTCTCTGGACGTTCGGGGGGGAATTCTTCCATACCGACGCCAAGGGCAATCCGCTGTTTCGCCAAGTGGCGCTGGACACGCCCGAGGCGCAAGCGGGCATGAAGTTCATCTGCAAAATGCGGTTGAAGGACCAGACCAGTTACAACCCGACGGGGATGGCCAAGGACGGCTCGCAGGAGTTCATGAACGGGAATATCGGGTGCACCGGTCCGGTGGGGACGTGGCTGGCGCCGACATACAAGACGATCACGGATTTCAAGTGGGATGTGGTTCCGGCGCCATACGAGACGACTCCGGCGTCGGTGGTCTTCCTGACCGGCTGGTCTATGAGCAGCCAGTGCCATGAGCCGGACGCGGCGTACGAGCTGATTCACTTCCTGTGCGGCGAGGAGGGGCAGTTGCTGGCGGCGAAGATGAATTTGGCGATGCCGTCGCGGCAGAGCGCGATTCCGACGTTTCTCAACCCCCCGCCGCCGGACGACCCGCACGAAACGCCGATCCCACCCTACGACCGGCAGGTGTTCATCGACGCGATCGCGCACGCTCGCATTCAGCAGTTGCCGGCGCAGAGCGAGTGGGACCACATCCTCAGCGATTGCGACGGGCTGGCGATCCAACTCGGGCTGGCAAGCACGGAGACGGCGGCCAAGGAGGTGCAACGGCGTTGGCTGGACGAGCTGGACTCGCCGACGCGCAGCGATGCGCGTGGATTGATGCCCTGGGGGCGAATCGTTTCAATCGCGGCCGCGGCGCTGGCGACGGCGGCGTTCGGATTATGGCTGAAAGCGCGGCGAGAGAAGCTGGGATCGCTGGACCTTGCACAGGAGCGGGCCGGCTGGATGTTCATCATGCCGTGGGTGGCGGGTTTTTTGGCGCTGACGCTGGGGCCGATGGTCCTGTCGTTCCTGCTGGCATTCACGCGTTGGACGGGCCTGACGCCGCTGAGCGGGGCGATGTTTGTCGGCGGGGCAAACTTCACGGAACTCTTCACGCATGATGCGACGTTTCCCATTTCACTGAAGGTGACATTTTATTTTGTGCTGGTGGCGGTGCCGGCGACACAGATCGCGGGCCTGGCGGTGGCGCTGCTGATGAATACGCGGGTGCGGGGGATCACGATCTTTCGGACGGTTTATTTCGTGCCGTCGGTGGTGTCGGGCGTGGCGCTGGCGGTGCTCTGGCTGCAAGTGTTCAACAACGAGTATGGGATCGTGAATCACTTTCTGCGCCCGCTGCTTCATCCGATGCATTTGTCGCCGCCGAATTGGTTCGGGATGGATATCTCGACCAACCCTCCGACGAATGACGCGATGCGTTGGGCGGTGCCGGCACTGACGATCATGAGTCTCTGGGGCGTCGGGGCGGGAATGATCATTTATCTCGCGGGGCTTAAGGGCATTCCGGATTCGTTGTACGAAGCGGCGCGTCTCGACGGGGCTGGGGCGTGGCGGCGGTTGTGGAACGTGACGTTACCGATGCTCTCTCCGCTGATTTTTTACAATGTCGTGATGGGGATCATCGCCAGCTTTCAGATCTTCACTCAGGTCTATGTGATGACGGGCGTGGACAGCTCCACGCGCGGGGGTCCGGATAACGCGACGCTTTTTTACGTGCTGAGCCTGTATCGGCAGGCGTTTGAATTTCACCATATGGGCTATGCCAGCGCGATGGCGTGGGTGTTGTTCGTGATCGTGCTGCTGACGACGCTGCTGATTTTCCGCGCCTCGCGGAACCTGGTTTACTACGAGGGGCTGAAGACATGACCCAGACGCTGCCAATAACTGAAACGGCGGCTGAACCGGTGACGGCGCCTCGCAAATATCGTCCTGCCGGGGCAATTTCGCCCGGGCAACGGTTTGCGGTTTATGCGACGCTGGTGCTGGGTTCGATGGCGTTCTTGCTGCCGTTTTACTTCATCGTCAACGGCTCTTTGAAGACCAACCCGGAGGTGGAGGCGGGGAACTTTACTTCGCTGCCCAAAAACCTTTCGGATGTTCAGTGGTCGAATTACCCCGACGCGCTGGCTGCCGACCGCATGAACTTCTGGCCCGCCCTGGCGAACACGGTGGTGATAACGACGCTGTGCATGGCGGGGCAGATTATCAGCTGCTCGCTGGTGGGGTTTGGGTTTGCGCGGTTTCGATTTCGCGGCAGATCGATCCTGTTCATGGTGATGCTCAGCACGATGATGCTGCCGGCGCAGGTGACGATGATTCCCGTCTTTATCCTGTTCCGCTCGCTGGGGATGATCGACAGCTTTTGGCCCCTGGTGATCCCGGCGTGGCTGGCGAGCCCGTTCTTCGTGTTCATGTTCCGTCAGTTCTTCGCGCAGATTCCCGAGGAACTGGTTGAAGCGGCCCGCATGGACGGGGCGAGCCATTGGCGCGTCTATTGGCAACTCATGCTTCCGCTCAGCGGGCCGGTCATCGCGATCGTGGCGATTTATACGTTCCTTGGGGCCTGGAATGATTTCATGGGGCCGCTGATCTATCTCAACAGCACGGAAAATCGAACGCTGACGCTGGCGCTCAACGGGTTCAAGGGCCAGTTCGGGGCGATGGAAGCGCACCACCTGATGGCCGCCAGCGTCGTGTGTATGTTGCCATGCGTCGTACTGTTCTTTGCGGCGCAGAAATATTTTGTGGAGAGCGTGACGATGACCGGATTGAAGGGGTGAGGGGGAATGCCGATTGCCAATTGCGGGTTGAAAAACGGCGCGTGCGCCTGGATCGGAGCCTGCGGCGAACTAAATAGGCGTCCGCGATTCTCGAACATCCAAAAAAACGCGCTCCCCTTTGGGTCGCGGCTAAACGGAAGAGGGGGGTTTGAGAATAAGGTATCTGGTTCCAATAAATCCGCTGGGCGCATTGCATTTCAAATCCCCGCTGTGGAGAATTGCATTTAAGGTTCCACCGCCAGGTGAAGCATTTATGGATCGCACAGCGGAGATATCCCGGCAAACCAAAGAGACCAAGGTCAAGCTCTGGATCAACCTCGACGGCACGGGCAAAACGTCCGCCGAAACCGGGGTGGGGTTTTTCGATCACATGCTCGATCTGCTCGGCCGACACAGCTTGATCGATCTGACCGTCCATGCCGACGGCGATTTGCAGGTGGACGCGCACCACACGGTGGAGGACGTGGGCATCGTGCTGGGTCAAGCGCTGGACAAGGCCCTGGGGGAGAAGCGCGGAATCCAGCGCTATGGCTGGGCGATAGTGCCGATGGACGAAACGCTGGCGCAGGTGGCGATCGACTTATCGGGCCGGCCGGCGTTCGTTTACAACGCGCAGTATGCCGGCGGAACGATAGGAGCTTTCCCGGTCGAATTGGTCGAGGAATTCTTCAAGGCCGTGGCGATCAACGGAAAACTGAACCTACACATCAGCGTGGCCTACGGGACCAACAATCACCACATTGCCGAGTCGATTTTCAAGGCAACGGCCAAGGCCCTGCGGCAGGCGGTGACATTGGATCCGCGTAATCCCGACGTGCCCAGCACGAAGGGGTCGCTGGGATAATTATTCCAACCCATCCCATCGTTCGATGTCTCGGGCGTAGGCATCGAGGATGGCCTCGAATGGATCGCCTTCGAAATCGCACCTGGATTGCGGCACAATCCTCTTGGGCTCGGCCCGCGGCGCGAACTCCTCATCGGGGGGTTTCCTGGTATTGTTCTTGCCTGGCTGCTTCGGCCGCTCGGTTTTCATTGGCCTCCTGTTGCCGATGACATCCGATACGGCGGGGGCGGGACCAAATCCTTCGGTGCAGATATTGGCCGATTATCCGGACGTGCCGCGTAAACGGGGCAAGTTTGAAGGGTTGCGCGGATCAGGCGAAATCAGCTCAGTTGATTGGCCGGCTGGACGCATGGCGCCGACAAGGGGGGCGAGCGAACGCCGTTTCAGGGGCGAAGCAAAAAACATATTGGCAGACCTTTCATGGAGAGCGAGACCAGCCGGTTTTCCACCTGCTTTCGTCTCAATGCGACATCAAATTAACAAGGCGACGACTTTTGCAACTGGGATTGCGCAAGCGTTTCCTGCACGACCGACTGGGCGTCGGCAATCAATTTTTCGGCCGTTGAGCGGTCCGGAGCTTCGGCAATAATTCGCATGATCGGCTCGGTGTTACTGGGCCGGGCATGCAGCCAAGCGCGCGGCCAATCGATGCGGATGCCATCCTGAGCGTCGATCTTCTCGGAAGCAAACCGGCTCTTCAGGGCCGCAACCACGCGATTCGCCTCTTCAAGCCGGCATGGGAACTTGGTTTTGATGATTATGTAGCGCGGAATCTGCGCGACGAGCTGGCTGATGGAAAGGTTGGTGGCAGCCATCAACTGCAAGACGTAAGCCATGCCGACGAGGCTGTCCCGGCCGGGGACGATTCGCGGGTCGATCACCCCGCCGTTGCCTTCGCCGCCGATGACCGCGTTATGGGCAAGCATCGCCTGGACGACATTCGCCTCGCCGACGGGCGTGCGCCTCACCTGGCTGTTGCAGGCGGCGGCGATGTCGTCCAGCATCCGGCTGGAAGACAAATTGGTCACCGCCACCCCGGGCCGGCGCGACAAGACCCATTTCGCGCAAAGCGCCAGCGAATATTCCTCGCCGATGTACGTCCCCGCTTCGTCAACGATCGCCAGGCGATCGGCGTCCGGGTCCTGGGCGAATCCCACGGCGGCGTGATGTCGCCGAACGTCATCGCTTAAAGACACCAGATTCTTTTCGGTAGGCTCCGGCTCATGCGGAAAGCGCCCGTCAGGAGAGCCGTTGAGATGCACAAGCTGACAGCCCAGCTTGCTCAGGAGGGTTGCAGTGGCAACGCACCCGGCCCCATTGACGCTGTCCAAAACGACCTTGTAGCGTTTGGAAGAAATGCCCACCACATCCACATGTTCCAAAACGCGCTTGACGTGAAGCGAATGCGTCTGCGTGTCGCGCCGCGGCAGGATCAGGTCGTCGACCGGCACATACGCGGAGCGGTTGTCCCGGTAAAAATCCACGATGGCCTGTGCTTCGACGGCGGGCGGAGCAACCGCGTCGCGGTTGAGAAACTTCAGGCCGTTCCACTCGATCGGATTGTGGGACGCGGTGGCGACGATGCCCGCGTCAGCGCCGATGTGCCGGACCATCATCGCCACGCCGGGCGTCGTGACAATGTCCAGATCGATGACCTCGATTCCGCTGGCGACCAAAGCGGCAACCGCGGCGTCGCGAACCCACGTTCCGCTGGGGCGGCTGTCACGGCCGAAAACGATCTTGAATCGCTGACGCGGCTTCCCGCGGCTTTTCAGAAACGCAGCCAGCGCCGCCGCCATTCGAGAAACCACCGCCGGCGTCAGCGAAGCGCCGATGGTTCCGCGCAGGCCGGAAATCCCGATCATCAAATCCGTTTCCATTCTCGCGGCATTATGGATTTGCCCGCTTGTATCGCAAGGGATATGCTGGGGTTGTCATTGGTCATTGGTCATTGGTCACTTGTCATTGGTCATTTGTGAGTTGGCCAAGACTAATGACAAATGACGAGTGACAAATGACAGATGACGTCACCCATGGATCGCAACGAACTCAACAGACGCCAGCCAGCCTTCGTCGATGGGCTTGTCAAAAGCATCATCGGCGAGCCGCGCATGCAGCACCTGAACCGGGTCTTCCTGCCGAGCCGCGATGCGATCATCAAGGCCATCGAGTTGCTCCGGCAAATCATTTATCCGGGCTATTTCGGCAAGCAGGGGCTGACGAATCAAAATGTGACCGAGCGGATAGGCGAATTGGTTGGTGAACTGACCGACGCGCTTTACGAACAGGTCCGCTGCTGCCTGCGGTACAAGCAGCAAATTCCGGCTTCGGATCGGAACGGCGACCAATGTGACGAATGCGATCGGGAGGCGGTGAGAATCGTGGGCGAGTTTCTCGATCGCCTCCCCGCGGTCCGCGAAATGCTCGCCGCCGACGTGCAGGCCGCCTTCGATAACGACCCCGCCGCTCACAGCACCGATGAAACGATTTTCTGCTATCCGGGCGTGATGGCGATCACGGTCCAGCGGCTGGCCCACGAGTTTCACAAGCTCGAAGTGCCCCTGCTCCCGCGCATCATGACCGAGCATGCCCACAGTCTGACCGGGATCGACATCCATCCCGGCGCGATCCTGGGCCGAGGATTCTTCATCGATCACGGCACCGGCGTGGTCATCGGCGAGACGACCGAAATCGGCTCGAACGTGAAAATCTACCAGGGCGTGACGCTGGGCGCACTGGCCCCGGCCCACGGCCAGATGTTGCGCGGCCACAAGCGCCATCCCACGATTCACGACAACGTCACGATCTATTCCAACGCCACGATCCTCGGCGGCGAAACAGTCATCGGGGAAGGCTGCACCATCGGCGGCAACGTGTTCATCACCGCCAGCGTGCCGAAATTCAACCAGGTCAGCGCCGATCCGCCAAGGCTGAAATACCGCGATCGCCGTTCTCGCTCGAGCGGCGATTTTGTCCCGGATTTCCAGATTTGACGTTATTTGGCATTGGATACGAGCGCATTGTATTTTCCGGCAAGGTCATTGAACTTCTGCACCGCGTCGTTTCGTTCACTGGAAAGTCGTCGGATTTGATCGCCGGCTTGCTTGAGCGCGGCATCGCGCGCAGCGACGGCGGCCATCCACTTGTCCAGAGCCGACTTGAGTTGCTTTCCCTCGGCCGCGAAACGATCCCGCTCGGCCACGGCGTCCTTCAGTTCTGATTCCGACATCGACAGTCGCTGTCGCAAGTCGTTGAGGTCGGCCGCGTCGTCCTTCAGCGTCGTCTCTTGCTCGGCGATTTTCGCGGTTTGCTCGATCCGCGTCTTGTCGAGCAGCTCGACGTTGTTTTCCAGCCGGCTGTTTGTTTGCCATTGACCGGCGCACAGCACACACAGCACGGCGACGCCCAGAAAGTTGAAAATCAAAAAAAAGCGGTTCATGGCGTCACCCCGTTTCCAGGCGGGCGAATCTCAAACGCCACCTTTTCGATGCCCGCAAGCCGAACCAAATCGAGCACATGAATCACATCGCCATGCCGGGCCTCGGTATCGGCGCTGATGATGATCCTTAAATCGGGATTCGCCTTTCGGAATCCGGCCAGCGCGCCGATCAGTTGATTGTCGTCGATCGCTCGCTTGTTCAGATACGCCGATCCCGCCTTGTCCACGGAGATATCGACGAAATCCCGCTTGGGTTCGTTGGTGGCGGAGGTGGCCGTGGGCAGGTTCACCTTCACGGTCTTGAGGTTCACCATGCTCAGGCTGACGAGCATGAACGCCGCCAACAGAAAGAACATGATGTCGATCAGCGGGATGATTTCGATCCTGGCCTCGGCGTGGTCCGATGGGAGCTTGAGATCAAGTTTAACGGGCATTGGCGGCCTCCCTGGCCTCGATTCGGCCGGCGGTTGCGCGCCGGCCGGCGAATTGCTCCAGATCATGCCCGTGATGTTTGGCCGATTCCACGAGCAGTTCGACGTGGTTGATGGTGCGTTCCAGCCCAGCGCGGAAATGGGCAAGCTGGCGATTGAAATAGTTGTAGGGAAGCAGGCAGAGGATGGCGATGGTCAGTCCGCAGGCGGTGGCGATCAGGGCTTCGGCGATGCCGCCGCTGACTTTCGTCGGGGCAAGCTGCTCCTCGCCGACGAAGTTGAATGATCGCATGATGCCGGTGATCGTGCCGAGCAGGCCGAGCAAGGGAGCCAACGTGATCAGTGTGCCCAGGACCCATTGGCGGCGTTCGCCGGATTCCAGTTCCTTCGATGCGCGCAACTGCATTGCCCCGAGCATCGAGCTGTGCGCGTTAACGAGGCCCTCATGGATGGTCTGGAGAATTGGATCATTGGGATCGTCGGTGAGCTGGAGCGCTTTTTCAAACTCCCCCGAAGCGATGGCGTCGAAGCTGCGGTCGATGACCTTCGATTGCGTTCGCCGCCAGAGACTCCACCACCACAGCGCCCGCTCGATGACGACGGTCACGGCCGCCAGAAAAGCCAGAAGGATCGGCCACATGACCGGGCCGCCTTCGTGAAAATAATCCACAATGATGTTTGCCAGTGAAAGGTTCATATCGTTGCTCCTCATTCATGCCGATTCAATTGAAATTGAATGGCAACTTCGTAAGACCGAACGGGGCCTCTGGGGAAGCGCCAAGTGCATCGCACGGCCCGGACCGCGGCGCTGTTCAGCAGGGGCCACGGGCACGGCGAACTGGCTGAGGCATCCGATACGCGGCCGTCTTCGCCGACCGTCAACCGAACCACGACCGTTCCTTCCTGGCCGGCGAATCTGGCTTCGTCGGGATATTCCGGAATGGGCTGCTGTCCTTCGCCTTCTCCGAAAGTGAGTTGAATGATCGACGGCTGCGTGGAGACGACGGGCGGAGTTTCCACGGCGTGAACCGGCGCGTTGACCGGTTCGGCGAAGGCGATGGCCGGGCTGGGGGCAGCCACGATCGGCTGCAGCGGCGGCGCGGATAATTCCGCGGGCGGAGGTGGCGCCGACGGTGGACTTTCTTCCACCGTCGGACGCCGATTGATCGCCTCCACGTTCAAAAGCTCCGCGTCAACCGGCGGCGGCTCCACCGTCGAAGCGGTCCGACGGAGCGACGTCCGCAATCCAATTGCCCCGACAGCCAGGCACGCGCACCACAAGACCATCGTGGCCACGGGCAACAGGCCCGCCGCGTGTTCTTCGACGTGAGGAATTGAATTCGGCCGATCGCTCAAATGCGTACCTCTGTCAGAAATCGTAAGCCAGGCCCGCGTAGAAAGTCCGGCGCTGTCCGTACTGCGGCGCGGCGACACCGATCCCCGAGCCGCTGCGGATTTGATAGCTTTCATCAAGGAGATTGATCACATCAAAGCGAAGCTTGACGATCTCGTGCCGCGAGCCGTTGGGATGGAACGCGTGCTCGTATCCGACATTGACGGGGTAATACTGCGGTTCCGCCTGTAAATTGGCGAATCCGGTCCGCAAGCCGGAGCCGTAGAGGACATCCAAATAGACCTCGTCGTCTTTCCACTGGTATGAAACCCCCGCAGAGGCGGTGTACAGGGATTGGTGGTCGAGCGGGATCGGGTTTGCTTGGATGTATGCCAGTTCATCGTTGGGAATGGTGAACTGCTGTGAAATGATGTCTTTGCCGTGCGTGAAGACATAGGCGAAATTCGCGAACGCCGAAAAGCCGCCCTGCTTGTAAGTGCTGCTGATCTCCGGTCCGTACACCAGACCGTACTGGTAGTTGTACGGCGTCAAAATCACCGCGTTTCCAAACTGCCCTAGGTCGACGAGGTTCTTCGCCTGTTTGTAAAATGCGTCCACATTCACCTGCCACGGCTTTGTAATCTGCTGCGAAATGCCCACGTCGTAATAGTTCGATCGCTCGACCTTGGGAGGGCCGTCGATGGTATTCGGCGGGGCATTTGTTGTATTGGCGAATTTGGCGATGGTGCTCGGGGGCACGTATTGCACGGGGGGCGGCACGAAAAACCGCGAATAGCCGATGTGCGCCGTCGTGGTCTTGGTCGCCTTCCATACCAGGTTGACCCTGGGGCTGAGTTGCGCTTCGTTGTCAAAATTCGCCGCGAATTCATCGAAACGCCCGCCGTAGTTCAACGTGAGGTCCGGCGTGAGCTTCCATTCGTCCTGGAGATACATTCCTGCTTCCAGGGCGTTGTTTCGCGTGTCGTCCACAATGAACTCGGGAGATGTCGATACCACGCCGGTGATGGAATCGACCGCGAACACGCCGGTATTCGTGTTGTTCCGTTCCACCGTGTAATCCGCGATCAACCCGGCCCGAAGGGTGTGCTGATCGTTAAGCACATACGAGCTGTCCACCTGGAGCCCGCTCGTCGAATAGGAATTGAGGATCTCTCCGGCCACTCCCTGCAAGAGCAGGTCGCCGATCGGGTCGGGGGTGAAGTGAATCTGGCCGTAACGATAGAACGCGGATGCCAGGAGCGAGAATTGATCGACGCTCTTCTGATAGGAAACCACGCCGTAATATTCCTGCTCGTTCTGGTTTTCGTTCTCGTCGGCGGAATCAAACGTCGAAAGGCTTCCGATCGAGAACGCCGGAGGCACGTCCGGAGTATTGGGGATTTGAAAATCAGCGTTGGACCCATTGACGATAAAGCTCAACCGGCTCGTGTCGTCAATGTGATAATTCGAGTACACAAAGAGTTTTTCCTGTTCAGTGTCATCATGGATGGGCCTGAAGCTGGGGGTGGGATTCTCAATGCCGTCACTGCTGCTCTTGTACGACGCGGATACAAAATTATCCCATTTCCCGTCGGCCCATCCCAAATCGACTGACGGCTCGAACGTGTCGTACCCGCCGCCGTAAATCGAAACTTCGCCGCCCTGGAGGGCCTGGCCGGACTTGCTGGTCACGTCGATGATGCCGGCGGTGTGGAACCCAAACTGGGCCGGGAGGCTTCCATCGATCAACGTCACCGACTCAATCATGTGGGTATCCAATTCCTGTCCGAAGGTGTTGATCGGCTGGGGAAGCAGAACGCCGTCCACCCGGTAAGTCGTATTCGCATGCTCACCGCGGACGTGTTCCTGGCCGAAGGAATCCATCACCACGCCGGGATCTCGCAAGAGCACCTGCTGGAACGTGGCGTTATTTCCCTCGGGAATCGCTTCAATCTGGTTTGGCCCTTCGGTATACGTCGTCGCGCCCAGGCTGGGTGCGATCTGATCGCGCGATAAATCCAGGTCGGATGTGACCACCACCTTGGCCAATCGTCGGGCGGCGGGGTTTGGCGCTAAGGCCGGTGACGGGGCAGTGGACGGCGGCCTTATCGCCTGCGGTGATGGCAGCGTGGTCGGCAGCCGCGTCGCGATCGGCTCCGTTGTCGGGTTCGGCGTCGGCGTCGGCAGCGACGGTAGCGGCGGAGGCGATGACAGGTTTGTTGAATCGTTCGTAGGATGAGTTGTGGGCGAAGCGTGCGCGGCGCCGCCGATGGCAATGCCAAGGACGAGCGCCACCACGGCCCACAGGCCGTTGCGGTTTCGCATGATTCTGGTCCCTCAGAGCTGGAGAGTTTGTTACCGCACGAGGCAACGCGCGCGGCAAGCGCACCATCGCCTTCATGCGAAGTCAGTAACGATCAGAAAAGAGGATCAGAGTTCAGGCGGGCCGCGGCAATCGATCCGCACCGGCGCGGGCCGGGAGATCAGCGACGTATCCAATTGCGTCAGAAAGGCGACGAAAAGACCGAGGCAAATCAGCGTCGGCACCCACCGAATGAAAACAAACTGCAAGTGCAGTTGCGCGCAGGTGTCGCAATTCGATTCGTCGTGATGATGCGGCGTGATCGGCCGTCCATCGGCCCTGGCCCGGGCATCCGCTATCGCATCCTCACGCGCATGTTGCAGCTCGTGCAGATAATTCAGGGCTCCGGTCCCCAAGGCCAGGAAGCCCACCAGCAGCAAAATGGAAGCAATACGGTTCAAGCCCGAGGATTCTCCAGCCCGTCAAGAAATATTGCAAGCGGATTGTCGAACATCCAAAAAACGCGCTCCCCTTCGGGTCGCGGCTAAACTATTTGGAGCCGGTCCGGACCTGTCCCCTATTCCTTTTTCCTCACCACAATGCTCGGGCCATCCACCTCCCGAACCACGATCTCCGTACCGGCCGGCTCATATCCCGTTTCGCATACCACGAAGGCAATTCGCTTGTCGGATATTGAAGGATCGAAAAACTCCGCCGAACCGCCGGGCCGCAATTCCGAAATCGCCTTTCCGACGGCCCCCGGGGGCGGCCAATGTTCGGAAACCGCCGTGGTTGCTCCCGCTGCCGCCGGCCGGTTCCCCGATGTCGCCGTCAGAATCAGCCGACCGAGCAGCGGCATCTTCGGCAGAAATCGACTGAGCCAGAACCACATGAACACCGACGACGCCATCGCCGCGGCCACCACAATGATCCCCTTCTCCATCAGCGGCCAATTGGTTTGATTGGGGAGAATCGACGGGCCGCCCACACCCGCGGGCACGAACGTCATCACCAATCCAAAGACCACGAGAATCCCGCCGGCGATCCCCGGGAAGAAATGTCCCGGCAGGGCGATCTCCAGCGACACCAGCGCCAGCCCCAGGAAAATCACCAGAATCTCCCACCACTGCGCATAGCCGGTGAGCAGCGGAACCCCCAGCATCAGGACCAGCGCAATCAGCCCGCACACCTCGGCCACGCCATGTCCCGGAGCATGCAGCACGATGTACAGACACTGCAAAAACACCACGATCAGAATTCCGCGCACGACGGCGCCGCTGAGAAACTCGACGGCTTGCTCGCCCCAACCCGGCGTGAAATCCGCGGCGATATCGTAGTTCCGGGCCTGACCCATCGCCTCCAGCGTCGAGAACTTCGCGCCGGCCAGCCCATAGCGCACGGCCTGATCGCTATCCACTGTCAGCAACGTGCTGGGCCCAACGATCGGGCAAGGCTCGCCCGGCACGGAAATCCATTTCTTCGTCGCCGTCAACTCAGTGTATTCCTTCTGATCCACAAATCGCCGCTCTCCCTTATCGTTCTGCACCCAATACACCACGCGCGTGACATCCACCATCGCCGCCGCCAGCAGCGGATCGCGATGATTTCTTTCCGCGCTCTCGTTGAAATCCGTCAGCACCGGCGCTTCGGCCTTGGCTCGTTCCGCGGCGGGCATTGCGTCCACGCCCTCCGGCCCGAAAACGATCGGCGCGCAATCCCCAAACGTCGCCGAATCGCTCACGACGATTTCATCGCAAGCCATGGCGATCATCGCCCCGGCCGAAATCGCCTTGTCCTTCACATAAGCCACGACATGCAGATCTCCCTGCCGCTTGACGAAGCGCGAAATCTCCAATCCCGAGGTCAGCAGCCCCCCATAGGTGTCGATGTTGAGAATGACGACCTTGGCCCCCAGCTTTTTGGCGTCATCAAACCGGCGAAAGAGCTGATCGCGGTTGTAGTCGTCAACTTCCCCCGCGAGCGTGATAACCACGGTCTTGCGATCCGCCGCGGGCGCACTGGCGGCAGGCCCATCGGCCGCGCGAGCCGGCCGCATCGCCAAAGCAAGGGCGCAAATGACCGCCAGCAAGGTTGCGCCGGTCTTCATACCCCTATTCTATATCCACGGGCGACATTCTCCACCATAGTTAGCGATCCGACCGCGGGTCGCGGGGTTCGCATCACGCCTTCGACGCCTCAATTAACATCTCCAGCGCAACCCGCGCTTTGCCCGAATCCACCGATTCCCGCGCCAATGCCAATCCCTCCTTCAAATCCTTCGCCTTCTCCGCCACCACCAGCGCCCCCGCGCCGTTCAGCAGCGCGATATCGCGCATCGGCCCGGTCTTCTTCCGCAAAACCCCCGTCAGCGCCTCGGCCGCCGCGTCGATGCTCTCCACCTGCAAATCCGACAGCCGGGCATACTCGATCCCCACATCCTTCGGGTCCAGCGTCCAGGAGCGAATATGTTTTTCCCGCAGCTCGCTGATGCGAGTCGGCCCCAGGGTGGAAATCTCATCCATTCCATCTTCGGCGTGCACGACCCAGGCCCGGGCACTACCCAATTCCCGAAGCACCGTCGCCAGGCGGTCCGTCAGTTCCGGCGCAAAAACCCCCAACAGTTGATGTCTGGCCCGGCCCGGATTCGTCAGGGGGCCGAGCAAATTGAAGATGGTCGGAATCCCCAGCGCTTTGCGCGCCTCGGCCACGAATTTCATAGCTGGATGATGAGCGCGAGCGAAGGCAAAACAGATATTGGCCCGCTCCAGACATCGCCGCAGATTTTCCGGCGAAGTCTCCAGTTTCAGCCCGAGCTTTTCCAGCACATCGGCCGCCCCGGCCCGCCCGGAGGCCGCGCGGTTGCCATGCTTGACGACTTTGACGCCGGCCCCGGCGGCTATCAACGCCGCCGCCGTTGAGATGTTGAACGTATGGCGGATATCCCCGCCCGTCCCGCAGGTGTCGAGCACGATCTCGGCGGCATCGCAGTCCACGGGAATGATCTTCTCGCGCATCACCGTCGCCGCCCCGACCAACTCTTCCACCGTCGTTCCCTTGGCGGCCAGTCCCACCAGCAGCCCCCCGATCTGGGCATCGGGCGCTTGCCCGGACATGATGTGCAGGAATATCTCGCGGGCCTCGTCGCGGGTCAGGTCCTCGCGCCGGCAGAGCTTCAAAAATGTTTCACGGACGCCGGGCATGCTATTCCAACACCGATGCCCCCGCCGTCGCGGTCGTCACGAAAACATTCGGCTGGCGATCGAATTTGGCCGTGTAAGTCTTGTGCAGATCTTCGCTCAGGGCCTCGACCGACCGCGGCCGCACCAACGCCACGATGCTCCCGCCAAACCCCCCTCCGGTCATGCGCGCGCCATACACGCCCTTGACCTTCACGGCCTGCTCAACCAGAAAATCCAACTCGGGACAGGACACTTCGTAGTCGTCCCGCAGCGAATTGTGGCTCTTGACCATCAGTTCCCCGGCCTCGTCGTAATGCTGCATCAGCAGCTTTTGGGCCATCTCGATCGTCCGCAGGTTTTCCCCCACGACATGCCGGCACCGCCGATAAACCACTTCGCTCATCCGCCCCTTGGCCGCCTCCACCTGCGGCATCGTCACATCCCGCAGCGCCTTGATCGTCGGATGCTCGTGCTTCAGAATCTCCACCCCTTCCTCGCATTGCCGCCGGCGCATCACATATTCGCTGTCCCCCAGATCGTGCTTGACCATACTGTTGACGATCACTACGCGCAATTCCTTGGGCTCCAGCGGCACAAACTGCTTGGTAAAATCGCGGCAATCCAGGAGCATCGCCTGCCCGCTCCTTGCCGCCGTCACGATCATCTGATCCATGATCCCGCACGGAACCAGCGCGTACTCGTGCTCGGCCTTTTGACAGATCAGCGCGAGCCGATCCGGCTCGATGGTCAGCCCGGCGAGCAGAAGCAGCGCCTTGGCCACCGAGACCTCGATGGCCGCGCTGCTGGAAAGCCCGCCACCGACCGGCAGCGAATTGGAGATCAGCGCATCCATTCCCGACAGCGGGATGCCCGCCGCCATCAGCTCCGCGGCAACCCCGCGCACATAATTCCCCCAGCTCGGCTTGCCGCGCTCGATCTTCTTCTGAAGCGAAAACTCCACAAACTCGTTCGGAAACACCGTCGAAGCCACTTTGACGATCTCATCCTTCCTGGATCGGCAAACAACGATCACCTGCGGCTCGATGGCCATGGGAAAGACAAATCCGTCGTTATAATCCGTATGTTCCCCGATCAGATTCACGCGTCCGGGAGCCCGAACCGTCCGCAGCTTCTCCCCCGGCCCGAATAGCTGCGCGAACCGCTCTCTATTCTCGGAAATAGCGTCCTCAGCCATGCACCGAACTCTAAGATCATCGCCGAAAGTGGTCAAGGATCGTCGCCACTCGCCTGAAGCCAAGACGACCGCGAAGACGCGAAGGCAGACGCGAAGAAAAGCAGATTTTGTATTCCTTCGCGGCTGTCTTCGCGACCTTCGCGGTAGGCAAAGCCTCCGCGGCGTCTTCGCGGTGATTTGCTTTGCTCGGTGCATGGAAAACTGAAAGACCCTGCATCCAGGCCAAAACCGAATAGGCTTTGCCACGCACGTGGGATATACTTCCTACTGTTCGCCGAACCACAGGAGCCGTGCATGTTTTCACGCCGCTATCCGCGATTTCTGCCGCTCATGGCTCTTCTGGCAGTCGTTCCCTGCCTCGCCGCCGAACCGACCACCCAGAGCGTGGTTCCCGATTCATTCATGCGTTTCGTCGATGACAGCCACGGCGGGGGATCGCTGCAAACGGCAGATACCGCCTTCCGTAATCCCGCCGGCGTGGTCGTGCATCTCATCGCGGCCGTCCACATCGGCGAGAAATCCTATTACGACGGGCTGAACCGTGACTTCAAGGGTTACGACGCCGTGCTGTACGAACTGGTGAATTCCAAAAACGCCGCCCCGCCCGCCCCCGGCAACGCCGAAAAATCCGACAATCCCATCAGCGAGTTCCAGGTGTTCCTGAAGAACTTCCTCGACCTTGATTTCCAACTCGACGACATCGATTACGCCGCCCCCAATTTCGTCCACGCGGACCTCGACCGGGAAACATTTGAGAAAATGCAGGCCCAGCGCGGCGAATCGTTCGAGCAGATCATGCTCCGGCAGCTCATAAAAGCCTTTACCGATCCTCCGGCCACGCAGCCCGCCGCGGACGATGATTCCGACGTCGATCTGATCACGATGCTGACCCGTCCGGACGCCGAGCGGCAACTCAAGGTCGTGATCGCCCGCCAACTCGGGCAGATGGATCTTTCCGCGATGGGTCTTGACGGCCCCGGCGGCAGCGTCCTGGTCACCGAACGCAACAAGGCCGCCCTGAAGGTCCTTTCCGACTCGATGGCCGCCGGAAAAAAGAACATGGCCATTTTCTACGGCGCCGCTCACATGCCGGACATGACCAAGCGCCTGGAGGCCATGGGTTTTTCGCCCGTCTCCACCGACTGGAACGTCGCATGGGACTTGACCATACGCCCCGACCAGCCCTCAGCCATGGAAAAACTGATGCGCAACCTGGTCAATTCGATAAAAGATCAGAACTAAAGTAGACTCGAAACCAGAACAGCGCCATGATCAAGGGACCTGGTTTCTGATTTCTGACTTTCCAATCTCCATGCTCCACCTGCGAGGAAAATTCATCGTCTTCGACGGCAACGAAGGCTGCGGCAAAAGCACGCAGGCCCAACTGGCGCGGGCGGCGATTGAGAAAGCGGGCGTGCAGACCCTTCTGGTGCGCGATCCGGGCACAACGGGCATCGGCGAGATGATCCGCGCAATCCTCCTTGATCCAGGCAACACTGAAATGGCCATGCGCTGCGAGATGCTGCTGTTCATGGCCGCCCGCGCCCAGATGATGCGCCAGGTGATTCTCCCGGCTCTGCAAGCCGGCTCGTGCGTGATTTCCGACCGCTTCGTTTCCAGCACGTTGGCGTATCAGCTCGGCGGCGACGGGCTGACGGAGGCGGAGATTCTGGCCGTCGGCCGGGCCGCGGTGCACGAACATTGGCCGGACCTGACGATCATTTTCGACCTGCCGGTGGCGGTGAGCAGCGCCCGCACGCGTCCGAAGTTCACGCTGTTTCCAGATGATCCGGTCGCCGGAGCAGAGAAGGACCGCATCGAACGGCGCTCGCTGGAGTATCACGAAATGGTTAGGCAGAATTACCTTCGGCAAGCGAAGAAGGATCGTCGCAAGCATTACGTCGTGGATGCAACGAGGGAGGTCGAGCAAGTCCACGCCGAAGTCATGCGCCGGCTGGCTTCGCTCCAATGAGAATCCATGGTTCGATTGAGCGACATCTTCGGACAGGATGCCGTGATCGCATCGCTCCGCGCGACGGTGGCGGCGGATCGGTTGCCGCACGGCCTGATCTTCGCCGGTCCCGAGGGCGTGGGAAAAGCGACAACCGCCTCGGCGTTGGCCGCGTTCTTCCTTTGCGAACGACCCGGTTCCGATGATGCCTGCGGGAAGTGCCGGAGCTGCCACGCCATCGCGAGCGGGATTCATCCCGATTTTCACGTCATCACCAAGGAGCTGGGCCGCCTGCACGACAAGAGCGGATCGAGCAAGGCCACCCAACTGTCGATCAACGTCATCCGGTACAATTTGGCTGAGCCCGCAGGCCGAAAAACGGTCCTGGGCCGCGGAAAGGTTTTTCTCGTCGAGCAGGCGGAGCTGATGACCGACGCCGCTCAGAACGCGTTGCTCAAAACGCTCGAAGAGCCCGCGGGCCGCTGCCTGATCGTCCTGCTGACTATTCAGGCCGGGGATCTTTTGCCCACGATCCGCAGCCGGTGCCAAACCCTCCGCTTCCCATCGCTGCCCAGGCAACTGGTCGCAACGCATCTCCAGCGCCGGGGCATCGACGCAGCAACGGTCGCCGCCGCGGCGGATTTCTCCGATGGCTCGCTCGGCGTTGCCCTGCGATGGATCGAAGACGGCATCCTCGCCCACGCCCGGGCCGTCGCCGAGTCCATGGATTCCATTCTCGCAGGGGAAGGCTCCGACCTGGCCGATCTTCTTCGCAAAGCTGCCGACGCCTACGCGGCCAAGGCCCTGGAGCGCGACGAACTGGCCAGCAAGGATTCAGCCGTCCGCACGGGCCTGGGCGTCTATCTCTCCATCGCCGCGCGGCGTATTCGTCAAAGGCTTCGCCCCGATGCCGATGCAAATTTTCTGGACCACGCCTGCGATGCCGTCGAAGCGATTGCCCGCGCCGAAAAATACCTGGCCGCCAACGTCAATGTGTCCCTCGTCCTCGAGCAACTGGCGGCTGCTCTGCAAGACAATGCCGTTCAGGATCTTCTGGCGAAATGATCAGCAGGGACAAACCACGATTTCAATAGAAGTGCAAGAACCGCTCGTCACAGGCTGGAAATCATTTCCGCAATCTTCGCCTGCGGCCGCGACAGCGGATATTGCTCCAATTCGTTCAGCTTGACCCACCGGCGCATCGGCTCCGATGTGATTCTTCCGTTGCCCATAGCCGTGGCGGCGAAGGCTTTGAAGAGGTACTTCCGATGCGTCAGGGCATGCCGCAACTGACCAACCTCGCGCAGTTCCCGAATCCGCACACCCATCTGACGCCCGATGATTGCGGCAACGGGCTGGCCATCCGCCGCCTTGATCGTCGGAAACTGCCACAAGCCCGCCCACCGGCCTTTGTCCGGCCGGCGCTCGATCAGCCAGCGATTCGCCCTCGACAGGCAGAACGTCCACCGCAAGAGAAGAGGGGTCGGCCTGGATCTGCGCGGCCGGGGGATCGATTCCTGCAATCCCGCCTCAGCCGCCCGACAGAATCGTCGTAGCGGACAAACCGGGCATCGGGGCGCCGTCGGCGTGCAAAGCGTCGCCCCCAATTCCATCAATGCCGAATTGAAATCCCCGACCGATGTTCGCGGAAGAATCTCTTCCGCCCGCCGCCAAAGCATCTCACGCGTCTTCGGATCTTCCGGATCGGATTGGATCATTCCCAGTCGGCACAGCACCCGGGCGACGTTGCCATCCAGAATGGGCGCTCGGTGGTCAAACGCGATCGACGCCACCGCCCCAGCCGTATACCTTCCAACACCAGGCAAACTCATTAACTCCTGTGGTGAACAGGGGATGCGCCCACCAAATTCGGTCGCAATCATTCTCGCCGCCGCCCGAAGGTTTCTTGCTCGCGAATAGTACCCTAACCCCTGCCAGAGCCGAAGGACTTCCTGCTCCGGCACCGCCGCAAGCTGGCCGATGGTGGGATACGCCTTGATGAACCGCAGGAAATACGGCGTCACCGTCACCACCTGGGTCTGCTGAAGCATAAACTCGCTCACCAGCACGGCATACGGGTCGGCGCTTGACCTGCTTCCGATCGGCGGCCGCCATGGCAAATCACGCCGATTCCGCTCATACCACCTGAGCAACCCGCGCGCAATTCGATCTTTCTGCTTCGGGACGGTCCTGTTCGCTTGTCGCTCCATTGACGTTAATCTGGGAAGATTTTTCCGCCTTTAATTTGCAAAGTCCGAAAAAAAGGTTTATTTTTGTTGCGCTGAAGGGGGTGGTCGAGGATTACTATTGGATAGGTCGGATGGGGAGTCTATCCAATGCTCATGGAGGATGCCATGCGGTCGCCCCATATTGATGACTTCGTCCGCCTCACGACGGACATCCCGGAACTGGCCCTGATTCGCGGCGAAGTTGGCGTCGTACGCAGCACATGGTTTGCGCCATCTACTGCCTACGAGGTCGAGTTTCACCAAATCGGGCATGATTATCAAACCCGAGCCTTGCTCCTTCCCGAGCAGGTGGAGGTTGAAGAGGGCTCACTCTTCAAGGTAAAGGATCTGGCTGCCGACGTCGTGAAGACCGAGTTGATCGTCACCGAAGCTCATTAGGATTTGCGATCCATTGAGGTTTAATACCGCCTCGTGATTCTGGCCACGATTGCCCGCTTCGCGGTACGCATTGAGCCGAGCAGCACCGGGCAATCTGCACGACATCAGTTTTTTCAACAGCATACAGCCCGCCGACGACTGCACAATCACCTTCGATTTTGCGAAATGATGCATCGCCTAAAGCGGACCAGCCCGCCCGGAGTTTGCGAGATGAAACCGTGGTTTGCAACATCCCGCCACGTCGGCGATAATTCCATCGCGCGCAAAAAAAGCGGCAAATGGATCGAGGGCGTGTACCGAAGTGGACAAACGGGTCAGACTGTAAATCTGATGGCTCTGCCTTCGTAGGTTCGAATCCTACCGCGCCCATCCCCCTCATCCCCGCCAACTGCACACAAGGCGGGTTTTGCCTGATTTTCCGGGCGATTCTCGCCCATCGCATTTTCCGTTGTCCGGGTCTGTCCGGCCTTGTCCGGGGTTGACTGCGCCTGATTTTGCGCCGCCCCGTCCGCCGGCCCGGCGATGGCCTTGGCGAAGTCGCCGTCCAGCACTTGCCGGTAATGGGCGTCGGCGATTTCTTCGGAGTGTCCCAGCCAACTCGCCGCAACGTGGCTCGGAAATTCCGCCGCCAATTCGGTTGCCCGGCTGGCGCGAAGATTCTGGAACAAACGCGGCCAGGAATCGACGCCAGCCCGCCGCATGATTCTTTCAAGCTGGGTCCGCAAATTGGAATTCGCGTTGCGGTATCGGGTGATAACGTACTCCGTGCCCGGCTCGGCTTCGGCGTACACGTCCAGCAGCGGCTTGCGAAGCTCTGGAAACAGCGGCATGAGCCGGGTTTCCTTCCCCTTGTGGTGTTCGGTTTTCGGGGATCGGACCAAAATCCGGTCATGCTCAAAGTCGATGTCACCCCATTTCAACGCCAGGTGTTCCGATGGACACCGAAGCCCGCCGTAGCGGCTCAGGGCAAACAGCAACCGCCATTGTGCATCGGGGCAGGCTTCCAGCACCCGATCGGCCACGTCGCGGGCAATGAAGAATTGGCGGGCCTTGTTCTTTTGACTGCCGATTTCAACATCTTCCAGCGGACTTTCGGCAACCATCTTCCAGCGAACCGCCTGCCGAAACATCCGCTTGGCTGTTTGCGTCCGCTTGGCAACCGTCGCCTCGGCCAACTCCTCGGCGCGCAGGCTTTGGAGCCACTTGTCGATCGCCAGGGCGTCAATCTCCGGCAGGGGCTTTGTCTCTCCGAAGTGAGTTAGCAGACTGTCCGCGCCTTGCTTGTACGCCGCGTGCGTGCCGGGCTTGACGTGCAGCGCCGCGAAGAATTCATCGTGCAGCTTGCCAAGCGTTGCAACCGCCATCGCCTGCCGCGGCTTGGCCAGGCCCACGGCCACAAGCCGGGCGTGCATCGCGTCGGGCAGGCCCGCAACCCATCGGCTCGTTTCGTCATCGACCACGCCGCCGGCTATCAGCCCGCCGATCAGGGATTCCACCTTGGCCTTGACCCTTTCGGCTTGCGGCCTGGTCAGTTTCCCCACCCTGATTGTCCTGCGTGAACCGTCGCCGGCCATGAACATGATCCGCTTACGTCCGCCGCTGTCACTTGCGATTGATGCCATGTTTCACCTTTGCTTTCGCCGGCCGTCCTGTCGGCCGATGTTTCACCTTGGTCAGTTCATGCGACTCGATCAGCAGCAATCGCGGCGTCACCAGCCGGGCCTTGATTTTCTTTTCGTCGATCATCTGGCGCACGCGCTGGTGGCTCACCCCCAGCTTGGCCGCGAATTGCTTTGTCGTCAGTTCCATTGCAACGATACTAGCTATGTGGCAATGCGATGTCAAGGGGCAAATTTGCCCAGATGTTCCGCCGACTAATCCAGCGCCATCGACGCCAGGGTATCGCCACGCTTGACCGTTGATGGCCCCACTTTAGCAGACTTGGCGGCGGCGGTGCGAAGCGGCTTGCGCTTAGAACGAGGGGGGTCAAAATGACCCCCCTCGTTTTTTTTGTCCTTAGAGGCATTCTGGTTTCCTTTTCGCGCCTCGTTTCTCTCGTCCTCGTCGCGTTCGCCCAGGTTGTTCAACGCCGCGATGAGTTTGTCTTTGTCCATTTGGCGCGTCTCCGCTTCGATGATACCGCACACAACCTCTGTGGGTTGCACGCCCCTTCAATCCAGGGCCATCGACGCCAGGCGGTCCCGAAGTTCCCGCAGTTCCCGCTTGGCTTGCGATTCAAGCTCATGGAATCGGGCCAGGCGATAGCTGTCCATTGGCGGCGCGATGTCGCATTTGTCCACCGTGACGGCGGCGCGGGAAAGACTCTGGCAAAGCTCGCGGGTGAACAACGGAGCGGACGTAGGCGGCGGCGCTGTTATTGTCCGTGCGTTTTGGAGTCCGTTCATGGTTCACCCTCTTGATGCCTTCATTTCCCCGCTACGAACCTTGGCTGCGAGATCGGGCCTCAGCTTGGCAAGGGTATCGGCGCGCTGGACGGTCGAGGGGCCGACCCTGGCCGCTTTGGCGGCGGCGGTGCGGGTTCGCGCAAAATTCGATGGTTGCTCATTTTGAGCAACTGTCGTTTTTTTATTCTTACAGGCGTTCTGATTTCCTGTTTGTGCTTCGGCTCGCCTGCTGCTTGCCTCGTCCTCGATTCGCTGCTTTTCCGCCAGCCATTTATCGTCCTGCTGGCGTTGCCGGCGGTTGTGCTGTCATGGTTCGCATTGCTTCACCGAATTTTCAAAATCCCGGCGGCGCGATCGCTCGAACCGCCGGGTGAAAGGAATACACGCCGTCTGACCGGCGTGCCTATGGCCTGATAATTAAACGCTTGGCCTTGCATTTGCTCGCCAACTCCCGCGATCAAATTGCGGCGGCTTCTCGGCAATCGGCGGGGGTGCTTCGCCAAAAGCCCTCGGTGATTGTTGTTGCAACCGAAATAATTTGTCTCTTGCCGCGGCGATTCTTGATTCGGCCAAATTTTTGACGTGCTGCGCGTTCTCTAAGGCAAGCTGCGCCGCTTTTAGTTTCGGCGCATATTCGCGCTGCAGCTTGGCTCCCGCGATCCGCGCCACTTCGATGGCGTCGGCCATGCGCTGCAGTTCCACGTCGGACACAAGGTCCGCTTCGGCGCGGACAGCCTGCTTGATGATAGACAAATCCCTGGCCGCGTCGCCGCCGGAAATACCTAGCGCGGACATCGCGGAGCGGAGCGCCGCTTCATCATCCTTGGCACTTTTGTTTTTCGCTTCGCGGTGCAGAATTGCCGCGTAGCTTTTGAGCGCAGATGTTTTGCTCACAGCTTCGTCAGTTTGGAGGGTTGCTACGATGCTCATCGCGCGCCTTCTTTCCCGGATGCCATTTGCGCGATCCGTGATACCACGGCTGATTTTTGCGCGGGTTTTGCGGGCACGCCCGATGCAGAGTCCGCGATTCTAGACATCGCTTGAAACAGCGGCGACGCTTGCCGATCCGGCAGAAATTCGCGCATGCACGGATCGGCCAGGATTTCACCGCACAATTTGCACAGGCCGTGAAGCGCAATCGCCAGGCCGTCCGTGCCGCGTCGGGGGTCAACGTCGTGATAATCGCCGGTCGATTTCACGCGCGATAGCGCCGCATCCAACTTGTCAACGAGCGAGCGGTGCGCCTGCCGTTGAGCGATTCCAAAGTCGTGGGACATAATTCAATCCTTGCCGGCTTGGCCGGCGGTTTGTGGTTGTGTGTCGCCATCATCAATACCGGCGTAGGCTTTGACTGGCTTCCCGCCGATTTGAACCGTGAAGCTCATCGGCGGCCGTCCGCACGATGGACAGAGCATCGGCGGCGGTTGCGGTTTGCCCAGGTCGATGAAGGGAAACTCGACGTTTCGCGCGTCGATGGTTCCGCCCTGTCCGCATGTCGGACACACACTCGCGCCTGATGCCTGTTCTAAATCCGTCAAGCGTTTTTCGATTGAACCGCTCACGATTCACCTCCCATGCGAATCAACCGGCCGGCCGCGATTTCCCGGTCAATAAATCGCTCGGCAATTTGTGCGTCGCTGCGCTCCATTCTCTCACGATACAGCCTCGCATATTCATCATGGTCAAACGTGATGCCGGCTTTTAGGTTCAGTCGTTGCCGCTCGGCTTCATCGCCGCAAAGCCTGCCGCAATGTGGGCAGCGCTCGCCGTCGGCTTCGGCTTTGGCTTCCAGATTTTCGAGCCTTGCTTTCACTGATTCACTCATCGTTGCACCTCAAATAGTCCTCTGCGGAATCGAACATCGTTGATTCTGATTCAACCGTCGCCGTTTCCGCCGAAGCGCGGCGCAGAATCAGGCGCACGAAACTCGGAATCCCGCTCGGCGAGCAATGTTTCAAGTCGCGTCAGCCGTTCCTCAATGTCCATCGAAATTGCCCGGCCGATGGTCCGATCTAACAATTCCGCCAGGGCGAATCGGTCCCCGCCCTTGGCTTGCTCCACCAGCGCCTTAACTGCTACGCGGATGTCGCCGGCCTTGATCGCGTTCATTAAGGCGGCGCGAATCTGGCCGATCTTCTTCGCGTGCGGGTTGCCAAGGCCGATCCGGTTGCCGAGTCCGAAGCGCCCCTTGGCGTCTCTGCCGCTATGTTCCGCTGGTGACGGATCGCTCATCGGCTCGCCTCCACAATGGGGCTTGCCGGCGTTGCCGTAGCCGCTGGCGGGGCCAGGCGATGATCGACGCAACGCAAGCCATGACTCCGCAAAGCTCGTTTCAGCAACGCCCGGATGCGAAGCTCTGCCGGCGGCCCGTCGCCTTCCGGCTTGAAGGTCAACGTCCAGACTTCCGCCGGCTTGACAGCCTTCCGTTGCTTCGCCGTGTCAATGCACGCATCACCTCGGTGTCCACCTAGGTGATTTTGGACGACTCGCGTCTCATTATCCCAACCGCCGTCAGGCTGGAACGGCCCGGACCTCAGATCGGCCAAAAGTGAGACTAGTTTGCTTTTTCGGGTGATGGTCATTCCTCACCCCCGGTCCACCGATACCGCGCTGCCTTCCGCTCATTCCCGCGATCCAGAATTTCAATCACGTGATCCCGGTCGAGCATTTGGAGCAACCGCCAGGCGGGCGTCGGCTTAACCCCAATACGATCCGCAGCGTCGTAACTCGACAGGAAAAACCGATTGTCGGGATTCATCGACGCCAGCACCTTGCAGAGTCCGATCAACCACTTCGCCGGCAAGCTGTCATATTCCTTGGCAATCTCCGGCAGGGCGTCAGGGTCAACGGACTTCGCGGCCTCGTCCACAGGGTTCATTCCCAAGGGATACCGCGCGCGGGCAAACGCATGAACAAAATCCGCCCACGATTCATCGAATGATCTGGTCGCGATGATCGGCAACGCCAGGGCGTGCCATCGCCGCACTATCGGCTTGACGGATGCAAGCTCGGCGTCTGCGAGGCCGGCGTTAAACTTCAGCCCACGAGCCAAGGCCAAAATTTTCGAGTTTCTTTCATGCGCAATCTTCGGGAGAGTGAGGCGGACAATCTCATCGGGGTCAATGCCTGTTGCAGAGAGTGCAGAGAGTGCAGAGATAGCAGAGAGTGCAGAGATAGCAGAGCAAATGGCTTCTGCATTCTCTGCAACATTTGGGGGCACGAAAACAGCGGACTCCACAAACGGCAACGGACCTTTGGGTAAGGCGTTTTGCCATTCATAGGTCACGCCGGATTTGTGCCTTGAATGCGGCGCGATGGTCAGGCCAGCGCCGCGGTATTCTCCGTCATCCAGCTTGACGATTTTGGGCAGATTTGAACGGAACCACAGATGATGTCCGCGCACGGTCCTGACCCTCGGCAGGAGCCTTGCCAGGGTCGGGTTCCGCTCTGCCCATTGCTCATAAGCCCCGGCCCGATCAAAGTCCCTTGTGGCCAGTTCAGCGCCGGAGATAACCCCGATACCGTCCACGCGCCGCCAGGCGAACATCGTTTCACGTTCGCCGATGGTCAGCGGTTGATCGGCTCGGCCCTTCCACTTGATCGCCGCCTTTTTCCCGATCATGGGTATCGCCGCAATCCCGCGGTCAGCGTATTCGGTGGAGTCGATGAGTAGGCGGGCCGCGGCGGTCACTGTGCTACCTCCCGCGACTTGGCGAATCGCTCCAACTCTGCCAGGCGATACAAAACTTTTCCGCCCGCACTCGCCCGAAAAAACTTGATCCGGCCGGACACGCGCAGGCGTTGAAGTGTCTTGCCCGACAGGCTCAAGAGTTTCCCGGCATCGAATTCGGATACCGCGATCCGGGGAATGGTGGGGTTATTGCTGGGCATCGTCGCCCCCTTCGGCTGCGCGCGACATATTCAACACCTTGGGCGGGATTTCGATGCCGATCAGATTTTCGATTTCGGCTGGACGAAACCGCACGCTTCCATCCGGCAGGGTGACATGAGGAAGCAGGTTGCGGCGGGCAAGCCGCTGTGATTTCCCGTTCGGGTATCGCAGTAGATCATCAAGCTCGTCGGGCGTCAGTAACATACGCCCCGATTTTTCACACTCTGGAAAAGGCAAGCAACAAAAAAACGCCCGTTGCCGGGCGTTAACGCGGTTAATTAATGCCTTTAACCCCTCAAGATTGAAACTTGGGGAAAAACCGCCGTACAACGGTGCGGACAAGGTAAAGGTTTTCGCCGTGATCGCCTCGCTTTTTACTGGCGCTAATCTCGTCTTTGCACAGGGCGTTTTTTAAGTTGTTAGCGCCGATGGTTCGCTGTGTGAATTCGTGCCAATTGTGAGGTTGATGTGCGTCACCGTTAAGCCCCAGCTTGGTCAGCAGCGCGTCAACCTCCGCATCGGTCGGCCGAACTCTTGCCCGTGTCGCCGGCTTCGCGTTGCCAGCCAACGGCTTGCCGTCATCGCAAATCGCTTTTTCAAACTCAATCAACCACGCTTCCATTTCGTCACGGCCTTTGGTTTCGCCGGTCGGCAGCGCCGGCAGCTTGGCCAGCGGGACGCCAAGCGCTTCGGCCCGGCGATGATACTTTCGCAATGTCTTGCCTTGCCACGTTTCCGCAATAGTGGTACGGGTCAACAGGCGGACGCGGCGTATCTCCCGCAACAGTTGCTCTACTGTGTCCGGCGTGTCTGGCATACGCCGCTCGGAGCCGATGGCATCGTATTCCGCTGATAGCCGATTGAATTCGGCAAGCTCCGGGCTGTCGGTCGGATAACTCTTGCCGAGATAAGGGGCCATCTTTTTTTGAAGCTTTTGCATGGCCTTCCGCTCTTTTGGCGTGTATGTACTGACTTGTTCCGTTGACATGTTTCACCTTTCATCGGGCAAGCCAGGCGGGCGGCGGGCGAAAGGTGAATAACGCCAGCACGCCGCGCTTGGCCGTCATCGGGCGATCAATCCCGATGGTCCCGAAGTTTGAGATTTTACCCTTGCTTCGTTCCGCCTTCCACGATGGCCAGGATTCGCGCCTTGGCGTCCGCGCCCAACTTCGGCCAAGCCGCGTTGACGCGGGCAAGGTCCGGGTCGATTTCGGGCATTTGTGCGCCTGATTTTGCGCCGCCTGATTCTGAAACACTCGGTTTTCCGGGCGTTTTTGAGATAGTTCCAATCCTACCGCGCCCATTCGCCCGAAAACCCGCGGTTCCCTCTAATCGAAGCAATCGAGCCATGAGGTGGGGGTCGGATTCTCACTTGCGGCTTTTGATTATATTCTGAGCAGCCGGTGGAATTGACGGCGGGTAGTTGCCCGTCGCACGGTTCTGGTCCTTCGCAGCCCCGTTGACCCAAGGAAAGAGCCAATGAGCGAATACCAATACGTTGCCTTCCGAGCGATCGACGCTCCGGTGAGCGAAAAGAATCTCGAATTCATGCGGAAGCAGTCGACGCGAGCCGAAATTACTTCCTGGTCGTTCGAGAATGAATATCACTTCGGCGACTTCCATGGAAACGCGGTCGAGATGCTGCGCCGCGGTTATGATTTCCATTTTCACTATGCGAATTTCGGGATTCGCAACCTGATGATCCGGTTTCCAAACGGCCTGCCGGACGCCAAGGCGGCTGAGCCATACTTCGAGGAGGACTCGCTACACTTCTTGAAGGACAAACAAGGCCGGGGAGGCATACTCTGCGTTGAGCCGTATTTCGAAGCGGGCGATCTGGATGATATATGGGAATTGGAGGGTCTTCTGGATCGCCTGCTCCCGCTGCGCGCCGAAATCCTCGACGGCGATTTGCGTCCGCTCTACCTGGCCCATTTGGCCGTTGCGTCTGACGGCAATCACGATCCCGACGAAGAAAAGGATGCGCCGGTCCCTGCCGGCCTGGGCAAACTCACAGATGCGCAGCGCGCATTGACGGAACTGTACGGCCTCAGCGAGGCATTGATTGCCGCGGCGGCCCAGAACAGCCCCCCGCCGCAGCGCACGGATTCCGAAAAAGACTACGCGGCATGGCTAGAGCGCCAGCCGGAAGCGACAAAGACCGCGTGGCTCGGTCAATTGATGGCAGATCCTCGCGCGGCCGTGCGAAGAGAGATCGTTGCGGAGTATCAGAAGAGCCGTAGCACGCCATCCTGGCCGACCATCGGCCTGGACCGAACCCTCGCGGAAATAAAGGCGGTGGCCGAAGGAATCCAGCATGAAATGAACCGCAAGCGCGCCGAAGGGGCCGCTCGTCGGCGGGCCAAGAAACTCGCCGACATGGCTGCCGATCCCATGCCAACCCTCCGCAAAACCGAGGAACTCGTAAAGCAGCGAAACCTCGAGGCCTACCACCAGATTGCCATGCTGTTGTCCGATCTCCGCGAGGCGCTTTCTGGCGCCGATCAATCCAGCCTGGCTGAACAGCACGCACGCAAGCTGAAGGAGAAAAACCCAACTCTACACCATCTGACTGCGGAACTGCGGCGCCAAGGATTCTTGAAAAAGTGATTCCATTAGGCATAAAGGCCATAAAGGGGTCAGGATGACCCCTTTATGACCCCGGATTTTCAGGCCTGGTCTGTTCGTCAGTTTTCTTGGTCTGGCTCCGGGGAACTGCATCGAAGTCTCGCAAGCGGTCCCCTTTGGGAACAAGCCAAGCCACGGGCGGCATTGGGGAGTATTCACGAGCCGTCGCAATTCGCGCACCGTAGTCCATTGCGATGAATTCGCAGGGCGAAAGTCGGTTGGCCGCAAGCGGGACATGGAACTGCTTCGACTGCCTCGGACAGTGGGTCCCATACGACCTCCAGGCGACCCGCCGGGCGATGTTTATCGAAAATGGCCGTGGATATGAGCAATTTCGGCTGCTGGATGACCATCAGGCTCGCAAGCTTAACCAGCACGTGAAGGGCCGATTTCTGCCGCAACTCGGCGATGCGCAATCGTTCCTCGCGATCGATGGCTTCACGTCGCGCGGCGGCGCGGGCGGGATCAGCGGCGCGGGCAGCCTGCTCATCGGCTTCGCGGCGGAGCTGGGCATAATACGCGGACATCCGGGCAATTTGTTTTTCAACCCGGCTCGTCCATTCCCGGCGGCGGGTGTTCGCCAGCGATGCCACGGTGGGGGCCGCTTGTCTCCGCGCGGCGCGGTATCCGGCGGTCAGGCTGGCATGCGGCGCTTCCGGAAGATGCGCCTCGGACTCTTCCGACAGACGGTTGGATGACAGGAGAAACTCCAGGTGCCTGACCTCCCTCAAATAGTGCAGGTCGATCCCAATCGGCAGAATCTCCTCCTCCTTCTGATCGCTGGCAAAGGTCGCCTTGAACCAGAAAAACGCCTGCGGGCAATTCATTGCCCGAATCCTTTCGATGGTCAGGGATGCCGCTGGCGGCAGGGAGATCGCGCGCTGCAGGCGCGATTCCAATCCGTAGGGATGGAGGTTTAGCCCGATGCGATAAAACCGAGAGGAACTCCACCTTTGGGCGGCGTCGCCCAGCAGTCGATCCAAGAGGGGCGATCCCAAACTGGCAAGTTGGGCATCGCCATGCTCCGGCAGAGCTTCGGGGTCGAAAGCCACTTGGATGATGTCCGGTCCGATGAGAAGGTCATAGACCTGCGGCTCAATTTCGTCCCAGGCCCCGTTGCGCGCATCCACATAGTCCCGAACGAATTGTTCGAGGGGCGAAATCGGCTCTTGAATCAGACGAGCCATCTTCTCATCCTTCCGGAGCGAAACGATTGCCGAACAGCTTTTCGTCCTGCGTCCGTTGGCGGAAGTAGGCCGCCTTGGCCGCCAGCAGACGGTTGCCCAGCACCTCCATCCGCGCCGCGAACTCATCGGCGTTGGCGGCGGCGGCCCACTCATCGGCGATCATGTCCTCAAATTCTTTTTCATCGTCGAGGTTGCCCAGGATCATGTCCACTTCGCCGATCACCAGTTCAAACATGTTGAGCTTGGCTTCCAGCAGGTGGAGGATGGCCGCCTCAACGGTGCCCGCGGCCACGAGATTGAAGACGTGGACATCGCTCTTCTGTCCGATTCTGCTCAGGCGGCCGATCCGCTGTTCGATCTTCATGGGATTCCACGGCAAATCGAAGTTGCACAGGCCATGCGCGAATTGAAGATTCCTGCCCTCGCTGCCGGATTCGGTGCAGATCAGCAGCCTCGCCGATTCGCGGAAATTCTCGATGGCCGATTCCTTTTCCAATCGCGACAAGCTGCCGTGGAATACCGCCACGTCGTGACCGGCTTCGGCAAGAACCCGCCGGAGCATTTCCTGGGTCGCGCGGAACTGGGTGAAAACCACGAGCTTGTCGGGAAACTCATTCAGCAGTTCAAGCAGGCGTTGGGCCTTTGCGCTGTGGCCTTGAAGCGACGCCTGATGCGACAACTCCATGATCGCTTGCCGCTGCGCCACCGGCAGGATGGGTTTATCCAGGAGGTTTTCGAGCATCGAACTGGCCGCGGCGGTGGAACTGCCCAGGGCCATTTGCAACGTGATCAGCGTCATGCGGCTGATGGCCGATGCCTTTGTTTCGGCGTTCAATTGGTCGCGAACCATTGCGGCGGCGGCGTCATAAAGGGCCTGCTCACTCGATGTCAAAGCGACCGACTCGGTGCGCGCGTATCGCCGGGTGAATTGCAGTCCGACGGTGCTCCGGCGGTTGCGGATCATCACTTCGCTCAACAGCGCGTGCAGCTCGTCCACGTTTTTCGGAGTCAGCTTGTCCCCTTTGGAAATAAACCGCCGGGAAAAATCCCGCTGCGTACTCAGCAGGCCCGGCTCGAGCAGCGTGACGAGGTTGAACAATTCCTCCAGATTGTTCTGAACCGGGGTCGCGGTCAGCAGAAGAATGAATTGCTTGTGAATCTCGCTGGCGAATTTCCAGAGCGCCGTGGTCCGGTTTCGCAGGTGATGAGCCTCATCCACGATCACCATGTCCCACTTGCGGCCCAGGATTGCCGAGCGATGCGGCTCCCGCTTGGCGGTGTGCTGCGAGACGATCACCCGGTCATGGCTGGTCCAAGCGTCCGTCCCGCGCTCGCGGAACGCGGGATTGTCGTGGCTGACCAGCTCAATGCCGAACTTTCGCCGCATTTCGCCTTGCCACTGCGTAATCAGTGATGGCGGAGTCAGCACCAGCACCGAGCGCACCAAACCGCGCATCAGCAACTCGGACAGCACCAGGCCGGCCTCGATGGTTTTGCCGAGGCCCACTTCGTCGCAAAGCATCGCCCGGCCACGCAGCCGACGCAGCACGGTCATCGCCGTGCGGGTCTGATGTTCCAGCAATTCCATCTCGCGCACCATGGGCAGAGCGATGAGCCGATCGAAGCCGGGATGGCTTGCCAATCGGACGGCGCGCAGCCCCAAGTCGAAATCCAGGGGCGTCATGTGAGGCGCGGGACAGCGCAGCAGATCGAAGTCTGATGATTCAAACTCGATTCCCCCGCTTTGAGCGGCGGAGGTCAGGCTTGCGGCGGGCAACGTAGCCTGGTGGCCCGTGGAAGGCCGCTCGACGATGAGCCGGTACCGGTTGGTGGAAAGATATTCGAGCCAGACGGCTTCAACCCCTGGATCCACGGCCCCTCGGCCGAACGGCCCTGTAAGTTCGATGGCGTTTTTGTCGGCCAACGGCACGAACGGAACCGGACGACCCGCATCATTTTCCAGCGATTTCAAAGCCACGGCGGGATCAAGCATCTCCGGTGGAATGACCAGTTGCACTGATCCATCAGCGGTCGAATGAGCCCGCACCTCGAAACGGTCACCCACTTCCCAATCATTGCCCCAAACCCCAATGTTGTTCGCCTGTGCGACTTCCAAGCAGCATCCTCCCTGACCATTCCGATCACTCTTGGCGATCTGGAAATCCTCAGATATCAGTCAACAGCGCCACTATAGCCGCGTTGCCCAGAATTCCAAGAATTTCTACGCCGCTTTCCCCGCAGCGGACAGCATCTTGATCCCTGCCAACAGCGCGTTGTTCTCGTGGCTCTGGCCGATCGTGATGCGAATCTTGTCCTGCAAACCCGGCAAATCGAAATATCGCACTAAAATCCCCTGCTGCTTCAGGCCGAGATACATTTCTTTGCCGCGGCCGGTTGGGACGGTCGCGAGAATGAAATTCGCCTGGCTCGGCAACACCGTCCAGCCGAGTTGCGTCAGCTCGCTGCTGAGTCGCGCCCGCTCGGATTTGATGTTTTCCCAGGTGCTCCTGGCGTAAGCCTGGTCTTCGATGGCGGCCGTGGCGGCGATGATCGACAGCGCGTCGCAGTTGTAGCTGTCCTTTACCTTCATCATCTGCGCGATCACCGTCGGCTGCGCGATGGCATAGCCGAAGCGGAGGCCGGCCAGGGAATAGGCCTTGCTCAGCGTCCGCGTGATCAGGAGGTTGGGGAACTGCTGAACCAGGGCCACGCAATTGTCGTCGGAGAAATCGACGTAGGCCTCGTCCACCAGAATCAGCGCGGAAAAGTTCCGGGCCAATTCGGCGATCTTCAGCGGTGAGACGAATGTGCCGCTGGGGGCGTTGGGGTTGGCCAGATAAATCGCCTTGGCGCCGCTGGCGGCGAGGGCGTCGATCGGCAAAGTCCAATCACGTTCCCAGGGAATCGGCAGGGCCTTGGCGTCTTGCAGCCGGGCCAGGACCGGATAGAGCGAATAGGTCGGATCGGGAAACGCCAGCGTTCCGCCGGGCGGGACGAAGCATCGCGTGGCGATCGTCAGGATATCGTCGCTGCCGTTGCCGGCTATGATGTGCTGGCGAGTAACGCCGTGAAGTTTGGCGGCCGCGTCGCGAAACACATCGGCGGTTGGATTGGGGTATCGCCGCAGCGTTTCCGCGCTGATTCCCGCGATCGCCTGCATGACGCGATCGCTCGGCTGATAGGGATTCTCGTTGGTGTTCAGTTTGACGACGCGCTCCCCCGCCGCCGGCTGCTCGCCCGGCTCGTATCCCTCCATCTCGCGCACACATGCCCGGACGAATTGGGGAGCCATGGGGGAAAGTATAAACGATGGAGACGAAGAGACAAAGCGTTGGAGAGACGAAGTGCGCGGACAATCACTTCGTCTCTTCGTCACTCCGTCTCTTCCAGACGCGCTTCCACACTGCGCGCATGCCCCTCAAGCCCTTCGGCCTTTGCAAGCGTCACGATCGCGCCGGCATCGGCGCGCAGTCCCTCCGCGTCGTAGCGCTCAACGCTGGATCGCTTGAAAAATTCGTACACGCTGATGCCGCTGGAGAAACGGGCGGTTGTGTTGGTGGGCAGGCAGTGACTGGGGCCGGCGACATAATCTCCGGCGGCGACGGCTGAATATGGGCCGACGAAGATTGCGCCGGCATTCCGCAGCTTTTTTACCACCGCCTGATCGTCGCGCGTTTGGACGTTCACGTGCTCGGCCGCGAAGCGATCGGACAGGGAGATCAGCTCATCCATCGATTCGCCGATGATGATCGCGCTGTGATCTTTCAGCGCCTTTTCAGCCGCGGCGCGGCGGGGCAGAGTGGATAGCTGTTTTTCGACCTCATCGCGAACGGTCTCGGCCAATGATTTGCTGGTCGTCAATAGAAAGCAGCTTCCCGGATCGTGCTCGGCCTGGGCGAGCAGATCGGCAGCGATGAATTCCGGTTTGCCGGAGTCATCGGCGATCGTGAGAATTTCGCTCGGCCCCAAGAAGCCGTCGATTCCCACGCAGCCGGCCAGCGCCCGCTTGGCGAGTTGGACGTAAATGTTTCCTGGCCCGACGATTTTGTCCACCTTTGGAATGGTGGCCGTGCCGAACGCCATGGCCGCGATCGCCGCTGCGCCGCCGGCGCGATAGACATCCGTCAGTTTCAGCTCGTGACAGGCCGCCAGGACGAGATCGCTGCGTCCGTACTTGCTCGGCGGGGTACAGACGACGATCCGGCTGACGCCGGCGACCTGGGCCGGAACGGCGAGCATGATCAGGCTCGACGGATACGCGGCTTTGCCGCCCGGGAAATAGAGTCCGGCTGATTCCAGCGGCATGAATCGCAAACCCAATTCGACGCCCGGCCTCCGCAGCGGCGGCGGGTCCTTCGGCATGACATGCGTTTGATATTCGCGCACCTGCGCAATGGATCGTCGAATCGCCGCCGACTGATCCGCCGGCACTCGCCCCGCCGCTTCGACCATCTCTTTTGGGGTGACGCGAATCTGCGCTGCGGAGAAATCCGGATCGTCGAACTCTCGGCTATTGGCCACAAGCGCCTCATCCCCGCGCCCAGCGACGTCCTGCAAAATCTTCTGGACCAACGCGACCTGCTTTGCCCTCTGGCCCGTCCCGAGAGCCAGGGCCACGGGATCCAGCGCAAGCTCAAGCAGAAGCGAATCCACGCGGCTCTGTTCCTTCGCATTGTTCAGTTTCAGAATCGGAATCATGGGAGAATTCTAGGGGGAAAACCCGAAATCCGAAACCCGAGGGCCGAAAACCAGAAATCCGAAACCAGAATGACGAATCAAGCCCGAAACCAGAAACCCGAAACGGTCTTCATTCGGTCATTCTGATTTCGGATTTGATTCGTCATTCTGGTTTCGGATTTCTGGTTTCACTCAGTGACCCAGCAAGCCGCGACGTGGCCGGGTTTGCCATTCTTGGCTTCCAGCGGCGGGGTTTGGGCTGCGCATTTGGCCAGTACGCGAAATGTTTCGCCGCCGCTCTCCACGTCCCTGACGCCGTCGAAATCCAGGACTCGCAGCGAGATTGTTCCACCGAGGCCGCGCTGGACCACCGAAACGGTTGCGCTTGGATCGGCGGCGCCCTTCGCGGCGGCCTCGCGCGTCAGTTGGCATCGCGGATGAAATGGGCATCCCGCAGGCGGATCGGCCGGCGATGGAACTTCGCCGCCGAGGACGATGCGGTCGCGCTTTCGGCGCGGATCCGGCTCGGGGACGGCGGACAACAATGCCGTTGTGTAGGGATGCTTTGGATTAGCATACAGCTCGCGAGCGTCGGCTTTTTCCACGATTCGGCCCAGATACATCACCGCCACCTCATCGGAGAAATGTTCCACGACCGCCAGATTGTGGGCGATGAAGAGATAGGCAATGTTTCGCTCGGCGCGAAGATCGGCCAGGAGATTCAGAATCTGGCTCTGAATGGAAACGTCCAGGGCCGAGACCGGCTCGTCGCAGACGATGAAATCCGGGGAGAGGGCAATCGCGCGAGCGATGCCGATCCTCTGCCTCTGGCCGCCGGAGAATTCGTGGGGATATTTGGCCGCATCGTTTTCATCCAGTCCCACGCGATGGAGGAGGGAAGCGACCCGTTTCCGCTTTTCTTCGCCGCGGGCGATTCCGTGGACTTCGATCGGCTCGCCGATGATGTTGCCGATTCGCATGCGGGGATTGAGGCTGCCGATGGGGTCCTGGAAAATAATCTGCATCCGGCTTCGCAGACGCCGGAGCTTCTCGCCGCGGTAGGCCAGGAAATCCTGGCCCTTGTAGCTGACGTCGCCGGAGGTAGATGGGATGAGCCGGAGGATCGAGCGGCCGACGGTGGTCTTGCCACATCCGGATTCTCCAACCAGGCCCAAGGTTTTGCCCGGCTGGATATCGAAGCTGACGCCGTCGACGGCCTTGATCCATCCCACGGTGCGCGAAAGGACGCCGCGCTTGATCGGGAAATAGGTTTTCAAATCGCGCACTCGCAAGAGCGGAGTGTCCTGGCTCATCGGGACACCTCCGCGGGGCGGCGCGAATCGGTGTTCGGCGGGGTGATGGGCTTGGCGGCGAAATTGTCGATCTTGTGGCAAGCCGCCCAATGCCGCGGGGTAATCTCGCGCAGCGGCGGCTCCTGGCCGGCGCACAGCGGATCGGCGTTCATCCGGGGGCATCTTGGATGAAATTTGCAACCGGAGGGAAATCGCCGGGGGCTTGGGACTGAGCCGGCGATCGTTTGCAGACGCTCGTGGACCTGACCCAATCTTGGGATTGCCCGGAAGAGTCCTTCGGTGTACGGATGTTGCGGCGAATCGAAGAGATCGTCCACGGCCGCGCATTCCACCAGCCTGCTGGCATACATGACGGCGACGGCGTCGGCGTTTTCGGCGACGACGCCAAGATCGTGCGTGATCAGCATCACCGCCATCCCCCGCTCGTGCTGCAATTCCCGGAGCAATTCCAGAATCTGAGCCTGGATCGTCACGTCCAGGGCGGTGGTCGGCTCATCGGCGATGAGCAATTTTGGCCGGCATGACAAGGCCATCGCGATCATGATCCGCTGCCGCATGCCGCCGGAGAGACGGTGCGGATATTCGTGCAGGCGCTTGTGCGGATCGGCGATCCCGACATCGTGCATCGATTGCTCGGCAATTTCGTATGCCTGCTTTGTGCCGACTCTTTGGTGGAGCTGGACCGCCTCGACGATCTGCTCCCCCACCGTGAAGACGGGATTGAGCGAAGTCATCGGCTCCTGAAAGATCATCGCGATGTCTTTTCCGCGGACGGCCTGCATCTGTTTTTCCGAGCGGGGGAGCAGGTCCTGGCCCTCAAACAGAATCTGGCCGCCGAGCACTTTTCCCGGCGGGCTGGGGATCAGGCGAAGAATCGACAATGCGGTGACGCTCTTTCCGCATCCGCTTTCGCCGACGAGCGCGACCGTCTGGCCGGGATAGACGGAGAGCGAGACATCCTGCACGGGGCGGATTTCGCCGGCTTCGGTGTCGAAGGCGACGGTGAGATTGCGAAGTTCCAGGAGCGGTTGCATGGCGGATTCTATCTCCTTCGCCTCGGATCCAGCGCGTCGTTGACGGCCTCGCCAAGCAAAATGTAGGCAAAGACGGTCAGGAAAATCGCCAGGCCGGGGTATAGGGCCATCCACCAAACGAATTGCCCGCCCTGTCCGGTGGCCTGGCTGAGCATAGCGCCCCAACTCGGTTGATCGACGACGCCCAGTTGAAGGAAGCTGAGGGTGCTTTCGGCCAAAATCGCGCCGGCGATGCCGAAGCTGAGGTTGATGACAACCGAGGTGATGCCGTTGGGCAGCATGTGCCGGAAAAGGATGGAGCGCAGCGGCAATCCCGCGGCCTGTGCCGCATATACAAAATCGCGTTGCCGTAGCGACAGGAATTCCGCCCGAAGATATCTCGCATAGGGCGTCCATCCCACGATCCCGATGATGATCATCAGCATGGGCAGTCGATAATCTTCGCTGGGGAAAAACGCGACGAGGGTGATCATGAGAAAGAGTGTGGGGATGGCCTCGAAGATTTCGATGAGTCGCATGCCCAAAATGTCCGTGATACCGGCGAAGTATCCCATGATTCCGCCGACGATGATGCCGATGAGTACGGCGATCCCGCTGGCGACGAAACCCATGGCCAGCGCGATTCGGCAGGCATGGATCATGCGGCTCAGGACGTCGGCGCCGAATTCCTCGGTGCCGAGCCAATGTTCTGGCGACGGGGGCATGAGACGCGGATCGAGCTGGTCGCGCAAGCGGTCAGAGGCCGAAAAGGGAATCGGCGCATTAAGCACGAACTGCACGTGTCCCGATTTCTGCGCGTCCCGAAACCGCTCGTACACCATATTCTGAGGCGCAGGTCCGCGCCACCAATAGATGCACGACACCGCCAAAACGCCCAGCGCCAGGACGCATAGTTTGCGGGCAATGCCCAGGCGATTGAAAAATTGCAGCGCCGTGATGCCGCCCAGAAGAACCAGCAAAACCAAGTCAATCCATGACAACGAGTTAAGCATTGGACTGCTCCAATGTCCGTCGATCCGGATCAGGATGGGATTGCTGCTGGCGACGATCGGCGCGAGACAGGCCAGGATGGCGATGACGGCGATCCACGCCAGGGCTATTTTCGCCTGCCACTGGGCGACGGTATCGCCGATGACCTGCGCGGCATAGGAGGGGCTGGGCGAATCCACCGGCTCAGCGGGAGTGGGCGGCGTCATCTGCATCGGGCCGGTGATGCTACTCATAGGACACCCGCGGATCGGCGACGGCGTACAGAACGTCGGCCAGAAGATAGCTGACGAGGCTGACGAATCCGACGACCAGCGCCTCATCCAGCACCAATTCGCGATCTCGCGCTCGGATGGCATCGATCATGAGCAACCCCATGCCGTGAATGCTGAAGATGGTTTCGACAATCACGGCTCCGCTGAAAAGCGAGGGCAGAATTCCGGCGGAATAGGTGATCAGCGGGAGCAAGCTGTTGCGCAAGACGTGACGCAGAAGAATCGCGCGTTCGTCGAGTCCTTTGGCGCGGGCGGTGCGGGCGTAGTCGGAGGAGAGATTCTCCAGCGTCGCCCCGCGCGCCAGCCGGGCCAGGAACGCGAAGCCGCTGTAGGTCAGGCAGAGCACCGGCAACACGAGGTGCCAGCCGATGTCGGCCAGCCAGCCCCGGTTCCAGCCGCCGGCCAGATGCTGCGGGAAAAATGGCATGGTCTCGGCGAGCGTGTCATGCAGCCCGGCGGTGGGAAACCAATATAGATATTGCCGGTTGGCCAGGAAACCGATGAGCATGACGCCGGCCCAGATCGTGGGGACCGACCAAAGGCCCAGCAGAATGATTCCGCTGGTGAGATCGAGGATGCCGCCCTTTCGACGGGCGGCGAAAATCCCCGCCGCCAGGGCGATCACGATCGTGATGGGCAACGTGATGAGGTTGAGCAGGAGCGTGATCGGCAATGCTTCGGCGACAAGGTCGAGCACGGGCCGGCCTTTGGAGAAGCTGTAGCCGAGGTCGGGCTTTTTCAACCAGTGGAAGGCGCCGAGCTTCTGGTTTGGCCCGACCGCAAAACCGATCGGGGAAATCTCGTTTAGCCAGCGAGCATATTGAACGAGGAGCGGCTGGTTCAGACCGAAGCGCCGCTCGAGATACTCGCGCTGGGCGCGGGCCACATCGGCTTTCATGGTTCCCGCGCCGTTGAGCAGGCTTCCCCCCACCCCGCCGGGCGAAAGGCCCATCACCAGGAAAGTCACCAGCGTCATCCCCAGCAACGTCGGAAACATCAGCAGGATTCGGCGAATAATGTAATTCAGCATGACGGCAAATCTGCAACGGTTATTTCTCCCATCGCTGGGCCAAGCGGGGAACGAACCATTCGGTTTCCGAGTTCAAACCCAGGGGCACTGTTTTCACGTTCTTGATGCGGCCATCCAGAAACGTCAGGCCCTTGCGCGCAAATATGAATGTGTAGGGCTGGTCTTCGTTCAGAACGGCGTGGCATTTCCGCCATAGCGGCATCCGGATGGCCGGATCGACCGTCGAGCGCGCCTGCTCGATCAGCCGGTCCAGTTCCGGATCGCTATAGGAAATGAAATTGTCTCCGCCGCCGGCAATCTGGCTGGAATCGAAAATCTGATAGAGATCATCCTCGATGGTCGCCGACCAACCCATCGCGATCGCCTCGAAATTATGGTTCTTCAACCGATCGCTGAAGACCGACCAGTCCAACGGATCGGGGATGAGCGTGACGCCCGCCTTGGCGAGGGAGTCCTTGATGAACAGGGCCATTTCATCGTAATTGGCCACGCCGCTGGGATAGGTAAGAGAAAACTGAAAGGGACTTCCATCCGGCTCCTTCAGCACGCCGCTGCCGTCATCCACAAACCCGGCTTCCTTAAGGAGCGCCTTGGCCCGCGCGACATCGAAAGGCCAGGGCTTGACATCCGGATTGTTCTGCTTGCCCTTGATGTAGAAAGGTCCGGAGATCGGAGTGACGTAGCCGCGCATGATCTGGCTGCAAATGCGGTCACGATCGATCATCATGGTCATCGCCTGGCGCACCCGCTTGTCGGCGAAGATGCCCGGTTTGCCATTTCGCTGCCGCTCATTCCAGCCGATGAAGCGGTAACCGCCCAGCGGCGTGTCGTACTCAAAATGCTGCGTCCGCGCGACAATGTTCGGATCGGCAAGGAGCCTCTGATACGGCTCCGGCTGGGCGGGATAAACAAGTTGGTCTCCGTAGATGTCCAGTTCCCCGTTGCGGAACGCGGTCAAACGGGCCAGATCGTTGTCGATCACGCGATACACGACGCGGTCGAACGGGGGCGGCTCGCCCCAATACCGGTCGTTCCGCAACATCATCACGGTCTGTCCCGGCGACCAGCGGGTCGGATCCTCCATGCGGTACGGCCCACTGCCCAAAAGCAGCCCGGTCGATTTGTTGAAATCATCCGGGGAATACTTCTCGTAGAAATGCTTGGGCAAAATGTAAATTCCCCCGCAAAGCAAAACCGGGTCGAAATAGGGAGTCCCCAGCGTGAAGGTCACTTCATACGGCCCATTGGCCACGACGCTTTTGATCTTTGCGTCATAGGCCCGGTCGCGCGGAGCGTCCACATTCGGATTCATGATCCAGCGATACGTCCAAACCACGTCTTCGGAAGTCAGCGCAACCCCATCTGAAAACATAACGTCGTGGCGCAATTGAAAGGTCACCTGCTCGGGTGACGGCGCGTTTGGGTCCTTGAGCATCTGGTCATCGCTGAGGCCTTTTGATTTCTGATAATCGAAATAGGCCCGCGTGTTATCATGTACCTGCCAGATGCTGGCGATGTTCGCTACCTGCTCCAGCGTCACCTCATCCAGACCGCACAGGGTATCCAAAACATGATTCTGCACAGCCTGGGCATAGGTGTCCCCGGCGAGGAACGGCGTCATCTTGTCGCTGTTGGGCCCGACGTTGACGAACCAATCCCCCTGCGAATACCCCGGCATCGCCTCGGCCTGTTTTTGGTAGATAAACGGATCGCGCCCCGGCTGGGTCGCCGGGGAGACGGCGCCCTCCACGGTCGCGGTGATTTGCAGGCGATTCATGTCCCGATGCAGGCCGGTCAACTCGTGCATCTGGTCTTCGCCCTGCTGCTCGATCGCCTGAAGAACCTGGAACTGTCGATCATTCTGCTTCATGGCCAACAGAATGATGACGATCAGGGCGCCGAGAAAGAGGAACAGAAAAAAGTCTTTGACGCCGAAGCGGTTTTCCATGTCGTCTCGCAAGATTTCAGATGTGCGCCGCCTCGCGCTTCGGATCAAACGCATCGCGGAGTCCGTCGCCGACGAAATTCAACGCCAGCAGCGTCACGCCGAGCAGCGTACACGGAAATACCAGCAGCCACCAGCACGATGCCACCGGCGCCAGCGCCAGTCCCAGACCGTCGCTGGCGAGGGATCCCCAGGTGGGCAGCGGCTTTTGAATTCCGATGCCGAGGAAGCTCAAAAGCGACTCCTGAAGGATCGCCTGCGGCACCGTCAACGTCGCGTAGACCGTGATCGGGCCGACGAGATTCGGCAGCAGATGCGGCAGGAAAATCCGATGCTGCGGGACGCCGGCGGCGCGGGCGGCTTCGATGAACGGCAACGTTCGCAGGGACAGCACCTGGCCGCGAATCACCCGCGCCATCGTCAGCCAACTGACCAATCCAATCGACAAAAAAAGCACGACGAGGTTGGCGGCAGCGCTCGACCTTAGAATTTTTCCCAGCGGTGATTCCAGGGCGATTTTGAACAGGATCACCAGCAGGATGTAGGGCAACGCATAGAGGATATCGACGAGGCGCATCAGGAGTGAATCGAGCCAGCCCCCGCGATATCCGGCGAGAATGCCGACGGTGACTCCAAGGGCGACGCTGATGGCCGCGGCGGCGAGGCCGATGGTCAGGCTGATCACGCCGCCGGCTAGGCATTGGCCCAGCAGGCTTTGGCCGAGCTTGCTGGTGCCGAACCACATCCAGGGAGTATGCCCTTGCGGCGGTAGCAGGGCCGAATCCGTGTGCTGGCGGTCGTAGTAGAAGTTAGACGAGGCGTGCAGGGTCCAGGGGAGCGTGACCAGGCAGAGGCCGAGAAGGAATGCGAGAATGGAGCCGCCAATTGAAATCCGAAACCCGAAACCAGAATGACGAATCAAGCCCGAAGCCCGAATGACCGAATTGGTTTCAGGTTTCGGGCTTAATTCTGGTTTCGGGTTTCGGATTTGATTCGTCATTCTGGTTTCGGGTTTCGGGTTTTCATTGTGCTTTTTCCGCGATCTCAATTCGCGGGTCGATCACCGCATATCCGATGTCCACGAGCAAATTCAGCGCCAGCAGCAGCGCCGCGTAGACCAGCACCGTGCCGAGGATCAGCGTCTGATCGCGATTCTTCACGCCATTGACGAAATGCTGGCCGAGGCCGGGGATGTTGAAGACCGTCTCGACCACGAATGAGCCGGTCATGGCGTAGGCGGTGGCGGGACCGAGGTAGGTGAAGACGGGGAGGAATGCGGTTCGAAATGCATGCTTCCAAACGACGGTGCGCTTGGGCAATCCCTTGGCCCGCGCGGTGCGGATGAAATCGTGGCCGAGGGTGTCCAGCATCGATACGCGGGTGAGGCGGGCGATGTAGGCCATCGGCATGAGCGCCAATGCCACGGCCGGGAGAATCATGTGACGGAATTGGCCCCAGCCGCCGCTGGGTAGCCAGTGCAGGCCGTCGGAAAAGATGACGATCAGCATGCCGGCGACGACGAACGGCGGGAGGCTGATGCCGACCAGCGCGACGGATAGGCTGAGGACATCGAGGATTCCGCCGCGGTGCAGGGCCGCGGTGACGCCGGCCGCGCTGCCGCAGAGCAGTGCGATGAGTATCGAGAACAATCCCAGGGAGATGGATACGGGAAGCGAGCTGCGCAGAACGTCGTTGACGGTCCAGCCTTCGTACGAGAGGCTCGGGCCGAAATCACCGTGCGTCACGATCCGCCAAGGGTAGTAGGCCAGGAACTTTTCCCAGCTTTGGGCGTGGAAGCGGGCTTTGAGGTCATTTTTCGCCGCCTCGCTCAGGGCGCGGTCGTTGTTTCCATACGGCGAACCCGGCGCCAGCCAGACCAGGGCGAATGTAATGAGATAAACCACCGCCAGAATCAGGGGCAACTGCACAATTCGCCAGGCGATGAAACGAGTCATTGGAAAGACGCTTCGCTAAATCCGAAATCCGAATGACGAATCAAACCCGAATGACTGAAACCAGAAACGAAGGCCGTTTCGTCATTCTGGTTTCGGATTTGATTCGTCATTCTGGTTTCGGATTTCGGGTTTCTCTCAATCATTTCTTATACACCGATTGGAACATGATCATCGCGTTGGCCGCCAGGGGAAGCCCCTGGACTTGATCGCGGAACATGTAGGCGTTGACGTAAGTGTACAACGGAATGATCGGGGCTTCGCTTAGCAGAATGTTTTCGGCCTGGCTGAGCAGTTCCAGCCGGCGATGCTGATCGGGTTCTTTCTGGGCTTGGGCGCAGAGGCCGTCGTACTGGGGGCTGTTCCATTTGGAATCGTTGTCATCGCTGTCGGATTTGTATTTGTCGGTGAAGGTTGTCGGATCGTCGTAATCGCCATACCAGCTTGCCCGCGCCACGGCGTATTGCTGCGTGTGCAGTTTTTCGCCGAATACTTTCACTTCCACGCCCTGGAGATCCATTTGGATGCCGAGATTGCTCAGCCATTGGCGGCGGATGATCTGGGCCACATCCGCGTGAATGCTTTCGGTGTTGTACAGAATCGCCAGATGTGGAAATCCCTCGCCGTTGGGATACCCCGCCTCGGCAAGGAGCTTTCGCGCCTGAGGCACGTCATAGGGCAATCCCGGCGGGGAGACATATCCCTCGAATATATGGGCCGGGATGTAGGTGAACGACACCGGCTGTCCGAGGCGGCCGGCATTGCGGACGATCGGCTCGCGATCGATCGCCATGGAAAGCGCCCGGCGCACGCGGACGTCCGACAGCGGATTGGGCCGACCATCCGGTAGCGTCGGCAAACAGTTCAGGGAATAAAAATAGGTCCCAAACGCGGGGAAAACGTGCAGATCGCTCCGCCGACCATACTTCAGAATCTGCGCCGCCAGATCGGGATCGGAGTCCAAGTCCGAATGCCAATCCACATCGCCCCGCTCGTAGGTTCGAAATGCCGCCGTCCCGTCCTCGGTGTAGATCTGATCGATCACCCTGCTCTTCACATTGGCGCGGTTCCAGTAGAAATCCGACGCCACCATCCGCAAACGCCGCTTGAAGGTCCATTCCGCCAGGCGATAGGGCCCGTTGGTGACCAGATGCGGCGGACGAGTGAAGTTGAGGTTGTAGTGCAAGCCGTCGGGTTCCAAAAACGCCCGCATCGAAGGCTCGTGCATCGGGAAATACGGCGGGAACGCGAGCAGGGCCGGAAAGAACGGTACCGGATCGGCCAGCGTGATGACCAGCGTCTGGTCGTCGAAGGCTTTTTCGCCGACCGCCCTGAAATCCGGCGCCCGACGCGCTGGGTCACCCTTCTGTCGAGCCGAAAGATAGTCCGTGAAATCTGAGGAGTATTGCTTGGCCCCGCGAACATAGAAATGCAAATAGGTGTACTCGCCCGGCGTTTCCAGGAATCGGCGCCATGCGAAAAGAAAATCCCGGGCCTTGACGGGATCGCCGTTGGACCAGCGGGCATCGGGCCGAATGTGAATCGTCCAAACGGTGTGTGTTGGATCGACCTGTGCGCGATCGGCGCAGCCGAGGATCGGTTTGAAAGTGACGGGGTCGGGCGTGTAGAGGCCTTCCCACAGGCCGTAGGCGATGCGGATGTCCTGCATCCAGCTCATGCCATTGGGATCGAGGCACTTGTTGTCGCCGCGATTGATGAAGGCGAAATCGGCCCGTTGGCGATCCCCGGCATCGCTGGACCAAAAGACCGCTGCCGCGACAAGCCCGGCCAAAATCACCGGGATCAAGAGCAGGCGAATCATCGTTGGGCTTCAGTAGTCGCGGCCGAGCCTGAACTGTCCGAGGCGCTCTTGGGATTGGCGAGTGTGGGCGGCGGCTGGAGGGTCGAAAAATTCTGGTCCCTTTGAAAAGCTGGGAAAACCGCGCTGCACGCGTCGCGAACCTGGTTCAAGGGACTGGCCACTTCCAATTTGTTGACCCCGATCCCCGCCGCCTGCAAATCGTCATCGTTCAGGGTCTTGCCTAATTCCTGGATCCACCGGCCCTCCTCATCTAGCGCCCCGATCAGTTCGTCATTCTCATTGTTGGGACGAGTCGCGGCCCGTTGGCTCGCCAGAGATATGAAATCCGATGCCTGCTGAGCGGCTTGAAGCTGTTGTGCCGGGGTCATCGCATTCCAGACGTCCGGGATTCCCAGCGTCAGATAGGAAGCATACGTGTCGGCCAATGGCCAACCCGGAACGCCCGAATTTTTGTAAATCTCGAGTCTGGCCTTTTGCAATTTCAGATTGGCGTCGATCAGCACCGACAGCACCGCCGGCGTCGGAAATAAATTTGCCGGCCAGGTGTTCGTGTTCAGTTTGGGGTTGATCGCCTGATTGGCCTCCTCGGCAATCATTCCGGCAATCGGTCCGGCCGGCTGGGCCGCGACGGAATCGATGATGGCGGCGAGAATCTCATCCCGGGGTCCGGCGTTAAAGGCCGGGTCCTGCACCCCCGCCGGCAAGATCGCCCCCGCCGCCTTTTCACCCCACAGCACCACTGCCGGAGATTTATCCTTCAGTAGCTGCACGACGGACCGCGCCAGCATTTCAGTCCTCCCCGGAAGCGATTTGATCACGATCCCGATATTCAGGCGGGTATTGACCGGCGTACTCGGAACCAGGATATCCACAAACGCGGCATTCAGCTCGCTCGCATACGCCTTCTCGTATGCGGGCGATGTCGCTCCGGGGGCGTCTTTTGACTGCATCTCGTCAACGAGCCATTGGCGAACCATGCTCACTATCGCCGGATCGGACGGATTCTGCGCGAGCTTGGCGACCTCGTCGTGAACCTTCTGCCTGATCTCGGCGATCTCCGCGGGATTCGATGCCAGATTCAGGTCTGTCTTTGACGCCTCCGAAATCCCCGGATCGACGGGAACGGGGGTCACGTCAGCCATGGCTCGGCAACATATAAGGCCGATCAAGGCAACCAGATAAAAACCAAAACATCGATTCATGCCGAGGGTGCTCCGGCGAGGATTCTGGCCAGAACATGAACCGTAACCGCGGGTAATTTAGGTGTCAAGGAAAAGAAACTGGATGCGGTTCTGACGTTCAAAAATCGCTATGGACTTGAACCCGCCGCTGGGTAGAATCCCGCCCGGTAAGTTTGCTGAAAGAGACACGGTAGCCACATTTCCCGTCTACTGCTCCTCGATCGCGTGCCTACTTTCCGGATCGGAACAGCGGTCCCTTTCATTCTCGCCCTGAAAGAAAAATCTCGGGCGATTGCGTTTCTGCGGAGACCCAAATGGGTAACAAGTTATACGTCGGGAATTTGAGCTACAGCGTAACCGCGTCGCAGTTGGAACAGTTGTTTGGCCAACACGGCACGGTTCAATCAGCTGAGGTTATCAGCGACCGCGACACCGGCCGCAGCAAAGGCTTTGGTTTCGTGGAAATGGGCAGTGATCAGGAGGCCCAGGCGGCCATTACGGCCTTGAACGGCACGCAAATGGAAGGCCGGGCGCTCACCGTCAATGAAGCCAAGCCCCGCGCCGAGCGTCCGCAGGGCGGCGGTGGTGGTCGCGGCGGATCTGGCGGTGGCGGCGGCCGCGGCGGCAGGGGTGGCGGCAGCGGATATGGCCGCAGCCGATATTGATTCTTGATACGGTGAAAAGAAGTGCGGGGCCGCATTGGCACCCCCGCTTTTTATCTCAGCAGCCCGGTCATTCGGGTGGATTCATTCGCAGATCATCCGACCGCTCCGCCGGCGGGAGCCCATTTCTTGGCCGCCAACGTCGCCAGGGCCTGGACCGCTCCGTCCAGCTTTTCATCCGTTTCGGTGGTCGAAAGCGTCAGCCGCAGCGCCTTGCGATTCCACCCCAGCATGTGCTTGTAATGGGGCGGGGCCTCCGCCGCTTCTCCCACACCCAGCGGTTCGATTTTCAATCTTGTTCCCGTGCCGGTCACGGCATAGGTTTGAGCGATCGGGGTCTTAGCCAATATCTTGGCCTTGACGGCCTCGGCGAGCATATCGGGGAGATAAATCCGCAGCATGCCGTCGAGCGGATCCTCCAGCGCAAAAACCTGCATTCGGTATTTGCCGTCGGCGATGAAGAATCTCCAGGTGTTGTTGCCCGCCGACTGCATGGATAGCGGCGCGAGTTCGCCCAGGATTCCGGCCACTCTCCGCCACAGCGCGCCGTGAGCGACCGTGGCCTCCGCGTCACAGAGAGCCAGATGCTTCTCGATCTTGGCTCGCTCCTTGACTCCGACCCGCTCCAGCACTGGTTCGAATTTTCTTGTAAGGGTTGTCATGGGTTATTCCGGACCATTGTTTTTGCGTCGCCCGTCGAACGAAACGTCCGACGGCGCGGCAGCGATTATACACTAGATTGTCCTGTTTTGATATAGACGTGCGGCTGCGTCAGGATAGTTGAACGGAACAGCCCAGCTTCAACGAGCAGACGCGTGATCGGCGTGCGTGGGACCTTCGGATATCGGCATTTCAAGTACGGCATCGACTCTTCCCGTGGTGACGATCTGTCTCAACCGGAATTGGCCAGACGAGCGGGCCTCCGTCCGGAAACCATCAATCGCCTCAAAAAAGGAAAACACAGTCCGGACACCGCCACCCTCGCCAAGATCACCAGGGCCCTTCGGGCCGCTGGGGTAAAAGTTTGAGGACGTTATACGACCAACGTTGGCGGAAAAGCTTGGATGAACCTTGTGCAAGCGATAAGTCGAGCTACGGCGATATCAATCTCGACGGCGTCGTCAACGGCGATGACTTCACCAGCCTGGATAGAAGGCGCCCCGCTGCGCCGTGCTCTGGGGAAAATAAAAGAGGACGCGACTGAATGCCACGAAAGATAAGGCTGAAATCGATTCCCAAATCCCCGTTTTCAGTAAGAAAAACGCCGGTCGATTTGCGTGACTCAATGGCATTACGCCCCGTCCTCTTTGATTCCCCCCAACCAAATAGACCCCCACCAACCCAACATTAACGCGAATCCGCGAGGCGGTCCGGCCGCGGGCGTCGCCATGGACTTCAAATATATGAATTTTTCTTGACATTAATCAGCGGCTCGATATAAATAAGTAAACGGTTACTTGGCAGCGTAACGGCCCTGGAGGGACAGCAAGTGCGGTTGTAGGCCACATCGAACAAAGGCTAGCGCCGAGGCCAGAAAGGGTTTCTTCTATGTCGAATCACACCAAGCACGATGTTGAGCCGGGACGGATTCTTCGGCTGGCCAAAGGCTTTACGCTGGTTGAGCTATTGGTCGTCATCGGGATCATCGCCCTGCTGATCGCGATTCTGCTGCCCGCTCTGAACCGTGCCCGCGAGCAGGCCATGAGCGTTCAGTGCCAATCGAATCTGCGACAGATCGGTCAGGCGATCATCATGTATGCGGGGGAAAATCAGGGATCGCTGCCGATCGGCAATTGGGACGGGTTGATGCCTCTTGATAGATGGCAAAATTATGGGCTTGGTTTCCCATTGCTCCCCCGCGCCACTCAGACCTCACGCGAGACTTTTTGGGATGTCTTGATACAGCCGTACATGGGCGTCGCCGGGCAAACCTTGGATACAACAGGCACCCACTCCAGTTCAGATGTCGCTGGTTTGGGTGGTGCTCAAAGCGCGCTTCGGCAGGTTTTTTTCTGTCCGGAGGCGATGGCCCAGAACCTTGTCGGCACCATAACCGCGGTTGGCGGAACTTACCTTTGTCATCCCCGCTTGATGCCATGGCTCGTCGCCTGGAGCGACGGTCAATTGGATCCGGTCACCCGGCGACCTATAGAGCCTTACCATATTGGGCACATCAAGCGCAGTTCTGATATTATCCTTGTCTTCGACGGTGCGCTCTTTCTCCAGACGTTCGTCACGAATACCTCCACCGGCGCTACGAGTACTGGTTTTGCCTTTGGGAGTTCGGTGCCGGTTGGGTACCGACTTGATGATGGAAGATTTTGTTACAATGAGGCAGCTCCAACCGGGACTACTTTCCTGACGGATCAATACGGTGGTAATTTCACCACCGACGGGGGCGGGCACCCCAGCTCGGGGAATCTAAACGCGGGTCAGCCGATTGATCTTACGCCAGACGATACATGGACATCTGCTACGATGACCATCAATACCGACACACAACCATATAGCACGACGAAAACCTTAAATGACGGATGCGGCAATATTCGTTTCCGCCACAACCAAAACACGCAGGCGAATGCCCTTTGCTGCGATGGGCATGTGGATACTTACAATTACAATCCAAGAACCCATTCGACCGATTTGACCAGGAGCCACGTCAACGTTAATCCATGAGATTTCGGCCGGCGGGTTTGGAGCAACCGTTTTGGGTCTTCGCGAGGAAATCAATAAAAAACCAGGTATCGCCGCCGGCATCGTCGGCGGAGTGATCGTCCTGCTGGTGATATTCGTCATCTGGCAGCTATTCGGAGGCGGCCCGCCATCAGGTCATCAGTCGATAAAGATTTATTTCACCGCGGATGATGGCCGCACTTGGTTTGTCGACGATTCGGATAAAGTGCCCCCTTTCGATCACGGTGGGGCGCCCGCTGTCCGTTGCTTTGTTTTTAAATCCTCGAGTTCCGCGCCATTTGTGGGCTACCTGCAGGAATTCACTCCGGCCATGCACGATCAATTGACCGGCGTGGCAGGTGCGCACGGTATGCCCTTGGATCCTTCCGGGGAAATCCTTGTAAAAAAACCGGGCGAAAAAAAATGGGTGCCGTCCTATTCGCCGCAAGGAGTAAAGATCATGGATGTGCATGCTCCCGACGGCTCAGCGGAAAAGCCCCAACCCGTGTATCCGTGACCACACGAACAACCCCATCGCCGCGGCGAATAATTACCTCATGTCACTCAATAAGACACCAAGCGTACTCCATTGGCTGCTGATCGCCGCATTGATGAGCCTAGCCAGTTGCTCGGTGCAATCCACCGTCAAAACGGCTGATGGACGCCCGCTCCCGGACGGCCAGTCTGTTTTACCGCCGTCGGGATTGGCGGCCTACAGTCTTTCGGGAATCCACCAGGAGCTTGGCAAGATTCAGATCGTCCATGCCGACCATCCCCAATTCGATCAGGCGATTCAAATCGCGACTTCCCCCGGCGCCCGGGGCGAGTGGTATGTTCAGATTGCCGCCCCGGTAACCCAGGGCGTAAAAAAAGGCGACGTTCTTCTGGCCCATTTTTGGCTGCGATGCGACGATTCCATGACCGGCGAGGGGTACACCACGTTCGTGTTTGAGACGAACCACGACCCTTCCAACAAGGCGGTCGAGTTCAAGATCAGCGGCGGCCCCAAATGGAAGGAAATCTTCGTCCCGTTCCAGACGAAGCTTGATTTTCCGGCCGGCCAGGCTCGCATCGCCTTCCGCGCGGGATTTGATCGGCAAACCATCGAAATCGGCGGGATTTCGGTCGTCAATTATCAATCCAAGTTGAAGTTCCAGGACCTTCCCCAGACGAAAATCACCTATGCCGGGCGCGCTCCGGACGCCCAGTGGCGAAAAGACGCTCTGGCGCGGATCGAAAAGATTCGCAAGGGTGATTTGGACGTTTACGTCACCGACGCCGCCGGCGCGCCGGTCGCCAGCGCCGAGGTCCATGCCGTGCTTCGCAGGCATGCCTTCGGCTTCGGAACGTGCGTGGCTGCGGATCTGCTTGTCGGCAAATCGCCGGATGCGCTGCGCTACCGCCAGACGGTTCTCTCCCTGTTCAACCGAGCGGTCTTCGAAAATGAAATGAAGTGGCAGGCGACATGGAACGGCGTCCCGAGCGATGTCGATCGCGCCTTGCAGTGGCTCCTCGATCATGACATTCCGGTTCGGGGCCATAACCTGGTCTGGCCGAGTTGGCGATGGCTGCCCCCAGAACTCAAGGCCTATCAAAAAGACCCGAAAAAGCTTCGCGAGATCACTGCCAGGCATATTACCTACATGGTTTCTCATTTCCGCGGCAAACTGGTCGATTGGGACGTGGTCAATGAGCCGTACACGAATACTGATTTGATTGATCTGCTCGGCGGCCGCGGGATCATGATCGATTGGTACAAGCTTGCCCATGCCGCCGATCCCAATTGCACGCTGTTCCTCAACGACTTCGGGGTCATGGACGGTGGGACCCACAGCGAACACCGCGACGACTTCTACAACAACATCAAGTTCCTGAAGGACAATGGGGCCCCGATCGGCGGGATCGGCATTCAATCGCATTTCGGGACGGACCTGCCCGCGCCAGAGGCCATGCTGAAGATCCTGGACCGTTTCGCGGCATTTGGTTTGCCGATCGAAATGACGGAGGTCAGCATCAGTCTTCAGGATGGGCAATTGCAGTCGGATTATCTCCGCGATTACATGATCGCGATGTATTCCCACCCCAGCGTGAAGGATGTGTTGCTATGGGGATTCTGGCAGGGGCGACATTGGCGGCCGGATGGGGGCATTTTCAACGTTGACTGGTCCATGCGCCCGGCCGCGCAGATGTGGATCGATCTGACCCAGAAGCAATGGAGCACGGATGTGACGGTGAAGACGGACGATAGTGGCGCGGCCAATATTCGCGGATTCTACGGCGAGTACGAGGTCTCGGTCACCTCGGGCGGCCGAAGCAAAACCGTTACGACCCAAATCGCGCCCGGCGGCTCGCGGCTGACGGTTCAAATGCAGTGACCTATGCCACTGGCGACTCCCGCCCCATGGGCTATGCCGGCCGCCGGAGCCTTCCCAGTTTGC
>Ga0187864_10000165_pt1 | contig 75313 bp, 74 predicted proteins | sample June2016WEW_11_4_FD_132985 | JGI IMG/M metagenome (GOLD analysis project Ga0187864, IMG submission 132985) | Peatland microbial communities from SPRUCE experiment site at the Marcell Experimental Forest, Minnesota, USA - June2016WEW_11_40 | ecosystem: Environmental > Terrestrial > Soil >... | reverse complement strand
GGTTACGTGGGCCATCGGCAACAACAATTTCAGCGGCCCCTTAACAGCCGCCGCGGGCTTCGGCACTACCCTGGACTGCCTTAACGGCGCACCTGGCTGCGAGGACTTCGGTTACGACGTTTATGTCAGCCATTTCTCGATCAGCGGCACCTCGTTTACCTCGGGCAACAACTACTGGCTCACCCTTACGAATGCCACTGACAGCCAAAGCAGCGGCTTCAACGGGTGGGACCTAAGCTCCCCCGGTCCCGCGACCTGCGACGTCGAGCACGGTGTCATCGTTCCCGGCGGAGGCATCGCGTGTGGTTTTGCAGGGGAGTCGTTCACCATCACCGGCGGCACCCCAACGACTCCTGAGCCCAGCAGCATCTTGCTGTTAGGTTCTGGCATCCTCGGCTTGGCTGGCGTCCTGCGTCGCAAGCTGACTCGCTAATCAATTCGACCCTTCCCCCAAGGTCTTTAATCGGAAGTCGGAGCCAAGTGCTCCGGCTTTCTGGCATCTTACTGAGCCGAGTTAGTTATTACCCAAGTCAGGCCGCCAAAAGTACGATTTCTTCAAGCGACCAAACGTGATCGGAGAGACCAGCCGCCATCGCTGGTGTCACTGTGCTAATATACGCACCAAAAGCAAAATCCCCGATTGGCGTCGGGGTTTGCGGCACAACTGTGGGCTGCTCAATCTCACGGTAGTCGGAGTTGTGTCCAAATGCAAGCCAAAATCGAACCCGCGAATCAAGAGTTGCATCCTACCTCGCAAATGTGGAATCTTCACACCGTCCTGAGCTGGTGCCGCCTGAGAATGCGCGTTGCGGTCGGCGTCCTTTTCAACCTAGCAGGGGTGCCAGGGCCGGTACGAGATTGCGATTATCAGGCTGGAATCACGGACGCGCATGTCAAGGTGCGCGTCCGTGATTTGTTTACGGTCATTGAGGTGAACGGATTGGAGATATTCTTCCATCGCCTCACTGGCACGATTGATGGTGTCGGCTTTACGCCTTGTTGCAAGCCGGGTCAAGCTCCCGAATCAGCGCTTGTTCCCGCGCCAGCCGATTGTCGCATGTCTCGTAAGCGTAGTGCGTAGGCTTTTGGCGCAGAATGCAAGCACTCTGATCTGACTCTCCCCGTAGGTGGGCGTACAGGCGAGCCTCAATGTCATTGGTCTCGCCAATGTAAGCCCATGCGTTGCCTTTGTAGATGCCATATACACCCGCCGAGCGTGGGGCATATTTGGCAATCCCGGTTTCATCGAACGTGAGATAACTTCCTGTTTTGTCGAACGGCATTTTCTTTACCTTTCTCTCGCTATGCGACTTGTTCTAGGGCCTTCACATCAAGCAGGGCGACGAGTTCTTCAAGAGACCATACGTGATCCGCGATCCCTGCTTCCATCGCGGGTGTCACGCGTAGGGTCTTATGAATCCGGCAGAAGTTGTAATGCATGTAATGCAGCGCAACCGCGTGACCGTGGTTCTCCAGTTTCTTGCTGAATCCGTTTGTCAGTCGCGTGAAACGCCGCATCGACATCCGCATGGTGAGGTTCTGGCGCTCGACAAACGATGTGCTGACGTGCTTGGGATCGGGGTCGCCCATTACAGTTTTCATTTCGCAGCCGATACAAGTTGCGGGGCTATACCGCGATTCATCGGGAGTCGGTGCGCCATAAATCTTATGCACCTGTGCGTAGTCAACCTCCGTCCCAAAGCAATCTTCGACGGCCCGCAAATATGGTCGGTATGCGTCTGTAGTGATCTGCGGACGGCCAACGATGCGAAAGGAGCAATCCTTCATAAACTCGTAGGCGTCGTAGCGATCACGTCCCCCAACGTGGTACGTGACGCAGAGCTTCGTGTCGGCATCAATTGCCGTCCAGGTCCACGAGTCGCCCCAGCCATTCTGCTCCTGCTCGGGCGTTACGTTCTTTTTCTTGGCCCCGATGAACTGCCAGATTTCGTCACATTGCAAGCGGCGAACCCGCACGTTGCGGACGTGGCGGTGATGATACGCGGCACAGGCGCAGCCCATATCAACAAGCAATTTTGTGATGGTGTTAAGGGCAACTCCGGTCATGCGGACGATGGAGCGAAGGGAGTTTCCCTCGACCAGCGCCGAAACGACCCGGACTTGCTTGTCAACGCTTAGGCGATTAATATCGGATTTAATGCTAATATATCTTAATACTGATGTCAATAGATAAGCAACATAATTTACAATTTTCCTCTTGACAAGGGCAACTTTTGCGCAGAATATGGGTTCTGTGGATTACGTCAGCGAGCGGGGCTCGCTGACGTAATACTCAGATAAGGAGAGCTAAGCTATGGGAAGTTGCGCAATCCCAAACATCGATCCAAATGTCAAATATGTGGGGGTGAGCAAGCTGCGCAACTTGAATGCCACCAACTTGAAGGAGCAAACGGAGGACACCCTAGTAATCCAAGAGAACGACATCCCTCTTTCAGTGCTGCTGCCCTACAAGAAATATCTCGAAATCAGGGCAGAGTTCAATGCGCTGCTGAACATGATTGAAATGCTGTCAAATGAATCAGAGCGTACTGGACTTATTAAGGCATTCGAGGATATTCGCGCCGGACGAGTTCGCTCACTCGAAGAAATTGAAGCTGACATGGAGAAAGAGTAAGCCATGCAGCCCAAAGGTAGCCCGAAGAAACGCAAAGCGGAAGCGCCAGAGCGTGTTTCTTTGGGCTACGGAATCGACATGACGGCGACCGCAGAGGCGGTGTACCTAGACCTGTTTCGCAAAGCGAAGGAGGCGGAAAAAGGAGGCGACTACGCCAATACGCACATAACCACTTTCAACATGATCCAAGATGCGGTCAAGCGGATCATCCCAAACGACCCGATGAACAAGAAATACGCACTTCGGGGTGAGCTATCCAATATATTCAGACTTCGCAAAGGGCGGCTTCGGATATGCTGGATTGCCTCATCCCGGATGCGTCGCGTCTGCATCATGTTTATTTCCGAAACCCTCCGTAAAGAGGGTGACGTCAATGATCCCTACCTGATTCTTCAGACCATGATAGATTCTGGGACGTTTGATTCCATCTTCCAACAGTTCGGCGTAAGAATGAATCGCCTCAGTCCACAGGGACGCACGAACAAACCACATTAAACGGAGACTAAATCTTGTCCGTCGATTCCCTGACGACCCGCGCAGCGGCCTGGTTCGCGTCCTCTTCGTCGAGGTAAACCAGCATTGTCCACGGGATGTCCTTGTCGGTTGGCTGTGTTCCACCGAGCAACCGGAGGTCAGCAGTTTTTAGCTTCTTGTCGATGCCGACCACAGCGAACACACCGTGTCGCCCAGAGGTGCCGACGCGATCGTTCATCTTTGGGATGCGGACTCGCTTGTTCATGCCCCAAGTTTACGCCGTCCGCGCCGCCGTTCAAGGGCCGAGATTTTCAAACTGAGGCACTACCGTCGGCGGCATTGTGCCCGCTTCAAGCTGATGCCTGAGGTTATAATCAAACGTTTCTGACTTCATCCGGAGGCGAACCGCATATGGCCCAAGTTTCGATGGCGGCAATTCCCGCGTTGAAGGACAGCTTTGCTCAGCTCAAGGCCCGCATGGACAAGGCGGTAGAAGACTTCCGCAAGGAGATGGCTTCGACCCGCACGGGCCGCGCTTCGGTCCACATGCTGGATGGCGTCACCGTGGATGCCTACGGATCGCAGATGCCGCTCAACCAGCTCGCCAATGTGAGCGCGCCGGAGCCGCAACTGATCACGGTTCAGTCCTGGGACGTCAGCCTGATCGGCGCAATCGAGAAGTCCATTCGCAGCGCCGACCTGGGGTTGAACCCGATGAACGACGGCAAGCTGATCCGGGTGCCGGTGCCGGCGCTCACCGAAGATCGCCGCAAAGAGATGGTGAAGCACCTGCACAAGGTGTTGGAAGAGCACCGCACCGCGGTCCGCAACATCCGCCGCGATGGCAACGACCTGATCAAGAAGGCGATGAAGGACAAGAAGATCACCGAGGACGAAGAACGCGGCGCGTTGGAACAGATGCAGAAGCTGACGGACGACGAAATCAAGAAAATGGAAGAACTGTCCCAGGGCAAAGAGAAGGAAGTGATGTCGATCTAGTCGCTCCGACTGGGGGGCGATAATCCGATGCTGCTCGACCTTGGCGATCTGCGCGTTCGTCCCTGGCGCAAGGACGACCTCGACGCCCTGCTGCGCTACGCCAACAATCTCAAGATTGCATCCAATCTGCGCGATCAGTTCCCTCACCCGTACACCCGGCGCGATGCCAGCGACTACTTGAACTTCGTGCGGGCGATGGACGTGCCAATATCGTTCGCAGTAGAGCACGAAGGCGAGGCGGTCGGCGGCATTGGATTCAAGCTGGGCACCGACATCGCGCGGCTCAGCGCGGAGATGGGCTACTGGCTCGGCGAGCCCTTCTGGGGACGCGGCTGGATGACCCGCGCCGTACAGGCTGCGTCGGAGTGGGCCTTGGACGAATACAAATTGACCCGCGTATTTGCCATGGTGTTCTCCCACAATGTGGGATCGATACGTGTTCTGGAAAAGGCGGGTTTTGAACGCGAGGGAATCATGCGGCGCAGCGCCATCAAGAACGGCGTGGTTCTCGATCAGGTGCTGTACGCCAAGGTGCGGTGAGGCAGTTTCCAGTTTCGAGTTTCCAGTTTCAAGTTTCAAGACAAAGCGGCACCAAGAAAGGCCGCCGGATACCGGTCGTGCTGCTGGTCTTTGCGCAAAAATCTGAAGTCGTAATCTCGAAACTGGAAACTTCCTTCGCTTTGTCTCGAAACTTGAAACTGGAAACTCGAAACTCGAAACTTCTATTTACTTTCTCCCCGCCGCTTCCACCGAGGTGGTTGGATCGGCGCCCTCCCAGGTCTGGTCCGACGTTGGTCCGTACACCGAAGGCACCGGCTTGTTCAGCAGGCGCAGATACACCGTAAGTTGCGTGCGGTGATGGCAGGTGTGCAGCACGCGGCGCCAGAACACCCAGATGCGTTGCCGAGTGAGTCCGAAGAAAGGCACGTCCTGCATCCACCAGTCGGCGGTTTGCGTGGCGAAGAATGCCAGCCGCGGCCGCGCCAACTGCTCCTTGCGCTGAAGGTATGCGCTCAGGTCTTGCGTCTTCGGGAGCACCTCGGCGGCGGGCGGTTCGGGCGTGCCTACAAATTCGCCGAAGAACCGGCGCTCGGAGAGCAGTTCATGGTTCAGGATGCCGACCACGGTGGACGACTTGGGATGTGGACGAAAATTCAGGTCGTCTGGCGCGAAACAGCGCCAAACCGAGATGACCTTGTCGGTCTCGCTGGCGTAGGTGTCCAGCAGATGCTGGAAGAGAGGGTTGCTGGCCCGCGGAACATCCTGCAAAGGAATGGCGACGAAGTCGTAGTGCATGATGGAGCCTTTACCAGCAGCCTCTGCAGGCTACCGGAAACGACGAAGGGCGCGACTGGCGCGCCCTCGAACCAACAGAAGCGGACGGCCTAATTGTCCTTGCACTTCTGCTTCTGCACATACTGCTGCAGCTTGCCTTGTTTTTCCAGCGCGCTCAGATTATCGAGCAAAGGATACTTCGCCGTGGGATCGAAGCGCTGGATGGCACGGTACGCTCGCAAGGTTCCAGCCAGCCCAGCAGCCTGGATGGTGGCTGCGTTCTTTACCTCCGGATGCTGCAACAGGAATGCGGCCTGGGAATAAATCACTTGCATCCGTAACTGGTTGGAATAGGTGTTGTTCACTTTGTCGAGCGACTGCAACTCTTTGCAGCAAGCATTGACGGTGACGTCAGGAACCTCCACGATCCACTCGGTCAGCCACATTCTTTTTTCGAGGCCATCTTTGGCCAGCGGATTCTCTTCCAGACTGCGCACATACTCGATGGCGCGCGCCCGTTCTTCCGGCGTGGAAGGGCCCCGCATCTTGGCCGCGGAAGGAAGCGATGCCGCGGTGGTGAGGACGATCAGGACTGCCAAAATCTTGCTTACCATAATGCCTTCTCCCTTGAAATGCTCGGGTGGGCCAGATGGGTGTTGAAATGATACTCCGACTGGGGGTGGCGAAGGCAAGCGGGAACTGAAATGGTCAACCAGCCAGGCTGCAATTCGTCCCGCTGAGCCAGCATTTTGTCCCAGCGGCGCTCGAGGTATTAGCGCAGCTCCAAGTGGCTGAGCGGATACCCCAATCCTGGAACCGCTCTACAGGCCGCGAAAAAAAATTGTGCCAAACCCGTCGATTGTATTTCTTGGTGGAAGCCCCCGCATTTATGCGGGGGAGGAGCGCTTCAGCGCTCCGGAAAAAGCTTGCTCTTGATCACGCGCTTTAGCGCTGGGAATCGAAAACCCGGGGCTAAAGCCCATTTCAAAATCGACTCCTTTTCCGCTGGACCAAAGTCCAGTTCCCCCTGCTAAAGCAGGGGGCTTCCACCAAGGCTCCCACAGAGTTTTTCAGCAGCCTGTTTAGTCGAGCCAGGCTGGTTCCGCCGCTTCGTGGCATAATCGCTCAAGCGGTTTGCCGTATGAAACACGTGGTCCACGCCGCCTGTCCGCACGATTGTCCCGACGCTTGCGCCGTGCTGATTACGGTGGAGGACGGACGCGCTAGCAGGATCCAGGGTGATCCCGAGCATCCCATCACTCGCGGTTTTCTGTGTGCGAAAGTTGCGAAATATCTTGACCGTGTCTATTCGCCGGACCGGGTCCTCTATCCCATGCGGAGGGCGGCCCCGAAAGGCACACACGGCGATGGCGCTTTCCGGCGCATTCGCTGGGACGAAGCCCTCGACGAGATAGCTGCTCGTCTGGGCCGCATCAGCGCGGAACACGGGCCGGAGGCAATCCTGCCGTATTCCTACGGCGGCAACGTCGGCGTGCTTAGCAATGCCGCCATGGATCGGCGGTTCTTTCATCGCCTGGGGGCGTCGCAACTGCACCGCAGCATCTGTTCGCAGGCCGGCGGCGACGCCATTATCTCGATCTACGGACGCAAGATCGGGACCGAACCCGAACAATTCCGTCACTCGCAGTACATCATCACCTGGGCCGCCAACATTCATGGCAACAACGTTCATCTCTGGCCGTTCATCGAGGAGGCGCGGCGCAAGGGGGCCAAGCTGGTGGTGATCGATCCCTATCGCACCCGCACCGCCGGCCTTGCCGATTGGCACATCGCGATTAATCCCGGCACCGATGTTGCGCTTGCCCTGGGGTTGATGCACGTCATCGTTCGCGATGGCCTGCATGACCGGGATTACATTGCGCGCTACGCTGAAGGTTTCGACGAACTGGAGAAGCGGCTCCCTGAGTACACGCCCGAACGCGTGGCACAATGGACGGGTGTTTCCCGCGATGACATTGAGCGCCTGGCACGCGAGTACGCCACCTCCCGCCCAGCGGCCATCCGCCTGAACTACGGCATCCAGCGTTCGCAGAATGGAGGCGCTGCGGTCCGGGCCGTGTGCATGCTGCCGGTGATCACGGGATCGTGGAAGGAAGTCGGCGGCGGGCTGCAACTGTCCACCAGCGGCGGCTTTCAGCTTGACCGGGCCGCGATGGAGCGGCATGACCTGATGCTGAAGAGTCCGCTGGGACGCCCGGCCCGCACGGTAAATATGGTGCAACTCGGCAAGGCGTTGACCGAACTCGACGATCCTCCGATCAAAGCCTTGATGGTTTACAACTCCAACCCCGCTGCGGTTTGCCCCGATCAAAACCTGGTCCGCCGCGGGCTGAAGCGCGAAGACCTGTTCACGGTGGTCCACGAGCAGTTCCTCACCGACACGACCGACTTCGCCGATCTGGTTTTGCCGGCCACGACTTTCTTCGAGCATAAAGACCTGGTCCAAGCTTATGGCCACTACTACCTGCAAGTCTCGCAGCCGGCGATTGAGCCGCGGGGCGAGTGCAAATCCAACGTGGAGTTCTTTCGCGAACTTGCTGTGCGCATGGGATTCGAGGACGAATGTTTCCGCGAGCCGGTTGACGCGATGATCGACGCGGCTTTGCAGTCAGGCGTGCCGCAACTGAAGGGGATCAGCCGGCAGCGCCTGGAGAGCGATGCGCACGTTCGTTTGAACCTGCACGGGGACAACAGCGACCGTCCGTGGCTACCGTTCGCAAACGGCTTCGATACGCCAAACCGCAAGGCGCGACTCTTCGACCCGGCATTGATCTCGCATGGCATGGACCCGGTGGCTTCGTTTGTCCCGCCAGAGGAGTCGCGTCACCGGCAAGGGACGCAGAAATTCCCGCTGGAGTTGCTGGCTCGTAAGGCCGACAATTTTCTGAACTCCACGTTCGTCAATCTGCCCAGCCTGCAGAAGATGGAGCGACAGCATGAACTGGAGATTAACGGTGCGGACGCGGAGCGCCGCGGCATAGCCGATGGCGACCGTGTCCGTGTGTACAACCAACGAGGCGAGATTTTCTTGCAGGCACGGGTCGACGGCACGGTGGCAGCCGGCGTCGTCGGGGCGCAATTGGGTTGGGCAAAGTTGTCCGAAGCCGGTCTCAACATTAATGTGCTGACGTCGGACAAACTCACCGATCTTGGTGGTGGTGCTACGTTCTATTCCACCTTAGTTGAGGTGGAGCGCGTTCCCGAAACTTCGCGCCACCGCAAGGGTTAGGGTTGCCATCTGTCGTGGACCAGGGGTGCGGTTTGTTTCCGAACCAGAACACCCGTACCGTATAATTGCGCTTTCATTAAACCTGTACCGAGGTTTCGTCATTTCTTGCCATCTTCAGGTAAGACCCGCGGCCCGCTTCGCTCGCGGGACGCGCTGCTGTGCCACGGCGATCAGTCTTTTTTTCGCTTGCATCCTTCTTGCCGCCACAGGTGCGGCGCAACAGGGCGTGATCGAGGGCATCGTTATCCATGGCAATCGCCGGATTCCGGCGGAAACCATCCGGGCACGAATGTTCACCAAGGCGGGCGACGTTTACGACCAGGCGGCCTTGGAGCGCGACTTTAATTCCCTCTGGAACACCGGCTACTTCGACGATTTGCGCATCGAGCGGGAGGCTTCCGCTAAAGGCTGGATCATCCACGTTTACGTCAAAGAAAAGCCGACCATCCGCGAGATCAAATACGTGGGCTTGAGTTCGGTCTCCCAGAGTGACGTCCTCGACAAATTCAAAGAGCGCAAGGTCGGACTTACCCAGGAGAGCCAGTACGATCCAACCAAAGTGAAGCATGCCGAAGTGGTCATTAAGGAATTGCTGGCCGCACATGGCCATCAGTTCGCAACCGTCCGCTCGGAAGTGCGCCCCATCCCTCCCGCGGCCGTCGCCCTTACCTTCGTCGTGAAGGAAGGTCCCAAGGTGAAGGTGGGAAAGATCGCTTTTGAAGGCAACAAAGCCCTCGGTACGCGCGAACTGCGCAGCGCGATGAAGAACTTGAAACCCATCGGTATTCCTCACTCCATCTTCCTGGAGAACCTCTTTGCCCGCACCTACGATTCCACCAAGCTGAGCGAGGACGCCGAACGGGTCCGCTACTACTATCAGACCAAGGGCTACTTCAAGGCGCTGGTAGCCGATCCCAAGACGCAGATCCACGATACCAGCGGCGTCCGTTGGTATTGGCCGTTTAAGTCGTCCCCCGGCAAAGCCGTCGATATTACTTTGCCGGTCGAAGAAGGCGAACGCTACCGTCTGAAGGAGATCACCTTCAGCGGCAACAAGGCGGTGACCAATACGGCTGGATTGCGCGCCCTGTTCAAGATCAAAGATGGCGAGATTTTCGACACGGAGGCCGTCCGCAAGGGTTTGGAGGGCCTACGAAAGGCCTACGCTGCACTCGGCTACATCAATTTCACGCCTGTCCCGAACACGGAAGCGGACGATGAAAAGAAACTCATCAGCCTGCGCATCGATGTGGACGAAGGCAAGCAATTCTTTGTCCGCCGAATCGAATTCCAGGGGAATACCACCACGCGCGACAAGGTCATTCGCCGCGAACTGGCGCTGGAAGAAGGCCAGGTTTACAACGGCAACTTGTGGGAGCTGAGTTTGCTGCGCTTAAACCAGCTACAGTACTTCGAAGCGCTCAAGGCCGAGCAGAGTTCTGAGATCAAGCAGAACGTACAGGATTCCACGGTTGACATCACCTTGAAGGTCAAGGAAAAGGGCAAGAACAGCATCGGCCTCACCGGCGGCGTCAGCGGCCTGGCGGGTGGGTTCATCGGCCTCAACTACACCACCAACAACCTGTTTGGCAAAGGGGAAAGCTTGTCGCTGCAGTTCCAGGTCGGCCAGTACCAGCGCAACGAGACTCTCTCCTTCACCCAGCCTTACCTATTTGACCGGCCACTGCAATTTGGCTGGTCGGTGTACCACACCAGCTACAACTACAATCAGGCAGCACTCACTTCGATCCAGCTTAATCAGTCAGTCGCCCTGCCCGCCAGTTATCAGGCCCTGCTGCAGAATTTCACCCAGACGAGCACGGGCGCCACCATGTCCTTGAGCTATCCCATCAAGCGCTCGTTCAAGCGGGTAGGCATCACGTATTCGTTCGACAACTCATCGGTGCAGACGTTCAGCACCGCGTCAACAGATTATTTTCAGACCCTGGCGTTCCGCGGCATCTCCGGGCCGAACGCGCTGAATGGCATCATCACCAGCAAGTTTGTGCCGAATTTTTCCTACAACCGAATCGATAACCCGCAGCGTCCGCACTCCGGGCAGAGCGTGTATTTTGCCACTGAATTTGCGGGTCTCGGCGGCAATGTGAAGTACATCAAGCCGGTCGCCGAGTATAAGAAATTTATTCCCGTCAACAAGGGCCGCAATACCTTTGGGTTCCGCGTTTTGGGCTCGTGGATCTCGGGATACGGAGGTCAGGTGGCTCCCCCCTTCGACCGCTTCTATATGGGCGGCGATACCGACATTCGCGGCTTCGACATTCGAGCCATCTCCCCAGTGGCCTTCTTCCCCAGCGCCGTGACCATTCCCCTGCAGAATCCCGACGGGACCACCGTGCCCCTGGATCCGTCGAATCCGCGGCGTGGGGCTTACAGTATCACCATCCCCGTGGAACAGATCATCTTTCCCGGTGGCGACACCAACCTGGTCAATAACCTCGAGTACCGCATTCCCATCGTTGGACCCGTGACCATTGCCGCCTTTGTGGACACAGGATTCGACTTCATCTCCAATCAATCGCAACTGCGGGTTGCCGGGACCCAGTTCACTGACCTGCAAACCACGGTTTTCGGCTGCCCGTCCTTGACCTCCACCTTCACCTGTGCCGGTGGGTCGACGATTCCGTTCTCGGCAGAACTCAAGCCAGTTTCCGGCACCAATTACCAGCCGCGGATGTCAACCGGACTGGAGTTGCAGGTGATCATGCCGGTGGTGAATGCGCCCTTCCGCGTCTATTACGCCTACAACCCCATGCGCATTGACGAAACCATTGCCTCACCGGCTCCCATCACCCGCGGCATGTTCCCCGCGGGAGCCGCCGGCGATTACACCTATGCGCAAGCGATTTCGACCTATCAACCGGGCTATCTTTTGCGTGAGCCGCGCAAGACGTTTCGCTTCACCGTCGCCACCACGTTCTAGCGAGGCTCCGAACAGCGTGGTTATAGGGTCCTTCCACTACGCTCCGTCGAAAATCATTCACCACCCTTCGGCTGCGCTCAGGGCAGGCTACGACAGAGAGGACACTGAGGTTGGTTTCCATAGAGCTTTCTCCGTGATCTCCGTGCCTCCGTGGTTATTTTTCATTCTTCCAGCCGCCCATCCCGGATCGGTTTGACGCTGACAAGCAGGCTTCCCTATAATCTAAGGTATCCGCACCGCCGAATCTTCCGGTCGGGGCATGGGCGAGGCTGCATTCGAGCAGCCGGCTTATCTCCGGCTGTCCAGAGCAGTTCGCAGCAGGATCGCGTTCGCCGCTGGTACATCTGAGGAATTCCCGGAGCAGTTCAAGGAGTTACATCAACCTAATGAAGCGTACGCTCGCAGGCATCGCCGTGCTTGCTGTTGTTCTAACGATATCGGCACTGGCCCAAACCGGGTCGGCTGCGCCGGGCGGTGCCGCCGCCACCCCCACCGCTCCAACCGCCCCTGCAACCACGGCCACTTCCGGTGGCGTCAGAGTCGGCATCATTGACATTCAGCAGGCCATCGTAGCCACCAACGAAGGAGCGCGCGATTTCGAAGCTCTGCAGAAGAAGTTCGAACCGCGCCGCAGCGAGCTGCAGAATCTGAATACCGAGGTGGAGAACCTGAAAAAGCAGCTCAACACCCAGGGCGACAAGATGAACGAAGAGGCCCGCGCCACGCTGGTGAAGTCCATCGAGACCAAGCAGAAAAGTCTGCAGCGCTCGGCCGAGGACGCCCAGAACGAATTTCAGGCGCAGCAGAACGAGATTGCGCAGCGCATCCTGCAAAAGATGGCGCCCGTGATCGACAAGTATGCCAAGTCCAATGGTTATGGTCTTCTGCTCGATTCCTCGAACCCCTGGCCGCAGGGCCCGCTCCTCTGGGCAATGGCGTCGGTGGATGTGACCAAGATCATCGTGGACGCCTACAACGCTCAATCGGGTGTTGCTCCGCCGGCGGCTGCAAAGCCGGCAGGGACCGCCGCGACCAAGCCGGCCGCGAGCAAGCCAGCCACCACGACACCGGCCGCGACCAAGCCAGGCGCGTCTGGCACGAAGCCGCAGCAGTAGTCTCTCCTGCTTCTAGAGCAGAGGCCTCTCCGGATAGAGCGGCCTCTGCTTGTTTGGTTTGGATGGACTAGCGTGCCTTTCACGTTCGCGTGGCGCAACTGCAACCCACGAATTCCTCAGATCTGTGGAAAACTTTGTGGAAGACGGGCCGATACTTGCCAGAGGCCGTGTTCTTTCAGCTACTTACCCGCTCTGCCCAGCTTTTGATGCACATTCAACCAGCAGAAAAATCAGGGGCTTAGCACATATATAAATATTCCATGAGTAAATCCTGGGGAAGTGGCCTACTTGCCAGCAGGTCAGAGGTTTTGCACAATTTTGCAGATTTCGAGCAGGAGGTAATCGGGCGAGAATTACCGTTTTGGGAAACTCGGAACCCCCGCGGTTTGCCTTGCCTTAGTCTTCTCCAACCCTGAGAACGGCCAGAAAAGCCTCCTGCGGAATGTCCACTCGCCCTATGCGTTTCATGCGTTTCTTGCCTTCTTTTTGCTTTTCCAGCAGCTTGCGCTTTCGGCTGATATCGCCGCCATAGCATTTGGCGATCACGTTCTTGCGCAGGGCAGCAACCGTCTCGCGCGCGATCACCTTGGCCCCGATAGCTGCCTGAATTGCCACTTCAAACATCTGCCGTGGGATCAACTCCCTCATCTTGGAAACTAGCGCTCGGCCCCGATCATAGGCAAAGTCGCGATGCACGATGATCGAAAGCGCGTCCACGGGATCGCCCGAGACCAGAATATCGAGCTTCACCATCGGCGACTCCCAACTTCCGGTGAGGTGATAGTCGAGCGAAGCATAGCCGCGCGAAATGGTCTTCAGCCGGTCGTAGAAGTCGAGCACGATTTCGTTCAGCGGTAATTCATAGCTCAACATCACGCGTGTGGAGCTGACGTACTCGAAGCCTTTCTGCTTGCCGCGCTTGTCTTCCACCAGCTTCAGAATTCCTCCAACGTATTCCTCGTTGGTCAAGATGGTGGCCAGGATCACTGGCTCTTCGATCTTGGCGATTTCGCTGAGATCGGGCCACCGCGACGGATTGTCCACCTCGATTACGCTGCCATCCGTGAGCGTGATCTTGTATCGCACTCCGGGAGCGGTGGTGATCAACTCGAGATTGTATTCGCGCTCCAGCCTCTCCTGGATGATCTCCATGTGCAGCAGACCCAGGAAACCGCAGCGAAAGCCAAAGCCCAGCGCCACCGAGCTCTCCGGCTCGAAGAAGAAGGACGAATCGTTGAGCCGCAGTTTCTCCAATGCTTCGCGCAGCAGCGTGTGTTCGTGCGCATCCACCGTGTACAGGCCGGCGAACACCATGGGCTTCAATTCCTCGAAACCCGGCAGCGGCTCAATCGCGGGATGGTGATCGTCGGTAATGGTGTCGCCGATCTTGCAATCGGCAACGGTCTTGATGGTGGCGGTCAGGAAACCTACTTCGCCGGCGGTCAACTGCTCTATCTCGATTGCCTTTGGCGTTAGAACGCCGAGCGTCTCCACGTCGAAGGTGCGGCCATTCGACATCAAGCGAATGCGCTGGCCCTTATACAGCGTGCCTTGGATGACGCGCGCCAGCACCACCACGCCGCGATACGAGTCGAACCAGGAATCGAAGATGAGCGCCTGCAGTTGATTGCTGGCCCGCCCCTTGGGTGGAGGAATGTGTTGCACCACCGCCTCCAGCACCTCGGGCACGCCCACACCCGTCTTGGCGCTGATGGCCAGCGCGTGCGAAGCATCCAGGCCGACCGCGCTCTCAATCATCTCCTTGGTGCGCTCGATGTCGGCGCTGGGCAAATCAATCTTGTTGATGACCGGAATGATCTCCAGCCCGTTGTTGATCGCGATATAGGCGTTCGCCAGGGTTTGCGCTTCCACGCCCTGCGACGCGTCCACCACCAGCAACGCGCCTTCGCAGGAGGCCAGCGAGCGCGACACTTCGTAGCTGAAGTCCACGTGGCCAGGAGTGTCGATCAAATTGAGTTGATAGATTTTCCCGTCCGCTGCCGGATACATCATGCGCACCGAATGCGCCTTAATGGTGATGCCGCGCTCCCGCTCCAGGTCCATGGCGTCAAGCACCTGTGCCTGCATCTCCCGCGCGGTCAGCGAACCGGTAAGCTCGAGCAGGCGGTCTGCCAGCGTGCTCTTCCCATGATCGATATGGGCGATGATCGCGAAGTTTCGGATGAGGGATGGATCCATGCGAGATAGCTGAGCGCTACCTCGATTCTACAGGAGAGAACAGTGCCCCATGGCGCACGCGGAGTACGATGTTCAGTCATGAGCACCGCTGCCAGCGCGCTGAAGACGGCGATTTTCACGCTGTTCGTGCCTGCCGTCGTTGCGGTCGGAATTCCGCAGGCATGGACCAGGGAGGCCCGCATCCTCGTTGCCCCCGGAATCGCAAGCCGCATTTTAGGCACTGCGCTCGTCACGCTTGGCGCCATCGGTTACTTCTGGTGTGCTACGTTGTTCGTCAAGGCCCAAGGCACACCCGCGCCGGCTTTCCCCACCCAAAAGACCGTGGTCGGCGGTCTATACCACATCAACCGTAATCCCATGTACACATCGGTGCTGGCGGTCGTCTTCGGACAGGCCGTGCTCTATCGCTATCGGACTCTGGCAATTTATGGCGCGTGGTTGGTTCTAGGCTTCCATCTGTTCATCATCCTGTATGAGGAACCTGCGCTGCGCGCGCGCTTCGACGGCGAATATGAGGAGTTCTGTCGTCGCGTGCCGCGCTGGATACCGCGGCTGCGGTCATGATGGAAATTATTGAACGTGATGGGATGCTTTGGATCGCCTTCGCTGGATAGAATCAGGATGCATGTCTCTGGTTCTCGCTTCCGCTTCACCACGCCGCGCCGAGCTATTGCGCAACGCCGCCATCTCTTTCACGGTTGAACCAGCCCACGTCGCCGAGCAGCCCGCCGCGCGCGAGACGCCCGTGGACTATGCGCAACGGCTGGCCCGCGACAAGGCGCGTGCGGTGTTCGCTTGCCATCCCCAAAGCGCAGTGCTCGGCGCCGACACCGTCGTGGTCGTAGACCAGCATCTGCTGGAGAAGCCCAACGATAACGCCGATGCAGCGCGCATGCTGCGTCTGCTCTCGGGACGAACTCATCAGGTGATCACGGGAGTATGCCTGGTAGCGCCCGACTTCGAGCAGACCGAAGCCGAGATCACACAGGTCGTCTTCAGTCCGCTTTCGGAGCGCGAGATCGCCGCTTATGTCGCCAGTGGCGAGCCGATGGACAAAGCGGGAGCGTACGCCATCCAGGGCATGGCCTCACGCTGGGTGGAACGCATCGAGGGTTGCTACTTCAATGTGGTGGGTCTGCCAGTGGCGAGGGTGTATCGCATGTTGCGTGCAGCCGAAGCCGCTACCGGCCGGGCGCTACTCTGACGGATTTGCAGGAGGGAAGGCGCGACGGGGATGATGGGAAATCCAGAGTTCCGCGCACATAGCGAGGAACTCGGCACAACCTCGTTACTACGACTTCTTGTCTTCAGTCGGGGTCGTGGGCGGCGGCGTGGTTGTCGTTGTCGAGTTATGCTCGTTCATCGACGACTTGAAGTTGCGAATGCCTTCGCCCAAGCCTTTGCCCAGTTCTCCCAGCTTTTTCGGACCGAAGATGAGCAGGGCAATGGCTACGATGACCAGCAGCTCGGGTAAGCCAAGCTTTCCACCAAACATAAGTCCTCCGGTCAAACAGCCCTTTTTGCGACTAGGCAAATCGATGATGGGCTTCTGCCCAGATTCTAGGCTTTCGCGCGGGGCGCGTCAAAACATCTTGTGGCGACTTCTGCCCGCTATTCAATGGCCTCAATCAACCCGGCCAGCAAGGCTGCCCGGCGGGGTAGTTCGGCGGCAACAATCGATTCGTGAGTGGCGTGCGCTCCCTCCCCAACCGCGCCTAAGCCGTCCAGCGTGGGAATCCCGATTCCCCCGGTGAAGTTGCCATCCGAGCCGCCACCGACTGCAATCTCTGCCAGCGAAAAACCCAGCTCACTGGCAATTTTCCGCGCCAACTCGAACAGCGCAACTACGTGTCTCGTCCGCTCCATGGGTGGGCGATTGATGCCGCCCTCGATCTCCATCCTGCATTTCGGATTGACCGGCCACAGCCCGCGTATCTTGCGTTCCATCACCGCACCGTCCGCTTTTTTCGCGATGCGAAGATCCACCTCGGCCATGGCTTCCGCCGCAATCACGTTGGTGCGCGTACCTCCTCGGACCACTCCAACGTTGAGCGTGACGCCGCGCTTCAGATCGGTCAGCCGCGAGACGGCCTGAATTTGATGCGCCAGCTCAAGAATCGCGCTCTGGCCTTTTTCAAAGTCGAGCCCGGCGTGCGCCGCCTGTCCCGTGATCTTCATGAGGAACGAACCCACGCCTTTGCGAGCCGTCTTCAACGCGCCTCCGGGACCGGAAGGTTCGCAAACCAGGACCGCGGCACATTGACGCGCAATCTTCTCGGTAAGCGCACGCGAGCTTGCGCTTCCGCCTTCTTCGTCGGAAACCAGCAGCACCGTCACCGGGCGGGCTAAGTCGCCTCCGATTTCGCGCGCTGCCCAGAGGGCAAACATCATCTGCGCAATCCCACTCTTCATGTCGAAAACACCGGGGCCGTAGAGCCGCCCTTTCTCCTCGCGCCACGGCATTGTCTGCAGTGTCCCCATGTCGTACACGGTATCGAAGTGGCCGAGCAGCAGCACCGGCTCGCGGCTCTTGGCTCCGGGGAATATCACTTGCAGGTGGTTCCCGGCTGAGCGTTGATGATGAATTCTGACGCGGCCACCCAGGCACTCGAACTCTGCCGCCAGGTAGGAGCACAGCGCGTCGCAAGCCTGCTTGTTCTGCGTAGGCGACTCCCGCAGCACCATCTCGCGCACGCTCGCCACCATTTCGCTTTGCCGCGCCGTCAACCACCGCAGTACTTCACTGTGGTGTGCGTTCGGCTGCCGGCCCGTCGGTTTGGCCATATTCTTCCTTTGCTCCTATGCGCCGCAATCTGCTCGCCGCTCCGGAATGTATAATCGTGACTTTTACGGAACTAATAATGAGTGAAGCGGTGAACCCTACGCCCGAGTGCGGTGAGAATCTCACGCTCGACATCCAGGACATACTGCGCATCCTGCCGCACCGCTTTCCGTTCCTGCTGGTCGACCGCATCACTCATATCACACGCACCAAGCGGATCGTCGCCATCAAGAACGTTACCATCAACGAACCGTTCTTTGCCGGACACTTTCCCGATAATCCCATCATGCCCGGCGTGCTGGTGGTGGAAGCCATGGCGCAGGCCGGCGGGGTGCTGCTGTTGACCGAATTCCCTGATCGCGCCGAGAAGCTGTTGTTGTTCACCGGCATCGAGCGAGCGCGTTTCCGGCGGCCCGTGATACCCGGAGACCAGCTTCGCATCGAGGTGGACGTATTGGCGTGGCGCGGCACCGCGGGTCGCATGCAAGGCAAGGCCTACGTCGGCGATAAGCTGGCCTGCGAAGCGATCGTCACCTGCCGCCTGTTGAACCGTCCGAAACCAGCGGAAGCTGCCCCGGAGCTGGCTCCCGCAGTCGAGCAGTCGTAACCTCCAGATGAACATTCACCCGACGGCCATCGTCGATCCCTCCGCGAAAATTCCTGCATCCTGCAGCATTGGGCCCTACTGCACCGTGGGTGCAGGCGTGGAGATGGGCGAGAACTGCCAGTTAGTCTCGCATGTCGCGTTGGGTGGTCCCAGCCGCTTCGGCAGCGACAACAAAATTTATCCCTTCGCTGCGCTGGGGATGGATCCGCAAGACATTACCTACGCGGGAGAACCGACACGGCTGGAAGTTGGCGACCATAATGTCATCCGCGAATATGTCACCATCACCCGCGGCACCGCGAAAGGCGGCGGAGTGACCTGCATTGGCAGCCATGTGTTGATCATGGCCTACACCCACATCGGGCATGATTGCTTCATCGGCGATCACGTCATGCTGGTCAACGCTGCCACCCTGGCAGGTCACGTAACCGTCGAAGAGTGGGCTGTGGTTGGCGCGCTGTGTCCGGTACACCAGTATGTTCGTGTTGGCGCTCACGCCTATGTCGGGGGTGGGACGACTCTCACGCGAGATGTGCTGCCGTACTCCATGACCAGCGCCGAACGCGACACCCACGCGTACATGCTGAATAAAGTGGGCCTGCAGCGTCGCGGATTTTCGCGCGAGCGGATTGCCCGGCTGCATCATGCCTTCAAGGTTTTGCTGGCTTCCAAGCTGAACACGTCGCAGGCGCTGGAGAAGCTGCGGTCGGAAGGCGCGCAGGGCGACGATGTGGAGGCGCTGCTGCGCTTCGTCGAATCGTCGCAGCGGGGGATTATCAAGTAGGCAGTAGCCAGTAGGCAGTAGCCAGTTGACGTTCGCCGTTGGAATTATCATTAGGAACGAAGCGAGGAATCTGTTGTGGTTAGCGCCTGGAGCGACGGAGAGGGAAACAACAGATCCCTCATGGCCTAAACTTTACCCCAACAAGCGCAAGAACGGCGCTCGTTGGGGACCCCGGTTCGGCCGTTCGTGATGACAACTCGGAAATCGCGAAGCACGCCGCGCCGCTGAAGTAGGTAACGTTCAGCCGACAACTGACCACCGGATACTGACTACTGGCAACTTCTACCCTATGTCAGAACCATCGCGAGAACGAATCGGACTCATCGCAGGCAACGGTAAGTTTCCGCTGCTGGTGCTGGATGCTGCTCGCTCCCAGGGCATGCAGGTCGTCGTCGTCGCCATCAAGGAAGAGGCCTCGCCCGGAATCGAGCATCGCGGTGCGGCCGCCGTTTACTGGCTATCCTTAGGCGAGCTATCGCGGCTGATCGACACCTTCAAACAGGAAGGCGTTACGCGCGCAATCATGGCCGGGCAGGTCAAGCATAAGCAGATCTTCAGCAACATCAAGCCGGATTGGAAGCTGGCCAAGCTTCTGCTTTCGCTGACCACCCGCAACACCGATTCGCTGATCGGGGCGATCAGCAAAGTTCTCGCGGAAGAAGGCATTACGCTGATGAATTCCACCGCGCTGCTGGAACCCATGCTGGCCAGTGAAGGAGTTTTGACGCGGCGCGGGCCGACCGATTCCGAGCAGACCGACATCACCTATGGACGGGCGGTCGCGCACCATCTTTCGCGCTTCGACATAGGCCAAACCGTGGTGATCGCCGAAGCCGCGTGCGTTGCCGTGGAAGCCATGGAGGGCACCGACGCAACCATCCTCCGGGCGGGCGAAATCATGCAGTCGCCGTCACTGGGCAAAGAGCCCTCGACCTTGAGCCGCGCCCTGACGGTGGTGAAGGTTGCCAAGCCGAACCAGGACATGCGCTTCGATGTGCCGGTCGTCGGCTTGAAAACGATCGAAACCATGAAGCAGGCCGGCGCAACCTGCCTTGCGCTCGATGCTGGGCGATGCCTGTTGTTGGATCGAGAAGGCCTGCTGTCAGCGGCGAATGCCGCAGGAATTTGTGTGGTCGCCGAGACGCCGGTCAGCCACATCCCTCACCACAGCGTGTAGAGGTTTTCGCTAGTATTAGAGTGTTGTTCAGCCGCGATGAATTTGCTTCTCTGATTTTTCAGCAGCGTCCTAAATCGACGAGGAGACGTCGCTATGCCCTCCAAGATACGCAAGCCCAAACCCTTCCGCGCCGCATCGGCGGTGAAGGCTGCGGCCCGTCATGCGATCGGAACTCCTCCGCCCACGCGCACCGAGCCGGCCAGCAAGAAGCGGAAGCTCAAACAGGACAAACACAAGCCAACCCTGAACAAGCTTCTCGACGAAGCTGGGGAATAGTCCTCCTCTACAATCTTGATGGGAGTTCTTGCCGAGGTGATACGGCATGTCTCCAACGGCTATCACTTGCGCAACAAGGCAACCATCGCGATTCTCCACAGTAGCTGGTTGCTGGCGCTTACCTGCATTCTGTGCTTCGGCGCGGGCGCGCACGCACAATCCTCATCTTCGATCCAGCAGCCCGACCAGCACGCCGGCATGAACATGCCAACCCAGGCGGACTCGATGCAGCACATGGGCCACGAGATGAATTCGGCCCGTGGCTTCCTGATGCGCGAATCGTCGGGGACCGCTTTTCAGCCTTCGGCGTGGCCCATGCCGATGGTAATGAGCGGCGTCGGCCCGTGGCGCTTGATGTGGATGGCGCAGGCGTTCCTGGTGGACACGCAGCAGACTGGCCCGCTGGGCGCCGACAAGTTTTACTCGACCAATTGGGGCATGCTCAGCGCGGTGCACCGGCTTGGCAGCGGCGACGTCATGCTGCGCACCATGCTCAGCCTGGAACCCGCAACCGTTACCGGGGAGTTTTATCCGCTGCTGTTCCAGACTGGCGAGACCGCTTATGGTAAGCCCATCGTCAACGGCCAGCACCCGCATGACTTCGTGATGGAGTTGAGCGTGCAATACGCGCACAGGCTTGGCCAGCACGCGGTTTGGGACCTGTATTACGCGCCAGTTGGCGACCCGGCGTTAGGGCCAGTTGCCTATCCGCATCGCGCCTCGGCGATGGAGATTCCGCAAAGCACGCTCGGCCATCACTGGGAAGACTCGACGCACATCCTCTACAACGTAGTTACCGCGGGAATGTCGTACAAGGCGGTGCGGCTTGAGGCATCCGGCTTTCACGGCGCGGAGCCTGATGAGAATCGTTGGAACATTGACTTTGGGCCGATGAACTCCTATGCCGCGCGGTTCACCGTCACGCCGACCGCGAGATGGCTGGCACAGTTTTCAGCCGGTCATCTTGTCCACCCGGAGGCGCTGGAACCAGGAGACGTCGTACGCACAACCGCTTCGGTGGAATACATTGTTCCGCGTCCGCACGGCAATGCGTGGGCGACGACCCTGCTGTGGGGACGCAATGGGAAGCAGGCTGTGCATTATGGCACCAACGCCGTGTTGGCGGAGACAGTCGTGCCGTTCAAGGAGAAGAACTTCGTCAGCGGACGTTACGAATGGTCGCAGCGCGACGAGTTATTCGCCAATGATCCCGCGCTGGCGCAGCAGCTATTCGAACAAACCGGTAGCCGATGGTTCGATATCAGCGCGTGCACAGTCGGCTACACACGCGACATCGGAATCTTTCACAACGTGGAGACGGGATTGGGCGCGAATGTCTCGCTGTACGGCGTACCGGATGTCGTCAAGCCGTACTACGGAGACCACCCGCTGGGCGCGAATGTTTATCTGCGCTTGCGGCTGAAGGAGAACCGGTGAAAGGATTTACATCGCGATCAGCGACTTATCAGTCGGAGGTCTGAATGCCTTTTCGGCTTTACCAAATCGTGGTGATCCCCGCTTCTCGTAAGCGACGATCTCGCGTGACCAGCGGAAGTCCAAGGCGGAGGGCTGTAGCGGCGATAATGCGATCAGGCATATCAGGAACAACAGTTCTAGGGATGTTGCGCAAATGTTCCACGACTTGCGAATCGAGCGGAACAACCCTAAACGCTGGATTGTCCCGGCTCAGTTCATCAGCAAATCTCCCGTAAGCGTCAGCTGCGATGCGCCTGCGCTCAACCAAATAGACAATCTCAACTAGCGAGATCGCGGAGATGTACGTCGGCGCCCCGCTTGCCGCGGCACTATCTATCAGCGCGAAAACTGTGTCGGAGAGGTTTTTTGCCTCGAGCAGGTACCAAATGGCCGCATGGCGTGTCTAAGACTGCAGACATCAGGAGATATCTCGCGGGAAGTTGCCCCACATCTCGCGGCGGGCCTGGGCGATGTCTTCCTCGGTGATGTCTATTTTGAGGGCTTTCCAAAGCCCACGCAGACCGCGGAGTGGTTCCTTTGCGAGATCCTTCTTTCTGAGAGAATCCACAAACTCCAGGACTTCCTCTTTTCTTTCGGGAGGCAAGTCGCGCAGTTTCTCGAGGACTTGTTCTTCTATGGTCATGCAAGGACCTTCATTCCATCTCGTGGGATTATAACTCCGTTGTCAGATTTCGAAGTGCCGGCAGAGCAAGGCTTCATCCTTGCTCCAGCGGCACTTCCACCACCATACGCGTGCCTTGTCCGGGCCCGCTTTGGGGAGTAATGGTCCCGCCGTAAGCTTCGATCAGCGCTTTGGAGATGGCCAGACCCAAGCCGTATCCGCCGGTGTTGCGCGCGCGCGAGCTGTCGCCGCGATGAAATCGTTCGAACAGGTGGGCCAGCTCCGACTGCGGAATTCCCGGACCGTTATCTTCGACCTCGACATAGCCGCGCCGTCCATCGGAGCGCGCGCGAAGCTGCACGTTTCCGCCGGTAGGGCTGAAGCGAATGGCATTCTCCAGCAGATTGGACCAAACCAGTTCGAGATCGTCGGCATCGGCACGCATGGGCATGGGGCCGTTACTGACGAAATGGATAGTGATGCCGCGCTCGCGTGCCACGGGCGCAAGACGCTCCATTGCACTCTCGCAAGTAGCGCCCACTTCCACCGCCTCCAGATCGCGGCGCACACTGCCCGCCGCCCACTGTTCGGCGCGCGCCAGGCGGAGCATGGAGTGCATCAGTTGCTCGAGCCGGGCCATGTCGTCGAGCGCTTGCGCCAAGCCGGCGCGATACTCGTCCACAGCGCGCGGCCGCTGCAGCAGCGATTGCAGCGTGGACTTCAGAACTGCAACCGGCGTCTTCAGCTCGTGAGCGGCGTTGGCCAGAAATTCGTGTTGCTGGGTGAAGGCGCGATGCAGTCCCTCGAGCATGGCGGTCATGGCTTGGGTGAGGGGCGCGAGTTCCGTCGTGCTCAAAGCCGCTTCGCTGGGATTCAGGTTCCAGTTTGAAGCGTTGACCAAGGCCGCGCTGGCGGCCATTTCGGCGAGCGGGCGCAATCCTCGCCGCAAGTCCAAAACTGCAATGCCTACAGTGACCAGCAACAAGAGGCCGCTGCCCGCCGCAATGTAGATGCCGGCATGTGCGACCGCTCGCGTCATCTGGTCGGTAGGCGCCGCATAGGTCACGGTCAGCACATCGGTGGAAGGCGCATCGCCTTCGCGATCGAGCACGGGAACGTTCTCCAGTCGTACCGCACGATAACGGATGCCATCCACCGTAAAGTTTGTGTGTTGCCGGTCCTTCTTCGGAATGGCCTGCAAATCCTGTGGCCAATTGGGAGACCGGGCGAGCACGCGTCCGTTGCCGATGGTCACCTGGTAAAGATCGGGATGTTGCCTCTCCAGCGGCGGCGGAACCAGGTCGTCCTCGAAGATCAACGCGGGATGCTCATCTTCGGAGTAGCGCACCAGCGCGGCGACGCTCATGGCGCGCCCATGCAGGGCGGCGTCGAACGCGTTGCGCAACTGGCGCCGGGTGAAATACACCGCCACCGACACGATGCCGATGGCCAGCAGCAACTGCGAGATCACTACCGCTGCGATCAACCGGCGCTGAATGGAGGTTTGTCGCATGTTATCCGCGAAGCATATATCCCTGTCCACGCAGGGTGTGAATCAGTTTGGTGTCTCCACTGTCCTCCAGTTTACGACGCAAGCCGGAAACGTAAACTTCGATGACATTGCTGAACCGTTCCCAGTTGAAGTCATACAGATGTTCGAGCAACTCGGTCTTGGGTATCACCGCGCCCGGCCGGTGCGCCAGATATTCCAGAACGCGGTATTCCATCGCCGTGAGGCCGACAAGTTTTCCCTTGCGACGCACCGAGAGATCAGCCGTGTTGATTTCTAGATCGCCGACCTTCAACACCGCCGCGCTTTGTCCCTTGCCGCGCCGGATCAGGGCTTTGGCACGCGCCAGCAGCTCTCCGAGATCGAAGGGCTTGGCAACGTAGTCGTCGGCGCCGGCGTTCAACAGCGCCACGATCGACTCCTTCTCGTCGCGCGCGGTCAACACGAGCACGGGGACAGCCGAGCCCCCGCTTCGCATGCGTTGCAGCACAGAAAGGCCGTCGAGTTTCGGCAGCATCAAGTCGAGGATTACCAGGTCGTACGGGTTTGACTCTGCCATGAACGCGCCTTCTTCGCCGTCGAGCGCCACATCCACCGCGTAGCCAGCACTTTCGCGAAGACTGCGAGCGACATTTTCCGCCAGCCGGGCCTCGTCTTCGATGATCAATACCCGCATGGTGCTTCTATCCTATGCCAACCCTAGGGCAGGAAAGCTGAAGGCAGCCTTAAGCGGCCGCTGTCGCTGGTTCAGCTTGGGTTAAGGTACGTTCCCGCATCTTAAGTTGAGTCCTCTTGTGAGGGAGCCGTGTACCTGAGCCAGAAGATTATCGCGCGCATCGCGTGCCTATTGCTTGCCGCGGTCGCATCGCAAGCGCAAGCCATTCCACTCGCTCAAACCGCGTCGCCGGGTACGATCAATGCCCAGGCGCCGGCCCCCACGGTTTCGCTGACGCTTGCCGACGCCCTGGCGCGGGCCAAGGCCAACAGTCCGCAATTTCAGGCGGCGCTCACTCAACTGGGAATCGCTCGCGAAGATCGCGTGCAGGCGCGAGCGGCGCTGCTGCCGGGCGTGGACTATGACAACGGCTTCATTTACACCGAGGGCAACGGCACTCCCTCAGGGCGGTTCATCGCCAATAACGGTGTGCATGAGTACATCAGCCAAGGCGCGGTGCAGCAAGTGTTTGGCTTGGGGCAAGTCGCGGACTACCGGCGCGCCGCCGCGGCGCAAGCGCTGGCCCGAGCCAAAGCCGAGATCGCCGCCCGCGGATTGATCGTAACCGTGGTGCGTGCATTCTACGGAGTGCTGGTTACGCAGGGCAAGACGCAGAGCACGCAGGCGGCCGCCGACGAAGCCCAGCGCTTCCTCGACAACAGCCGCAAACTGGAGCAGGGCGGAGAAGTCGCGCACTCCGACGTAATCAAAGCGCAGATCCAGGCCAACGATCAGCAGCGCGCCTTTCAGGACGCGAAGCTTAGCGAAGAAAATGCGCGGCTGAGTCTCGCGGTCTTGTTGTTCCCGAATTTTTTTCAGGACTTCTCGCTGGTGGACGATCTTGCGGCTGCGCCGGTGTTGCCGCCGATTGCCGAGGTGCAACAGATGGCACAAAAGAAAAATCCCGAGCTAAGCGCCGCCTTTGCTGCACTCGAAGCCGCCAACCACGAAGTCATGGTCGCGCGCGCGGGACATCTGCCCACTCTGGTGCTGGATTACTTCTACGGCATTGACGCGAACCATTTTGCGGTCAGCACAGACGGTATCCGCAATCTCGGCTACTCGGCCACTGCCACCCTCAACATTCCGGTATGGCACTGGGGCGCGATTGAAAGCAGGGTGAAACAAGCCGAGCTACAGCGCCACCAAGCACAAGTCGAGCTGAGCGCGGCGCAGCGTCAGGCGATCGCCGATTTGCAGTCGTTCTACGCCGAAGCCGAAACCGCGCGCGCGCAACTGGACACACTGCGCAACTCCGCCGAGCTGGCGGCCGACAGCCTGCGGCTAACCAATCTGCGTTACCAGGCGGGCGAGGCCATCGCGCTGGAGGTGGTGGACGCGCAGAACACCGTGACGCAGGCGCGCAACAATTATCGCGATGGCGAGGCCCGCTACCACGTGGCCATCGCCAACCTGCAGACGCTGACAGGGGCGTTCTGATCATGAAAGCTCAACGCATTATCAACAGGCTGACGTCCTTACTGTCCCTCGCCCTTGTCTCGGCAATGCTGGTTTCCTGCTCGAAGAAGTCAGAGGAAGCCGAACCGGTAGTCACGGTGCAGACCGCGGTCGCGCAACGCGGCGCAATCCAGCAAGTAATCGGCGCCGAAGCCGTTCTGTTTCCCCGCGACCAGGCGGCCATCACTCCGAAAGTTGTCGCGCCGGTTAAGACCTTTTACGTGAATCGCGGCAGCCGCGTGCATCGCGGTGAATTGCTCGCGGTGCTGGAGAATCGCGATCTCGCTGCTGCCGAGGTCGAGAACAAGGGAACGTACGAACAGGCGCAGGCGGCCTACGGATTTGCAACCTCGTCCGCTTTGCCGGAAGAGTGGCAAAAGGCTGAACTCGATCTTACGACGGCGAAGGAGACCTACGACGCGCAGCAGAAAGTTTATGACAGCCGCCGCGCTCTCTTCCAGCAGGGCGCTCTTCCACGCAAGCAGCTCGACGAATCGGCGGTCGCCTTGATTCAAGCCAGGGCGCAATACGAAATGGCCGAGAAGCATCTAACCGCCCTGCAATCGGCGGGCAAGCAGCAGCAGATGAAGGCGGCCCGCGGACAGCTTACCTCGGCCAAAGGCAAGTACGAAGGCGCCGCCGCGCAGCTTGCTTATACGGAGATTCGCAGCCCAATCGACGGCGTGGTCACCGATCGTCCGAGCTATCCCGGCGAGACGCCTCCCCCCGGCACTCCGCTGCTGACCATCATGGACACTTCGGTGGTGACCGCGCGCGCACACATTCCCCAAAGCGACGCCGCCGGGCTGAAGCCGGGAGACGCTGCGACTATTGCTGCGCCGGGAGACGGTCGCGTACAGGGTAAAGTCACGCTGGTGAGTCCAGCGCTCGATCCCAATAGCACGACGGTCGAAGTATGGATCGAGGCCGCAAATCGCGACGGGCGGCTGCGTCCGGGCACGACCGTCAACGTTCAAATGGTTGCGCAAACCTTGAACGACGCCCTTGTGGTGCCGGTGTCCGCGCTGCTGAAGACTCCCGAGGGCCAGACCACGGTGATGATCGTCAAGGACGATCGCGCTCATCAAGTATCGGTGGGAACGGGCATTCACCAAGCCGATCGTGTGCAGATCACCAAAGGCCTGAGCGGCGGGGAGACGGTCATTGTGAGTGGCGCTTACGGTTTGCCCGACAACACGAAAGTGAAAGTTGTGGAACCGGCGCCGTCGGCGCATTCGGAGAACTCCGACTCCAAGAACGGCAACGCCAAGGACTGATGTGCGCATGAATTGGAAATCCATGCTCCAGCGTCTGCGCACCAGCGGCCCGGCGGACGAGCGCTATTGGTTTACTCGCTATGCGAAATCGCTGATCTTTCTCATCCTCGTTCTGGTGATGGCTGGAGCCTACCTCGCCTTCACCATTCCAATTTCGGTTTTTCCGACCACCGATTTTCCGCGTGTTCTCATCGGCGTCGACAACGGGGTGATGCCGATCGACCAGATGATGGTCACCATCACGCGCCCCATCGAAGAGTCGGTCAACAGCGTGCCGGGATTGCAGCAGGTCCGCTCCATCACCAGTCGTGGCGCGGCTGAAGTGGACCTCTTTTTCGACTGGCACGTGGATATGGTTACCACGCTCCAACTGGTAGATGCGGCGCTCTCTCGCATTCGCTCCCAGTTGCCTTCGACCGCCGTCATTCAATCTCACCGCCTGAACTTCTCCAGCTTCCCCATCATTGGATACAGCCTTACGTCCGATACGGTCCCGCAGACGCAGCTCTGGACGATGGCAACGTATGATCTGAAGCCCCGCCTCAACCGTCTCGATGGCGTGGCTACAGTGGTGGTGCAAGGTGGACAAGAACCGGAGTTTACCATCACTCCCGATCCCGCCAAGTTGCTGGCGGCCAGTGTGACCGTGCCCGACATTCTCGACGCGGTGCGGCGGACCAACCTCATTGACTCGCCTGGCCTGATGCAGGAGAACCATCAGCTTTATCTCGCGCTGGTGGACGGCCAGGTGAAAGATCCGGCGCAACTTTCGCAAATCGTAATCAAGGCGACGCCAGCCGGAATTCCCGTGCGGGTGGGCGATGTGGCCGCGGTTGCTCCCGGCGTGAAGCCGGTGTACACCATCGTGACCGCCAACGGAAAACCCGCGGTGCTGCTCAACATCAACCGTCAGCCCGACAGCAATACGGTCGCGGTCGCAGACGAAGTGCACGCCGAGGTTGGCCGCATTCGGCAGTCGCTGCCGCCGGGAATCCAGATCCAACCCTTCTACGATCAGTCGGAGATCGTAACCGCATCCATTAAGAGCGTTCGCGACGCCATTCTGATTGGTCTGGTGCTGGCCTCGATCATCATGATCCTGTTCCTGCGCGATTGGGGAGCCTCGGCGGTCGCGGCGCTGGTCATTCCGGTCACGGTGCTGGTGACCTTCATCGCCCTCAAACTAATGGGCGAGGGTTTCAACCTGATGACGCTGGGCGGACTGGCGGCGGCCGTGGGACTGGTGATTGATGACGCCATCGTCGTGGTCGAGAACATCACTCTGCACCGCGCCGCCGGGCAGGGACGGGTTGAAGCAATCGACAGCGCGCTAAGCGAGATCACCGCGCCACTCATTGGCTCCACGATTACCCCCATTGTTGTTTTTCTGCCGCTGATCGCGATCGCCGGCGTGACCGGCGTGTTCTTTCGCGCCCTGGCCATCACCGTGGCCGTGTCGCTGCTGACGTCTCTGGGACTGGCGCTGACGTTGACGCCCACCCTCAGCCAGTTTGTCATTCGCCGGAGACACCTGGACAGCCTTCCCCGCGAAGACTTCGGCGAGTGGGAAAAGGTCCTCGCCGCGGAAGAGACCGCTTTGAGTGGACGCTTCCGCCGCGTCATCGAGTTCTACGAACGCTGGCTGCGCTTCGCGCTGGATCGCCCGAGGTGGATCGCCATCTTCTCCGCGGTGCTGGTGATTGCGTCCTTCTTTTGCTATAAGGCGCTCGGCTCGGACCTGTTGCCGGCGATGGACGAGGGCGGGTTCGTGCTGGACTATCTCACTCCCGCGGGCACATCGCTCGAGGAGAGCAATCGCATGCTCAGCCACATCGAGCGCATGCTTCGGCAGGTTCCCGAGATCGAGAGTTTCTCGCGGCGCACCGGTCTGGAGCTCGGTTTGGCTGCGGTTACCGAAGCGAACCGGGGTGATTTTGCGGTGAAGCTGAAAGATAAGCGCAGCCGCAGCGTGGACGAGATCACCGAAGAGCTGCGCGCCGAAATCAACCAACAAGAACCCGCCGTCGAAGTCGAGTTCGTGCAGGTGCTGCAGGACATGATCGGCGACCTGTCGAATGCGCCTGAGCCGATCCAGATCAAGCTGTTCTCGCCCGACGCCGCGCTCTTGAGTCAGTGGGCGCCGCGGATCGGCGATGCCATCGAAAAAGTGAAGGGGGTAGTGGACCTTCGGAACGGAATTGAGAACACCATCAGCGGTCCGGCGACTGTTTTCCAAGTTGATCCGACGGTAGCCGCGCGCGCGGGGTTCACCCCGGAAGAAGTGGCAGTCGATGCCTCGGCAATTCTCGAAGGCGAACCCGCGGCCACGCCGGTCATCGCGCAGGACATCGCCTACACCATTCGCGTTCGCTATCCGGAGGACAACCGTAGTTCGCTGGCTGCGATGAGCAACACGCTGCTCAACAGCGCGAGTGGGCACACCGCGACCTTAGGCACACTTGCCAACATCACCCAACTGCCGGGGCAGACGGAAATTCGCCGCGAGAACCTGCAGCGCGAGTTAGCCGTCACCGCGCGCCTGGAAGGACGCGATCTGGGTAGCGGTGTCGCGGCCGTGCAGAAGATGGTTGACGGCCTGCATGTGCCGTCGTCCATCCGCATAATCTACGGCGGGACGTACGCGGAGCAGCAGCAATCGTTCCATGACCTCGTGCTCGTGTTGGTGCTGGCCATCCTGCTGGTATTTCTGGTGCTGCTCTTTGAATTTCGAACCCTGGCAGCGCCGCTGGCGATTCTGGCGTCGGCACTGCTTTCCACCTCGGGAGTATTCCTGGCGCTGCTCATAACTCGGATCACCTTCAACATCGCGTCGTTCATGGGGCTTATCATGGTGATCGGCATTGTGGCGAAGAATGGCATTCTGCTGCTTGACGCCGACCAGCGTTTTCGTTCGGCAGGATACTCCGCGCACGATGCCATGATCCAGGCTGGCCGTCGCCGTTTGCGCCCCATCGTGATGACGGCCATGGCTGCCGCCGCCGGCATGCTGCCCCTGGCGTTGGCGCTGGGCGCCGGTTCGCAGATGCTGCAACCGCTGGCCATCGCGGTAATCGGAGGCATCACCATTTCGATGGTGCTTTCGCTGATCATCACTCCCGCGGTTCACTTTTACTTGAGCCACGAAACCGGTCCTACAGAAGCCAATTGAAAGAGGAGAAACCATGAAACGGATTTTCGCATTGTTCCTGGCAGCCACCCTTCTGGCCGCCATACCCGCGTTCGCACAGAAACAATACAAAGTAGTCAATACAGTCAAACTCGGAGGAGAGGGCGGTTGGGACTACCTCTATTACGACAAAGACGGCCAGCGCCTGTTCATCACGCGGGGAAGCCATGTGATGGTGGTCGATGCCAAAACCCTGAAAGTGAGCGGGGATATTCCCGATCTCTCCGGCATTCACGGGGTCGCGCTTGCGCCGGAACTGGGCCGCGGCTTTGTCAGCAACGGCGGAGATAACACGGTTACCATCTTCGACCTGAAGACGCTCAAGAAACTGGACAGCGTGAAGGTTGGCGAGCGGCCGGACGCCATACTCTACGATCCGTTCACCAAACACGTCTTCACCTTCAACGCGCGCAGCAAGGATTCGAGCGTGGTGGACGCTGCCAGCGGCAAGGTGGTGGGGACGGTTCCACTTGGTGGCAAGCCGGAGTTTCCCGTCACCGACGGCAAGGGCAAGGTGTACGCCAACATTGAAGACAAGAGCGAGATCGCCGCAATCGATGCCAGCAAGCTCTCGGTGCTGAATCACTGGTCAGTGAGTCCATGCCAGGAGCCCAGCGCTCTGGCGTTCGACGTGGCACATCATCGCCTCTTCGCCGGATGCGACAACAAGATGATGGCCGTCGTTGACTCCGACACCGGCAAAGTCGTGACTACCGTGCCGATAGGGGCGGGAGTAGATGCCGGCCGATTCAATCCCAAGACGCAGGAAGTATTCATGTCCTGCGGCGGTGACGGAGTGCTGACTGTTATTCACGAAGACAGCCCCGACAAGTACACGGTCACGCAGAATTTGGCTACCGCCAAGGGCGCGCGCACCATGGCCATGGACTATGCGAGCAATACCGCGTATCTGGTGACCGCGCAGCGCGAAGCCACACCGCCTGCTCCGGGACAAAGGCCGGCCATGGTGCCTGGCAGCTTCGAGCTGATCGTAGTGAAGGGCGATTGAACTCGAACTCATCTCATGAATGGCTCCGGGTCGTATCAGGGCACGACTTTTAGTCGTGCCGGCGAAGCGCAGCAGGTCAGGGCTTTAGCCCCTGCAAAAACAGGCTCCTCAGGGGCTGAAGCCCAAGTCATTGTTGATCCGCCTGCGGCACGTCTGAAGCCGTGCCCTGATACAAAACGATTTATGAGACGGCTTTTTGCACTAGGGTTTCTTGGCGCTGGGGGGCAGCAGGTTGTTCAGCCGCAGATACATCGCGGCGGCGCTGTAGTGGTCGGCCCAATCCGCGGCGAGGTAGATGAGCGCCGCGGCGCGAGGGCCGGTGCGTCCACCGAAGAGTTCCACCGGCTGGCCTAGCGTCGAATCATCCGCCTTGGCCAGTACCTGCTCGCAGTAGGCGAACGAATCCTTCAGCGCTTTGGTCAGCATCTCTTTGGAGTCGCTCTCACTCAGTTTCAGCTCGCTCGGCTGCTCACCCGCCACGCGCGCACATAGAAAATTGTTGGACCCGGCGATGTGCATGACCAGGTGCGCGAAGGTCATCTGGGGCGGCGTCGGGCGGTAGCTGTACTTGTCGGCGGGCATTTCTTCGGCGGCGCCGATCAGGTTCTTCGACTGGCGCTCTTCCAGTTGCCGCACGGTGCTGACTACTGGATTGCTGGTGACCTGGGCCGGCGCCTTGGACTGCGCGAGCGCGACGCTCGCCAGCACCATCACCAGAGATGCGATGATTACGAGTTTCATGTTCCCCCCAATCTCACAAAGATGGGAAAAAGCATACCCCATTTGGGGCTTGGCGTTGGGAAATGTTGCGATCGGAAGAGGTCAGTCGACCGGGCGGTGCTGCATCAATCGCAGCAACTCCAGCCCAGCCTGCTCGGCGTCGCCATGTTTGAAATCCCCCTGCAAGAGGACGGTAGAAGCCTTGGGCGCCAGCGATTTCAGCGAAGCTGCCGCGCTGTCCGCGGGTCGGGAAGAGCTGTCCGGACCGAGGACGATGTAGTCAACTTTCGCGGCGCTCAAAAGGGTCTTGGCGTCGTGCATCCTGCAAGTGGACAACACCTCGTATCCATGATGCTGGAGCAGAGTTCTTACAAACGCACACAGGTCAGGCGATTGGTCCACGAAGAGGACCACGGGACCGGCTTTGACGCCGACGGGTTGGGAGAGAGCAGGCTCTTTGAGAAAGGAGACGATGGCTTCGTCTTCCGAATCGTAAATGCGGAAAATGGTGGCGAGTTTGGTCAGTCGCAGGAGGTTGGTGAGGAACGGCGGCGGAGCAGCCAGACGCAGGTCGCCGCCGCGATTTCGGGAATGCGATAGGAACCGCACCAGCAAGCCCATGCCCGTGCTGTCCACGCGGGTCACCTCGCCCGCCTGCACTACGATACGCGAGGACTCCAGCAAGCCGCGGTTGATGCACGCTTCGAGGATGGTAATTTCTTCGCCGGTAACGATTCTTCCGGCGCACTTGATCACAAATACTCTGCCGCAGTGGCGTGAATCCAGAGACAGTGACATGCGTATTTCCCTTATCCTGGGCTGTTCTTGTAGCGACCTATCATTTCTTGAGGACGAAAAAAGTCTGAGGCAAACACTTTATCACCCTGTCAAAGGGCGCCCGACGATTTGCCGAGTCGCACATCACAGCCAGGAAGATTCGGTTCAGGAAGAAGGAGGGGGTTGCGGCTGAGATTCGGCGTTGAGCGGCGGATTGGTAGCAGCAAGCTGATACGACTTCGCGGGCGCTTGCTTTTCCTCCAACTCGATTTTTAGCATCTCGCTTTCAAGTTGGCGTTTGAAATCGTTACTCATCCGCTGGAATTGCGTCATGTACTTGGCGATCTGCCGGGCGATCTCCGGCAGCTTCTTGGGGCCGAAGATCACCAGCGCCAGCAACAGAATGAACAGGATATCGGGCATGAGAAAAAAGCTTAGTCGCGCATCGCAAGAAAGAAATTCCCACTAAGGCTTTTTTTCATCCGCTTTGCCGGCGGTCTCGTCTTTCGGGTTCATGGAGTCTTTGAAACTCCTGATTCCCTCACCCAGACCTTTGCCGAGTTCCGGCAGCTTCTTTGGTCCAAACACCAGCAAGGCAATAAAAAGAATCACCAGCAGGTGCATGGGCTGAAACAAATTATCGAGCATGGACAACTCCTCGTCTAAGAATACCGTAATCCCGGAATTTCTGCTTGCCCTATGTATCGCGTCACCCCGGCATGTGAGCTCCGTCACTCGCAATTGGCGCTAGCGCTTAGCGGTCAGGGAGGCCCGAAGATCGATGGATTGCGCGCCATCGAGAGTGATGCCGGTGGTGGGCATCGCGTTTAAGTCAGCGGAGTTCGGAGCCATGAGGGACCAAACGAACAGCACCCTGTGGTGAAGGGTCGCATAAATGACTTGCGACCAGCGGTGGGCCAACTCGTCCTTGGACGCATGTGAGGCAACCGTTCCATGGAACACCATGAACAGATGATCGGAGATGGAGACCAATTCATCCGAGCCGATCTCGCCAAATTCGGAGAGCACTTCCAGGCTGGCCGAGATATTGTCCACGGCATCCTTGTCGTTGAGGGAAGAGGGTATTCGCATCACGAGGCAAGATGGGTCGAGTGCCCGCAAGGTGATGGTGGGCCTTGCCGCTTGGTCGGCGGCGCCGCTGGGGCCATGTTGCGCGATCCGCAGCAGGGTCTGGGAGCAGGCGTGCAGAAATTCATGCTCGCGCAAGGCGACGGCGTCGCGGGGCGGATCGTCGTTGGTTTCGGCGGGGAAAACGTCCCAACCCTTGGGAAACTCGTACTGCAAACCCAGGTCGGGATTGCGGTACACTGCGCCGCTGATCCCGCCCAGCGGAATGCTCTCCAGCGCCGGCTTGGCTTTGACAGCCGCAGTAGCGAGCGATGTAGGGACCGTGGGTCCCATGTAAGGGTCGCCGTCCGGCTTTACCGGTTTGCCGTCCGCGGTAGTGAGCGTGCCGTCGTCCTGGGTGCAATAGAAATGTGCCGCGTTCATGGCGTGTTTAGACTTTCGCAGAAAGTCCTGATCGTTGGAAGCCACTAAGATTTTGAGGTTGTAGTTTTTGATCCGCGTCCAATAGAGCGCGGCATAATTTGGGCCCTTATGACGCAGCGAAGAATAGAAATGGCCGGTGGTGCGTACCATGTAATCGGGAATGGGGTAACGAAGCGTCCTTCCCGGCTGGCTCCCGGAAGCCGCCCAGTTGTCGAATTCCTGCTGTTGCTGCTCCGGTGTCAATACCTCTAATCCTGAGCGTGGCTCGATCGCCGTGATGGTGATGGTTCCGGCATGGCTGGCATTCTCGAACTGAAGAGCCAGCAGAGCGTGCTGTCTCTCCGGCATGAGCGGCAGCATGAGGAGGTGGCCCTGGGCGGCAATGGGAAGATCGAAAGCAAACCCGAAGTAGTCGCTGGTGTACGTCGTATTGGAAAGGTGACCGTTTTCCGGCAGCAATTCCTCGCTGGCCGCGTGAGGGCTGGGAGGTTTGGGAGGAGCGTCAGGATCGACTTCCAGCAGCGGGCATTGCGCCTGCATCGTGGCTGCGAAACCAAGCAGCAAGGCCATGGCCAACACGAACACGTTGAGTCCGCGGCCTGCGCCAAGCGCGACTGGGATACGGATGGACATTCCGGCGACCTCTTCGTCCGGAGGAATACTCCACGGGCGGGAATTGGCTCATCATGGCAGCATTCTCGCGGTTGTGCAAGTCAGGACCAACCGCGGTCACCCGTGCCTTGCCGGGTGTGCCGGAGACTGGCACAGCGCCACTGGTGCGGGCACAAGAAAAGCGTGGAGCCATTGCTTCTTCCCCACGCTTGGTAGATGATTTCCGGCCCGCGGCGCGGTTACTGGGTGCAGCTTGTGCTGACCATCTTCAACTGCGCCACTTTTAGATCGGAGTACTTGTTTCCGCCAGACTCCGACTTCTCGTTCTCCGCGATCTTCGCTTCCTCCGCTTGCGACCGCGGCATTTCGTGACCCGAAACGCTGACGGTGTGGTTCACATGCTCCGAGAGGTTGACAGTCTTACTGCTCAGTTCCCACATGGTGCCGTCTTTGTCGGTGAGGTAGTACCCACCTCCCTCGATGCCCTTTTTCAGGCAACCGGTGACGTTGATCATGTGGTGAGTGCTCATGGTGTTCTTGCCCATTCCGGACTGGTTGTTCTGCATGGTATCTTGCCCGTACAGCAGGAGCGGACAAAGGCAGAGAAACGCAACCGCAGCCAAACCGGAAAAGGATTGTGGAAAGCGTGTCATCGTCAGTTTCTCCTTTCGCCGAGCATAGATGCGAAACCATGGCGTGGGGTGTACTAGACCTTTTCGCAAGTTGCGGTACACGTCCGTAGGATGGCGCGAATGCCCAGACGGAGTTTATTATGCCTTCGCAGACCGGGATTCTTCATGAAATTTCTGATCGTCGCCGCCGTCCTCATTCTCATCTGCGTGTTGCTGTTTTTTCAGCCAGGCGGCTACTTGATTGTGAATGACGCGGAGAAGTCCGACGCGATCGTCATGCTTGCAGGGGACCAGGTTGACCAGCGCTACTGGCGCGCTCTGGACCTGCTTCGTGGTGGCTACGGGCGTCATCTTCTGGTGGATGCGGGCACCGGTCAGGTTTACGGCCAGTCCTACTTGGATCTGGCAGCAAATTTCATAGCCCGGACGGCGGGAGAAAACGCCTCCGAAGTGAGCATTTGCATTGTCAAAGGTGACTCGACCAAGGAGGAGGCCCCGCAAGTAGGAGAATGCCTGGCGAAGTTGCAGCCGCCGCCGCATTCGGTCGTGTTAGTGACAGACGACTACCACACCCGGCGTGCGCTCTCCATCTTCCGCCAACGTTTACCACAAATTCACTGGACGGCAGGGGCAGTTCGCAATGACTTTCTGTTTGGCCAGCCGTGGTGGAAGAATCGCGAATGGGCCAAGACTTATCTGACCGAATGGGAGAAGCTGCTGTGGTGGGAGCTGTGGGACCGATGGCGGGCTTGACGGCATTGCCGCCAATTACGGTCTGCCGGTCAACCGGCTGTCCAATCTCTGCGCCCCGCCCGAGAAAAAACAGTGCGCTGTGATCGCCCGCTGGTATAGAGTGTGGGGCGTTGGCAACTACAAAGGGAAATTCTGACCCTTGGGAGCGCACGGTTAAGCAACCGGTGCGCCCAACCAACTTCCTCAAGATTGTTTTCTCGCCGGTCTGGATGGTCCTGATCGGGTTGGCTGTGCGCGTCCTCTACATGGTGATTGCGCGCTCCTATCGCGTTATCGACATTGGCGGCCCTAACGGCTCTGTCAACGAGCTGGAGCGTCTCGCTTACTCGCTGGCTACGGGCTCCGGCTTCAGCGCTCCCTACGTGGTCGATACGGGCCCTTCCGCCTGGGCCGCTCCTATCTATCCCTGGCTGATTTCGCTGGCGTTTCGCGCCTTTGGCGTCTATTCGTATGCCGCCGGGTTCGCCATGCTGCTGTTCAACAGCATCTGCGCTGCCCTCACCAGTTGGACCCTCTATCGCATCGCGCGCCGCGTCTTCAGCGAAACCATGGCCGTGTGGTCAGGATGGGTTTGGGCGTTTCTGCCCTACAGCATTCGTTGGTCCGTGACTTGGGTCTCGGAGACCACCTTTTCCGCGTTTCTGCTGAGCCTGCTGTTCATGCTGACGCTGGAAATGGAAGACAACGACGGCCTGTGGTGGTGGTCCGGCTATGGGATGCTGTGGGGAATTGCCGCCCTGACCAATACTTCCGTAATTTCGTTCCTGCCGTTCTCCGGATGCTGGCTCGCCTACCATTTGCATCGTCGCGGCAAACGCACTGTCGTGCCGGTGCTTTTGAGCGCCGTGGTTTTCTGGCTGGTACTCACCCCGTGGCTGGTACGCAATTACTCGGTCTTTGGCGAACCGGTTTTCATACGTGACAACTTCGGCAATGAATTCCGCGCCGGCAACAATCCGCTGGCCGAAGGCTGGGTGGTCCCGACCTACCACGCCGGCTACAACCCCGTTCTCTTGACCTTATTCCAGCAGATGGGCGAACCCGCAATCAACGCCGCACAGGCCCATGAGGCGAAAGCCTGGATTGCCCAGCATCCGAAAAGGTTTCTGGTGCTGTGCTTCCGCAGGTTCATCTTCTTTTGGGCTGGTGTTCCCCGGACCTGGTTAGGTCTTTCCCGGACAGGGCTGGACCAAGTGAAGAACTGGATCTTTCTGGCATCCTCGTTACTGGCCATTGGCGGACTGTTTCTGGCCGTTAAGAGGCGCGTGCACGGCGCTTTTCTGTTTGCCACGCTGGTGATCTTTTATCCATTGATTTACTACGTCACTTCTCCAACGGCCCGGTATCGACATGCGATCGATCCGGAACTGGCAGTCCTGGCGGTGTTTCTGATTTCGTCTTTTCTTGCTCGCTGGGCGAAGGGGGATCGACCAAACGTTGTGCGTCGGGTCTCGCAGGCGCCATTGCCGTCCTGATCGTCTTTACGCGAGGTCGCGGCAGACCTACGTCTACTGATGCTGCTTCCGTTTCTCCTCCCCTGCTCAACTCTGTGCCTTCGCCGCGCTCCCGTGCAAGTGTTCTCGGATTATCGGAATAATCTGCTTCCACCATGCTCCCTGCCAATCCACGGTCTTATGGTTCTAATGGAAATTCCGGTTCAAAACGAGCCGTGCGCCCGACAAGGCTTTAGGGAAATTCCCCTATCCGGCCTGCCGGGGACGGATATCGTATTGACGAATCTTGTAGAGCAGCGCCTTGTAGCTGATGTTTAACTGGGTGGCCGCTCGTTTGCGGTTCCAGGCGGTTTCTTCCAGCACTTGGGCGATGACTTCCATCTCGGCGCCATTCTTCAGATTGCGCACCATTTCTTTGAGGTCGGGCGATGGTTGCGGCTGCTTTTCTTCCATGCGCACCACAATTCCGGTTTGCGGATCGCGGGAAGTTCCCTGCTGCAACTCGGCGATCGCAGCCGACTCATCTCCCAGCACCAGGTAGCGCTTGACGAAATTTTCCAGCTCGCGGATGTTGCCGGGCCAGGGATAGTTCTCGCAAGACTCCACCAGCTGCGGCGAGACGTTCAGGGGTGCGCAGGCGTAGCGGTCCGCGAGGTAGATCATGAAGTGGCGCAGCATCATGGGGATTTCTTCGCGCCGCTCGCGCAACGAAGGCATGCGCAGAACGAAGCTGTTCAAGCGGTAATAAAGGTCTTCGCGGAAGGCTTTTTGCGCGATCGCCTGGGGCATGTTGATATTCGTAGCCGCCAGCACCCGGACATCCACCTTGACGGTATTACGCCCGCCCAATCGCGAAAACTGGCCGTCCTGTAAAACCTGCAGCAGCTTGGCCTGCAGTGCCGAAGACATCTCTCCGATTTCATCCAGCAGCAGGGTGCCCTTGTTGCAGAGCTCGAATTTACCGGGCTTGGACTTAACGGCGCCGGTAAAGGCCCCCGGTTCATAACCGAATAATTCGCTCTCCAGCAGTTCGCTGGGCATGGCGGCGCAGTTCACTTTCAAAAAAGTGCGGTGCGAACGATCGGAATACTTATGAATCAGGTGGGCCAATACTTCCTTGCCGGTGCCGCTTTCGCCCAGCAGCAACACCGGGAAATCGAAGCGCGCCACCTGCATGGCCTGGGCGCGAAGCTGGCGCATTTGCGGGGTAGCGGAGAAAAAGAAGACGCCTTCGCTGACTTCAATGGCTTCGCCCGCGCCGGGGCCGCCCGGTTCCATATTTTCCATACAGAAGCGCAGGACCTCGCTCATCTCTTCCTTCTGCACCGGTTTGGAAAGGTAATCCTGGGCGCCCAGTCGCATGGCCTGCGCCACCTTGCGGGTATCGCGAACGCAGGACAGCATGACTACCTTGGTGGCAGGACGGACTTCACGGATGCGCTGCAAGGTCTCCAACCCATCGGCTCCGGGCATGACCATATCGAGCAGCACCAAGTCGGGATTGGCCCGTTGCACCTTTTCGACGGCTTCGGTCCCGTTGCACGCCGTCGTGACCCGATAGGAGTCCAGTTCCAGTACCGTCTGCAGATACCGCAGCATGCTCGGCTCGTCGTCCACCACTAGGATGTGGCCTGCGCTCATCGATCCTCCGCAACGCGTTTAGGTGAGGGATTCAGCAAAAGCAGAAAGGAAAACTTGCTACCATTACCGGGCTCGCTCTCGACCCATATCTTCCCGCCCGCCGCCTGTACCAGACGGCGCGCGATGGCCAGCCCCAGCCCATGTCCTTCCGTCTGCACTCCCTTGCGCGTCAGGCGGAAGTACTCATCAAAGACTTCCTGCTGGAATTCCGGGGCGATGCCGGGTCCGGTGTCGGACACCGAAATGCGACAGCAATTGGGCTCATGGATGGTCTGCCGGCGCCGCTCTACCTCAGGCTGGCGCTCAATCGTCCGCTGCTCCCAGAAGTAGGGTTCCAGGTGCAACCACACAGTCCCTGACGAAGGCGTGTACTTCAGAGCGTTGTCCAGTAGGTTCGAAACCACGTGCTGCACTTTGTAGTAGTCGAAGGGGAAGGAGCGCAGCCGGTCGTCAGGCAAGAAATAGAACGCGATCGCTTTGTCCTGGAAGCGCTGGGCCCAAACCTCAGCGATCTCGCGCACACAGGCGTTGATGTCCCCCACCTCGTACTGCATCTCGAAGCGGTCGACTTTAAGGGAAGTGTAGGCGAGCAAGTTCTGGATGAAATTGGAAAGACGCACACCATTGGCCTGCATCTCGGTGAGTATTTCAACTTGCCGTGGATTCAACGGTCCAAGCTTCTGCGCCAGCAGCAACTGCAGGTAGCCCCCCATGATGGCGAGCGGCGTTTTCAGCTCGTGAGCGGCGGAAGCCAGCGCATCATGTTCGTCGCCGAACAGCTCGACCCTGTGCCTTAACGGCGACATCTTCGCCGATGGCATAGGAACGGCATCCTTCGCTTCCCTAGGCAACGACAATGGTTCCCCCATTTCCTCTGTCAGATCCCCCGAAGTCAGTTCCATACCGTATTCTCGACAAAAATGGCCACAGAGTTTAGCGTTTTCCAGTCCTCGGGGGATAGAGTAGAAGCACTCTACAAAGGGGGAGCCCTGATCTTACCGCAATTGGCCGAGTTGTCAATGAAATTTCCCATGAATTTGCGCAAGAGCGCAAGATATTTGGCTTTTTTGGGAACCGATTTGCAATTTAGGGAGGCATTTTTCTTCTCTCGAACCGCAATAGATTGCAATCACGACCTGCTCAGGCGGCCTGTTAATTTTTCGATATGTCTAAGAAAACACAAGGATTGCAACCTTATTTCATGGGTGCGAAGTTTGGCCGTTCAGGTGCGTACTAAATTAGAATAACAGGAGATAGAAGTGCGTCGAACCGTATCCGTCGCCGAGCGCCGCGACTGGGACCGGCTGCCTATCTCAATCCCATTCTTTGTTCGCGGAAGCAACGCTGACGGCGAAGAATTCCTGGAGTTTGCTACAGCCCTGAACTTGTCTGCCGGCGGCCTGCTACTGGCAGCCCGGCGTTACCTGGAGCCCGGTACCCACATCTCCCTGGAAATTCCGGTCACTCTGCTGAACAAGGCTAACCTCCCGCGATCCGTGTCGCTGCTGCACGCTACCGTGCTACGCTGCACCCCCGACCGCCAATACTTCCTGCTCGGCCTGCAATTCGAAGAGCCTCTGCTGAACCAGCAGCCTGGCTTGGAGGCAGCCCGGTCCCGCTCCGCAGGGAAAGAGAGTTCCTCAAAGTGAAAATGTTTTCACACTCTCAAGCGCAAGATATTTCTTTTTAGGCCTTTCTGCATTAATTTCCAAGACAACTTTTGCATATATAAGTTACAGTAAATAAACCATATTGAAAACAAAGTGCGCATTCTTTTGCGATGTTGCACAAACTTGGCGCAAGAAATGCAATTCATTGGTACGCCGATATCTCCTTGTATGACGCGAGGACACGTGATGCCATTGCTGGCAGGCTCGAACAACGAAGGCGCGCTCACGGTCCAACAGCTTCCGCCCGAACCGGTGATCTTTGGCCAGACACCCGCGATGCGTGATGTCCGGCAAAAGCTGGAGCGAGTCGCTGGCGCAAATCTTTCCGTACTGATCTCGGGAGAAAGCGGTACCGGAAAAGACATCATCGCCAGGCTGTTACATCTGTATTCGCCGTGGGCGAATGGCCCCTTTGTCAAGGTGAATTGTCCGGCAATCCCGGGGACCTTGCTGGAAAGCGAACTGTTCGGTTACGAAAAAGGCGCCTTCACCGGAGCCTACAATCCCAAGCCTGGCCGGGTCGAAATGGCGCACCGGGGCACTCTGTTTCTGGACGAAATCGCGGAACTGGATGCGGCGTTGCAGGCGAAGCTTCTGCAACTCCTGCAAGATGGCCAGTTCAGCCGGATTGGTGCGCAGGAGGACAAGAAGGTCGAGGTGCGGGTGGTGTGCGCTACTAACCGGGAAATACACAAGGAGATCGAGCACGGAAACTTCCGGCCCGACCTGTTTTACCGCATTGCCACCATGACGATTCATTTGCCGCCGCTGCGCGAGCGGGCCGTCGATCTGCCGGTCATCAGCGATTACCTGCTGCAGTACTACAACGAGAAGCTCAATGGCCGGGTGAGGATGGTGCGCCCCGCCCTGATGGCCAAAATGCAGCGTTATTCGTGGCCGGGCAACGTCCGCCAACTGGAGAACCTGATCAAGCGCTACGTGGTCATGGGCACGGAAGATGTTATCTTAAGCGAATTGCTTCAGCCCAATGAGCGCGATGCAGTTACCACGCTGATGCTGGATGGACCGGTTTCACTCAAGAAGCTGACCCGGCAGACCGTCCGCAAATTGGAAGCACGTATTATTCTTAATGCACTTCATGCTAACAACTGGAACCGAAAGAAGGCGGCGCGCTCGCTCGATATCAGCTATCGCGCCTTGCTCTATAAGCTCAAGGAAGTAGGGATCCCGCAGCGGCGCTCCAGTTCCGCGAGCAAACACGAAGAGGACGATAAGGCCGAGTAATCCGGACCGAGGTGGAGTCATGTATTCGCAAACACGGGCATTTGCATGTCGCGCAACCTTAACCCTGGTGTTGCTGGTGCTGCTGGGCGCCTGGGCGCACACCGCGTGCGGGCAGAACGCCAGCAGTCCCGCCAGCCCAGATAAACCAGTGATCCCGGCCAGCGCCGCGGAGCCTGCCAAGGACGTGGCCAACGCTGCGCAACCTGGGGCCGCCAATACGCTTCCCCCACGGGTTGCACAAGTCCGGCCGGATAGCTACATTATCGGCTCCGATGATATGTTGGCGATCAATATCTGGAAAGAGCCCGAGATGTCGAAGACCGTCCCGGTTCGACCAGACGGAATGATCTCGCTGCCGTTGTTGGGGGAGATCAAGGCGAAAGGGCTGACTCCGGTACAACTGGAAGACCAGATCAGCGATTCGCTGAAGAAGATTATGTCCGATCCGCAGGTGACCGTGATTGTCACGTCGGTGAATAGCCTGACTTTTAATGTTATGGGCCAGGTCATGAAGCCGGGATACTTACCGATCACTCGCCCCCTCACCGTGCTGGATGCCATAGCGCTGTGCGGCGGCTTTAAGGATTTCGCCAAGCAGAAGAAAATCTACGTGCTTCGTACTGGCCCCGATGGGAAGCAGGAACAGCTCAAGTTCAACTACAAAGAAGTCATTAAAGGCAGGAATATGGCTCAGAACATCCAGCTTCACCCGCACGACACCTTGGTCGTCCCGTGAGAACGGAAAACGCGAAAAAGAGGAGGGGGCTATGAAACGTCCACTCGGCCTATCTCTGGTGGTTTTGGCAGTCTTGGCAGTGCCGCCTGCCTGGTCGCAAACTGGTAGCGACCCGTCACAGAGCGGTTCTACGGACCCGTCACAGAGCGGTTCTGCGAGCCAGTCGCAAACCGGTGCCACTGACCAGTCGCAGCAGTCATCCACGGGCCCGCAGGTGGCTTACACTCATCCCGAACAGCTGCCTCCATTGGCCTTGCTGAACGAAGTCACGGCGAACACTGGCATCAAGCTCAACCTGATGACTGGATTCTTAACGACTTACAACTCGGTTGCCGGTTCGTCTCAAGCCTACTGGCAAAGGGTCCCCACGATTAGAGGCGGCGTCCACATAACGCAGATTCGTCCCACCTTGATGTGGGACCTGGTGTACAACGGCGGAGTTGGATTAAGCGACCAGTCGTCGCGGGGTTTTTCGAATTACACAACCCTGAATCAGAACGCGCGCGCAAATATCCTCTGGCAATTTGCCAAGCGCTGGCAGATGGCGGTGAACGATAGCTACGTTTACACGAACGACCCGTTCGAGCCGTACTTGACGGTTGATCATGTGCCCACTTTTAACGATCCCAATCCCGTCATCTACATACCTCAGGCCGTAACCGAGGCGAATGTGGGTTCGGTTAATCTAACCTATCAGATGACCCAGCATGATAGCCTCAATTTTACGGGCGGTGAAAGCTTTCAACGATATCTCAACAGTCTATTCTCAAGCAATAACTCGTACAGCTACTCGACGGGAGCCAACTATCAGCATGATTTCTCGGCGAGGCTCTCAGCCGGTGGCGGTTATAGCTTCACCGCCCTGGATTTCGGACATGGTCTATCGCGCTCCGGGATTCAGGCAATAACTGGGTTTGCCAGCTATCGGTTGACTCCGAACAGTTACGTAAGCGGATGGGTGGGTCCTGAGAACACGGCGAGCAAGGACATCGTTCCAACTTTCTGTTTCCCGGGTTATGGCTGCTTCGGTTATCACGCAGCGTACTCAGACCAGTGGAACGTAGCAGAAGGAGCGACTTTCGGCTGGTCGCGGACGCGGAACGCGGTGCGCGCAGGATTCAGGCATCAAGTTACGAGCGGCGGTGGTTTCCTCGGTACGGTACGGCTCTATCAGCTTACCGCCGCCTACCGGCGGCCACTGACGCAACGCTGGAATTTCTCTGCCGGGTTTTCGTATAACAACAGCCTGTCGATATCGCAGTACCATACCGGCGGATTTCTAAAGGTGCTGCAAGGCACAGTGACTTTCACCCGGAGTATCTCGCAGTCGTGGTATGCATCCATGTATTACCTTGCGATTCACCAGAGTCAGAATTACTATTCATCGCTGCCAGAAACTCTGACCGGCAATGGCGTCGGAATTACGCTCCAGTACTCCTGGGGCCACTCACTTGGAAGGTGATTCATGATGGAAGAACTTGATGATCAGAAGTCAACGCAGGGGGTCGATGAATATTGGGCCTTGGTGGTCCGCCGCAAGTGGTGGATTCTGGGACCGCTCTTCTTCGGATGGCTCCTTGTCTTTGCGTCAGCCTGGGTCATTCCCGCCAAGTACGCCTCGGAAAGCGTAGTGCTGGTTGAGCCACCCAAGGTTCCGAATTATCTAGTGGCGCCAAACGTTCAGGTCGACTTAGCGGACCGGGTGCAAAGTATGAGCACGCAGGTTCTGAGCCGTACGCGCCTGCTAAGCCTCATCGAAAAATTTCACCTGTACTCCAGCTATGCCAATTCGCCTGATGATCAGGTAGAAAAGATGCGCGATGACGTTGAGTTCGAGTTGGTTCACGCTCCCACTGGTAACAGACAAACGGAATATGTCGCGTTCAAGATGGCATACAAGGCCCCAGACGCCGCGACTGCCCAAAAGGTGAACGCAGCCTTGACCTCGTTCTTCGTTGACGAGAACGTGCGGACCAGCCAGGAGCAGTCGGAAGCGACCACGCATTTCCTGGATTCTCAAGCGCAGGCATTCGGGCAGACGCTTGCCGATGAGGAGGCCAAGGTGCGCGCCTATGAGGCGCAGCATGATGGATCATTGCCTCAGCAGTTGCAAAGCAATATGCAGATCCTCAGTGGTATTCAATCCCAGCTACAGGCTGCGCAATCCAGCCATGAGAGAGCCTTGCAGCAGCAAACTTCACTGAGCTCGCTGCAGAAACAATACGAAACGATGGGCGATTCGGCAGACGTGCCCAGCAGCCTCGAGGGCCAACTGGAAAGCGCGCGTGCCCAATTGGCCGACCTGCAGGCCCGCTACACCAACGACCATCCCGATATCAGGAAACTGAAGGAAACCATCGCTGGTCTGGAGAAACTGAAGAAAGACATGGGCGCCGAGGCCAAGGAGAAACTCGAGACGAATACCGCGAGTGCGGCCCAGGTGCAGGCTATGACGCCGCGGGTGCAAGTGCTGAACCAAATCAAGATCAACAAGATGGAACTGCAAACTTCCACAGAGCAAATACAGCGTCTCGAAAAGGCTGGTGAGATGTATCAGGCGCGCTTGAATGCGACCCCGGCAGTGGAAGCTGAGATGAAAGACATGATGAGTGATTTCGACGACATGAAAAAGGAATACGCCAATCTGCTTGCCAAGAAGCAGGAATCCTCGCTGGCTACCAGCCTGGAGAGGCAGCAACAGGGCGCACAGTTCCGCGTCATCGATCCCCCCAGTCTTCCGAACAAGGCTGTGTTTCCCGATCGATTCAAGTTTTCGCTCGCTGCAATTGGTGTCGGCTTGGTATTTGCAGTGCTGTTTGGATTCGGCTCGGAGATCCTCGATGATCGTATCCGTAGCGAACAGGCGCTCAACGAAGCTGTCAGTTTGCCGATCCTAGTAGATATTCCGGCTCTGCCAACCCCAGCGGAAATTCGCGCCGCTCGCTGGAAGCCGTGGTTGGCGGTGGCGGCCACCGTAATGGTGGTCATCCTGCTTCCCTCGGGCGTGGCTTACGCCTATTTTTGGTGATAGTGCATGTATAAACAATTCTTCGGGTTGACGCGCAATCCCTTTGAGATTAGCCCTGACCCGTTCTTTTACCATCCGACGCCGCGTCACAATGAAGCCCTGGCCAACTTGCATTATGGGGTAGGCCGCAGAAAGGGCTTCATCGTGATCACCGGTGAGGTGGGAACGGGCAAGACCTTGCTGGTCCGTTGCCTGCTAACCGAGTTGCGCAAGAACAACATCGCTTTCGCTTACGTTTTCAATCCCTTGCTGCCGGTGGTGGAGTTCTTCCAGTACATCATGGCCGACCTGGGGCTGCCCTACGCCGGGCGCACCAAGACGGAGATGCTGCTGGACCTGAACCGCTACCTCATCCAGCGCCACGCCCGCGGCCTGATCACGGCCCTGGTGGTCGATGAGGCGCAGGCGTTGCGGCACGAACTGCTGGAGGAGATCCGGCTGTTGACCAATCTGGAGACGTCGCAGCAGAAGTTGCTGCAGATTGTTCTTCTGGGTCAGCCGGAGCTGGAGATAATGCTTGACTCTCCCGAGTTGCGGCAACTGAAGCAGCGGGTCTCCCTGCGCTGTCAGCTGCAGCCGCTGGACGAAGCCCAGACCCGCGCCTATGTGCTGTCCCGCCTGGAGCGTGCCGGCGCGCATGCAGAACCGCCGATTTTCGCCGACCAAGCCTTGAGCAAGCTCTTTGAGTATTCCGGCGGCATTCCGCGCATCATCAACAATCTTTGCGAGAACTCCATGGTGAACGCCTTTGCTCGCGAACAGCGGACGGTGACTCCCGAGATGATCACGGAAGTGGCCGCAGATTTCCGTTTGACCGGCCCGTCCCTGCCGGAAGAAGTCCCGCTGCCCGTGGCCGCACCCGAGGAGAACGGCGAAAGCTTGTTGCGCTCGTTGTTCCGTCTCCTGCGCACCATGGACCACCAGACTTTAGAAACCGAAAAAGCCATACCCACCACTGTCGGGAGGAGAATTTAGCCATGAGTCGAGTGTACGAAGCGTTACAGAAGTCCCAGGGTGAAAGTCCGAGTGCCTCGCCCTTGGTTTCAGGCGGACCAGAAGCGGCGCCTGGCGAAGCCACTGCCGTTGCCGTTGCGGCCAGCGTCCCCTTGGGCACACCCATGGATGCGACTTGGTTGAAGGTTCCTGCCGACCGCATCCTGCGCCCCACCCCCACTCCCGAGCAGCGTCTGGTGGCGCTGGCTGAGCCCAACAGTCAGGGAGCGGAGATGTTCCGGGTCCTAGCGACCCGCCTGGCGCACATGCAGAACAAGCGGCGGCTGCAGAAGCTGCTCATCACCAGTTCTGTGGGCGACGAGGGCAAGTCGGTGGTGGCTGTCAACCTCGCTCTGACCTTGGCGCGGCGTCACAATGCGCGCACCCTGCTGATCGAAGCCGATCTCCGCCGGCCCAGCGCCAGTAATTTGTTGACCAACTCGTCCTTGCGCGGCATTGCGGAGTGGGATGCAGGCAAACTCTCGCTCGAAGATTTGCTGTACCAGGTCAACGACCTGCCGCTGTGGTTTCTCTCCGCAGGCCACGGCATGGAGGAACCGCTACCGCTTCTGGAATCGGACCGTTTCGCCAAGATGTTGGACACCATCTCGTCGACCTTCGACTGGGTGCTGCTCGATGCCACACCTATGTTGCCCATGGCCGACGCTACTTCGCTTTCGCGCCTCTGTGATGGTGTCCTGGTGGTGGTGCGCGAAGGGTTTACCCGGCGTAAGGTCCTGGATAAGGCGCTGGAATCGATCGAGAAGCCCAAACTTCTGGGCGTGGTCTTCAACCAAGCCTCCATGTTGAACCTCGATTACGACCGCTACTACGGCGGCAACAACTCATCCGGAAAGTCGAAGAAGGAAGCTAAGAAACAACCCAAGCAGGACACGGACAAGGTAACAGCGGCGACGGCATGATTCGTTTGTTCAATGCCTATTTCCCCACCCGCACACTGTTGCTCACGGTGACCGAGGTCATACTCGTTACCTTGGGTTTTGTGCTGGCGGTGGAATTTTGGGCAGGGACGGCCTCCGACGCCAGCATTTATCTGCTGTACGAAAACGGCTTGGGGCGGATCGGCCTGGTGGTCGCAGTCTTCCTCATCCTGATGTACTACTTCGATCTCTACGATTCCTCTGTGCTCGCCAACCGGCGAGAAGTGATCACCCGCCTGGTGGGCGTCCTGGGCTGTGCCTTCGTCGCGTTGGCGGTGCTCTACTACGTGTTTCCCGAGGTTAGCCTGGGTGGCAACACCTTGTGGATCGGGGTGGGTATTGCCGGCGTCGCGGTTCCCGCCTGGCGCCGGGTGTTTTTTGTGCTCAACCGCTCCGCCCGTTTTTCGGAGAGGGCCATCGTTTACGGGGACGGGCCCCTGGCGGGACCGCTGATGGCGGAGATCGCCCATCGTGCCGAACTAGGCATTCGGGTCGTGGGTTTCGTCGGTCAGAACGCGCCCACGGTCCCCGGCATTCCCCTGTGTGATGGCAACATTGAGGAGTTGGTCCTGGAGCGGAACGCGCAAACCGTCCTGGTGACCATGGGGAACCGCCGCGGCAACTTGCAAGTGGAAGAGTTGCTCAAGCTCAAGGCCCGGGGTGTGCACATCCAGGATGGACCCGAGTACTACGAGAGCGTTACCGGCAAGATTCCGCTAGAGTCGCTGCGTCTCAGTTGGCTGCTGTTTTCGCCCGGCTTTCACGTGCGCACCGTCCTGCGGATCTACAAACGCTTGTTCTCGATCATTCTCGGCTCGCTGGCCATCCTGCTGACTTCCCCGCTGATGCTGCTGGCCGCCATCGCGATTCGTCTCGATTCGCCGGGTCCGGCGACTTTTCGCCAGAAGCGGGTGGGCGAACACGGACGTCTGTTCACCGTGTACAAGTTCCGATCCATGTACGACGGGTCGGACAAGAAGCAGTTGAAGCCGGCCGAGCATGGGGATGCGCGCGTCACCGCGGTGGGCAAGTGGCTGCGCCGCACCCGCATCGACGAATTGCCGCAATTGTTCAACATCGTCAAAGGCGATATGGCATTCGTCGGACCGCGGCCATTCGTTCCCGAGCAGGAAGAAGAGTGCGTGCAAAACATCCCATTCTATAAAGAGCGTTGGCTGGTGAAGCCTGGCGCTACGGGATGGGCGCAGATCAACCGTGGCTACAACTCGACCCTGGAAGACAACCGCGAGAAACTGGCTTACGACCTGTTCTACATCAAGAACGTCTCCTTTGGACTCGACCTCTATATCATGTTTGCGACCGTCAAGATACTGGTCTTAGGCAGAGGTGGACGATGAACTCGGCCAAACATCACGCGCTGCAGGAAGTCCGGTGAACACGGTTGGAGACCACCATGCCACTAGGACAACTGACCGGAGTGCCGGTGTTGGGGTACCACAGGATTGTGGACGCCAGTTCCTCGCCTGACGAAGCCAGACGGTGGGGTGTTCACGAGTCCGCATTCCGGGAGCAACTGCAACTAGTGCGCCATCTGGCGATGACAGTAGTTGCGCCTGAGGAGATTGCCGCCGGCCAGTTGCCCGCCAGACCTGTCGCATTCACCTTCGATGACGGCTACTCCTCCGACTATCAGATCGCTTTCCGGCTGCTTTCCGAGTTTGCCGTAAGCGCCACATTCTTCGTCAATACCTCCAGCCTTGACGCCGATGGATTCCTCACCTGGCAAATGACGGCTGAGATGAGTCGTGCGGGAATGCGTTTTGGGTCGCACGCGCACAATCACGTCGCGCTAACTACGCTGAATGCGGAGCGTTTGAGAGAGGAACTCCGCATATCGCGGGAAATGCTTGAACAACGACTCTCCACTCGTGCCGAGGCACTGGCTGCCCCATACGGTTTTTGCAACCAGCATGTGCTCGATGCCGCGTGGGAGTCCGGTTATCGTGTCGTCTGCACCTCGAAGCCTTGGCCGGCGCAACGTGGACAACGGGTTCTTTCACGCGCGGCAGTCCTTGAGCACACCTCGCTTGATGAATTCCGCAAGCTGCTAAACAACGATCCGTCCGTGTATTTGCGGCGCTGGAGCCGCGACCGCGCCCTGGCCATTCCGAAGTTTGTGTTCCTGCGCCTTCGCCCTGAGTTGTTAGGTGTTCGCACTGCGGGGGACACCTTGTGAGCAGCCGTCTGCAGGTTATCGCCTTGGTTGACGCGCTGGGATGGGAATACATCCGCGAGCGTCAATTTCTCGACGACGTATTGCCATACCGTACTTCGCTGCAGACCGTGCTGGGCTTCAGTTCGGGTGCGATTCCCACCATCCTGACCGGGCTGATGCCGGAGCGGCACGGCCACTGGAACCTGTTCTACTACGATCCCCAACGCTCGCCGTTCTGGTGGCTGAAGGCCTTCAACTGGCTGCCGAATCGAGTGCTCGACAATCGCTACGGCCGGAAGATCCTGAAAGAACTCGGACGCCGGATACTGAGTCTGGGTCCAACCTTCGAATGCTGCGTATCTCCTCGCCTTTTGCCTTACTTCAACTTTTCCGAGCGCCGCGACATTTATGCGCCCAAAGGCATTGAGAATGCTCCCTCGCTGTTCGACGAGTTGGAGCGCGAAGGCCGCAGCTATCGCGTGTATACCTATCATCAGTGTTCCGACGCCGAGATTCTGCGGCGTGCCCGGCGCGATATCGCCGAATCGGAAGCCACCCTGTTCTTCCTCTACCTCTGCGAGGTCGACGGCTTCCTGCACATGCGTTGCAAGGAGCCGGAAGCCATCGACCAGAAACTCCAATGGTACGACGAGCAGTTGCGCGAGGTTTTTGGTGTCGCTCGCAAACGCGATCCGGAGGCTTCGCTGATGGTGTGCTCTGATCACGGCATGACGCCCGTTACCCAGCATGCAGATTTGGAGGGCGAGATGGCGAAGCTCGGATTGCGTATGCCGCAGGATTACCTGGCGGTGTATGACTCGACGATGGCGCGCTTCTGGTTTTTCAACGACGTGGGACGCGAGCGGGTGACTGCGGTGATGCAGTCCCTGCCCTGCGGACATGTGCTCTCAAGGCAGGAGCTGGACAAATTTGGCTTGCACTTTCCCGACGATCGGTACGGCGAACTCATTTTCCTGCTCAATCCCGGCTGGATGGTGGCGGAAAGTGATTTCAACGGAAAAGGGTGGTTCCCCGAGGGTATGCACGGCTACCACCCAGACGATTCCTATTCAGACGCGATATTCTTGAGTAGCGAAGAACCATCACAGCCATTGCGCACCATCGCGGACGTGTACTACTCGATCCGCGCCGCGGGGCGCGAATCTAAGGAGAAAGTTGTTCTATGAAGAAGGCTTTAATCACCGGCATTTCCGGCCAGGACGGCAGCTATCTTGCCGAATACCTACTTGACCTCGGATACAGTGTTTATGGCATGGTGCGTCGGGAAACCGGCACGATGCGCTGGCTCATCCCCATCCAGGACAAGATCGAGATTCTGTATGCCGACATGCGCGACACGGCCTCGCTGGAAGTCGCCTTTGCCAAGGCGTCGCCGGATGAAGTCTACAACCTTGCGGGACAGGTTTTCGTTCCCACCAGCTGGCAGATTCCTGCCGAGACGTTCGACATCAATGTTGGCGGGCTGGCGCGGTTGCTGAACATCATCGAGCGCCAAAAGCCGGACACCCACATCTATCAGGCCTCCAGTTCGGAGATGTACGGCAATCTGAACGGTTTGCGCAATGAACAAACCGCGCTGGCTCCCACCTCTCCGTATGGAGTGTCCAAGACGGCCGCTCACCGCTTATGCGGCGTCTATCGCGAGCGCGGAATTTTCGCCGTCGGCGGCATTCTCTTTAATCATGAATCCCCGCGCCGCGGGCCGGAGATGGTAACCCGCAAAATCACGCTGGCTGCGACCGATTGGGCACAGGGCAAGAAGAACAAGGTGAAGCTGGGCAACATGCAGGCCCGTCGCGATTGGGGATTTGCCGGCGATTACATTCGCGCCATGCACACCATGCTGCAGGAGGAGAAGCCCAACGATTACGTTATCGCCACCGGCGAATCGCACAGCGTTTACGAATTCGTGGTCGAGGTCCTGCATTGCCTGGACCTGGTGCCTCCGGGCCGCAACGTTGCCGAGGTGGTAAATGAGTACGTTGAAGTGGATCCCAAACTCTTCCGTACCGGCGAGATTCATGACCTGCGCGGAGACTCTAGCCTGGCTCGTCGCTCGTTGAACTGGAATCCCGACGTGGATTTCAAAGGTTTGGTGCGCATGATGGTCGAGTCTGACGCCTTAGGACGGGAGGAAGGTCGCTACCCAAAAGCCCAGTTGGTTAAGGGCGGCGCATGAGCGAGGGTCCAATCCCGGTGATGCACTTCTCCAACACCCGCGTGCGTGGTGGGGCGGAGGAGCACATCCTGACTTTGATCCGGGGTTTGGACCGCAAGCAATTCTGCCTGTACCTGGTATGCAGCCCGGAGGTTGCCGAAGCGGTCCGTGCTGACGTGCCGCCCGATGTCGAACTGTTGCCATTGTTGTACCCGGTTCCGACCCATGGGGCAGGAGCCACCCAGCTTGGGCGATGGATTCGTGCGCGGCGGATACAGGTCCTGCACTCCCATCTATTCACCAGCAGCTTGTGTGCTTCGCCGGTGGGCTGGATGTGTCGCGTGCCCCTGATCGTTGAAACGCCTCATGTGCGGGAATCATGGCGAAGAGGTTGGAAGGCCAATAACTTCACGATTGACCGCATGGCAGGACGCTTCGTGGATCGCTATATCGCCGTGTCGTACGCGAATGCGCGCTACCTGGTCGAGGAGAAAGGCTTGCCCGAAAAGAAAGTGCGCGTTATACAGAACGGCACCGATTTGAGCCGTTTCAATCCGGCGCACGTTGCCCCGTCGGGGATGCGCGAAGATTTGGGTTTTGCGCCCGGCGATCCAGTGATGCTGGTGGCGGCCCGACTGGAGCCGCAGAAGGGCCACACCGTCCTGCTGAGCGCCATGCCTGAGGTGCTGCGTGAGTTCCCCAATGCGCGCGTGGTGTGCCTTGGGGACGGCGTTCTGCGTCAGGAACTGGAGCAGCAATCGCAACAGCTCGGGTTGCAGTCGAATGTCCGTTTTATTGGGTTCCAGAACAACGTAGCCGACTGGCTAGCGTTGAGCGATTTCACGGTGTTGCCATCGTTTTATGAGGGGCTACCCTTGGTCGCGGTTGAGTCGCTGGCCGCCGGACGGGCCATGGTAGCTACTGCCGTAGATGGCACGCCCGAAGTGGTGCTCAACGGTCGCACCGGCATTACGGTACCTGCGGGAGATTCCGGCGCGCTGAGCGCGGCCCTCTGCAGCATGTTGCGATCCCCGGCTTTGCAGCGGCGCATGGCGGAGCAAGGAAGGGCGTACGTGCTAGAGCGCTTCAGCCAGGAGCGGCAGGTGCGCGAGACGGGCGAGTTCTATCTGGAAGTCTTGGGCCGGAGAACGGTTCTCGCGAACAACGGCGGCGCGCGGCAGGCGGTGGCAGGTTGAACGATGTAGCCAAGGCGAATGGTAGAGAGCCGGTCGCGCAATCGGCAGCGGCAGGAGCCGCCATGTCCGCTTCGCGCGAGGCAGAAGCAAAGTTCTACATCGGTGACACGATGCGCCGCTGGTGCTTCCAGTGCCTCGGGCCCGGACTGAAAGCGGTTATCCTAACCGGAAGCTTGGCACGCAACGAGGCCACTTGGCGGCAAGCCGAGAGCGGCATGGAATTCCTTAGCGATGCCGAATTCATTGTCATCTTCAAAGAGAAACAGAAGCTGCCCTCGCCGGAGTTGGTCACGCTGATTTGCAGTGCGGCGGAAGAGGAGCTGCGAAATCAGGGCGTGTTGTGCAAGGTGTCCTTCAGCGCTGCCTACGAGTCGTACCTTCTGGAGCTGGGTGAAACGGTTTTCGGTTACGAACTGTTGAACTGTGGCGAAGTTCTTGACGGAGACCCCGACATCCTGCTCAGCAAGACTCGCGATACTGGCGTCCAGATAAGCGAAGAAGACGGCTGGCGGCTGCTGGCCAATCGTACGCTCGAGTTGCTGGAGATCGTCCCCGAGCTTCTGACCGCGGAGGTGCGGTTGTCGGAAGCGGCCCAGTACAGGCTGACCAAGCTGTATTGCGACATGGCCACCTCAATCCTGGTGTTCAAGCACCAGTTCGTCAGCGGATATCGAAATCGTGCCGACGCCTTGCGCAGCTTGCACGAAGGTGGGTTGCTGTTGGATTTACCATTTGACGTCGAAAAGTTCGTGCGCATTGTCGGGCGATGCACCGAATACAAGATTCATCAGTTATGGGAGGGCCCTTCGCCATTCCTGATGCGTGATTCCGTGCAGGAGGCTGTGGCCGTACTGCGCTCGCTATGGTCGTGGGAGTTGGCACGGATGAATGGCGTCGCGAGATCGTCCCCCGAGACTGTGCTGCGCTTGCACATGCGCAATCAGGATCTAAGAACTCGCCTGCGCGGCTGGGCTTTCGCGGTGCGGCGTCGCGGAGCGCGCAATTCTCTTCGCTATTGCGGGCGGTGGCTGTGCCTGATGGTGATTGCCTCTCCCCGATATTGTGTCTATGCGGCAACTCTTGGTTTCTGGAGCAATCTGGAATCAGTGGTTTCGAGTGTAAAGTTTCAAGTTCCAAACGGACCGAGTTCGCAGATAACGCCCGATTCGGCAGCGTCCCGTGAACTCGAAACTCGAAACTCAAAACGTGGAATTCTTGATTCCGCTCGCAACTGGCTTCCGGTTGGACATCCCTTTGGCGGCTCGTCAGCGGACGCGAACGATTTCGCAACAGCTATTCTTTGGAATTACCAGGAATTTCTGGTGGAGACGACCGCATGAACGCGACTGCGCCGTCGTACCAGGTCGAGCAACAGGGTGGCGCGAAAGGAGGCGCGGCGCCTTCCATTCGCAGGCCGCGCACGTCCTGGGCGTTGCTGACGCAGGCCCCCTTGCATGATTTTCCGGTGCGCGACGAGATACTGCTTCAGTACCTGCCGCTCCAGCCCGAGATGGACGTTGCCGAAGTTGGAGTAGGTACGGGATTTACCAGTTGCTGGCTGGCCGGGCAAGCGCGCTCCTACACCGGCATTGATGTGTCTGCGGCCACCGTGGAGCGCCTGCGGACGGAATTGCAACACTTGCGCAATGCGGAATTTTTCTGCGCCGATTTGGCCAAACCCGATGTGCCCAACCTGATCGCCAAAAGGTTCGACATCGTTTATGGGCTTGACGTTTTCGAGTATGTGCCCAATCCCGAGATCTGCCTTCAGAACCTGGCGCGCATCTTGCAGCCCAGCGGAATGATGTTGTTGAGCTATCCCAACGTGCCTCCACCTCGCGGCGACGGAGTGACATGGTTCGAGCAAAAGGGTGCGTTAGAAGCGCTGATCGCAGCCGCCGGGTTCCACCGCTGGGAGATCACTGAACTCCGCTTGCGGCCATGGGCTAAAGCGGTTTACACACTCTTGCATGAATGGCCGATCGGGCTGTACCGCAGCCGACACCGAGCGAAGCGGACGAGCGAGGAACGCCCCCAGATTTACGAAGATACCTGGGCATTTCAAAATGGGCAAAGACTCAATCGCTATCGCACACTGTTGCACCTGTCATGGGCGGTGCTGGGTGTACTGATGCGATTGTGCGGCCCCGTCTACGGAAGCCACGAACTGTCTGGTGATCAGAACCTGCTGGGCCGCCAATTACTGATTCGAGCGTGGAAGTGAGGGATTGAAGAAGGAATGCGATACGAATTAGAGCCATTGAACAAAGAAGAACTGGCGACGTGGGACGAGCGCATTGCGGGCTATGAGAGCACGCAGCTCTTCCATCGCCAGGCCTGGCTCGATCACATCGCCGAAAGCCACGGGGTGAAGATTCATCAGTGGGCGATCCGCGAATCCGGACGAACGGTTGGCTACTTCTGTGCAGGCGTCTTTACCAAGGGGCCTTTCCGCATTCTCGGTAGCCCGCTGAAGGGCTGGGCCAGCAACTTCATGGGCCCGGTGGTAAATTCCAATTACGATCAGGATGCCTTCCTCCGGGCGATCGATGAGCTTGCCGCAAGCCAGGGTATAGCTACCCTCGAGATCGAGAACCCCTTGCTACGCGATGAGCAGATGGTCGCTAAAGGCTATGAGTCCGTGGTCCAGCCGACGTATGTCGTTAAGCTCACGCCATATGACGAAGCTCCCGTCTGGGAGTTGGTCAACCCCAAGGCTCGCCAGAACGTGAGAAAGGCTCGCCGTGCGGGATGCACTATTGTTGAGGCCAGCGATCCTGCCATGGTGGAAGAATTCTACGATGAGTTTGTCGAGGTGTTGGCGCGAAAGGGCCTATTTCCGCCTTACGGACGGAACGTACCGCGGTCGTTGTTTAAGTGCCTGTATCCAAAAGGTCTGCTGCTTCCCTTGCAGGTGAAGAGTCCGGAGGGAGAAGTCATCGCCACTTGCTTGTTCCCACACGACGATAAGACGATTTACTACTGGTGCGGTGGCAGCCGCTTGTCGGGATGGAAATATTCGCCCAACGACCTGATTCACTGGTCAGCCATCGAGTGGGGCATCAAGCACGGGTTGACAGCTTATAACATGTGCGGGTACGGAAACTTCAAGAGCAAGTTCGGTGGTCCGCTGGAGAACCCACGTCGCTATCAAAAGTATTATTCCATAATGGCGCGCTGGGGACGCGCCGCCTACGCCACATATCAAATGACCCGGATCAAGACCCGGGGCAATTGGGAGCGAATCACCCGGCGGCGTGGCAAAGAGATCGCGTGACACACCTGCTTTCAATTTTCCGTAGCACTGAAGCTGGCACATCTCGAATAGGTGAGAAAAAATGGTAGATCTTAAGAGCTCTCGCGATTTTTGGGAAGAAAAAGCTCAAGAAAATGCGCCCTGGTACATTTCTTCGTGCCGGGACTACCATAACCCCGATCTAACGGATTTCTGGACTTCAGGGGAGAAGGTTTGGACCTTGCTGAAGCAGACAATCGGCTATACTCCCAAGCCAACCGATGCGGTGGTGGATATTGGTTGTGGTATAGGCCGACTGATTCGGGCCATCTCGCCCGAAGTAGGTCACGTGTACGGGTTTGACATCGCAAAGCAGATGCTTGAGAAGGCCAAGGGACTTGAACTCCCCAACTCCACTTTCCTTGAAACCGAGGGCAACTCGCTCCGGCCTTTGCAGGATAATTCCTGCGACCTGGTGTTGGCATATTGCGTCTTCCAGCACCTGCCAAGCACGGATGTCTTGCAGCAATATCTCGCCGAAATGGTACGCGTTTCACGAGGAATGATTGCTTTTACTATGAGCCCGTACGATTGGCACGTACATCTGCTGCCGATATTGCGACTGCGATCCTGGCTGCGGGAAGGCGATGGACCTAAAGGAACTTACAAGCGTGAGTGGACAGGGATTCGTCCGCGGAAGAGTCAAATTCTGAGTCTGTCTCCAATCAAACTTCAGCACACGTCTCTTACGCCCGATAAGTGGCTTTTTTTCGGTGCAATACGCTAACTGAGCTTTTATTATGCGAATCCTATACATTGCATCCGCCTATCCGCTACCGGCCAACAACGGTTACAAAATGCGCATGTGGTCGATTCTAAGTGCTATTGCGGACGCTGGTCACGAGGTTGTGTTCGAGACGTTCGCCGACCCGGCGGAGATGAGCGGAACCGAAGAAGACTTGCGGAGGGTGTGTAACGACTATGGCACTGTTAGGATACAGGTAACAAGCTTGTCGCAGAGCAGGAGCTATTTTTGGCGGCTATGCACTATATTTTCGGCGCTGCCGTTTGCCAGTGCTCGTTTCCGATCCACGGAGATGCAGGCGCGGTTGCGAATGCGATTGCAAGAAGAGGCTTTCGATGCAATCGTCTGCGACAATATTTACTCAGCCGTGAATCTGGAAGACACCGCCATCCCAGTTTTGATGAATTGTCATAATGTCGAATACCTCATCCTGCAGCGGTTCGCGAAACAAGACGGGTATTCAGCTAAGGCGCTTTATGCGCGCATGGAAGCGATCAAGTTGCGGCATTTTGAAGCTGCCATGTGCCGCCGGGCTAAGCTCGCGATGGCGTGTTCTAACACTGACGCTGACTTGATTCGAGAGCTCTGTCCAGGCCTGCAGGTCGTCGTGGTGCCTAATGTCGTCGACGTGACCGAGTACCAGGTGACCGCGGATGAAGAGGAGCATACGATTGTATATCAGGGCGGCATGGACTGGTACCCCAACCGAGACGCGCTCGAATACTTTGTTAGACAGGTTCTGCCGTTGGTGCAGAAGCAAGTTCCTGAGGTGCGGCTGATTGCCGCAGGACGCAATCCTGCGCCCGAGTTTAAAGCCCTGTTCAGCGATGTTACAGCGCTGGAGTTTACCGGTACCCTTCCTGACCTGCGGCCGGTGATCGCAAAAGCGGCTGTGGCGGTGGTTCCGCTGAGGATCGGGAGCGGCACGCGTTTGAAGATCCTGGAAGCGGGCGCCATGCGCAAGGCCATGGTGTCCACCTCCATCGGCGTCGAAGGTCTTAATTTTGAAGCAGGGAAGGAAATTCTGATCGCCGACGATCCAGTCACGTTTGCACGCCATGTGGTTGAACTGCTGCACGATTCTGCACGACGAAAAACGTTGGGTGAAGCTGCAAGGAATAAAGTTGTCCACGAATACGATCGCATGGCCTTGGAACGTTCGGTGGCCAGCGCATTGGCAAGTTTGGAGCAATCCATCGGTACCGAAGCTGGGAAGAGTCAATTGGCGTCAGTGGGCTAAGGAGAGTTCTCGTGTTCTTGTGGCTAATCGCCATTGTGCCGTACATCAGGCGTCCCTTGTGGAACCACCAGATCGGCGCGGGAATGACTATCAACGAGGCGATCGGGGGTGCCTGTCTGCTTTATGCCACGGTTTACGTGGCGCAGCGCCGTGGCGGTATTCCCCCTTCTTTCAAACCTCTCAGTCAGCTTTGATGATGATCTTCATCGGCCTGGCTACCCTCTCCTTCTTCACCAGAAGCGAGTCAATCGGTCATGGCGGTACCGCCTTTGGTGCTGGCCGCGGCGCAAGACACCCTGGCAGCTTCCTCTTGAACAGCAACCAGAGTTAGCGCCCGAGGGTTTCCAGATCGGGGAAGCGCTGGTGGAGCTGCGATAATCAGAATTGGTCAACAGAGCAACGGGCCGCAAGAGCTTAGCCCAACGCTTTAGCGCTGCGAGAGTGAGAAATAGCCGCGAGTCCCGTGGGGGTGTCGGTATCCCAGCTGAAGGTTGCCTGACAAAGTGCGATAACAGCTAATGATAGAGCAGGAAGAGCGGCGACAATTGTAGCAGGGGACATGCATGTTTCGAGGTTTTCTTTCAACCTGGGCTGGACTGATCATCAACGGAGTCGTTTCCTTCCTTCTCGTCCGTTTGCTAGTCCACGGCTTAGGCGACTTCTACTACGGCCTCTGGATATTGGTTTCTTATTTTCTCGACAACTACGGCCTTCTCGACATGGGCATGCGCTACAGCATGCAACGCTTTGTGGCACGTTACGGAGGCTCCAACGACCGGCAGGCGATGAACGAAACCTTCATGACCGGCCTTTCGATGGGCGCGTTTACCGGCGTCTGTGCCATGATAGGCTGCGCCGTGCTGGTTTGGATACTGCCCGGCTTTTTTCATGTCAGTGGGGCCTCGCGAACCTTGTTCCGCATCGTGCTGGTCATCCAGACCCTCAGCCTTGCCCTCAATGTTCCAGCACGCATTATGGGTGCTTATCTTTGCGGATTGCACCGTTTTGATCTCTACAACGGCTCTTCCTCTCTACAGGGTGTTCTTAAGGGAATCGTGTTCTGGACCGTGATCCGCATGGGCGGACGGGTCATTGCCATCGCCCTCGCTCAATTGGCTGTCATGGCCTTTATTCTGGTGCTGGTTGTCTTTTTTGTACGGCATGCGGACCCCGAACTAAGCGTTGGTTGGAAGTACACCAGTTTCAAGCGCACAAAGGAGTTGATTCAGTTCAGTGTTTTCGTTCTGGTCAATGACATTGGCGACCGCCTGCGCTTTTCTACCGATGCGATTGTCATCTCACATTTCCTGAGTGTCGCTCTGGCTACGCCCTTCAATGTCATCAGCAAGCTGGTGGAAATGTTCAAGATGGTGTTTTTCCCCATCACTGGGCCCCTCAACACTGAGGCCAACGTGCTGGAGGGGCAGAACAAAATCGAAGCAGTGAGAGCGCTATTTTTGCGGTCCTCCAAGGTTTGCGCCTTGTTGGCGTTCGCCGGCACCACGGTTTTGCTGCTCTACGGCCGCGACATTCTGCGCTTCTGGATGGGGCAGTCTTTTACCATCTATTTCAACCTACTCGTCGTTCTCACCATCGGCTATTGCGTCCTTCTCACGCAGTCCCCATCACCCGTTTTCTTGTACGTGCGCAGCCACCAAAAGAGTCTTGCCACCTGGACGCTCATTGAAGGGCTTGTCAATCTGGGGTTGAGCATCTACTGGGCACGGCAGTACGGTCTTCTGGGCGTAGCGCTTGGTACAACCGTACCCATCTTAATTGTGCGGTTGGGCATCCAGCCCTTTTACACGCTTCGTGTAGTCGGTGTCTCTTGGGGCGAATACTTCACCAAGTCACTCCTGCGTCCTGCGGTTGTTACTGCTTCTGCTATCGCCCTGGCTTCGGCCGTGGGAATGATTCGTCATCCGGCGACCAAGCTAAGCTTCGCAGGAATACTAACGGCATTCGGCTTTATCTTCCTGGTTCTTTCCTACTGGATTGTATTCGATGATCATGAGCGCGAAAGCCTGCGTCACCACGGCGCACGCCTGGTGGCACGTTTTCGTGTGCAGCACACGTAGGCGGATCACATCTCAGACCGGTTTTCGAATTGGTGAAGGGTAGAGCCGCGGTTCAGCGCGGCGTCAATGCGTCTTTGGGTGGAGATCAAAAGACCTGATCGACAGTCCTCAAAACTTCGCTAAGCCGGCTTCATAGCTTGCTGAAAAAGTCTTCAGCGGACCGTTTTCGGGCAGTTCGACGCTTCAGCGCCGCGTCCAGCGGACGACTATTGATCTCTGCATAAATAATGCAATACAATAGCGGGTGTTCAGGAGAAGAACACCCATGCCCAGACCGAAAGGGAGTGCCGACCTGCTCGAGGATCGCCGTAAACGAGCCTTGGGGTTGCTGGATTCTGGTTACTCTCTCAACGAAGTGGGAGGGCGCATCGGCTGCAATCCCAGTTCGGTGATGCGCTGGCGCGATGCCCGACGGAGGGGCGGAGCCAAGGCGCTGCGAGTGCGCTTCTCCCCAGGGCGACCCCTGAAGTTGGATCTGAGGCAACGACGGCGCTTAGTGAACCTTCTGCTGCAGGGGCCGATGATGCACGGCTACCGAACCAATCTGTGGACCACCGCCCGCATTGCGGAATTGATCCGCCGCCAGTTCGGAATCCAGTACCACCGCGATCACGTTGGACGGTTGATGCACAGTCTGCAATGGAGTCCGCAGATACCGGAACGGCGCGCCCTGGAGAGGGATGAGCACGCCATCGTGCGCTGGCAGCAAAAAGATTGGCCGCGAATAAAAAAAACGCTGCGCGGCTGGGTGCCTACCTAGTTTTCGCTGACGAATCGGGTTTCCTGTTGATTCCTCATGTGGCCAAGACCTGGTCTCCACAAGGCTGCACTCCGGTTCACTATCACCGTCAGCGACGACGAGACAAGGTCTCGGTCATTTCTGGAATCTCGGTAAGCCCCAAACAACAACGTCTGGGCCTGTACTACCAACTCTACTTCGACAATATCGGGCAAGAGGAGGTCTGCATGTTTCTGCGCGGCTTGTTGCGCCACCTGCGGGGCCCGGTGATCGTCCTGTTGGATAACTCCTCCACCCACCAGGGAGAGCCTCTGCAACGACTTCTCCGACAACATAGCCGCCTGCATCTCGAGCACTTTCCGTCCTATGCACCGGAGCTCAACCCCGATGAAGGGGTCTGGTCTCTCGCCAAACGTGCACTCGCCAATAGCTGCCCCAATGATCTGGAGGAGTTGGTCGAAGACGTCATCGACTCGATCAACAATGTACGGAGCTCAAGGCAGAAGCTGCGCGGCTGCATCGTGCAATCTGACCTGCCTTCTTTTTTGCGTTAGACTATTGCATTATTTATGCAGACATCAATAGGAAGCTGCCTTTAGGCCCTGAGGTACATGCCTGAAATCGATGAAAGGCTCTAAATTAGAGCGTTTTCAATGTTATTGTAGATCATATCCGTAATGAGAGAACCAGGCTAAGGCGTTCTCGGCGGTGACGGCTGCCAGGGCTTGCGTGACTGCGCTCTCCAGAGCTTCCACGGTCCGGGCCTTGGCCGAACGCAGCAACTGCTTGATCTTCGACCAGGCCTGCTCAATCGGGTTGAAGTCTGGGGAATAGGGCGGCAAGTAAATCAGGCGCGCTCCAGTGGCGGCGATGAGTTGCTGCACCCCGGCTACTTTGTGCGCGGATAGATCGTCCATAATGACCACCTGTCCGGGTTGGAGCTGAGGGCACAACACCTGTTCCAGATAGGCTAGGAAGACATCTCCATCGGTCGGCGATTCGATGGTCATGGGCGCCTGCAAGCCTTGGGTGGTCAGCGCCGCCAGCATGGTCAACGTAGACCAGTGGCTGTTGGGCGTCGCTTCCGGCACCCGTTCTCCACGCGGAGCGCGGCCATAGTTCCGCGTCATCTGCGTGCTGGCGCCGCTCTCGTCCAGAAACACCAACTGCGCAGGTCGATCTGGGTTATGGCTTCCCACCACGCTTGCCGGCGCTGCTGCCCTTCCGGCGTGGCTTGCTCCTGGGCGTGGAGTGACTTTTTCTTGCCGCAGCCCCATCTGCCGCAAGGCCAGCCACAGCCCCCCGATGCTCAAGCCCACGCCCTTGACCGCTTGCAGTTGCTCCTGCAACTCCCTCAGGGTCAGATCCGGCTGCTTATGGATCTGCTCCCCTAAACCACTCCTGCACCGCCGCCGTTACCCGGCTCACCGGGCCACGTCGCCACGGTGGCCGATCCATCTGCCCCGTGCGCGTGCGGGTGACGGAGATCTTCTAGGCCCAGCCCTCACTCACCCCAAATTGTTCCGCCAACTCCCCCAGGGTCCCTTTGCCCTGCTCATAGGCCTGCAAAAACTTTCGCCGCAAATCATCCGCGTATAGTCGTGCCATCCTGGTGGAGAATCGCCACCAACAGTCTACACTATCTATGAAAATACTTTGACGGCTTTCGACGAGGTACCGCAGCCTGTTCAGCCGGAGGCGCCTGTGCTGCCCCCACTCTAGTATGCCCAGGGCAGGCCGTCTCCGTCCCCCCGCACGAGGTGCATGCGAGACTTCTGCTGGTCGAACGGCTGCAACAATTCAGCCAGCTTCTTCGAGCCCGCGAAAACAAAGTTGGAACTTGTCTTCAGGAAGCCCGAATGTTCCAGGGCTGTGCACCAAGCCTGGTGGCTCTGGTTGGAGACGATCACATCGAGGCTACGCTGCTCGAGGGCCTCCGTCGCTGCACGAATCACCGTCACTTCATCCCCCGGCGCCGCCCAGCAGTCAACAACGGTTCCCACTCGCAGATTGCCCCATCGGGGATTCTTGCGCCGTTCCGCTACAACAGCCCAACCTACCGGCGCGCCGTCTCGCATCACTTTCAGCCGGGTCAGATGAGGAAAGTTTGCAGGGTAGAGAATGCGCAGAGTTTTGGCATCGCGGACGGCGGCCATTCCGTAGTTACCGCGCGCGCTCTCCCACAAATGGTCAATCCAGTCGGAAAACTCTTCGAATTGTTCCACCGAAAATGGCGCCACGCGAGGAGCGCGAAAGCGTTGCCCGCCCTGAAGCGCCTTTAATCCAGTCCAGCCGGCACCGGAGATCGCACCGACATCCATCGCGATACGGCGCATGGATGAAGTCCGCAGACGCTCCATCTGCTTCAAAAAGCGATAAGGCCGCAGCACTCGCATGTAGAAGGGGATCAAACAATGGCTCCAGCCGAGGCGTATCAGCATGTTCGGCAAAGGGCGCCCGTACCCGCCCATTCCTAAACAGAAGAGCATCTGCTCCTGGCGCATTGCGTGCAGCAGTAACATGCTTCCCACTCTGGCATAGGCCTGATTGATCACTCCCTCGGAGAGGCAATGATGGTAATAGCCAATCGAGCGCACCGTTCCGTCGGCAAACGAAAAGCTCTGCCGCTTAAGCGCGTACCCGCCGCGCACCGTCCCATCCTCGAGCGCCACAAACTGCACCTGGTAGGGATTGCTGCCCTCGACCTTGGCGAGATATTGCTGCTCAGCCTGACGGAAAAAGATGATAGCTTCGCCGCCTGCTTGCAGGCGCTGGTTGAAGGCTTCCACCGCGGGCTCGTGTTCCTTGCGGTATGGCTCGATAACAATTGGCATGGAATGCGATGAATCGAGTTATTTCGGGGTGTTTGCAAGCTTGCTTTCCAGCAAGCGGGCGATTGCGCCAATGCTTGTCATCTGTTCGATCTCGTCGGGCGAAAGTTGAATCTGGAATTTTTCCTCCAACGCCAGCACCAGGCTGAGATGCTGGATGGAGTCCCAGGTCTTGATGGTCTCAGGAGACGAGTCGGCGGTGATCTCCTGTGACGGGACGGCAAACAGATCAGACGCAATACCGCGCACCTGCTCGAAAGCGGTCGATGTCAATTATGAACTCCAGTCAGTACGTTCAGTTTGATCCAATCGGGGCAAGCGATGGATTGCCGTTGCAGATCGAGGGTCCACCATGAACCTTCGCTCGTCTGTTGCTCGAGCTGAAATTCGTGCTGCGCGTAGAAGTCTTTCGCCGGCAAATTTTTCTTCGTGGGAAAAAACCATCCCGACAAATGGCGCCGCCCCCGGGCGGCGGCGCATTCAGCGAGGTACGACAGCAGGGCTGTCTCTACCGTTCTGCCGATAACGCGGCAACTTAGCAGAAAGGTGTCAATTTTACACACGTCACCTTGATCATGCGTGATGGCCACGCCGACCAGGCCATGATCGCCGAACCTGTCACGCACGCGCATCGAACTGACCTGCCACTCGGGCCGCTCCGCCATGTCGGCGATTTGCTGCTCAGTGTAGCGGCGGGTAGTCAGGTTGAACTGGTTGGTTTTCTGTGTGAGCTGCGCGATTCGCGCCAGCGTTGCCGGCAACACCGGAGCGATCTCCGCCTCCTGTTCGAGGAAGCGGTAAAAGTCCTCCTTCGACTGGAAATTCTGCTCGGCTTCCGAACGTTCCCGCTGCTCAGTGTAGAACGCAGTGCGCTGCCGATCTTCGGCCGACAACGTGAGGCGCTCGAACGCAGCACACTCCCGCAACGTGGCCGCATACTCCAGCGGATCGTCCGGCAGTTCGATCAGCGTAACTTCGGGCAGGGCCGCTCGTACCTGTTCACGCTCCACCGGGTTGTCATCCAGAAAAGCCAGGGAGTCGATACCGATGTTCAGCTCAGAAGCGATCTCGCGAAGGTTCTGCGCCTTGTCGCTCCAGTTGATCCGCATGGCAGCAAAGTGTTTTGGCCGCAGCAACATGCCCGGGTGGCTGTTCAAGGCCTCCATGGCGTCGTCGGGATTGTTCTTGCTGCAGATAGCCAGGAGGATGCCGCGTTTCGAGAGATCCAGCATCACACGTTGCAAAGCTTGATAGGCGGCTCCGGGATACTCTGCGTCGCACTTGATGCCCGTCATTCCATCTTCGCCGATCACGCCTCCCCACAACGTGTTGTCCAGGTCCACTACCAGCGCCTTTGCAATCTTGCCCGTGAGGGGCGCCAGAAAGCGCATCCATTCATGGGACAAAGTGAGGAGTTGGTCCGCCGCAATGGGCATGCGGACTGTGAGCCACTTGCGTTCATCCTTCCAACGCAAGCGGCCGTTGCGTGCCACGAGGCCATCGTAGTCCAGCACATATTCCCCGCGGTGTTCGGCAGCGGCTCGACGAATTGCGTCATTTATCTGCTGGATTGCAGCCGCCTGGCTGCTTTCATTTTGCGCATCGAGTACTCCGCAAGCTGGCCTGGAAGGCTGCTCGAGATTATGCACGATCAGCGCAGCTTGGCTGCGCTCTCGAAATGCGCGTATCCACTGCGCAAAGCTTTTACCCACACGACGTGAAGCTTTCCCAGCCACCTCCGGGGAGAGATCAGCAAACTCCTGCCACAGGTCGGGAGCCACGTCGGCGGTCCGAACTGCCAGGATCACCGCATCCGGCGCGAAGCGGTACAGCGAACTGCCTGCGTCAAGAATGTCCTGCACATAGGCGTTGAAGTCGCCGAGGTGAACGCTCAGATCGATTCCCCTTAGAAAGGCCGAAGCACGTAGCAGCGGAATCGCGGGTTCAACCGTGAACGACCGCAAAAACGCCAGCCGGCACGGCCGGAGAGCAAGCTTGTCACGCAACTGTTCGAAGCGAGACGTCAGGAACGCGGCCGTAGCTGGGCCGCTCTCCTTGCGCCACAGTTCGGCCAGCCGCAGGCTCGCGGCGGCCGCCGAGCCGGATGAGATTAGGGAGTCAACTTCTTTGCGCAAGTCCGACATTCCAACCTCACGGAAGTTTTATGACTCCAGGTACTCGATCAAAAGCTTATTCTTAGTGTAAACCCAGGCAATGCGGCGGCCGCCGAAGGCGACCGCAGGCAAAGGGGGCCGCGTGATAATTCCCCCTACTGCACGGCTGCTGCGTAATTGCTCTTCCAGTTTCTCCACTTGGTAGCACAAATGATGTAGCCCGCCTCCACGCTGCAAAAAACTGAGGACAGGTGATCTGTCTCCCGCGGGTTCGATCAGTTCTATCAATGGATCGGCTGGGCGGTCGCCATGGAGAAAGGTCACTCGAACCACCTGATTCGGGTCATCGATAATTTCCCCATCCCATGCGGCATTGAGTGACGCCGCAAAGCTCTCCGCTGACTCCTGGATGGACTTGACCACAAAACCGACGTGGTGAAACGAGCCTTGTGGCACCCAGGAGAGCGAGATAGGACCCATGGTTTTCGATACGATGAGCGCTTCTTGAACTTCAGATGGAGTTGTCTGCGTCACTGAATTTAGCACAATCGAGCTGTCCGGAGCTACTCTGCGTGCCGAATCGAGATCAGAGCAGTTTGACGGACAGGCTCAACGTCCATGGCGTCCGCTTATCTAGCAACGGCCTCAACCTCCAGAACCCCATAAAATTGTATTCGCAATCCGCCTAGATCGTCTCGCCTTGAAGTCTCACTGGTAATTCTCGTCAATCCACTGCGGATAGCGATACTTCAGCATGGTTAGCGCCCAAGCGGCCTGAACGGTTGTGTGACCATCGCCGCCGCTATTGATCCGGAACTCGAAAACTCCGCGGCACCATCCGTACCAGCAAGCGTTGTAAGAGCCGTCGGCGTTCTGGGAGTCAAAGATGCGATCCAGCCATCGCTGACGAATTAAATCTGGCCGGCCCGCGGCTAGCACAAAAGCGGTCCGCTGAATGTACGAGTCTGTGACGCGGAAGTCGTAGTGCGCGTCGCGCGCGATCTTCTCCGCCAGGAAGTTGAGCGTGTTGTTCAGTTCCGGCGAGCCACCATTATAGTCACGATACATGACCAGCGCGAGGATCTGATGTTGCCGCGATCCCCACGAGTATTTGGTCGGAGAGAACATACTGGCGCGGTCTGCCGGCGAAAGCGAGATTTTGTCGGGCGCGATCGCATAGGCGTCCCAGGCGGCCTCGTTCATCTGGCCATGCTGATCAGGAACCTGGATGACAGGCACAGTAGCATTGCGAACGACCAGGCGAAACCAGACCAAATCGATGCGCGCCGCAGGATAGATCAGATAATGCTTCTGATAATCGTCGAGAACCACTTGCAGGCGAGGATCGTGCGACATCCTCTCCATGTCGGCGATCATGTATATCATCGAAGGGTTTTTCTCCGAGATTAGAGGGTTGTCCTTGATCCAGTTGGTGGCGTGGTCGAGCGCACGATCCAACTGCGCGTTCAAAGCTGGCCGTGATGAGCGGCGGAGGGAATAGTTGTTGTCGAGCAGGGTGAGGACCAATACCACTACAAAGATGGCAAGCCCTATCCAAAGCCAGCGAATGAAGGACGTCCAAATCATGTTCACGGTTTATCCTTGGCTAAGGGTTCCAGCACCCGAAGGCGTATCTTCGTGCCTGCCATCTGCTGGACCTCTGCTGTTATGTCACGCGTGTTCTGGGCCAGCAACACCTCCCACTCGGGTTTGACCTTCCCACCGTAAAGGGTACCGGAGGGATCGACTACGTAGAACAGGCGGTCTCCGTGCTGGAGTTCGTCGCGAAACTGTTCATCGCTCTTGTGGAAGTAAAAGGTGTCCCAGTACTCGCCCTCCCGGTAGAGATAAAAGCTGATTGCTGCAAACTCGGGGGAGACAAACGTGATTGTGCCAGGATGCAAAGGGGCTACACGGGGTCTGAAGTAGGCCGCGACTTCACGATAGTTGGTTCGATGCGCCAATTGTCGTTGGACGACAACGGCGTCGGTCAACAGCAATGCGGCGAGTGCGGCTGCAATCGCCGCCCGCCTTCGCCCGCCGAAGAAAAGCAATTTGAGAGGTGCCGCGGCGAGATATATCGCATACAGTGCCAGCATCATGACGAATTGTGTCCTGGTTACCACGCCTACGGCAAAAAAGAATCCGGCAAGTGCTACCGAAGCCAGTGTGCTGAGCACGATCTCCATGGGACGAGTTACTTCGAAAAATGGAAGAAAACCGCAAGCCATCACGAGTGCCAGGGCGGGATAGGCCTGGCTACTGTAGGCAGCCTCTTTGACCTTGAAAAGCGACAGCACGAAGACTGGCCCTACCAGCGAGGCCAGGCACCCCAGCAGGAGAAAGCGACGACGCCGTACCAGATCGGCGATACCGAGAAATACTAGAGGCAGGTAAAAGAAAATACCTTTAAACACAGCCCCGGGGTAGAACCACCAAGGGTGGTACCACAATGTGGGGTCATAACCAGCGCCGGCGACTCTTGTCGCTCCATAGCTCTGGAAATACATCCCCAGCCAAAGCTTCAAATTTTGCGGCGCCAGCAGCCTTACCAATAAAAGGTGTGATCCCGCTACAACGACGAAGGCCACTAAGGCGATAGCCGCATCGCGAACTGTCTTACCCACGTTGCGATCAGAGAGAGGAAAAAGCAACAACAGCGCAACCGCGGCACCAAATGGGAGAATCAACCATAACTTCGATAGAAATCCCAAGCCGAGGGCGATTCCGGACAGTGCAGCTTGCGCGGGCTGTCTCGATTCGCGGTAACTTGCAGCGGCAACCATGGCGGCGCAACCCCAGAACACCACCGAAGGCTCGCACATCGCCGTTCTGACGTAAGCAATGGTGGATGGATTGAGGAGAAAGAGTCCAAATGCCAGTAGGCCGACGGTGCGGTCCCGGAGCAGCGATCCCGCCGCCAGTCGGTAGATACACAGAGCTGACAAGAACATCAGCACCACGTTGACAAACCGTAGAGCAAGCTCGTTTTTTCCGAGCAGCAGAATGGAACCTGCGAGCTCGAGGGGATACATGTAGGGCCAGGTCGTGTAAGACACCCCACCGGGGTTGGGTGAGACGATTGCGATCAGGTGATAGTAGAGGACGTTCAGCGCAGAGATGCCGTACCGCGCCTCGTCCATAGCCAGGTCTGGCTTGCCTAACTGGTACAAAGCCAATGCGGCGTACGTAAGCACCGTGGCAATGACCGCGACCCAGCCCAGCGACGAGCCCGTGAATTTTCGAGAGGAGGGATCGTGGGAGACCACACGTGGCGCCGAACTCATAGTAGTTTTTGATCTCCGGATGAGATATCTTTCTTGCAGCAGTATTAAACGGAACTGCCAATGTAAGTGAGGCTATGGCGTCGTCATTCGTGTCCGTATTCTAGAAATGACCTCGAATCGCCTTAATTCACCGTCACCGCGATCGATACGCTGTGATTGAGGTCGCCGCTGCTCGCCTGCACCATCACCTCGCCACTCTGGGGACCCACAGGGCTGCTGGCTTGCTGACTGCCGCCACCGCAGGAAATGGTGGACGTCAGGCTTACGATCAGCAGCAACATGAGCATCGTGCTCCAGCGGCCGTTTCGCTTGCGCCGTGCTCTTGTGGGCTTGGCTCGCGTAAGCAGAATACCGACGGCCAACACAAAGCCCGTTTCCCTCCAGCCGCCTGGATGCCGGAAGAGTGGATTAACCCGCAGCATCCCAGCGAGCGGACTGGCGGTTACAGTCAACGATGCCGTTCCGCCGGGAGTGACGCTGCTCGGATTCACCGAGCAAGTGGTTCCCGTCAGCGTGGACGACACGCTGCACGAGAGGTTCACAGTCTGGGAAAATCCGGAGAGTCCGGTTACGGTAAGCGTATCGGTTACGGGAGTTCCTCTGGTGATGGTAAGGCTCTGGCTTTGCGCCGAAACTTGGAAGCCTATTCCGTCATTGAGAAAGTTGGAAATCGGGGTAATGGCGTCACCATAAGCCACGCCTGGAAGGGTTGCCGTACCTGGGATTCTGTCCGCCTGCTCTGGTTTCACTGTGTACGGCCCTTCGTTGGCCCAAGTACAGGTTCCGTCCATAGTAAATGCGCCCATCTTCGTCGCCCAGGTCGGCGCCGAACCTCCACTAGTACAACTGGCAGGAGTGGCACCAAAAGTGAGAGCCTGATAGTTGGATCCATCCCAGATCAGCGACGGAGCAGGATAGGTATGCCCGTTTTGCCAAGTATCGGAATGAGTTGCGGTAGCAATCGAGGCCGAGCCGTCGTAGGGATTATCGGCAAAGGCGCTGACCAGTCCGCCATCCAGAAAGGCGTTGACCGTGTCATACCAACCCCAGTGCTCGATACCTGCGACAACATAGTTGCCATTGGCATCCTGCAAAGGGAGGATGTTCTGCCAGTCGGTGACCATGCCCACGCCCATAGCATTCCGCGACGGCCATACCGAGTTACCAGGGCCGGTACAACCGGGGAAGCAGTCAGGCGGGGTGGTTGCATAGTCGGCAAAAATTATCGCCTTCGAGGGATTGCCAGCGTGGGGAGTCGCAGCCGCAATAATACTCTGCACCATAGCGAGCCGGGCAGCCGCTGTATCTCTGTGAATGGGTGAAATCCAGAAGCCCTGAAAGTAGGGAGCCATCGCGGTGTAGACGTTAGTTGGCCCATCGTACAGGATCATCAAGAACGGCGGCTGCGGAAGCACCGAGGACTGCCCATAGGCGGCGCTGATCTCTTGCCCGTAGGTAGTGGCAAAGGAGGCTACGAAGGCGTGCGCGTCGGTTAAGACCGCTGTGTTTACCCCCCAAGCATCGTCGGATGTGGTCAGGCAGCTTGTCTTAGTCGCACTGCTCAGGGTATGCGTGCCGTTCTCGTCCAGAAACCCCGTACCCGCTCCGTAAGAAGCGTAAGTACCGCTGTGGATACCTGCTAATCCCCCCGCATCACTGGTGTTCCAAGTCGTGTAAACGCTGCTGCTATACCATGCAGTATTGAGCGCAGCCAGTGCGGTTGCTGCTGGGCCGGAGCCGCAATAGTCGCTCGCAGCAGGGTCAGCCGATCCGGTGCAGCCGTACTGGTTGGCAAGAAGGTCTCGCATCGCCGTCTTTGCATAGACCATCTTGTCTGTGTAGGTGACTCCCCCTGCCGCACTTGTGTTCTGTACCGGGTTGGCGTTTAGAACGACTAGCCCCAGGTCAGTATGGGTATGGTTGTTCATCCCAAAGACGTGATCGCCTTCCTCCGGCATGATAAAAGCTGTTTCGTTGTCCCAACACAGTCCCCCAGGCCCACCGCACCCGTGAGTTATAAGCGGGGCGATGGCGTTATAAGCAGCAGCAGCCCCCGGATCGAAGACATCAATCTGACCGCCACCGCTAGGCAGATAGAATGACCCACCGCAGACCTCCCCTGAAAAATTATGGTACAGGGTCTTAATATGCCACGGCTTATCATCCCGCGTGGCCCAATCAGAACTAGTAAACGGCGATTCGTTCATTATTGGCTTACCACTGTTAATGCAAGTGTTGCTGGCGTACCCACAAGCATTGAAACCCCAACTCTTGGCCCGTTCAAGCTGTTTAGTAAACCATGTTGGTTTGTCCGGGTACTTATCGGGATATAACGTGGGAAATTGCCCAGTGCGGACAATCTGACTTGGGTCTATAGTGGAAGCGGCTATAAACTTGCACACCGGAGGGCCAGAGGGGGGAACCCACTGAAACCCGCTTGAGGTGGGCTGCAACGTGAAATACTGCCCAAAGGCCGGGAGTGATAGAACAAAGAGCGCAAGTAGAATCTTCTTTAGCATCCCGAAGCTCCTGTGATCCGGTCGCGGTAGGGATACCAGTCACCTGATACCCACCGGGTGCTTGCCTTCCCCTCTTCGTTTCCGGCGCGGTTCGGCATACCGCCCGAACTCGATCCGGCGCGTTTTGTCGGGATGGAGTTCCAATCCAAACTTCCCCAGCCGTCTCTGGAAGTCCTCCAGAAAACGGTCCGCTTCCGCCTGGCGTTGGAAACCTAAGACGTTATCGTCCGCATACCGAACGACGATGACATCTCCTTGGGCGCATTTCTTGCGCCAGACATCCACCCAGAGATCAAAGACGTAATGCAGATAGATATTGGCCAGCAGCGGTGAGATCACCGCCCCCTGCGGAGTACCCATCTCCGTCTCCGACCATTGCCCTTCCTCCATCACCCCGGCTTTTAGCCATTTCTGGATTAGCCGTAGGATCCGAAGGTCGGCGACGCGATGCTGGAGGAACCTCATCATCCATCCGTGGTCGATGTGATCGAAAAAGCCTCGGATGTCTGCGTCCAGCACGTAGTTCACTCGCTTTCGCTTGAGCGCGACGGTCAACGCATCCAGCGCCTGATGCTGGCTGCGCCCCGGCCGGAACCCATACGAGAAGCCCCGAAAATCCTCCTCGTAAATTTGATTGAGGATGGTAACAACGGCTTGTTGGACGACCTTGTCCTCCACCGCCGCCACCCCTAATGGGCGTTGCCGCCCATCGGGCTTCGGGATGAACACTCTCCTTGATGGTTTGGCTCGGTACGCCCGGCGATGAACCCGGCTGTGGAGGTCGACCAATCGACCTTCCAGACCCGTCTCATGCTCCTGCTAGGTGACACCGTCCACGCCGGGGGCCGCTTTCCGCTTCAAGGCGTAAAAGCTCTCCCGGAGTAGATCGACCGTCAGGTGGTGAAGCAAGGCGGTGAACTCTGTCTCCTTCCCTTCCCTTGCTGCTTTCCGCACACCCGCCAACCCCTGGGATACGCGAGCCCCGCTCTGTGTCGGGTGCGTGCCGGATTGATGGGTGTTCTCCTTGATCAGCGGCCTTCCCTCCTCACTCTCCGCCGACGGTTTCCCGCCTTGGTTCGAAGGATTCATCGGTACTATTCCGCTGTCCGACTCCTCGGCGACGTGCATACGAGTCGTGTGGCTATCGCCTTCTCCCGCCAGCCTGCTGTCTTCGTTTCCCAATAGGCATCCCCGAGGTCTCCCGGTTCTCGTGCATGAAGTTTCTAGGCGTGTCTGGGGTCTTCGATTACGCAGGACTGATCCGGGGCTCGCGCTCGCGCCTCGGGTCATGTTGCCTTCCGCTAAATTCAGAGCGCCGGCGTCCTGATTGCAACTTTTCGGAGCTCAATACCCAGCCCACCTATACCCCTGTTTACGCTTCGCCGTGCACCTCGCGATGCCCAGCGCAAAACTCGGGGCCGAGCGGGTCGCTAGCCCTTTCTCGTGAGACTCTTTCATTCTCTACTTCATGCCGGTTTATCCCGGCGCACGAATTTCCGTTTTAGCTCCCAACACCCTGACACTATATACCCCTATTAGGGACTCCAGCGCACAAATATTCTCTTTGGCCGGGCCCACAGCTTGGAACAGAGTCCAGACTATGCCAATGCGGGCCCCCAACTGCTGAATGCGGCCTTCCCATCCGGTTTTGTCAGACACCCCTCCGTCCCCTCTTGGCTCTGGATCGATTTTCCGGCTGCCACGTCCTCAGCTGCCCCACCGGAAGCGACAGCCCGGCGATCCGCCGGAGCATACTGCTAAACAACCGTTTCGTCAGGTGGCTCTCCGCCAATAGCAGCCAATAATAGCGGGCATGTTTCACCAGCCGTCCGCCCGTCTTTACCAGTCGTTGCTGCAAACTCTCCAGAACTCCCGCCTTTAGGCTGCGGGAGCTTCGATGATTTGGAATCCCAGTTTGGCGGCTTTCCACTTGAGATATTGTAGTTGATCTGTAGCTTGCGGTGTTGGGTCTCGTAAAACTCCGCTCCTTGGTCCACGAACTGTAGCCCGTAGCGGAGCATGCGGTACACCAGTCGAGCCAGCTTGGCTGCCATGGCCTTGATCGCAACCGGAGCCCCCAGCTTGGTTCTTAGTCGGCGGAACTGTGACCCCAGATAGGTGTTGCTGACCCGTAAGCTGCTGGCCGCCATCTTCAAAGCAAGGCTGGCCCGATTCTTGGTCGGGAACCGACCTTTGCCAATTACCTTGTCACCGCTGACTTTGTTGTCCGGACATAGCCGTAGCCAGGAAACAAAATGGTCCTCCGTCTTCCCCTGCCGGAAGCCATCAGTCTGCGCCAGTTGGTGGCCACCGCCAAACTGCGCTGGCGCATCGAGCGCGACTACGAGGAACTGAAGCAGGAACTCGGACTGGGACATTATGAAGGCCGCAACTGGCGCGGATTTCATCATCACGCTACGCTTTGCATTGCC
>Ga0187864_10000162_pt1 | contig 75796 bp, 62 predicted proteins | sample June2016WEW_11_4_FD_132985 | JGI IMG/M metagenome (GOLD analysis project Ga0187864, IMG submission 132985) | Peatland microbial communities from SPRUCE experiment site at the Marcell Experimental Forest, Minnesota, USA - June2016WEW_11_40 | ecosystem: Environmental > Terrestrial > Soil >... | reverse complement strand
GTCGGGGTTGGTGTCGGGGTTGGTGTCGGCGTCGGCGTGGGAGTCGGGGTTGGTGTCGGGGTTGGTGTCGGGTTGGGGGTTGGCGTTGGTGTCGGCGTCGGAGTCGGAGTCGGGGTCGGCGTTGGGGTCGGTGTCGGTGTTGGCGTGGGTGTCGGCGTGGGAGTTGGGGTCGGCGTTGGAGTCGGCGTTGGCGTGGGAGTTGGAGTAGGTGTTGGGGTCGGAGTCGGCGTCGGCGTGGGAGTCGGTGTTGGCGTCGGGGTTGGTGTCGGTGTCGGCGTTGGTGTCGGTGTCGGCGTGGGCGTTGGTGTCGGCGTCGGGGTTGGAGTCGGGGTGGGCGTGGCCGCTGGCTTCGCCGAAGCTTCGTTCGACATGCCACTCGTGCCGCCCGCATTCACCGCCGCCACCTTGTAGTAGTACGGCGTGCCATTGGTCAGGCCGGTGTTGACATAGGCTGTCGTCGCGATGCCCGTCGCAATGGGTGTCGTGCCCTCGCCGCCCGCCGTGGCGCCTCGGTAGACGTTGTAGGACGCCGCCCCGCTGCTGCCCGTCCAGCCCAAGCTCACCTGGGCGTTGCCTGGCGTCGCCGTCAGTCCCGTGGGTGCGGGCGGCGCCGATTGGGCGGTGGTTACGGTGATCGTCGCCCCGTTGCTGTTCCAGTAGTAGTCCGTGCTCCAGCCGGAGTCGAACACGCCGATCTCGACCGTGTAGGTTCCGGTCGCCTGCGTGCTGGGCACGGCCCACGTGTACGAGTACTGCTGGCTCTGGCCCGCGGTGAAGTTCTGTCCGCCCCAGACGCTGGTGGCTGCCGCGTTGCCCGATTGGTCGAACACCTGCATCTCGACATTTCCGTTTGTCAGACCCGACGTGCCGGTGTCCTTGACTGTGACCGCGATTACGGTGGACGCTCCCACGGCCACGCTGGACGGAGTTGCCGTCGCCGAGGAAGTGAAAGTGAGCGACGAATTAACCGTGATGCTCGCAGCCGACGCATTCCAACTCCACTGCTGCCAGGTCGCGCTGAATACCCCCACCTCTACCGTGAACGTGCCCGCAACCGAGGGCGTGAAGGCGAGCGTGTACTTCTGGGACTGATTGGGGGTGAAGCTCTGCGCAGTGAAGTTCTGCGACGCAGCCGTGTTGCCGCTGGGATCGAGGGCGATCACCTGCACGATGCCCCCGCTCAAAGTGTTGGCGGTGCACGTGACGGTCGCGGTGATGGTTGTGCTCGTCCCCTGGGTGACCGGATTCGGTGACGCGCTCGCCGACGAAGAGAACGTCGGCGGCGCAATCGGCGTGGCGGGAAGCTCGGCTGAGTTGCCGCTCGTGCCCGCCGAGTTCGTCGCCGAGACGACGTAATAGTAAGTCTTTCCATTCGTCAGGCCGGAATCGGCAAAGCTGGTCGGCGACGGGTTGGTTACCGTGCCAATGGGCGAGTAGGGTCCGCCGCTCGCCGTTCCGCGCTTGACGGTATAGCTTGTCGCTCCGCCGCCGGCGTTCCACGTGAGTGTGACGGTGCCGCTGCCTACCGTTGCCGCCAGGCCGGTTGGAGCCGTCGGCGGCGACGTGACGCTGCCCGGTGGAATTACGAATAGCGTGATGCTCTGCGACGGGACGGTGGTGCCGATCGCGTTGCTCGTTACCGCGACGCTTCCCAGGCTCGTGATCGACGTCTGCGACGCCGACGAGATCTGATACGCCTGCGCCGAGCCTGTAGTCCCAAAGTTGGCCAGGCTGACCGTTACCGGAGTGCTGCCCTGCTGCTTGTTGATCACCATGACGGTCAGGGCCCCGTCGGAGCTGCGGACCGCGGCAAACGCGGAAAGGTTGTCCGGGTTCGCCACGCTAGCCGAAACGCTGGTGTCTCCAAACGTGGAGCCGTGGCCGTCGTAGTTCCGGTAGATCTGACTGGCGAGGTAGGTCACATAGTACGTGGTGGGCGTGGTGGTCGTGTCTGTCGCAACTGTCCAGCGAGTCGCCAGATCCAGTCCTTCCCGCCCATAAATGCCCAGCACGTCGGCTTGGGTGGTGGCCCCGTTGAGGTTCGGCTCGTCCCCCCAATTGTATTCGGTGCAGCCGATTTCGAGGCCGGGATAATACTGACTCACGAAGCCCTTCAACACTGAAATCCAGTTCAGAACCCGGCCGTTGATGCCGATATCGCCATACCAGTACGGATCGCTGAAGGTGGGATCCCACAGGATGCGGGTTTGCGCGTTGCGCGCTAGCTGGGTAGCGAGAGAATCGTCGCTGCCGGGACCGTCGTTATAGCAGTGAACGGTCAGTACGTCGAGCAGCCGCACGCCGTGGGTTTGCTCATACTGATAGAGCTGCTGCAGCAGCCAGGGATAATAGTAAGTCTGATTGTGCGTGTTGTAGTCGGAGCCGCTCCCGCTCGACCCGTTCGCCTGGTCGAATCCGCTGTAATACATCGCCCACCAGCTCCACTCCTCGAAGCCGGCGATTTTCGCGTTCGGATCCGCGGCGCGTATGGCGCCGGCGTAACTGACGATGGCATTGTACATGTCCTCGTAGGTGGCGGGATTCGGATGGACGTCGCGGTGAGTCGAGTTCCAGATGGAGGGCTCGTTGTCCAGGAGGTAGTATTTCACTCCGGTGCTTGCCGAGGCCCCTCCCCAGGCGCCGACTAAGTGCTGCAACCAGCCCTGCTGAATGGCGACGCTGTTCGGCACGCTGGCGTCGCTTGGGTCGTTCTTGACGTTCTGACCGTTTAGCAGGACGCCGTTGCCCGCGTCCGAATTCCATGGATCGGTGGCTTGCTGCGCGCCGTACTTGGCGACCGAGAAGGAGGCGAGCGTGGCGTTGTTGGGTCCGAGTTTGGCGAGATAGCCGATCATGGGGATCGTAATCATCGGCTCGGCGCTCGGGTTGCCGGCGCGGGTGTCGCTGATGAAAGAGTCGGCCTGTTCTCCTGGCGTCGCCGTACCTTCGAGATAGGTCTCGAAGTACCAGTCGCTGCCGGTGTTGAGGGCGTTGACCTGCCAGTTGTACATACTCGTGGCGTTGCCGCCGGACCTGTTGAGGGGAGCATTCAAGGTACTGATGTCATAGGTAGCGCCATAACTCACGCCGTAAATGTTGGGATTGATCGGGCGGTGGTTGGCGTTGGCATCCACGCTCACGGACGTGGCGGGGTTCTGGGCAATCGCTTGTGCTCCACACAGTGTTACAAGGAGGGCAATCGCGATGAGACGCGCGAACGGCCTGTCTCGCAGCCTGCCCGTCGTCAGAACTGCGTTCGTAGCGGCAATCATGCTGGCTCCTGTGTCGGTGACAGAATCGTGGAGGATCGGATGCTAGGGAGTCGGCTCCATCAGCGTCGTGGCGCGGCCGCCCCGCCAATGGCACGGGAGATCAGACGAACACAGATCGTGCTCCCTCCTAAAACCTTGCATGGCCAAGGTTCTATAGGTACTGGAGCCATGTTAGTCCTATGTCCACTTCAGGTCAATAGGAAATTAAGAGGTGAAAAGCTTTGGATGATACCCGCAGTTGTTCTGCTTATATGCGCTCACTGCGGGCGCGCCCGGGGTCGTTTGCGGGTATGCACTCTAACGAGATGTCGCCTTCGAGGATCCCGCGGTCCGAGACTGCGATATCCACACGGCCATAGATCCGCGGCTCTAGCCAACCGAACTGGTGGGCGGCGGTCCAGCCCAGCGCGGCAAGCGGGATACGAGTTTCTGCGGGCGGGTACACGTTGTCCTCTCGGGGGTTGCGCCATCCAGGCCGCGCAGGCCGCGCCCTGAGGCGCCAGCCGAACCGGCCGGCAGGTTGGTCCGGTTCCGACTATCTTGGCCAGGCGCTCGCCGTCCCGTTGCGACTTAGTCCTCCTGATGGCACGCGGCGGCAGAAGCCACAGCGTCAGGAGGGAGACCTTCGGTTAGGCGAACAAGGTTGGGGCGAGCGGTCTCAACTTGGCTGTGACATTGGCGTGAGGACCGAGCGCGCTCAGCGGGAGGGAGATCCGGCGGCCGTCTGCTCGCGCCAGCACTGCGCGTAAAGGCCGCCGGCGGCCAGCAGATCTTCGTGGGAACCGGACTCATGCGCGCCGCCATCGGCCAACACCTGAATGAGGTCGGCGCGCATGGCGGTGGTCAGACGGTGGGTAATCAGGAGGACGGTGCGCCCTTCCGCAAGCTTGCGGAAGCGGTCGAGCCAGTCGGCTTCAGACCAGGGATCCATGGCGCTGGTGGGTTCATCGAGGATCAGAATCGGGGCGCGCCGCAGAAACGCGCGAGCGAGCGCGATGCGCTGCCACTCGCCGGCGGAGAGCTCGGCGCCCTCCAAAAAGCTCTTACCGAGCAGATTGTCGTAACCGGCGGGCAGGCGGGCGACGATTTCTCCGGCGCCGGCCGCTCTCGCCGCCGCCTCGATGTCGCTCTCGCACGGAGTAGCCTGCGCGTCGCCCAGGGCTATGTTTTCCCGAACGCTGGCATTGTAGCGGACGGGCTCCTGAAAGAGCACCGTGATGCTGTGGCGGAGCTGATCCAGCGAAAGGCAGCGCAGGTCGGCGCCATCCATCTCGATCCGGCCGGCGTCGGGATCGTAGAAACGGCAGAGCAGCTTCACGAGAGTGGTCTTGCCCGCGCCATTGGGACCCACAACGGCGACGATGCGGCCGGCCGGGATGGCCAGACTGAAATCGAGCAGGGTTGCCCGATCGCTGCCGGGATACCGGAACGTCACGTGATCGAATCGAATGCCGGTCTCGAGCGTGAGGGGGGCTGGCTTTGGCGCGGGGGGCGACACGATGTGGGAATCGAGTGCGAGGAACTCGAAGAGATTGCCCAGGAACAGGGAGTTGTAGTAGAGCTGGCCGAGGTTCTCGAGCAGCGAACGCATCAAGCGGAGGCCTTGCTGGAAGGCTTGATAAAACAAGGCCAGGTCTCCCAGGGTGACTAAGCCGCGGATGGCGCGCCAGGCCATCCAGACAAGGCTGGCTCCGCTGACCGCCAACGCCAAGGCGCCGGCGCTCAGTTCGGCCAGAGCCTGGCTCTGTGCCAAGTCGATCCTCTCCCGGCGAAGGCGCGCGCGCAGGCCGCGGTAAGCCGATTCGAAACGGCTGCCGAGGGAGAAAAGGCGCAGTTCGGAAGCAGCCTCACGGCTCGTCAGCAGCCAATCGTAGTACCACGTGCGTCGCCCGTCGGCCGTGGTCCGCAGGTGCCACTCGTGCTGGCGCGCGGTTTGCCGCAAGACGACGTACAACGCGGGCAGCGTGCTCAGCAGCAGCGCAGCAGGCAGCCACGCGCCGAACGGAACGAGCACCGCGAGCATGGCTGCGAGCGTGATGCCGTTCTGCAGCAGGCTTCCGAGGCTCTCGAGGAGCTGCACGGGCCGGTACGATGCCTCGATGCGGGCCCGGTGGAGGCTGTCGTAGAACTCTGGCGAGTCGTAGAAGCCCAGATCCACCTCGATGGACTTGCTGTGGATCAGGCCGGTGATGTGGTCCTGGACGAGCTCCGCTTGGGCCGTGCGAATCCACGAAGTCGCGCTGCGGAGGAGTTCCGCCAGGATGGCGGAGGCTGCGACTAGCGCGGCGACGATCAGAACCGGCCGCAGGCTTGCCCAGGAGCCGCCGGCACGGACCGCGGCCAGCAGACCGTTGACCAGCGGCCGCGAGAGGTAGACGGTTGCAAGTGGGAGCAGGCCCTGGATCAACAGGAGCGCGAGCCCTGCGGCGGTCCAGGCAGGGGCCGCGGCCCAGACCAGCGCCAGGGTGCGCGGAACATACCGCAACTGGAGCGCGAACGCCTGCAGCTTGGACTGAAGAAAGCGGACCATGGCGCCCTACCTCCGGCACTCCGGGGCAGGGGCCAGCGGGGAGGGGATCCCGGTTCGGGCGTAGGCCTTCTCGCAGTCCAGGGCTGAGGGGCCCAGAACGTCGCCTGCCATCAGGGCGAGGCCGGGGCAGCGGGTGCAGGAAGACAGGTTCACGCAGGTGCGGCAAACAGGCAGATCGTGCATTCGGGTGGCGCGGATTCCGCTGAAACCGGGCGAGGCACTCCAGATCTCCGCAAAACGGCCGTGGCGCAGGTTGCCGCAGACAACCGGAAACTGGACGCACGGCATCACGTCTCCGGAAGGCGAGATGTAGCACGCGCTGTGGCCCGCTCCGCAAGGGTATCCGTCGAGCGCCTGTTGGTCGGGCGGCGGCGGGGGCGCGCAGAAACTCTCGATGTCGTCCACCACTCCGGGATCGCGAAAAACCTTCTGCAAACCGTCGAAGGGGATGCGCAAGGAGCAGAGCGAAAAGTCGCCGTCGAATGAGGGACCGACCGTGGCGTCGATTTTGGTTTCGACGCCCAGCTCCGCGCCCAGGGCCTGCACCTGCGGGTAGTCGTCCAGGTTCTGGCGAATCAGGACGTCAGTGATACGGGCCTTGACACCGTGACTCACGAGCAGCCGGATAGCATCGAGGGAGCGGACGAAGGAGCCTGGCACGCGCGTGATTCCCTCGTGGACCTCGGGCCGGTGGGAGTAGAGGCTGATGTGGACCTGGGAGACGCCCAGAGAGGCGAAGCGCCGGGCGTGGGCAGCCGTAAGAAGGATGCCGTTGGTTTTGAGAGTGAGGCTGAAAAGGAGAGAGCGGGCATGTTCGACGATTTCGAGGATGTCCGGGCGGAGCAGGATCTCTCCGCCGCTGAGGCTGAGAAAAAAGGTCCCGGAGGCGGCCAACTGGTCCAAGAGGTTCTTGACCTCGGCGGTGTCCATTTCAGGGGTGCCGCCGTGATCGAGATAGCAGTGCACGCAATCCTCGTTGCACCGCCAGGTCAGGTCCAGGTGAACGCTGAAGGGCACCCGTAATCGGGTGACCTTGGCGGAGATTTGTGCGACCAGAGAGCTCATTCGGTTACGGCGGGCGGGTCGATGGGCTGTTCGGACAGAATGAGAATACCATGCTGGGCCAGCCGGCGGCACAGATCCTCGGCGTCGGCGTAGGCGGTTTCGGGATCGACTTCGAACTCGGAGCAGACATGAGTCTGTACGAGGTCGGCGAGGGGCGTGCGGCCATCGGCAGCCTGCCAGATCCGGGTGGCCACCTCGCTCAGTGTAAACAGGCTGGAATCTCGTACCGACATTACGATCATCTCTCCGTCAAGAGCGCGGGCGGCGATCGCAGAACTTCTAGCGATGAAGAGACTCATGAAACAAACTCCCAAACGGCAGGATCGGGAACAAGTGGCTGCCCGTGCATGTGTGGCAAGGTGCGATGCGCGCCGTGGGCCGTTTCAGAAGGCGCTGTCGGCGCAGGCGTGGGATTCTGTGACGCCCTGACCCTGGGTGCTCTGAGCCTGGCAGGCGGGGACTGCGGCCTGGAAGAGGAGGAGCTTGGGCTCAAGGGTGCGGCGGAGGAGGGCCGCGAAGGCGCCGACGATCATGGGTTGGGAGTCGGAGGCCATCCGATGCCCGATGCGGACGAATTCGGTTTCCGAGAGGGGCACCTCGAGCGTCCAACAGCCGCCGGGTTCGGCGTCGCCGATGCGCTCGTAATGTACGGCGTGGTCGAGGCGCATGGAGAGGTCGTTGAAGCCCAGGTCGATGGAGGCGCTGCGGATGGCGGTCCAGCACTGATCCACGGTTTGGGCGGCGGCGAGCGAATCCTCCAGGGTCCGCAAACGGAGTTGCGCGTTGAGGACCCGCAGGAAGGTGCCGGGGAAGACCAGGCGGCGCGCCAGATGGAACTCGATATAACCCAGGTGGCGGATTCCGAGCCAGGCTCCGGCGCAGAACAGGATGAGAATGAGGCCGCCGAACCGCTGCCCGAGGGAGTTCTGTAAAAGGGACAGCGTGGCGCCGATGTAGGCCATGAAATAGAGAAGAAGGACGACACGGCGGGGGGTGAGTCCGCGGTCCAGCAGGCGGTGGTGGATGTGGTCGCGATCGGCTGCGAAAATGGGCTGGCCGCGGAGGAAGCGGCGAACGATGGCCAGGCCGGTATCGAGCAGGGGGACGGCGAGGGCCATGAGGGGCGCGGTCATCCCGAGGACAGTGGCGGACTTCGATGACCAGATGATTCCGTAGCACCCGAGCAGAAAGCCGACGGAGAGACTGCCGGAATCGCCGAGGAAGATGGAGGCGGGATTGAAGTTGTAGCGGAGGAAGCCGAGGAGGGCGCCGGCGAGCGGCGCGGTCGCAAGCGCGAGAGCGAAACTACCCTGGCTCAGAGCGGCGATGAAGATAGTGAGGGTGGCAAAGAGCCCGATGCCGGCGGCCAGGCCGTCGACGCCATCGATCAGATTGAAGGCATTGGTGCACCCGACAAGCCAGATCAGCGTGAGAGGTACGTGCCACCAGGTGCTTTGGAAGTGTATTCCCCCGATCGAGTGGATCTGCACTTGGGCCCAGCAAGCGAGGCTCGCGGCGCAGACCTCGCCGGCCAGTTTCTGCCAGGGGCGGAGGCCGATGAAATCGTCGAAGAGCCCCGTGGCGAGGATGACGACGATGGCCGGCAGGAGCTTCCAGGCGAGCGGAATGGCCACGGCGACCATATGCCCGCCCTGAAGCGGCACCAGCGAGACGAGCCCGAGAGCGCCGGCGCAGGCGAGAAGGATGGGGACGCCACCGGCGCGGGGAACGGGGGCGGAGTGGGTCTTGCGCCGGTGATCGGGCCGATCCAGCCAACCCCAACGACGGAAGAGGTTGCGGAAGAGAGGGGTCAGCAGCAGGGAGAGGGCAAAGGCGATGATACCGACGAAGGCTATGGAGAACATAGAGAGTATTCGGAGGTCAGGAGGTGCGACGGAGATTTCGGACCGCTTGCCGGCGCACGCGGTTCGGTTTGGTTCGGTGGCTAAATCGGTCGAGACCGGCGGCTAGGAGCATCGTTCGCCCGCGGCGCCCTGACATCGGACACCCAGCGGCAGTGAGAGAGCAGCCGGCGGGTCGCTGGGGGGGCAGCCAACGATCCGTCGCTGGCACCCATATCGGTCTGAGGCTGCGGTGCCCACATCAAGCCGCGGGATTGTGATAGCGTGGTGAGCCTATGCGGCTTCCGTACGGTCGCAGGTTCTATTCGGATCACGCCGATGGCTCCATTCGTTCCGCTTCGGTGGTTGTGCCGATGGTGCTCGAAACCGTTCCGGCTCGCAGCGTCGTGGATGTCGGTTGCGGTGTCGGGACGTGGGGAAAGCAGTTCATCGACAACGGGGTCGCCGAATTCACTGGAATAGACGGCCCACATGTTGACCCTGAGCTCTTGAAGATTCCAGCGCAATGGTTCATCGCGCATGATCTTGAAACCCCGCTACGGCTCGACCGCACATTCGATTTGGCAGTCTCCCTAGAGGTGGCAGAACATCTGTCTCCGCAGAGGGCGGCTTCCTTCGTCTCGGATCTGTGTGCCCTCGCTCCCGCGGTCCTATTCTCAGCCGCAATACCGGGCCAATGGGGTACCAATCATCGGAACGAGCGGTGGCCTGAGTACTGGAGGGCTCTATTTGAGGCTCTGAGGTTTGAGCCCTACGACTGTCTGCGCCGCCGCATTTGGTGGGATGAGCGTATCGAGCCTTGGTATCGCCAGAACCTTCTTCTTTATGCACGGACCGACGATCGGGAGAAGTACGCCCACTTGGACTGCCGTGGGCCACTCTCGCTGGTGCACCCGCGGACTCTGGAGAAGTACCGGAAGGGCCATCACAGCCTGGTCGTGCCGTCGATTCGTGCCGGCTTTCGGTCACTGTGGCGCGCAGCCCGTCGGCTCCCCGTTGCTTGGCGCTAGTGTGATGCGTCGCAAACTGCACTAAGTGTGATCGTCCAAAGGGCAAACCGGGTATAGCCATGAAGTTTCTCCGGGTGTCACAGCGTTCGCGCGATCAGCCGGGAAGCTCGTATGAGGTAGTAGAGCGGGAAACACCGTGCCGGCAACCGAATCTGGGCGAGATCCAAGGGCGAAGGTGCGAACATGCTCCACCAGAGCCCAAGCTTGGGACCCAGACCTTCGAGCAGCCGCGACTGAAATCGGAACTCGCGAAATCTGTCGCGCCACGGGGATGGCGAGAGTAATTGGTTGTACGCAATCGTATATGCCAGTGTGTCCGTGCTCAGGTCTAATCGTCGCAGCACGGCAGGCGGGATTTGTGCTTCGAGGACGTTCCGGGCCAGCAGCAGGCCGAGTTGCACGGTTCGGAGGAGCGGCCCCCTGTGGCAGCCAGCAAGGAATCGGTCCCAATCGAGCGATGGAAGCGAGACAAGACGGGCCACATCGGACAGCCACAGCAAGGACGGCCAGCCGTGCTTGGCTCCGTGGACGCACAGGAATCTCAACTGATCTTCCGGGCAGAACGCTGGAACCGGACGCCCTGCTACGTCAATCGGGACGAGGTGTTCCCAGGAGGCCTCGAAGGAGGAGAGCGAGAAGTGCTGCGGGCCGGCGCCCCAGTGCAGGTCCACCGCGGCTCCGGAGGGTTGGTGCCTGAAGGGTAACTCCTCGTTCCACTTCAGGAATCGTGAACCGATCTGCTCTTCCCGAAGCGAGTCGTCGTAACCCAGGGCTCTGAGGACGGCTCGTGCAGACAAGACGTCCTGGCGCTTTACGAGAAGGTCGAGATCGCTGAAGGGCCGCAGCGCTGGATGGGGATAGAGGGACCAAGCCAGCGTGGGTCCTTTGAGGGGCACGACCGGGATTTGAGAGCTGCGAAAGGCCGCCATAATTCTGAAGAGCTCCCCCGTGAGAAGCAGGCTCTTTTGGGCGGCCGCGCGAAAAGCGGCGCGGAGAAGATCGAGCGTGGCCTCGGGGACGAATTCCGGGCATGACTCGTTGAGGCACCAATAAAGGAGCGGAGTGAGACCACGATGCTCCGCTTGGCTGAGGAGAGACTCATAGTCCATGCCGGCCCGTATCAAGTGCCTGACCGATGCGCGATCGGGCTGCGCCCGGGCGGCGAGAAGGAGCACCCTTGTGACGGGCGACGGACACCGTGGTTGGACTCCTTCGCGCGACATCAAAGATCCCAGAAGTTTATCAGCCGCCACGGCCGTGAGAGCAGGGAGAGCCAGTTCGTGGAGAGGAGGGCCGTTTCCGAGGCGTAGGGTTCCGCGCATGCCCCCGGATGGACCATGATCTCTACGCTCGAAAACCGCGGCTGCCATCCGGAGGACAGACGATCGACGAAGATGGAAAGGGCGGACATACAATCCGTCGTCCGGGCTGCCGGAGGAAGCCGCAGAGCGGCATTGTACAGGGGGATCGCAATGCGATTCCTCAAGCGCGGTGGATGATTTCGGGGATAGAGGTTCAGACGCGCACGCACGCGAGCGATCTCGAATTCCCTTTGGAGCGACTTGATCATCGGTAAGAAATCCGGTCTGGTGTGCACGTGCCAATGGGAGTCGATGTGGGACACTCGGACGCCGCTCTGAGCGACCCTCCGGATCTGAGCGGCGAACTCACTGTGGATCGCGGCCAGTTGGCGGGGGCTGAACCGTCTGTAACGAAGCGCTTCACCTAAGAGGCCCTCGCTGCTCAGCAAGGAATTCAAAGCGGGAGACGAGGTTAGCGGCGCGTATTCGAGCAGATTGAGGTGCACACCAAACGAGGACTTCTTGTAGGCAGGAATCTTCTTGAGGCACTCGGGAAAGGCTGGAGAGTTGGCGATAATCGAGGCGGACGTCACCCGGTTCGCGTCCAACTCGCGAAAGATCGCGTCATTGACCCGGGTGGAAGCACCGAGATCGTCCGCGTTGATGATGATGGACAGCGGCAGGGCCATCTGCACGGTTCCCACTATCGATCGCTTCCGCTCGCGCCGCGAATGCCCAGTCTGCTGCGGGTCAGGCGCCGCAGTTGGAACTCTACTGCGCGAGGGTAGAGTGCCGCAGACGCTGCGAACTCGGCAAGGGACAGGGCGCGCCGTCCGTGAGCCTGGTGAATCAGAGCCCTGCGAAAACAACGTTGATGCCATACCCTGAACTTGGTCGCCATGCGGCGCCAAACGGGGCGCCGGCGCCAATCCGCGCAGAAGACGTCGAAGCCTGGCTCGGGCCGGTGTGCGTGGTAGGCGCGGTCGCAGGCCAGCGAAAACGCCATCGCGCAAAGTTGCTCATCGACGCGCACAAAGGAAGTGGAGCTCTGCGTGAGGCGGACCAGGAACAGAGGCTCGTCTATGTTCGCCAGTTCCCCGCGTCTCGCAAGCCGCAAGTAGAAATCGAAGTCGCAGCCGGCGTTCTTGACTTGAGTTGTAGTTGAACGGGCGTCGTCGCCACGAAGCATCGCCGAGGAGTCGCAGAGCGGCGCTCGCCCTGCTTTAAGCGCGGCCAAGGTGCCTTGGCTCCCCTCGGGATAACGGAAAGCGGGCAGCACGACTCCATCGACGAGGAATTGGACCTGGGTGCCGACCGCAACTACGCCGGGATTTCCGGCGAGGAAGTCCAGTTGCGCTTCGAAGCGCCGCGGGAGGGAGATATCGTCCGCATCCATGTGGGCGAAGAAGCGCCCACGCGCGGCGTTGAGGCCGGTCTCGCGTGCTCCGCTGATCCCAGGCTCGCGGCTGTTGAACATCCGAATCGCGGGGTGGTGCAGAGAGGCGACGTAGTCGGTAGTCCCGTCCGTCGAGGCGTCATTAACAATCAGGATTTCGAAGTCCTTCACGGTCTGCGACAAGATGCTCTGAACCGCGTCTGCGATGAACGGCATGCCGTTCCGCACCGGCATGATCACGGATATCAGAGGGGCAGCCGCTGGCATCTCAGCAAGACCTTCCCTGAAGCGCAGTGTGATAGATGGTATTGACGAGATCGGCTTTCCAGGACCAGGCGTAGGAGCGGGACCGATCCAGCGCGGCTGCGGCCATGCGGCGACGGAGCGACTCGTCGTCGTGCAGTGCAACGATCGATCTTGCCATCCCTGCCTGCAGCGCGCCAACGGAAGTCGCGGGGACACGGAAGCCACACTCTTCGGTGACTGCATCGCGGAATCCGTACAGGTCGGGACAAATCACCGGGAGAGCGCTGCAGAGGGCCTCGACTACCACCGTCGAGGTGAGATCGTGCAGACTACTTACGGCCAGCACATGAGCGCTCCGCATTTGGAGCACTGCTTCCTCGCGCTTCACCTGTCCCAACCAGTTGCAGCGGGCCGCCAGGCCCAGCCGGTGGCACTCCCGCTTCCATGCAGGGGTGAGGGGGCCCGCGCCGAGCACGGTAAGACGCCAGTCCACGCCGTCGCCCGTTTGGGCCAGAGCCCGGAGCAGGACCGGAAGCGCCTTTCCGGGCAGGTGCAGGCCACTCCATAGCAGTCTCAGAGGCTCACCCTGATGGCGCCGGCTTATATCCGAGAACGAAACGGGCGGCTCGCCGATTTCGGAAATCACCTCGGACTCGCGATGATAAAATCGCCGGATTTCGGACTGAATACCGCGCGTCGCCGCGATGAGCGCGGCGGCCTGCCGGAATGCAGCGCGCGGAAGCGGCGCCCAGCGCCGGTCGAACTCGTTCCAGACGTTCCGGGCGGCATAGACGCATGCGCCGCGCCATCCCATGGCTCCGAGAAGAGCCCAGGGGGTCTGCTCCAGGCCGCCGATCGGTCCCCAGACAAACGGAACGCCGAGCTTCCACAGGTGCCCGGGAACGCGGAATCCGACGTAGGTTAGTTGGTGCGCTAAATGGAACCGGTGCTCGGCATGTAGCCGCAGAGCCGCGCGATAAGCATCCCGCTGCCACTGGTTTGCGTAGGTAACCAGGAACGTGGGGTCCCAAACGCGCTCGATCAGGCGCAGACGTCGATGGGGGATGTACTGAAACCTGAGGCTTCGGCCAAGGTCGGGGTCGTGCTTGAGCTCGCTTTCGATCTCAGGACGGTATTCTGAACCGGTAAGAACCCACAGATCGTGGAATCGTGCGAGCGAGCGGACCCAGCCCCAGCCGACGCCGCACTCCGAACCACGCAGCGGACTGCACGCATAGGCTCCCACAATGACGCGCAGGCGATCAGGCATGGATTACCGCCGGCTGGGCTTTTCGACGCCAAGCGATCCCACTTCGGACCGGGAGCCTGCCCCCAGGTTTCGCGGCAGCAAGCGCGGAGAGGTAGGCATACACAGCAGCCATGATCAGGAGATCCGGAGCATAGCCCGCCGTCGTGGTCTCGGGAATAGCGCGGACCGTAAAGAACGCCATTGTGGCGCCGCACTCAAGCAGGGCTATGCGGTCATGACGCCAGAGTGAGTCCCTTTGCCGCCACAGCCGGAAGAACAGGAGCCAGCCCGCTATCCATGACAGAACATACGGGACGAAGCCAATAACGCCCGCCGAGAGCGCGGCTTCGAGAAAACTATTATGAATATGGCCGATCAGGAGCAGGCGGTCCGCCCATTGTCCCCGGCCAAGAAGCGGCGCTTGCAGGAAGGCTTCCCACCCCTGGGCGTAGTACTCGGTTCGGCCGCCCATGGTGTATAGCCCGCTCTCGGTCTGTCCGCGTTCGAGATAGACGATGACCTTCTCGGGCAGTATTTGAGCGGTGTCGGAGCCGACCATGAGGAGCAGCGTAATGGGAAGCAAGACGAGAGCGCTGGTTCGGAGCCGGGGCTGGAGTGCGGCAATGAACAGGAGTGCCGCAAAGCATCCGAACACCGCACCGCGCGATTGCATTCGATAGACGATAAACAGCCCCATCCCGAAGCCGGCGAGCAACACCCCGCGTATCGGCCACCAGCGCACGTAGAAGGCCCGTAGCAAAAGGACCAGAGCGCCAACAGCGGCCCAACGCGCAACCCCCGAGCTGCGCGACATTTCGTTGAGCTCCAAGTTGATGTCGTATCCACTTTGAGAAGAGCCGAATATGCTCGTCTTGCCGTAAGCCGCTGCACCGGCGGCCACAACCAGCGTTGCGAACCAGGTCCCTAGTAACAGCAGGCGTGCGACGCGTTCGGGAACGGGCGCCGTGCCGACGAGCCGGTATGTGACGACAGTCGCCAGGAAAGCGATGGACCAATACGTAGCGTAGCGAGGATCGGGGGAAGCCGTGCCCGCAACCAGGGAAACGGTTCCGTAAAGGGCAAGCAAGGTCAGCGGAGAATCCAGAATGGAAAGCCGCAGGCGGTAGTCAAGCAACCGGAGAAGGGCGAGTATCAGGACGGCGCCGGGCGCGTAGACGCGAGCGAGAACGAGGAAGTCGGACACGGTGCGCGGGTTGTCCGGAACCAGCCACGGACCCGAGTTCAGGTTCACCCAAAGAGCGGATGCAAGTAGCCCGGTGGTCCAGAGGCCACGGTAACGCGGATCTCGGATAGACGGTATGTTCAAGTTCTGGGCTCCGGAACGGCTCTGCCGGGAGAAGACACACGGAAGCAGTCGGGGATCCCCTGCAGGTTGCCAATCGCGCGGGCGGCGTGCGCCGCGTCCAGCGACAAAGCGGCGTAAGTCGCCGTGACCAGGAAGCGCAGGGCAAGAGCCAGACAGCACCGCGGCACGCTTAACCCGTGCTTCCGTACGAAGTACATCCGGTTTCGTACTTCGATGCGCCCAAAGGTGCGGGCGGAACTCCGGCCAGCGGGCGAAGAGCAGTGCTGGAAGTGGGCATCTGCCACGACCGCCAGCGCGTGGTGGCGGCCGATGCCGTAGCTGAGATCGAGATCCTCCAGATAGCTGTAACCGTCGAAGAACTCATCGAAGCGGTATTGTCGCAGGAGATCCGCACGCCAAATGACTGCCGTAGAGGGTAGCCATTGCGCTTGCATGGAGCGCTCGATCTGGCCGAAGACGTTTTGCCAGCCGCTAGGGGCCACAGCGCCCGGATGCCGGCTGTATAACCCCAGGAGATCCAGGATCCACGACGTTGCGCGGCTGCGGGGATGTGGTCGCGCATAGTTCCCGAGATTGAACGACGCTCCCGCGAGCCCTGCGGGTGCGGTATCCCAGAAGGCGAGCATCCGTTCGAAAGCGTCCGGCTCGAATACGTCGTCGTCATCCGCGAAACCGATCAGGGAAGCCCGCTCGGACACACATGCCAGGCCCGCATTGCGCTGGGCGGCCGCCGAAGGGGGCCAGTGCCGGATGTACTCGATTGGAAGATCGGGGAACTCGGCGATGACGTCGTGCACGGGAGATTCGCTGGAATCGACCAGAACGAACTGGCCGGGGCGGCAAGGCTGCGCCGCAACGCTGGCCAACAGACGCCTCAGATCTGCGGGGCGATCCTTGGTCGCGACGATGAGGGCGAGGAAGTGTTTCATGCTGGGACGGCAGAATGGTGGTTGACGACTTGCAGCCGGGACGCCTTCCTATACGGCCGGGACACCATCCATTCCCTCAGTGTTCGGCTGACTTGGCTTGCCAACGGCGGCGGATGCGCCGACGCCGTGCGAGCGCCACGGAACGGAAAGCGCCCATCCGAGAAATGGCATCAGAAAATACTGGCCAGCCAAGCTGTAGCGCCGGTCGGCATAGACGACGAGACTGATCGCGGAGATGTAAGCCGGATACCACAGCAGCCATCTGGTGTCCGGGGCGCTGCGCCAAAGCCACGCCGCTGCGGCGCAACACGTCAACAGCGGAATGACGCCGAACAGCAGATAGAGGGCTGCCCGTCCGATGGCCTCGCCATATCTGCCGTTGGCGAGAAGCGGTCCGATCACGGTGAACGTGTCGAAGAATGTCCCGCCAAAGACTTTCATCCTCCCCGGCGGCGAAATCCACGCGTCGGTGAGTCTCACGAGGCGCTGGCACACGAAGTCCGCGCGACCATCGCTCCACTCGGATCGCAACCGTTCCCGAATCCGCTTCCAATGCGAGGCGGCTTCTTCGCCGATCATCCCGCCGGGATGCTGGAACACGGCGGCGTATGATGGATCGGAAAAGTCGTTTGAGAGACTCACGCTGACCGCGGCGATCATGACGTTGGGATCGCGTAAGAATACGCGGTGCGAGTGGGCGAAGTTGCGCACGAGCCAGGGGCTGATCGGCACGAGCCACAGAAGCAGGAATAGGAAGGCTCTCTTCAACGCGGGCCACCGCCAACTGCCAGCGAGGGTGCAAATGAGAATCAACCCGGCGCAGAACAGCGCGGCTTCACTCCGGGTGAGTGTGGCCGCCGCGAGCAGCACCACGCCCGCGCACCTCCGCCCCGTCGGCCAGCGGCCGGCCGGACCCACGAAAAGCCAGCAGCCCGCCAGCAGCAGAGTGATGTACAAGGTTTCAGTGACAAGGTCGGCGACCCACACGATCGAGCCGATATGAAAGGCGCCCAAAGCCGCGGTCACGCGCGCCGCCAGGAGGCCGAAATAGTGCAACGCCATACAATAGACGACCACGACTGCCACGAGCGAGCAGCATATCTGCAAGAGATACACGGGCAGCGCGTGGACTCCCAACACTCCGTAGACGGCGGCCACCAGGACGGAATAAAGCGGATCGCGGATGGTGCAAGGGATGAAAGGAGCGTGAGCGGATAAGGAGAAACCATTGCCATGGAGGATGTTCTGCGCAGCCTGGGAGTAGTCCAGACCGTCCGGAGTGACCCGCGCGTTGCCGGCGACCACCGCGAGCCTCAGGGAGAAGGCTACGGCGATTACTATCCAGAGCACTCGATCCCGAAGGAAGGTTCTCCCGGCGCCGATCCTTATCTCAGCCCTTCGGCCTCGGAGCATCTTACTGGAAGCGGGAATCAAGGGGGGATCGATTACTTCCGGCACAGTACAAGCAGGCCGTCGCCGTCGCCAGTTGTCGTCTTCGTATCGATAAGTCGCAGGAGCTTCAATACGGGGACCAAGGCGAATCGAATCGGTCCGGGCACCCGATAGTATTGGAGCGCCTCGGAGAGTTCGAACGACAGCCTTCCCCAGAATCCCATGCTGTATTCGGCGGAGACGATCTGAAAGCCAATGCTCTTCAAGTCCGCCACCAGGCTGTCCATCTCGTAGTGCTGCCCCACGTGTTCGATGGCCGCCCAGCGCTCGTGCGAGGCGGTGAAACGCTCGCTCAAAATGCGCTTTTGCACCCGCGTCGGTATGCGCACCAGCAGCATGCCGTTCCTCATCAGGGACCGATAGATGTTCTCCAGCACCCGCCGGTTCTCCGCAATGTGCTCCAAGACGTCGAAGCTGTAGACGAAGTCGAAGGCTTCCCGCTCGTCCAGGTCCCGAAGATCGAGCTTTCGAAACTCGAGGTTCGGAAGGCGGAGCACCTGCTGGATCCTGGCGCAGACTTCCAGCGTGCTCTCGGAGGTGTGCAGCCCCTGCTCGCCGACGTCCACTCCCGTGACCCGGCTGTCGGGAAACCGGCGCGCCATGTAGAAGGCGAATGTCCCATTGCCGCAGCCCGCATCCAGCACCGAGGAGAATGCGAACCTGCTGGCCACGCGCCGGAGATAGATGCCGTTCATGAACGCGCCGACATGCGGTGTGCCGAAGAGCAGGACGTACAGCTTGCCCGAAATCCCCCGCCGTGCCACGTTGGCACGAAAGATATCCGTCAAGCCGATCCTGGGCCAGCGTAGAATCAGCTGGTCCAAACCGGCCGGCGCGAACCGTTCTGTTTTCCGTTTCATTTCTTCCGTGGTCGCCGCTCTTATGGCGTGAACTCGACGTACCACCCCGTGACAGCGCGGGGCCGGCACTCCGATGCCGACTCACCTGCTTGCTCCGGCCGAGGCCGTCGTGCTCGCCACGACGTTCCCGCAACCGGATGTCGTTTACGATCCGGAACTTCCATCTTGGATTGGAGCAGTGAGGTTCAGCATGTTTTCACTTGAAGCACCACCGGGCCGACTCGAACAAAGAACTGCCGTCCTATCGTCCGATGGCTGAGGCATCTGTCTCCCCGGCTCGTGAACCACAAGATCGCTTCGAATGGATCAAGCGAGTTGATCGCGTCGCTGTCGGGAACCCAGAAATGGGTATAGTTTGGCACAAGCGGCCTGTAGTGAAATGCCGTAGGATGTTGCCGAGTCAGGTATTCGAACAATCGACTCAGCCGAACAGGAAACGTACACATAGCGCGGAAAAGACGGGCGTCCCGAATCGGAATGGAGGCTTTTATCAGCTTGCCCTCGAAGCCGAGATCGGCGTAGGGGCGAACGGCATACCCCTGGGCGCTCCAGCGGCGGGTATACCAGGCGGGATAAAGGAACAGCCGCCCCTCGGGGCGCAACACGCGGCGCATCTCGACAAACGCCTTCTCGGGGTTGGGGACGTGCTCGATCGTATTTATAGTCCAGATGGCGTCAAAAGAGTTGTCCGCGAACGGCAGGTCGGTAGCTGAGGCGGCAACAAAGGGTTTATGAAAAAAGCGTGCGGCGGTTGTCGAGATATCGCACGCCACGTATGTGCAAACGAGGTCTTGCAGCCCGCCCGTGCCCGCTCCGATCTCGAGGACGCGTATTCTATCGAGGTCGCAACCAAGGACGAAGTCTCGAATGAGGGCGATGTGATCCGAGCGAACCCTTGGATGGGCGTCATGCACGGCATATGACTGAACCACTCCGCAGTCGCCGCTGAGTTCCGGGGAGCCTTGCTCAGCGTAGGAATGATCGTAGAAAGTCCTATACTCGTCTCTCATTCGCGGACTCGCACTAGCGCGCTACTCATTCAACCTTTTGGCTGGCAAAGGCGGGAAGGCGATTCCAAAGGCTCCTCTTAGGACCAAACCGCTTCACGTCTGGTGACGGCAGCGGTTCCTCCGTCAAGCCTTCCGGCCGCGCCCTTGGCATTTGGCCACGGTGCATTGGGGCGCTACTCGGCCAGAATCAGTATTGAGTACCCCCCAAGCAAACGGACAGCGAGTTTAGCACTGAACTTCGCCAACGGAAGCCGCACCAAATTGGCTATGCGAGTTCGGACCGCTGTGGTCGGTGTGGCGCGACCGCTTTCTGTGAGAATCCAGTCAACAACACGATGCCCGGTATACTCAAGCGACTTAAGCGCCGTCTCAATTGTAAACACGTGGATGTGGCCGAACCTGTCCCACGCATTGACTCCCCGCAAGATTGCAGTCACGGGCATATCCAATGGAATGTGATAGAGTTTCCAGCGGCCTTTCTTTTTTGTCCGTCTCAGAAAGGCAAAGCAATCCTCTATGTGCTCGACGACGTCCATCACCAGAACTAGGTCGTACATGGCAGGATCGGCAAACCCATCCCCAAGTACATACCGACATTGAGGAGTTGAGAGCCTTGTGCTGATGGCGTGCGCTTGAGGACTGATTTCGTAACCCGTAAAAGTGGCGTGGCTCGGCAGGAGCTTCTGCAGTTCCGACAGAATGCCTCCGGCGCCACAGCCGATCTCGCAGATAGTATCGACTTCAACGTCAGGGTGCCGCGCCAACATCCTGACAATCTGTTTCGCCTTGAACAGTGAGTCTTCCAAATGCCATGTGCCACCTGTCTTGTCTAAGTATGAGCCGTCCGTGTAAATGTGTTCGCCACCTTGGTGTGGGTGCATACTTGTCGCCGATCCAATTCATGCAGTCAAACGCCGACAGTACTGAAGCGCGATAACGTCAACGAAGGATGAAGGAGAACGCGCGACAGAATGGGCGTGGCCGTAGAGGGTATGTCGAGACCCGCAATTATCATCGAGCCCCTGTCACTGCGGTTGGCCCTCAAGGAGTGCAGCGGTTTCTCGGGGAGCGATCAACGTGCCTGCTATTTGGGCTCGCGCCTCGCGCATGAACCGTTGGGCGCTGAACAGTTCCGCGCGGCACGCAAGATGAGCCCGAAGCGACGATTGGAGATCCGGGTTCTCCAGAACGGCCTGTATCTTCTCTACCGCCGCCGCTTCGTCGGCAAATAGAAGATCGGGACGGTTGAGGATCTCCGCCTGCCCCCCATGGTTGGGCGCGAAGACGATGGCTCCCGCCTTGACCATCTCGGCGATCGAGATGCCGAACGGCTCGGAGGCGCGCGCTTGGATCCCGTACTTGTAGCGCGCCAGCAGAGTGGCCTTCTGTAAGCCGGACACGGGCCCCTGCAGGCACGCCCAGTCACGGTTTGCCTCGCACAGAGCCGTTATCTTTCGCCCGTAGCCGTCCGCGGGGATGCTGCCGCAAATATGCAACGTCAGGCGATGTCCGTGACTGCGCAACGCGGCAATAACTCTGATCGCCGCCTCGATCCGCTTTTCGGGTGCAATACGGCCGATCATTACAAACCCCTCTTTCTTGGCCGGCCAGGGGACGTCGGGAAATGACGCCCACACCGGGGGATAAACCACCGGAAGCGGAGGCAGTCCATAGTGCTGCTGCAATTGGGCGGCGGACCAATGTGAGTTTGCAACCAGGCGATCGTCGGCAATGGGGTTTCTGGCCGACGGAGATGCGCAGGCGCGTGCGAATGACAGATAAGCGCGGCGCAGTGGAGTGTCTCTGTAGATCAGGCCGGGCGCTTGCGGATCGTATGTCTGCCGAATCTCGGCGTGCCAAGAGAAGTCGGCGATGAAATGTACTGCCGGCATGCCCCAATCCGTGATGTTATACGCGCTGACGCGCAGATCGTACTCGGATGCGATGCGCCGGGCGAAGCGCTGGTACAGAGAGCAGCGCAGGGCAGCCGCTGTCACGTTCCCCAGCAAGCCCAAAGAGGGCGCGTAGCGAACGGCGACGTCGGCGCGATTCAAGCGCGTCCCATAATACCGGTTCAGTTCCTCCAGGTCCCAGCCCTGGGTCGTGAAAACCGTCACGTCGCAATCCGATTTCAGCGCTTCGGCCAGCCACATCAGGGTCGCTTCCGATCCTCCCCGGGCCAGAAAGGGGTGGCCGATCACGACCCGTGGACGGCGGCCGATAGCTCGAACGAAGTCGATCGTCTCTGGATCAGGCATTGCCGAAAAGGGGCACCACGTGTCCCCACCATTGAGCGCGAAATAGCATTTGTTCGTCATCCGGGCGAACAGGCCGCTAGGAAACCAGGGGCGTGTTCGCTACGACACGGTGGCGGCCCATCCGGCAGCGCCGAAGTCTCCACCGTAGCTGCAGTACCAAGGTGCGGAGGAGAATGGGATGAAGCAGCGGCTTCTTCTTAAGGTGGCTATAAAACACCCACCGCGCCAGTTCTCGCCCGAACGCCCGTAGCCCGTTCACCAGTTGTGAAAGGGCGACCAGGGATCCGATCCAGTATGCGGACCTGCCCACGAGGCCACGCTCGTATGCGCCGCGCCACAGACGCAACGTTGTCCTAATCTGGGGCCGGGGGCGCTCAAGGCTATATCCGATCGTGCCCCAAAAGGCCGACCAGGCGAGCATGCGTCTTCGCCGAGGAGTGAGCATCTTATTTGACCGCAGCAGCGCGATCACACGATCGAGGAGCGCGAGTCGTTTTGAGATGTTACTCAGGCCGTTGGACTGTGACACCCGCGCGCCGTCATGTCCCCGATGGTATTGATCCACCTCCGCAAGCTGCTGGAAACGGATCCCAGAGGTCAGGGCACGGATGTGATACTCAAGATCCTGGCCGAAAGGCAACGTGACGTCCCACGGACCGACTCGATCGATCGCCGCCCGCCGCCAGAGGGGCCCGGAGGTGTACCACGGTGCGTGATACGCCAGGAAAGCGTCCAGGGCTTCCACTCCGTCGAACACGTTCATGCGATAGGCGGTCTCATCTGCATGCAGGCCGGGGGAGCCCGTGAAGTGCTCGGCCACAAACACAATGGCGTCGGCCTCGGGGTGAGCGGTCGCGTTTCGTAGCCGCCCGGCCAGCGCGTCGGGAGTCAATAGGTCGTCCGAATCGAGGAATATGACGAACGATCCGCGGGATGCGGACAAGCCCTGGTTTCTCGCGACTTGAGCGCCGCCGGCCGGCCCGGCCCTTCGCAAGGGGCGAATGCGCGGATCTTCGGCGGCCAGTTCCAGGAGAGCGGGCCACGTAGTGTCGCTGGAAAGGTCATCGACGACGACGGCTTCCCAGTGCTGGTAGGTCTGACTGCGGACTGACGCGAGCGTCTCGAGTAATAGTCCGCACCTGTCCTTTGTGGGAATAATGATCGACACCGAAGGATCGTTGCGGTCTTCAGTCATTGGCTGTCATATCCTGGACGCTTGCGGGCCACCGCACGCGGCGGCTTGGCGCAGCACGGCCCGGAGCACTTCAATGTTCTTCTCCGTGCTGCCGGCCTCTTCGATGCGTTCGCGTGCGGCGCGCCCCATTCTTAGCCGAAGTGCTGGGTCGTCCGCCAGGTGCAGCATTCGTTCCGCCATCATGCGCCAATCGCCCTGCTCGAAGAGAAACCCGTTGCAGCCTTCAGCGACTAAGTCGGCCATGCCGCCGCAGCGGCTCACGACCGCCGGAAGCCCCGTCGCGAGCGCCTCGGCCAGCGCCACAGGCGCACCCTCCACCGCGCCGTTCTTGTCCCGGAGCGAGGCTTGAACGAACGCGCTCGACGTCGCAAGAAGCCTCCGCACCTCACGGTTGGGCACCGCACCCACCATGGAAACGGCGCGATCTAGAGAGTGTTTCCGAACGTAGCTGGTCATTTCGCGCCGCATCGGCCCATCTCCGGCGACGATGAGACGAACGCCCGGCCGGTTCAAGTGTGTCAGGTGAAACGCTCTCAGGGTGGTCATCGTTCCTTTGCCTGGGACCAATCGCGATACCGCGATGAACCTGCAAGGCTGAGATCCGGTGCGATCCGAAAACTTAAACTCGCTGACAGGCGCTCCACAGGGGATCACGTGCAGTTTCTCCGCGGAGCAACCGGCGCTGACGAGAACATCGCGCATTTGAGTACTGACGCAAATAATGGCTGCCGCTTCCTGGAACATGCGGGGCAGCGCCCGCCGATACGCCGCGAACCGCATCAGTGTGCTGGCATCGTAGCCGTGGAAATGGGCCACCAGCGGAATGCCTCGCTCCAGGGATGCCGGCAATGCGCCGAGGGCGTTTGGCGCAAACTCCGCGAGAACGACGTCGGGCCTGTAAGAATCGAGATAGCGGGTCCACAGGAGCCGCATGTCGCGGTCCCAGGCGAACACGGAATCCGGGCGAGCAAGTCGCTTCGCATGCCAGCACGCACGGGAGATAAGGCGCGGGATGATTCCTTTGTGGAGTTCCCGGGGTTCTGAAAGATGCTCGATGTTTCCAATGCCTTCGCGGCTCGTCAGTAACTTCGGCCGAAACTCCTGGCATATTACATCTGCCGAAAAGGCCTGTATGTGGCGGAGGACGAATGTTTCGGACAGCTCGGGGAAGTTAAATGCGATAACAGCCGTCTTCATAACCCGTGGTACTTCGACGCTGCGTCTGCCTTCACTAGCGGTGTCGGAAGGCAGCCGAAATAGACCAGCGATCCCGGACAACCTCGTATCCCAACAGAATCGAGAAGACCGTCGGCCAATGAATATACGCCTCCCTGGGATTCCCGAAGGGAGGAGTGTTCACCAGCGGCACTCCCCGGAGGGCTAGGACTCCGACATTGGCGAACGACCTGGCGGAAACGGCAAAGTGGGCGCTGATCCAGGCGCGGGGGTATTCGAAACGAGATCCGAGCGACGAGACCTGATTCGTCACAACCAGGAGCAGAGCTGCGCCCAACCAAATTCGAACCAATCGTCTGGCGCCCTTCTTGTGCACGGGACCGGCCTGTGCCGGGACTACAATCGTAAGCTCCGGAACTGCACGTTCAACGGCCTCCATGTGAGTGGTTAAAGCGTTCGCACCTGCACTGGGGATTCGTGATCGGAAACGCCGCCGGGCAATGGCCCTATTGGTGAGCTAACGACTCCGCTGCGGAATGTTATCACGGCCTGGCGACGGACGGATATCAGGGCGGGGATTCGGAGGAGCGCGACGAGTAGTGCGTACACGATAAACCCAACGACCGTCGTTGCTGCGAGCCTGACCGAGGGCATCCTGGACGGCATTACCGAGCGAAGCGCGAACACGCACATTGCCATGGCGCTTGACGCTGCCAAAGGCTTCAAAAGATTTCGCATCGCTAGGGAAAACGGCAAATCTATCAGGCGCAGCGCTATCGTCCATGTGGGATACCAGAGGATAGGATAGAACACCGCGACGTAGGCGACGGCCACCCCATAGGCGCCCCAACGGAGCCCGAACGCAAACGATCCGAGCATCACTGGAGCGGTCACCAAGCTCCAGCGAAACATCAGATTGGTGCGGCCTGTTGCGGTATAGATCCAACCGACGGTGGTGGCAACGGCGTTTCCGAGACCGGCAATCGAAAGAACGCGAATGATCGGTACGACCCCAGTCCAGCGAGGGCCCCACAACACATGAATCAGATCGTCGGCTTCGACCAGCATGCCGAGCATGACTGGAAACGCGACCAGGGAGATCGACTGGCAGGCCATCAGGTATGTCCGGCGGAACGCTTCTTTGGAGTCCCGCAGGGCAGCCAGGGTCGGGAACATGACGGAGGACAGCACACCCTGCACCTGGGTGACGGGAAGCAGCATGAGTGAGTACGCGCGAGAGTATAACCCGAGTTCGGCCGCGCCGCAGAACCTGCCGATGAGCAGGTTATCTCCGTTACGGCACCAGTAGTTGACGGCGTTGAAGCCCAGTAGGTTCGTGCCGAAGCGCCAGAGGGCAGTACCGTCTCGCCAGTGAAACCGGAGTCCGGGCCTCCAAGAGACGAGGATCCACTTGAGTGTCACCGATACGGCAGTTGTGGCAAGCACCTGTGCCACCAGGCTCCAGACGCCGAAACCGTGCAAGGCCATAAGTACGGCGACGGCCCCGGCCAAAGTGGCGGCCGAACAGTCCACCAAAGTCAACGCCCGAAACCGAAACGCTTTCTGGAGAAGACACTGGGGGAGTGTTTCGATGGAACCAATCGCAAATGTGAGGGCGACTGCTCGCACCAGCGGGATTACCCTCGGATCGCCGTAGAACGTTCCGATCACCGGGGCGACGGCGATGCAGACGGACGTCAGCAGCATTCCCACGGCGATGTTCAGCCAGAATGCGAAGTCGAGCTCGGCGGAAGATGCGTCCTGCCTGTAGATCACCGCGGCGCTCATGCCGAAATCCGAAAACATTGCGGCGAAACCGGTGAACACGGTTGCCAGGGCGAGAAGACCGAAGTCCGCCGGCGCGAGAAGGCGCGCGAGTACCGTGACGACAAGGAACTGTAGCCCTTGCCGGACGACTTGCCCGGTTCCCGTCCAGGAGACGTTTCGCAGGATTGCCATGGCTCAAAGCAGCGACGGTGGCGAGCCGTTCGTGTCGGGCTTATTCACGCCGCCGCCATCGCCGGTTCGTTCGGCTGTGCTGGCGTCAGAGGTCGCGCCGGTTCGCACTGCGCACTCCAGCAAGTTCCACGGCCAGGTGCCACAGGAAGCGTGGCCCGTCGATGAGGTCGCGGCGCCAGAGTTTCTCGGGTTCGCGCAGGAAGCGATAGACCCATTCGAACCCGATGCGGCCGATCCAGCCGGGACAACGCGGCACGGTCCCGGCGACGAAGGCGAAGGCGGCGCCCACGCCGATGGCCACGGGAACGTCCAGGCGGTGGAGGCGCTCGTGGATCCAGAGATCCTGTTTTGGCATGCCGAGGCCCACCCAGAGGACGTCCGGGCGGGCGGCGTTGATGCGGTCCACGATCTCCCGGTCTTCGGCAGACGTGACCGGGCGGAAAGGCGGCGAAAACGATCCGGCGACGCGATGGCCGGGGTAGTCGCCGGCCAGCTTCCGCTCCAGGGCGGCCAGGGTGGCCTCGGTGCCCCCGTAGAAATAGCTGCTGTAGCCTTTCCGGGCGGCTCTGGAGAAGAACTCGCGCATGATCTCCGCGCCCGGGACTCTCTCGACGTTGTGGCGGCCGCGGAGGCGCGCCGCCCAGACCGGAGCGATTCCGTCCGGCACCCAGAGCTCGGCGCCGTTCAGGATTTCGCGCAGCGCGGGGTTCTGGTGCGCCTCCCAGAGACCGTGGAAGCCAGTTACGGTTACGCGGCGACAGCGGCCGGCGGGGGCCTGGATCCAGGATTCTATGTGGTCCACCGTCTCGCCGACGGAGACGAGGTGGACCCGAGAGCCGAGGATCCGGACGCGGGGAAGGCGGGTGGGGTGTGAGGCTTCGCCGTGCGCTAGGGGCACGCGCACCAGAGCGGGGGCGGCGCTAGTCATAGAGCGGACCTCTTGTCTTCCTGGGCATTCTCATCATCCTCTGAAGTCTGCGCCACCTATTCCTTGGAGTCCGGCGAGTAATAGTGGCGGTACTTGTCGTAGTAGCGGTAGTAGCCGTAGTGGGTGGACTTCTTGGGGTTCCAGTCGTTCAGGACGGTGCCGAGGACGTTAGTGCCGTCTTCCTGGAACCGCTGGCAGGCGTCCTTCAATGACTCGCGGGAGGTTTGATTGGCGCGGGTGACGATGATGACGCCATCGGCGTGGCGGGCGATGATGCGGGCGTCCGCCATGGTGAGCATGGGAGGCGTGTCGATGAGTACCATGTCGTACTCGCCGCGGACCAGGGTCACCAGTTCGGCGAGGCGCCGCGAGTGGAACAGGGAGAGGTCATCCTCATGGGAGGAGCCGCTCGGCATCACATAGAGATCGGGGATTTCGGTTCGCTGGACATGGCCGTTGAGTGGCGCGGCGACCGGCTCCTTCAAGCGAAGGAGGTCGGCGAGACCTTTGCCGTTTTCGACGTCGAAGACGCGGTGGAGCCGAGGGCGGCGAAGGTCCGCATCGATCAGGAGAACGCGCTGGTGGATTTCCGCCAGGGCTATGGCAAGATTCGTGGCGAGGGTGGTTTTCCCTTCCCTGGGAGCGCTACTAGAGATTACGAGGACATGGGGGTGATTACCGTGCTCGCCGGAAAACAGGATCGAGGTCAGTGTGGTGCGGAACGCCTCGGACATGGCGGAGCGCTTGAGGTCGCGGGTGACGAGCGCCAAATCGGAGCCGGAGGCGCCACCTGTGCCAAGGAGGTGGCGTGGGTGGAGCGGATCGGCGGCGGCGCTGGGGACGAGGCCGAGCTCGGGAATGCCGAGATAGAGACTGGCGTCGCCGGGTTCCTGGATGGTGCGGTCGGCGCGCTCGCGGAAGACCACGAAGGCGATGCCGAGGAAGAGGCCGGTGAGGAGGCCGATGGCGGTATTGGTGATGACGTTCGGCTTGTAGGGGCCGCTAGGCGGGACGGCGGACTCGACGACGCGAATATTGGAGGCGCGCAGAGCGGAGGCGATGCCGGCTTCCTTGACGCGCTGGAGCATGTTGTCGTAGAGCTGGCGGTTGGTATCGACCTCGCGTTTGAGGATGTTGTAGTGGTTGACGTTATCGGCCTGTTCGGCCATGAGGCGGACCTGGTTCGAGTAGTCCGCGGCGAGAAGCTTTTCGCGGCGCTGGGCCGATTGAAAGTCGTTGCGCATGCGGGCGACGATGTTGCCGCGCGCGTTTTCGAGGGATCCGGTGAGAATGTCGATCTGGGCCTGGATCTTCTTGACCTTGGGGTGGGAGCGGGTATAGGCGGAACTTAGCTCGGCGTACTGGCGCTGGAGGTCGGTAAGCTTGCCCTGGATGTCTTTGAGGGAGGGGTCGTCGAGGACTTCGGCGAGGGATTCGGGCGAAGCGCTGGAGACCAGCTCGATGCGGGACTGCTTGGCGACGCGGTCGGCCTGGGCCTTGGAGAGCTCATCCTGAAGCTCCCTGAGTCGCTGCTCGGCGACGTTGTCCTTTTCCTGGGTGAAGAGGAGGCCGGTCTGGCGGGCGTAGGCCTGCATGGCTTCCTCGGATTTCTCCAACCTGATTTTGAGATCTTCCATCTGGCGGGTGAGCCACTCGCCGGTGTGCTGGGTGGTTTGCCAGCGGGCCTCGAGACTCTGTTCGATGAATTCGCCGGTGAGGCGGTTGGCGAACTCTGCGGCGAGCTGGGGGTCGGTGGAATCGCAGGAGATCTCGATGAGGCGCGTATTTGTCTCGGAGCGGACTTTCAGGTTGCCGGCGGCCATGGCGATAGCCTGTTCCCGGTAGTTGACTGGCTTGGGGGGCGCCAAACCGAGGGCGTTGCGCCAGGCGGAGAGGCGGTTCTCGTTGGCGATCAAAGGCCTCTTGTCGAGATCGAGCTTGCCGGTGACGCGGTCGAGTAGTTCGCGGTTCTGGAGGATGCGGACCTGGGTCTGAATGTCCAGATCGGGGTAGTAACCGCTGCTCGAATCGGCGGTGGGGTTCATTTCGCGCATGTGCATGAAGTCCTCGTTCACACCCTGGATCTCGATGGTGGTGCGAGCCTGGTAGATGGGCGTCTGCGGGAGGGTGAAGAGGAAGCCGGCGAGAGTGCCGAGGAAAGCGACGAGCACGACGGTGCCTTTGCGGCGTTGGAAGATGCGCCAGTACTCGAGCAAGCCGCTGGAGGCGGGCTCGGGAGGGCGATCGTCGGCGGAGTAGTCGGAGTATTGAGGGCGCCCGAGCGAGCTCTGGTAGGCATCGCGCCGGACGATTTCGCGTCTATCCGAGTCGCCTGGAAGGAATCGATTCATATTTAGAGTTCACAACGGGAAAAGAAGATAACATTGGCAGGCGGAGCCGCCTGCTCCATGGGTTCAAGGGCGGTAGATGGCCAAGGTCGTGGCGATCGAGAGGGCAGCTTCGGCGGCCCGGGCGATGGCCTTCTTCGGGGCGCTCGAGGGAACGAACAGGATGTCCTCCGCCCGCAAGGGAACATCCTTGGCCTTGCCGAGCATGATCTGCCCGAGGTCTACGGCGATCTCCTCACGGCTCGCGCCTGCCTCCGTTGGACGGAGGATGCGGGCGCTCTTCGGAGAGGCGACTCCGCTCAGGCCCCCGGCCAGCGACAGGGCCTGCAAGACGGACAGCGTCTCGCGCTCGCGCAGGACATAGCCGCCCGCTCTCTGCACCTGGCCGGTGACGTAAACCATCTCCGCGCGGGGTACGCTGATGACGTCGTACGGCTTGATCACGATATTCTCTTCTGGCTTGCTGGCATCCAGGATTTCCTTGAGGCGAACCTCGGCGACGCTGTATTTCGCAGTGGCGTCGTTCTGCGCGGTTTTGAGCGGGATCGGGCCCCACTCCAGACGCCGAGTGATCTTCAGGCTGTACCCTGCGTCATCCGCCAGCCCGCCCGCGAGCGACAGGATTTCCACCAGCGTCTTGCGGCCTTCGAGTTGGTGCACTCCCGGGCTCCTCACCGAACCGATGACGGAGACCGGCTGGCTGCGGAACTCGACGATCGAGACGCTCACCTCGGGCTCCTTGACATATTCCTTGAGGCGCCGGGCGATCTCGTTTTCGAGCTGCTCCACGGTGAGCCCGGCGGCTTCGATGCGGCCGACGAGCGGCAGGCGGATGTGACCGCTCATTTCGATGCGCGTCGGCTTTTCGCTGATCTCCTCGACGTCCAGAGCGCGGACGGTGATTTGGTCGTCCGGGCCGAGAACGTAGGTGCTCCGAAGCTGTCCTTCGCTTGCCTCGGGCGCCGGCGGGGCTTGAGCCCGTCCTGCCAGCGCAAGGGCCAGCAGCGCGCTGGCCAGCGACAACATACGGGGTGGGCTCATGATGTCCCTCACTTGCCCGCCCGCCCGGGCGTGATTACGATCTGGCGCAAGGTCTGAATCTCGGTGTCCAGCGACTGCAGGTCGAGGGCGAGCTGGTCGATCCGCCCCGCGATCCCATCGCCGTTGCCGTTCCCGTGGGCGTGGTCCAACAGGCGGCACACCGTGTCACGCGTGTATTCGGAGACGCTGCGGGCACCGGTTCGCAGCGAGGCCTTCTGGAGCGACTGAAACTCCTCCTCGGAAAGCCGGAAACTGATCATGCGAGTCTTTGGCTTGAATACCGACATAGGCGTAGTGAACCTAAAGAGAGGTGGTATTTGTAAACGGAGTGATGAACTGTCAACCGAACTGGCTGGTTACAGAACGGAATTCCGACAGCTTGCGGCGGGACGGGCGGATAACACGCGCCAAGGAACACGCTCGACGGGCGAGACCCAGGCGCTATCGATCTCGACTGCAACCGCCCTTCTCAACAGAGTGACGGAGACAACCAGGCGATGATGTTTCTTGGCTTCGACGAAAACACCCTCCAAGCCGGCCAGAGCCCCGTGGTGGAGGCGAACGGCCGCGCCGGTTTCAAGGTAGGGCCAAGGCTCGGCCGCCATCCCCGAGTCGACGATGGTCTGGACGGCGGCAATCTCGCCGTCGTCGACCGGCAGCGGTGTGCGCCCCGAGCCGACCAGGCCGAGCACGCCCGGCGTGCTGAGCACCGGGATGCGGCGGTCCGCGAGATCGAAATGGCAGAAGACGTAGCCCGGGAACAGTGGCATTTCGACCTGTGCGATCCGATCGGACCACTGGCGCCGGGCCGAGTATAACGGGAGGAACTCTCGGAGTCCCCGATTCCGGAGCGCAGTCGAGGCGACCTTCTCGCAACGCTGCCGGACGTGAACCGCGTACCAGCGTGGTCCGGCCAACTTATTCATGGTCAGCGTCCATTAAGATCACCAAATAAGCGGCCTTCATTTGCACAGACTGCCGTCATTACCACTCCCAACATGGGAGGCTAAAGTATGAGATCAGACCCTGTCCTAGTCGTCGCCTTAGAGTTACACCTAGGCCAAGTGATGATGCTTACGTCAAAGAAGATCGTCTTACACTTTCATTCAAATGTCAACATTACTAGTTTCAATCAATTGTAGTGAGAGTACTAACTCTTGAGGGCTACATCCACGGTCCAGTGGTGCTCAGCCACTAGGCGGAGAGCAACTTACGGTGTGGTAGTACTCGAGCTGGGCCGCGTGGCGAGCACGCCCGCTGTGGTGGCGGCGGCTGCGGCGCCCACGATGATGACGGCTTTCGCGCCAGCGGACATGCCCGTGATACCCCACGGCGCCCCGAGGTTACAGGGGCACTTGCCGGAAGTCACCACCTTTTCTTCACTCGCGACCCTGACCACAACTTTGTCCGGAGGCTCGATGATCACGGAACCCTGCGATCCCGCAACCGGTCTCACCGGGCGGCCCAGCGCGCAGATGTCAGCCTTCGAGCCGACCGGCTTGTTGTAGTCGAGCGCCCCCTGGTGGAACTGAACCACGCAGTGATTGCACTGCTGAAGCACCACCTTAGCGGCGGGCGCCAGCGTGATCCGCATGCCGTCGGGAAACGTCACGATCGCCGTGTCTACGCCCGTGATGAGCTCGTCCCCCACCTCCAATGGCCAGTTCGGTGCACCCAGGGTCGGCAGCGGTTTGCCGTTCAACTTGATGTCCCCGCTCGCTGTGAGGATGGCGAACGGCTCGGCGGCAAGTAGCATGCCGCTGAACAATGCAAACAATGCAAGCCAGAAGAACGTAAATCGGACGCACCTGTGCATACGTACCCTCATCCCTTAAGATTCTATATCACATCCCGCAGCAGGGAGAGCCCCTCGCGGCCGGAACAGTACCATCCCAGTCCGGATCGGTACCAAGGGCCTCAGGACCTCGAGATCACCTTGGCGTCGAGGATGATGCCAGCAGGCTGGCTGACTGGCTTCGAGGAGAACATCACCGAGACAGCCAACCCCGCCACCCAGGCGAATGAGAAAGCGTTGGAAGGGATGTACGAATTGAAATCTACGATGCTGTGCAGCAGAAGAGCTGTCATGGACGCGACACAGGCCGCCCCAAGCGCGCGGCCGGCCGGCGAACTATGGTGGATGGCTGCCGAAATGGCCGCCCGCATGGCGGCAAGCACCAGGATCAGCCCGCAGACAAAACCAGGAAGGCCGAGCTCGACCAAATATTGCAGGTAGTCGTTATGCACGTAGCTGTCCGTTACGGTGGCCTGCAACTGTTTGTATTTCATGAACGCGGATTCATAGGTGCCAAGACCGGTTCCCGTCACAGCGAAGTCCGGAACCATGGGCAGGGTTTCCCGCCAGACGTCCACGCGGTCCAGAGGATTGGCTTTGCTGGTCGGGGAGAATTCGGCGAAGCGGGCGATCAGCTCGTCATTTGGCAGGTAGATGAATAGCACCGCGGCCGCCACTGGAACCGCCAGCAGCCAGCGCTTCCGTTGCAGGCTCAGGGCTCCTGTCACGCCGAGCCCGGCGAGCGCGCAGATGAAGCCCATCCGTGAGAGCGAGTGAATCGAACCGAGCAGGATCAGGGTCGCAGCGGCAAACGCGCCCGAGGCAACCAGCGCGGGCCGGAGCGGCGAGCCAAAACGCGTGCGGCCGCGGCGGATGACGGCGAGTCCGTACATCGCGGCTAACGGAAGTGCCATCTCCAACAGGCCCGCGAAGTGGTCTCGATTGGCGAAGGTGCCATGCGCGCCCATGCCGCCCGTCGCGCCTGTGTAGAACTGCACCAAGCCAAGGATGGCTTCCAATCCGGACACAACCACCAGTGGCAGCGCGACGATCCAGGGCGGGTTGCGGTCCGACGTGCGCCAGGCGGCCTCGCGCACGATCAGGAAGACGAGAATGCAAGCCGCCAGATGCATCCATGCGGCGAACGTGGGGGCCGGCGCCAGCGAAATCGCGGAGCCTCCGCCGCCCGGCAGGACGGCGTCCAACGCCGCCGCCACCGCCGCCCGCGCCGGCGAAATCAAGCGGATCACCCCGCTCGGCAGCGGAACCAGCGTGAACAGGACCCAAATGGGGAGTGCCACCAGCGCGGCCATCGTCACCCGGCCAGGCGGCGGGGCCTGCGGGCGCCACAAGAGAGCAGCCGAGAGCAACGCCAACGCCAGCGTCGCCACCTCCCAGCCGGCCAGATCCATGCCGGCCTTGTGGAGCAGCGTCCAGACGAACACCGACGAGAGAAAAGCGAGTACCGCTGCGATCAAGCCTGCCATTATGGCGCAACCGGAGGGTTCGTGGGAACCACGCCCGAAGTGGTAGGATGGCGGAGCCAGGTTATGCCAAGACCTCTAGCCGTGTATGGGATGGCGCTGGCGGCCGTGGCCGGCGGGCTCGCGCTAGCGGGCGTTCTTTACGAAGCTGGAGCGCGGCCGCCCTGGCTGGAGCATTTCAGCCTCGAGTGGAGGCTGGGGAGCGACGAGCTGGCGAGCGTCGCCTACCGCCGGTTGGCCGAGGGAAACAGCCGGGGATCCCTCCGCCTCTTTGATCTGGCCCTCCGCCGCGACCCGGCATCTCCCTACCGCTGGTGCGACTACAGCGAGGCGCTGCTCGCCGCGGGCGACAAGGAGCGGGCGACTCGGGCCATGGTCCGCGGCATCGAACTAGGGCCCGCGGTCGCGCCCATCCTCATGCGCGCGGTGAACTTCGCTCGCCGGGTCGGGGACGGGGGCGGTGCGCTGCGGCATGGCCGCCAGCTTCTGGCGATCGCTCCCGACTACGATGACGCCATCTTCACGGCCTGGGACCGCATGGAGCTGCCCGTCGGGGCGGTCCTGGCCTCAGGCTTGCCGGACCGGCGTTCCGCCCAGTCCTACCTGTGGCATGCCATGGACGGACCGGACCTGGCGCAAGCCTCCCAAGTCTGGCTTTGGTTCGAGAGCAGGGGCTATGTCGACGACGCACTGGCCGATGAATACGCCCGCGCGCTCCTGAGACGGCAAGAATACGCCGCCGCCTGGCAGGCATGGACCTTGTACGCCGCCGCTCGCGCGCCCGGCTACCCGGGCGAGAACGCGATCTTCAACGCCGGCTTTGAGCGCGAGCCCACCGGCGCCGTGTTCGATTGGCGCATCGAGGCGAGTCCCGGAGTGACCGTCGCACGCGACTTCGGGATCGCCGCCGAGGGGAAGGCGTCCTTGCGGCTCAGCTTCGATCACACCGGGAACCTGAGCGATAGTGGCATCTCCCAGCAAATGGTCCTGTCGCCCGGCGCCTACCGTTTCGAAGCTCGCATGCGGACTCGGGAGATCACCACCGACGAGGGGCTCGGCTTCCGCCTCGTCGATCCCGAGAACACGCGGCTTCTGGACGCACGCACCGGGAGCCTCAGCGGGACCCACAATTGGAAGCTGCTGTCGGTGGGCTTCGAGGTCCGCCCGGCGACTCGGGTCGTCGAGGTCCGCGTGGTTCGCACGCCCTCCCTGAAGTTCGACAACAAGCTGGGCGGAACGGTCTGGATCGACGGCTTAGTTCTGCGCCGCGACCAGCCGCGTTAGGAATAGACGGGAACCGTGCCAGCCCGATAGGACACCAGCGTCGGGAACGGCGGCACGAATTACACCTGAGGCGGGCTGCGAACAGGCGGCTCGGCGGATGAATCTAATTCAATCCCAACTGAGTGGATTTGACCAGCGCGTTCCCGGTTAGTGTCACGTAATAGATGCTTGCCGCTTGTCCCACGGAGGTGCTGTTGTTGTTGTCCACCGTGATGCCGCTGGTGCCGCCGCCGGCGGCCAAAATCGCATTGTTGTTTCCGGTGCCTGGATTGGCGCTAGCCGGGAAACCGGACGTGATATCAAGACTTCGAATGCAGCCGGTGGTGACAGCCGTGGAGCAGGCCGTCGAAACCCCCACAAACAGGTATTCCTTTAACGTCGTGGCGTTATAAAACTCGGTGACGGAGGAGGCATCCGCATTGGCGGTCGACAGACTCAGCGGCCCGTTTAGGGTCGTACTATTCATGACAAGAGTTCCGGCGGCGTTCTTGGTAAACCCGACGCGATACAGCGACGGCTCTGTGTTGTTGTTTCCGACGGCGTACAAATACGGCGTGCCTACGCCGGTATAATACCCGTTACTAAAATCCGGTGCCAAGGGCGTAAGGTGGGTGCCGATCGCACCCACTCCCACGGTCACGCGGATTCCCGTTCCCGAGTCCAACGTCATATCGTCCTGTCCGATGAGGGACCCCGAGCTTCCGTTAGGACTGTACATGTAGACCGTCTGATTGGCGCTATCCACGATCGGGGGGCGCGCCGTGTCGGTTGTGGCAAAGGCCCAGGTGTTCGCACCGACAGCTGCGGGGACTACCGAATCATCGACGTAGCGGACGACGCCGGCGGTGTCCTCGACAAAAAGATGCCTGGTCACTTGGTCGTAAACCGGAGTCGATAGGGTCCCCGCCCCGGCGATAGTGACCGGCCATCCTCCCGTCGTCACCTTGGCGAGAGTGCCCTTGAACACGGGAGAGAACTTGGTGATCGTGGTGCCGCTTGTGGCGTATGCGGCATCGTGCATATAGTCCACGAAAATCGTATTCGTGGTTGCCGCAGACATGGCTAGCTTCACGTCCGCTCCCGAAGGGACGGCGACGGGTGCCGTGGCACTCCCGTTGTTCGTTCCGGCCACGTAAGTGAGCACGTGGAAGTATGTGGTGGTGCCGCCGTTGTCCTCGATGAAGGCAACCTTCGTGCCGTCCAGCGAGACCGCCACCGACGCGGGCACCGTTCCCGGGCCGACGTTGTAAGCGAACATCACGTTTGGGGCGGTTCCGGTGCCGCACAGGCCACCGGTACCCGTGTAGAGCTTATTCACCCCGATGATATTGGCGTGAGTGGCGGAGCCCGCCACGTTGTTACCCGTCACGACAAAATCGCTACAGCTCGGCGCTTGGGTGACGTCGAAGACGTATTTGACCGGAAACGTCTGCCCTCCGACGCCGCCAGCCAGGTTGACGCTCCAATCCCGGTGCTCGGCTGAGCCGCCACCGCCAGGCCAGCGGCCACGGCGCCGCAACTGTTGCCACAAGAAGCGAGGGTCGCTTTGGAGCTTGGCCATTAGGGCGTAATTTGCAGAACCGGAAAAAAGGACATGCTGCTGAGTCCAGTCCAGAATCATGGGCGTGCGAACGTGCTGCCCTTGCTGGCCAGCCAATAAAATCGCAATCAAAACGATCAGAGCGCCAACAACGATGCCTTTCATGCCCACCTCCCGGCACCCACTAGTCATGCAGCGCCGCATGAACAGAATACCACCGTGCAGTTGCGCTAGAACATGGATTGCCAGCCTCTCTCGTACTGTACTTACCATTCTGGAGCAGTCGAACTAGTCGCATCTCCCAGCAGCCATTCGCGGCTTCTGGGCGCCCGTTCTCGGAGCCTCACGGCGACCACGATTGGGCGCTGCTGTCGGCGAGCGTCGAGGTGCGCGCGGTTCGCACCGGTCTGGATCCACTGGTTAGTCGTGCGCCGCGAGCAGCGGCATCAGGCCACTGCTCTCGCAATCAAGCGCCAGGAGTAGACAAGAACCGCGCCACCTGCCAGGCCCGCCATGTTCGCCGCTTCGTCGGCGATCTCGCAGCTCCGCCCGGGCACCAGGAGTTGCAGGAGTTCCAGAACGCCGCCGAGCACTGCGAGCCCGATGAGACAGAGGATGGCATTGTTCCGGCGGAAGGTAGTCACGGGCACCAGCGTCAGGAGGCAGTACGACCCGAAATGGAGAAGCTTATCATTGATCCCGGTTGCGGCCACCGCCTGCATGATGCCGCTGTTGCCTGGGAGCAGTTCCCCAATGACGACTCCGACAATCGTGATCGCCCAGAGGAAGATTAAAATCCGGCAGTGTGAATGACCCATCAAGTCCACAGTGGCCCTTGCAGGCCAGGTTTCTCAATCTGAATATCGAGGGACTTGCGACAGGCGGCCCAGCAATTCCTAGAACCGCCGGTCAAGAGGTCCTGCGATTGAAATGGCACTGCTGTTGGGTGTTGCCGATCTTACCGCAGGCGAGAGCCATGGTCTCGAACGCCACCTCACAAACAAAATCCGGTTTTCGGTACGGCTTCCGTTTTGCCGGAGGCCGCGGGCTTGCCCGAGGCTCACTTCTTTGTTGCTCTCGCTCGCTCATCCGACTCACCGCCCTTGCGGGCCGGGATCTTTCCTCCCAGTATTCTAGCCCAGATCCAATTGCGCTTGTTCCGGAAAAGTCCTATCCGTACCGGACCTCCAGTCCCAGCGCCCAGAGCGAATGTTCACTGGCGCCGGCGCCTCAAGAAGTCCTTTCCGGGCGCCTAATAGACACGGAGGCAGAGGATTAGCGCGCGCTCGCCCCTCCGGACCGGGCCGTGCGGCTGCCGCCTCCGCGGCGCGTTGGACCCGTCTGGCCTAGTACTAAACCGGATTTCAGGCTGGCACCGGCCCCCAGGCCTCGAGCATTTACTACGTCACCGAGACGGGGAATGCATTGGTGAAGTCCACGCAGTCGGCGTTGCAGTAACGGATTCGACGCTACGGCTCCCTTACGAAGCCTCTCGGAGCGGAACCGCCAGGGAGGCCAGTAGAAGCCGCCCGCGTTCCGCGCTTACAATGGCAGGAGATCCGGCAAGCCGGCCCGAAGAGCGTGGAGTTCATGATGTCGGAAGACGCGATCGTCGGAGGCCCGGGGCACGCGGCGAAGTGCAGCCTGGCCGCGGAGGTCGTCCGCATCTCCGGGCGGTTACGGCTGCGCGTCCTCGGGGGCAGCATGTTGCCGGCCCTCTGGCCCGGCGACGTCGTCGATATTCGGGCCGTCCCGTTCGCTGAGCTGCTCCCCGGCGAGATCGCCGTTTTTCACCGCGACAGCCGGGTCTGGGCCCACCGGGTGGTCGAGAACAACGGCGCCGCGCTCCTCACCCGCGGCGACGCCGTGCCGCAGGACGACCCGCCGGTTCTTCCGGAGCACCTGATGGGCCGCGTGGTCTCGATCCAGCGCGGACGTTCCCGAATCGTTCCTGCCGCGGCGCTCACACGCTTCCAAAGGCTCCTGCGGTTCCTGCTCTACCGTTCGGACTTCTTCAGGGCCGTCGTCCTCCGCCTCCACGCGCTCCGGATCGGAGCGGTCCGGGCCCCGATCGAGGATGCGGTGTGCCAGTGACCCGCGACGTCATTGTGGAGATCGGAGGCACGCCCGTCCGCTTGGCGACCGAGGATCCCGCTTTCGTTGAGATCCTTCACAGCCGGTATGCGGGCTTCATCACCGACCGCCCGGCGGTCCCACCGCTGCACTTGAAGATTCACCTGGTCTCCGGCCTGGCGTCGGACGCCGAGGATGTCCGCGTGACCCGTTCGGACGGTCTGTGGCGCTTCGAGCGCAGCGATTTTGTGGCGGAGTGGTCGCCCGAAACCGGGCGGGGAACCGTCCGCCAGACGCTGCCCAATCCCTACTCGATCGACACCGTGCTCCGCATCCTGCACTCGGTGGTGCTGGCGCCGCAGCGCGGCTTCCTGCTGCACGCCGCGAGCGCCATCCGCCATGGGCGCGCCTTCGTATTCTCCGGGGTCTCGGGCGCCGGCAAGACCACCATCTCACGCCTCGCCCCGCCCGATGTCACTCTGCTGAGCGACGAGATCTCCTACATCCGCCCGAACGGCGGCCGTTATTGGGCTTTTGGAACGCCCTTCGCCGGCGAACTGGCCAGAGCCGGCGAGAACGTTTCGGCCCCGATCGAGGCTGTGTTCCTGCTCGCCCAGGGTCCCGAGAACCGGCGCGATCCGGTCGCACCCGCCGAGGCTGCCCGGGCGCTGCTGCGGAACATCCTTTTTTTCGCCGAGGATCCCAACCTCGTCGATCTCGTCTTTCGCTCCGCCCTCGACTGTGTCTCCCGTGTGCCGGTCTGCCGTCTGACCTTCGTGCCCGATCCGAAGGTCTGGGAGATGATCGGATGAGCCTTTATGTCGCCCGAAGTCCCGCCATCGCCGCTCGCGCCCTGGAGGGCGAGATGATCGTGATGTCGACGCGGGACTTGACTCTGTTCGCCTTGAACGAGGTCGCCACCGAAATCTGGCCGGCCGCCGACGGGCGGACTCCGCTCGAGGAAATCGTCGAGAAGAGTATCTGCGCGAAGTTCTATGTCGAACCCGCTACTTGCTCGATGCCGAGGAATGCTGCCGCAAGCTAGCGGCGCGCGGGAACCTGCTGATCCGAACAGCCGATCGTCTCGGGTACCTCTCTGGGCGCTTGTTCCGCAAAGACCACGCTCGGCCACTCGCACCGCTGACTGGCGCACCGCTGGCCAGCCTGAGGCGCGTTTCCATGCGCGGTTAGTGCGCCGTGGTCTGGAGCGCCACCTGGCTCCGCGCCGTGCGGAGGCGGTCGCGGTACTCCTGGATCAGAGTGGTAAAGCCCGCCCAGTAGTAGCCGGCGACGAACAGCAGCAGGAACGGCAGACAGAAGAAGTTATAGACGTCGATCGCGAACACGCACATAGCGGCGAAATACGTGCCGATCGCGATTTCGATGAACGGCAGCAAGCCGCTCCGGCGGCGGTACTTGGCCGCCACGCGGCGCGCCGAGCTTCCTTCCGCCGCGTACTTCGGCGTGCGCACAAACCCGCTCTCGATCCCCAGCAGCGCCTCGATCACGGCCCGCGTGTTGATGACCGTCAGCGCCACGCCCACCGCCAGCAGCGCCGGCAGCATCAGAACCGAGCGTAGGACGCTGCGGGGATACAGCTCGCGTTGCGCCAGCACGTAGAACGCCGAAATGGACCAGAACGAGGCGACGATCAGCGGCAGGTCGAGGAACACCATCTGAAACCAGCCCATGTAGAACCGGACGATCATCACCGGAAGCATGAGCGCCGAGACCATCATCATCATGGGGTAGCTGATGTTCGGCGTGAGGTGCATGAACGCCTCCACTTTCAGCCGCCACGGAATATCGGACCGGAGAATGGTGGGCAGGAGCTTCTTGGCCACCTGCGTCAGGCCCTTGGCCCAGCGCGATTGCTGCACCTGGAAGGCATGCATCTCGACCGGCAGCTCGGACGGGCAATCGAGCGCCGGCAGGTAGACGAACTTCCAGCCTTTGAGCTGCGCCCGGTAGCTCAGGTCGGAGTCCTCGGTCAGGGTGTCGTGCTGCCAGCCGCCCGCGTCGTCGATCATGCTGCGCCGAAGGATGCCCGCGGTCCCGTTGAAGTTGAAGAATAGGCCGCGGCCATAACGCGCCCCGTGCTCGAGGACGAAATGACCGTCCAGCAGCATCGCCTGGACCTCCGTCAGCACGTTGAAGTTCCGGTTGACATAGCTCCACCGCGTCTGCACAACCCCCACCCGGGGATCGGCGAAGAAGTGTACGGTGCGCATCAGGAAGTCGGCGGGCGGGATAAAATCGGCGTCGAAGACGGCGACGAACTCGCCAGTAGCGGTTTTCAGGCCTTCCTGGAGCGCTCCCGCTTTGAAGCCCATCCGGTTGGTGCGGTGGTGGTATTCGATGGGATGGCCGAGCGCCCGGTAGCGCGCCACGAGCCGCTCCGCGAAGGCGTGGGTCTCGTCGGTGGAATCGTCGAGGACCTGAATCTGCAGCAGCTCGCGCGGATACTCGATTTTGAGGGTCTCTTCGAGCAGCCGCTCCACCACGAAGCGCTCGTTGAACAGAGGGAGTTGAACGGTCACCGGCGGAAGCTGTTCGAAGCGCATGGGCGCCTCTTTGGGAAGCTTCCTGCGGTACTTGAAATAGGTGCGGATCACCTCGTAGCGGTGCAACCCGTACACGGAGAGGATCGCCAGCAGACCGAAGTAGGGGATGAGGATCATCCAGTCGAACCAGTCGAGGTGGTATATCCCGGCGAAGGTAGTATCCGCCAACGCGTGCCTGAGTTGCTGGTAGGCGCTAGCGGTGAGCAGATAGGCCGGGTTGAAGAAGGCGGTCATGGGCGTTCGGTGGAAGGACCCGACTCCTATATCGTATGGCGCTGGTGAACCATTCTACACCTTGAGGGCGGGCCCCGGTGCTTTGCCGCCAGGGCTGTCAGCAGTCACAGTGAATAGCTGTGGTAAGCCCCGGACTCGGAGTCGTAGAGCGTTATGGACCCTCCGCTGACACCGCCTTCGAAAGGGTGCATACTTCCGTGGTCGTACCCAGTGAACTGATCTCCGTCAATCTTCAACGTCACTTTTTGCCTGTCTCCATAGTGGAACAGCGAAAACTCCCCATGGTTGCCGCTTCCACCGAAAGCGCAAGCTCGCTCATAGTCGTACACGCTCACCTTGGAGTCATCGACATCTCCCTTTATGGAGATGTGCCTGGATGCTGAGCAGTCCCAGACTGACGAGGCAGTGCGCCCGGAGATCAACCGCCCTGCAACGTAGGCCACGCACACTCGAACACTCGGTGTCATCTTGTCTCCACCGCGTCCGTTGGCGATCTACTCTCCGCTAGTGCCGGTTCCTCCCCAACAGCGGTTCGCCGACTTGCCCTATGTTGCGAAGTCTACCGCATTGCAAGTCTTTCTGGTACGACAGGTATGTTCGCTCAACTCGCTTCAACCGATCTGAAGGTGAAGAGGCCCATGCAATTGGTGAATACAACTTCGACCGGCGCCAGACTGGTCTGGGCTTCCGCCGGGCCGGCCCGAGACCTGGCGGCCGTCGTCGCCCGGGCCACTTTCGATATCGACGGGGACCTGCTCGTCTTCACGCCGGAGCGCCCCTGGCCCGCCGGACCCGATGCGGTCGAGACGCCTTGGGGGACTTTCCCGCCCGATGCTCCGTTTCCCAAGGAGGGCATCGACGTCTTCGTGCTGGGCAGCGCTGGCAGCCTGGCGGTTTGCCGGCAATCGAGCTGACGCTCGCGATCCGCGTCGGGGCGTCGCTCGAACGCCGCATCGCCGTTATCGGCGACCGGACCTGGGTACGCCAGGATGGCGTGCTGGTCCCCGGCGAGCCCCGGCGGCAGTTCGTCTCCATGCCCCTGACCTACCAGAACGCCTACGGCGGCCGGGGCGCCGCCAACCCTCTGGGCAAGGGCTTCTACGCCGGCGAGCGGGAGGCGCTCGGGCAGCCGCTTCCGAATCTAGAGGATCCGGACTCCCGCATCCGGTCCTTCGCGGACCGCCCGGATCCGGTCGGGACGGGACCCTGCCCGCGGTGCGGAGGCCGGTCCAATCTGACCATCGACCCGGAGCGGACGCCCCACCCCGGAGCGATCGTCGAAGTCACGCACGCCACGATTGATGGCGCACTGCGCTTCGCGTTGCCCGATTTTCGGATGCACGCCCACGTCGAATCCGCGGATGAGGAGCAGTTCCTGCCGCTGGTTCTGAATGAGATCGCGGTCTTCACGGATTCCCGCCGCGTCTTCCTGGCCTACCGCGCGGAGTTCGAGTGCGCCGGCGACCGTCTGCGGGTGGAGCTAGGGATGGGCGCGCCACCCACCTAGGGCAGGCAAAACTGCCTGCCCCACCGTCCCTCCACGCTACAATCGGCAAAGAAGCTCTATGCGCAAACTGAGTCTTTTCCTGACCCTGCCGATCCTGTGCGCTGCCGCCACGGCTTCCCGCGAGGAAGAACTGTGGCGTCACCGCAACCTGGGCAAAGCGTTGTATGAGACGCCGGCGAGCGTGCCCCAGTCCGCCGTGGAGCTGAAGAAGGCGCTCGAGCTCGCGCCCGGCTCGTTCCGCGACCGCCTGAACTACGGCCTGGCGCTGCTGCGCGCGGGCGACATCAAGCAAGGCAGGGAGGAACTCGAAAGTGCCCAGAAGCAGGAGCCGAATTCCCCCTATACCTGGTTCAACCTTGGCGTCGCCTACAAGCGCGAAGGCATGTATCCGGAGGCGATCCGCCAGTTCGAGCGCATGGTCCAGCTCGTCCCCACCGAGCCGGTCTCCCATTACAACCTCGGCCTCCTGTACAACCTCACGGACCGCCAGCCCGAGGCGCTGAAGCAGTTCGAGATCGCCAGAGAACTCGACCCCAAGCTGGTCGCGCCGCGCTTCCAGATCTATAATGCTTACCGGCTTGCGGGCAAAGAAGTGGAGGCCAAAGCGGCGCTGGCCGAGTTTCTGAAGGCCAAGGAGGCGCAAAAGGCCGCCGACGACTCCGAAGACATGGAGTGGTGCTACTATGCCGAGCTGTACGATCCCATCGAGGCGCGCCCGGCGCCGCCCACCGCGGAGCCCACGGCCGCGCCGCGATTCAGCGACACGACTGGAACGGCCGATCCGAAGACCGCGGGCATGCTGGTCATGGACACCGTGGGCGACGGCAGCTCCGATCTGCTGGTCTGGTCGAGTAATGGAATCAGCGTGTACCGCAAGGGCAAGGACCCGGTCGCCGACTCCGGACTGAGTGACCTCAAGGACGTGCTCTTCGTGGCCGCGGGCGACTTGGAAAACAGCGGTCTGGCGGGGTTGTGCGTGCTAACGGAGAAGGGCCCGCTGCTCTATCACAACGTGAAGGGCAAATTTGTGAAGGTGCCGGCGCAGCTTCCCACGGGGCGCTTCGAGCGCGCCATCTGGCTCGATTTCGACCACGATTACGACCTCGACCTGTTCCTGCTGGGCGACAAGTCCGTCCTGCTCCGCAACGAAGGCGAGCACGGATTCCACGATTACACGACACATTTCCCCTTTGCCGCGGGCCGGGTTGTGGATGCCGTGGCGTTTCGCCTCATTCCGGACTCGAAGGGAATCGACCTGCTGGTGAGCTACGCCGACCGCGGCGCCATCCTCTACCGCGACCGGATGCGCGGCGTCTTTGATGCCGTTCCCGTGGACGCGGTCCCGGCCGGCGCCCGTTCGCTCCAGGCCGTCGACATCGACAACGACGGTTGGATCGACGTGGCGTTCTCCGGCCCGCAAGGCGTCCGCTTCGCCATGAATCGCGATGGCAAACTGGCTGTGGAAGCGACCCCGGCACCCGCCGCTCCCGCGATCGCCTTCGCCGATCTCGAAGACCGCGGTCTGGCGGACCTGGTGGCCGGCAACGCCGTGTATCTGAATCTTGGTCTGGGGAAGGTCGGGGTGGGGAAAACGCCCGGCGGTTTCCCGGACGCGGTGGCCTGGGCTCGCGCCGATTTCGAGAACAACGGGCGGATGGACCTGGCTGCGGTATCGGCGGATGGCAGCATTCACCTGCTCCGCAACCAGACCACGAACAAGAACCAGTGGATTCGAGTGGCGCTGGCGGGCGTGAAGAACCTGAAGCTGGGGCCGGGGACCGAAGTCGAGGTCAAGGCCGGCACGCACTACCAGAAGCAGATGTACGAAGGCGTGCCACTGCTGTTCGGCCTGGGACCGGAGAAGGCGGTGGACACCATCCGCATCAGTTGGCCGAACGGCATGATCCAGAACGAGATGGACCGGCCCCTGGACAAGACCGCCGACATCAAGGAGGCGCCGCGTCTCGGCGGCTCCTGTCCCATGATCTTCGCCTGGGACGGCCGCAAGTTCGAGTTCATCGCCGACGTGCTCGGTGTGGCGCCGCTCGGCGCCAGTTCCGGCGACGGCGACTACTTCCCGGTCTCGAGCCACGAGTACGTCACGATTCCCGGCGACCAGCTTGAATTGCACGACGGGCGGTACGAAGTCCGCATCACGGAAGAGCTGCACGAAGTCTCATACATCGACCAGGTGCGGTTGATCGCGCTCGATCATCCGGCCGGAGTCGATATCGTGACCAACGAGAAATTCAAGTCGCCGCCGTTCCCCGAGTTCCGCCTGTTCGGCGTGAGCCGGCGCATTTTCCCCATCTCGGCGCGCGACGGCAACGGACGCGACGTGCTCGCCAAGGTTCTACGGCGCGACCGGGTCTACGCGGACGGCTTCCGGCACGATATGGCGGGCGTGGCCGAAATGCACTCGCTCGAGCTGGACTTCGGCCCCAACGCGGCGCGCGACAACCGCGCGGTCCTGATGCTCAGTGGCTGGATCGATTGGGCGGACGGCAGCACCTTCATGGCCGCCTCGCAGGGCAGCAAGGACGGCCTGGTGCTGCCCTATCTCCAGGTGAAGGACGCCGCCGGCCAGTGGCGCACGGTGATCGAGGATATGGGCGTGCCCGCGGGCGAGCCGCGCACCATCGCGGTGGACCTCACCGGCAAGTTCCTGTCCGGGTCGCGCGCGGTGCGTATCGTGACCAACACCTGCGTTTACTGGGACCAGATCTACCTAAGCGAAGACACGGCGGCGCCCCGGACGCGCCTGACGGCGATGGACGCCGAGACCGCCGATCTCACTCTGCGCGGATTCTCGCGCGCCGTGGTCGATCCCAGGCACGAGCAGCCGGAATATTACGACTACTCGGAGTGGCGGCCCGCCGCGATGTGGAACCCGGTCCCGGGCCTCTACACTCGTTACGGCGACGTGCGCGAACTGCTCGCGGCGGCCGACGACCGGTTCGTCATCATGGGCTCCGGCGACGAGATCCGGCTGCGCTTCGATCCCAGCCGCCTGCCCGCGCTCCCGGCGGGTTGGAAGCGGGACTTCCTGGTGCTGGTGGATGGCTGGTCGAAAGACGCCGACGCCAACACGGCCTTCGGCGATTCGGTCGAGCCGCTGCCCTTCCACGGTATGAGCCGGTATCCGTACCCTGCCGCGGAGCGGTTCCCTGACGACCCCGCCCACCGGGCGTGGCGCAAGGAGTACAACGTGCGGCGGCCGGTCAAGTTTATTCAGCCGCTGGTGGCACGGCAGTAGCTGCCGAGAAGGAGATTGAAGATGACGAAGGGCCATGTCCAAGTTGCGGTCGTCTCGATCTTTGTTTTGGGCCTACTGACACAGGCCAACGCCCAGACAGACAAGAAAGCAGGCATCCCTCTTTCTGAACTACCGACAGCATTGAAGGAGAAGGCCAAGAAGGCTTTTGATGCTGGCCACAAGTGCTACATCTGGAACGATGAGAAGACCACGGTAGATTCCCGTGAGCTACCGTTTGGCGGCAAGTTTTTGATTTTCGGTCCCTTCAACGTTTTGAGCCGCCCCGAGGACGAGGGCGTTGAATTCCAGTCGTACTTTTCTTTCGTCGCCCTCAATGCGGACAAAACGGCCGGAGAAGAAGTCGCCGCTACACTGGTCAACGAATCAGTTATCGAATCGGCGTCAAACAAGGAGAGCCGCACATTCATGGTCCTCCTTCCGACGGTGATGTCGGAGAAGAAGTACTCTGGTCGCGCCACGGCCAAGATCTATCTCAACGCCCGCACGGGGGACAAGTCCACGATCAGCAATTCTATACTGTTCGAGGTGGATTTCGACGCAGGGAAGATAGTCCGCTGGCGTTGAGGGCGTGGCCTGACAACCCCACCAGCAGGTTGTCGATGAGCCGCGTCGCGCCGAGCCATACCGCCGCGGCGACCAGCACCGGCCCAACGATCTCGGTGACCGGCTGCAGGTTCTCCGGGTCGACGATCTCGAAATACTCGACACGGATGCGGGGCTCGGGCGCGAGGACGGCCAGTGCGGCCTGCTTTACTCGCTCGGGATCGCGCTCGCCGCCCGTGATCGCCGCCTCGGCCGCCCGCAGCGACTGGTAGAGCAGCGGCGCCACCGCGCGCTCCTCCGCCGACAGGTGCTGGTTGCGCGAGCTGAGCGCCAGGCCGTCCGCCTCGCGCACGGTCGCGACGCCGACGATGGCGACCGGCAGGTTGAGATCCGCCACCATGCGCCGGATCACCGCCAGTTGCTGCGCGTCCTTCTCGCCGAAATAGGCCCGGTCCGGCTGCACGATATTCAGGAGCTTCGCGACGACGGTGGCCACGCCGCGGAAGTGCCCGGGGCGGAACTGACCGCACAGATGCTCCGTGAGGACCTCGACATCGACGTAAGCACGCTGCTCGCGGGGATACATCTCGGCGATCTCCGGCGCGAAGACCAGATCGGCGCCCAGCGCATCCGCAAAGGCAGCGTCACTCGCGAGCGTGCGCGGGTAGTGCTCGTAATCGTCCGCGCGGTCGAACTGGATCGGGTTGACGAAGACGCTGACGGCGACGGCGCCGCACTCGGCACGCGCAGTCTCGATCAGGCGGCCGTGACCGGCGTGGAGCGCGCCCATGGTGGGGACCAGGCCGACGGTCTTCCCGGCGCTGCGAAACCGCGCCACCGCCTCACGCGCGCCCGCGATGCTGTGAACCAGCTCGACGCTCATTTCGGATAGCGGCCTTCGCGGACGTCGTCGGCGTAGGCCTTCACGGCTTCGACCATGAGCTCGCCGAGCTGCGCGTACTGCTTGACGAACGGCGGCACCGGGCCCTCGAACAATCCCAGCGCATCGTAAGAGACCACCACTTGGCCGTCGCAATGCGGTCCCGCGCCGATGCCGATGGTCGGAATCGCCAGCGCCGAGGTGACCGCCGCGGCGACGGCGTCGGGAATGGATTCGAGGACGATCGAGAACGCCCCGGCGTCCTCCAGCGCGCGCGCGTCTGCGAGGAGCCGCGCGGCATCCTCCTCACCCCGCGCCTGCTGCCGATAGCCGCCGAGTTGGTGGACCGATTGGGGCACCAGTCCCAGATGGCCCATCACAGGGATGCCGATCTCGACCAGCCGCCTGACCACGTCGATCATCGGCCGTCCGCCCTCGATCTTCACCGCCGCCGCGCCGCCCTCCTGCAGCAGCCGCCCCGCGTTGCGCACGGCCTCGGGCACGGTGACCTGGTAGCTGAGGAACGGCATGTCGGCGACCACCAGGGCGCGGCGCGCGCCGCGGCTGACCGCCCGTGTGTGATGAACCATGACGTCCAGCGTCACGGGCAGCGTGGTCTCCTCGCCCATGATCACGCTGCCGAGCGAATCGCCCACCAGCAGCACGTCGATGCCGGCGCGGTCGAAGAGGCGCGCCATGGTGGCGTCGTAAGCCGTGAGCACGGCGATCTTCTCGCCGCGCTGCTTCTTCTCCTTGAGATCGGGGACTCGGACACGCTTCTCGGCCATCGCAATCGGTCTCCTATCGTGGCGCGGGCTTCAGCCTGCCGTGCCGGCACTCGTGCCGACACCTGGGCGTCGAGATGAGTCTCGACGCGGCACGCATGAGTGCGTGCGCCACAAAAAACCTAACTCCCTTCCCGCAGCAGCGTCTCGATCTCGCGGGCCTGCGCCTCAGCGAGCCCGCGGCGGCGGGCCACTTCCAGAACGTGCAGGCCCGCGGAACGGTAGAGGCCGCTCACGGAGGGCGGCACCGCACCGAGGCTCCGCAGATGGCGGCGCACCGTTTCCGCGTCGCCGCGCTCTATGGGCCCGGTCAGCGCCTTCTCGGGTCCGAGGGTGAGAGCGTTCGCCACTCCGGCGCGAATCAGCGGCCCGAGCGCATCCAGCGCGGTCTTCTCGTCGATGCCTGCCGTCTTCATCAGGATAGCAGCCGCGTCGATCAGGCCGGCAACGTAGTTGCTTGCCATCACCGCGGCCGCGTGATAGAGCGGCATCGAGCCCGGTGCGATGCGTAGCGCGGTCCCTTCGAGCAAAGCGATGATCCGCTCGCCCCAGGCGACGGCGGCGGGGTCGCCGCACACCGCAAAGGCCGATCCGGGAAGGATGGCCACGCCCGCTTCGGGGCTCGCGACGGTCTGGAGAGGATGCAGCACGCCGCAAGCCACGCCGGCCTGCGCCAGGGGTTCGAGAATCTCTGGCCCGCACGCGCCGCAAGTATGCAAGGCCGCGCCCCGATCCATGCCCGCATGGGCCAGATTGCGCGCAACTTCCGCCAACGCGCTGTCGCTGACCGCAATCAGGATGCGGTCGGCGCGTTGGGGAAGCTGGCGCGGCAGGAAGGCGGTGGCGCCTATGAATTCGGCCGCGCGCGCGGTGCGTTCGGGATTGCGGCCGGCCACGGCCACCACCGGCTCACCGCGCTCGCGAAGCAGCCGGCCCAGAGCCTGCGCCACACGGCCGGTTCCCGCGATGCCGATCGATTCCTGGGTGCTCGCGTTCACGTTCGGAACAACACCGATTCCCTCGAAAAGACCCGTACCGCCGCGAAGAACGCAAGACCCGCGTAGACGATGTTCGCGGCCATGGTAACGGCGAATGCGACACGGCTGTATTCGCCGAGGAAGATCTCCTTGATGAGCTGGCACACGTTGAACAGCGGAATCAGCGCCAGAGCCGGCGTTAGTTGAAGCCCGGGCAGCATCCCCAGGAGTAGCGGAAAGACGACCGCCATCACCAGCGGCGTCAAGTAGCTCTGAGCTTCTTTGAAGCTCTTGGCGAGCAGCGCTATGGCGATCATCAGCGATGCCGCCATGACGGCCATCGGCGCCAGCGCGACCAGCACCAGCGCGATGCCCGGGCCGTCGAGCGGCATGCGGCCCGCCGTCTTGCCGGCCTCGACTCCGAAGTCCGCGAAGCGAAACGAGACGATTAGGCTCGTCATGCTCAGAATGGCGGTTACGAGCACGGCCGTGGTGGTGGCCAGGATCTTTCCGAGGATAATGGCGCCGCGGCTGGCGGGCGAGGAAAGAAGCACCTCCAGCGTGCGCCGCTCCTTCTCGCCCGCGGTCATGTCGATGGCCGGGTACATGCCCCCGGTGAACATCAGCAGCACCACGCAATATCCCAACATGCCGCCCCAGAACATGCCGGCCATTTTTCTCTGGGGCGCGAGGTTGACGGACTTGACGGTGAACGGATCGGCGATCGAATCCGGCAGGCCGAGCGCGGTCAGCTTGAGCTTGACGCTGTTCTCCTTGAACGCGGCGAGCGCGGCGCGGATTCGCCCGGCGGCGACCTGGGAACTGCGCTTCGTCATGTCGGAGAAGATCCGCACCTCGATCCCGCCTGCGCCCGGCAAGGCGACCGGCTCGACGCCCGCGGCGATCTCTTTCTTCTCGATGGCGGCTTCGAGGTCGTCGCGCGGGGCCAGCTTGAAGCCTGCCTGCGCGAGTGCATTCAGCAACCCGGGAAGCCGGCCGGCGTTGCGCACGGCAATGGTCACCGCCTCGTCGCCCGCCTTCTTCTCCGTGGAGCTGACGAACTTGCTCATCATCAGGAACAGCAGGGGAATGGCCGCCAGCGGCACCACGACCATGCTGATCAGCGTGCGCCGGTCGCGGATCGTGTCCAGCATCTCCTTTTTGTAGATCGTAAGGACCTGGCTACGACTCATGCACCCTCCGGACCGCGGTATCGATGCCGAGCAGGTCGAGGAAGATCTCGCGCAGGCGCTGCTTTCCCGTGGCCGCCCGCAAATCCTCCATGGTGCCCACGATCTTCACCCGGCCTTCGTGGATCACGGCCATGCGGTCGCAGAGGTACTCGGCCTCCTCCATGACGTGGGTGGAAAGGACCACGGCCTTGCCGGAGTCGCGGGCCTTCAGAATGAACTCCTCGATCACGTGCGCGGTGGGGACGTCGAGACCCGAGGCCGGCTCGTCCAGGATCAGAATCGGCGGGTCGTGGATCAGCGTGCGGGCGATCGCGACCCGCTGGCGCATGCCGGTCGAAAGACTGTCGATCTTCGTGTCGCCGAAACCGCTCATGTTCAGCAGGGAGAATATCTCTTCGCTGCGCTTCGCGAGCGCGGCCCCTCGGATGCCATTCAGCTCGCCGAAGAAGGTCAGCACTTCGCGCGCGGAGAGGCGGAGGTACAGGCCCATGTCCGCGGAGAGGAACCCTATGCTGCTGCGGACGGCCTCGGGCTCCTTCAGGATGTCGTGACCGTTCAAGATCGCCGTTCCCGCGCTCGGCTTCATGACCGTGGCGAGCATTCGCAGGGTGGTGGTCTTGCCCGCGCCGTTCGGGCCGAGCAGGCCGAAGATCTCTCCCGAGCGGACCTCGAACGAGACGCGATCGACCGCGTGAACGGCGCCGCGCTTCGAGTCACTGAAGGTCTTGGTGAGGCCCTGTACCTGAATCATTAGGCTGGAGCTATTGTATCGAAGGAAACCGTGAAGCTGTCCTCAGGGCTGGTGACTTCTATTCTGACCTTGTCTTTGCGGAGTGCCTCAAGTATTCGACGCGCGGCGTCCTGGCGGTCGGCCGGCAGAGCGATCAAGGCTGCCTGCCAGGGCTCGCGCTGCCTTCGGATCCCAGTGCCCGCCGGACTGGAAGCAGCGGCCGCTCTCAGCGCTTCGAGCGACATGCCATACGGAGCCAGGATAGCCGCGACCGCGTCCGGCTCGCACAGGAGACCCAGGACGAGGTGAACCGGCTCAATCATGGGGTGCGCTAGGTGCTCAGCCTCCTCGGCAGCGTGGGCCAGAGCGCGCTTCGACTGGTGACTCAAGGGCAGGTCCACCGAAACGGAAATCTTCGGCTGCTGCGGGAAGCGCTGCTCGATCTCCTTTCGGATGGCCATGGCACGATCGCGCGATTTCAGAAACGGCTCAAAGGCTTCCCAGTTCTCGCGAAGAAGCCCGAGCAGAAGGTGGTGCGTTTCGATCCACTGGCTGCCGGACTGACTCGCTTCGTATCGGGCAAAGAAGATGGCTCGGCGAGCCTTTTCGACGTACCTTTCGAACATGGGTCCCCCGCGCCGATCTTAGCAATTCCGCGTGTGAAGCGGATTGCTTGCCGCTACAATTAGGGTCGAAGGAGGAACGGCGATGGAGGCGGGGGAGTTGGGCGTTTTCAGATCGCAACTGATCGAGCGGCGCGACCGGATAGAGGCCGTCCGCAGTTCCGTGGGTGACACGCCCGACCTCGCGCGGCTGCTGGGCGAAGTCGACGCGGCTCTCGAGCGCATGGAACGCGGAACCTTCGGCATCTGCGATGCCTGTCACGACACCATCGAGAAGCAGCGGCTAATGGCCGATCCGCTCGTCACCCTGTGCATCGATCACCTGAACGCGACCCAGCGCCGCGCGCTCGAACACGATCTCGAACTGGCGTCGGCCATCCAGACCAGGCTCCTACCTGCCCGCGACCTGGCGTGTCATGGCTGGACCGTTCACTACCGCTACCAGCCCGCCGGCCTGGTGAGCGGCGATTTCTGCGACCTCGCTTCGGATGGCAGCGAGCGCCTGTTCTTCGCCGTGGGAGACGTCGCGGGCAAAGGCGTGGCCGCGTCGCTGCTGATGTCGCACCTCCAGGCCACCTTTCGCACGCTGCTCTCGCTGGGCACGCCGGCGGCCGACATGGTGGACCGCGCCAACCGCCTCTTCTGCGCCAGCACCCTGGTCTCGCATTACGCTACCGCCGCCTGTGGCTTCGCGCACCGTTCGGGCGAGATCGAAATCGCCAACGCCGGCCACTGTCCTCCCCTGGTCCTGCGCCGCGGTGGGCTCGAAACGATCCCGGCGACCGGCCTTCCATTGGGCCTGTTCTGCGACGGCCGCTACTCGGCCGCACGAATCAACCTCGATCTGGGCGACGCCCTGATTCTCTACACCGACGGCGTCACCGAAGCGAGGAGTCACGCCGATCAGGAGTACGGGCTGGAGCGACTGGCGGCCCTCCTGCCGCGCTACGCCGGCATGGCTCCCCAACACATCGCAGCCGCCTGCCTGGAGGATTTTGGGGCCTTCCTCGGCGGCGCGCGACAGACCGATGACGTGACGCTCATGGTCATTGGACGGCAGGGACCGGGCCAGTTGGTGTAAGCTACATCCTGCATGGAGGGCCCGTGAGCAAGCATAAGCATAAGTCGGATTCGGCGGATGGCGCCAAGACGAAAGCGATCCACCTGAGCGACGCCGAATACCTCAAGGAACTGCGTCGGATGCAGATCGAGTTAGTGAAGCTCGAGGAGTGGATCAAGCACGAAGGCCTGAAGGTGGTCGCCATCTTCGAGGGCCGGGACGCCGCGGGCAAGGGCGGCGTGATCAAGCGCATCACCGAATGCCTCAACCCCCGCGTCTGCCGCGTGGTCGCGCTGGGCGTCCCCACCGAGCGGGAGAAGACGCAGTGGTATTTCCAGCGCTACGTGGCCGCTCTGCCGGCCGCCGGCGAAATGGTCCTCTTCGACCGGAGCTGGTACAACCGTGCCGGCGTCGAGCGCGTCATGGGTTTCTGCAGCGATGCCGACTATCTGGAATTCATGCACTCGTGTCCCGAGTTCGAGCGCATGTTGGTGCGGTCGGGCATCGTCCTCCTCAAGTACTGGTTCTCGGTCAGCGACGAGGAGCAGGAGCGCCGTTTCCAGGCCCGCATCAAGGATCCCACCAAGCGCTGGAAGCTGAGCCCGATGGACCTGGAGTCGCGCCGCCGCTGGGTGGAGTACTCCAAGGCCAAGGACGAAATGTTCGCCTACACGGACGTGAAGCAAGCACCCTGGTATGTGGTCAACGCCGACGACAAGCAATGCGCGCGGCTGAATTGCATGCACCACCTGCTCTCGATGATTCCGTACAAGGACCTGACCCCCGAGCCCGTCAAGCTGCCGGAGCGGGTGCGCAGCGCCTACGTCCGCCCTCCCATCACGGACCAGACCTTCGTGCCGGAAATCTACCGGCCGTAGTAGGATGGGATGCTAGGCGCCAATATGAGGCCGTTTTCCGTCCGGCGGCGCGTAAATCGCAAAATTCTGCGCTTCTCTCTCGCAATAGGGCTGGTTGCTGCGGTCGTGACGGCAGTCGTGTACTTCGCTTCAGCGTACCCCGCCGTCCGCCGCTGGAAGGACATCAACTTGCGCACTCTGTCCGAAATCAAGTGCTCGGACGCCACCTGCGACACCAGCGTGTTTTCCAATGATTGGCAGTTGGAAGGCTCCGACTACGTCGTCGATGCTCAAACTCGCTACCTTATCAACGTGCCGAGTTCCTCGGGCGAGAACCCGGGGCGGTTCGCGCCACTCGATTACTGTGACACAGCGTTTATCGCGGAGTTTCGCCAGCCGACCTCGTACAACACCAAGGACGGCGAGGTATGGCGTTTGTATTCACGTGAGGCAGACGTGGCCGGCAGGAAGTTCGACATCATGATCGGCAACGCAGAAAAGGCCTCCTGGAGGATGATCGACACTCCGCGCTCCCTGGTTGGGACTGTGGACGCCACGCTGAAGCGGGAAGCAGATCGGATTGCGGCGAACCTCCCAGATCTACGAGGAGTCGCTCGGGGAGCAAGGGGCGGACTCTCGGCCGATGGATTCGTGGTTGTGGATGCAACCTCAAAACAGGTTGTAGAGTGGGGCCCGTGGCTCCCTGTGCTTTTGCCGAAAGAAGCGCGTTTGCCAAATCAGGGGTGGCAAGTCTCCCGCGACGGTGCTGACCTTTACCTCGTGGAAACGGACACGAACGGGCGGCTCGTAGCCATCTCTTTGGTGCCAGTCGGCACCCTCTGGTGGCTGGCGGGTTTTTGTGCCATCGCGTCAGTCACGATCGCTGGCATCGCTCGTGCTCTCAGTATGCGGTTCTTACGGGGTTACTTCGCTGTGACGGGAACACGAGCCCCGGCTCTGGAGGAAGCCCTGCGAACCGGTGAGGACCAGCGCGTCGAGTTCAAACGCGGTCTTTCTGGGGACGAGAACAAGGCCGGCAGCGTTGAGGATGAACTGCTCAAGTCGATCGCGGCGTTCGCCAACACAAACGATGGCGCGATCTTTATCGGCATTGACGATGCCGGGCAGGTCAGAGGGCTCGGACTCGGCTGGAGCGACAGAGACCGCTTCGAGCGCAAGATTCGCCAGCTCGTCAGGAGCCGCATCAGACCCACTCCGCCCTTCCAAATCACATTCGACGACGTGCGCGGGCTAACGGTCGCCAAGATCACCATCGCCCGAGGCGAGGCTCCGGCGTACATGATTGGCGGCGTTATTTACCTCCGCTATGGCTCGTCGGACGTGCAAGCCCAGCCGGAGGATATAGGCAGACTCGTCTCCGAGTACGCGTTTTGACGCCCGTTGTTACACTGGATTCTTCGAGGGGGCCCGATGAAATCGACACTGCTCACGCTTGTCCTGCTCGCGCCCGCGCTGGCGCCCGCTCAGACCGAGAGGCTTCACAAACTGTTCTCCGACGCCTTCGAAGCGCAACTGCGCGAAGCGCCGGAGATGGCCACTTCCATCGGCCGCAATGAGTACAACGACCGCTGGTCGGATTGGTCGCCGGCCGCCATCGAGCGCCATCGCGCCCGGCTCACGGCGCTGGTTGCGGAACTGGACCGGATGCCGCTGGCGGACGTCCCGGCCCAGGACCAACTGAGCGCCAAGCTGCTTCGTTACGTCTCGAGGCAGGACCTGGACGACCAGGTGCTCGAGCTCTACGTGCTGCGCGTGAACCCCCTCTACGGGTTCCACAACAGGGTCTACGTCACCGTCGACCGCATGCCGGCGCGATCCGCCGCCGACTACGAGAATATCGTCGCTCGCCTGCGCGCCATCCCCGCCTATGTGGATCAGAACATCGCCATTCTCGACGAAGGCATGGCGCTCGGCATCGTGCAGCCTCGTGTGGTGGCGGACCGGATCAAGCAGCAGATCGCGGTGCAGGCCGGCCAGGATGCAAACACCACCGCGCTGCTGGCCGCTTTTCGCAACTTCCCTCCGAACATTTCGAAGGAGGAGCGGGAGAAGCTCCGCAGCCAGGCCGTCGCCGCCTACGAGCAGCAGTTTCTGCCGGCGTGGAAGAAGCTGCACGCGTATATGACGGGGACATACGCGCTCAAGGCGCGCCAGACCACCGCCGTCAGCGCCCTGCCCAACGGCAAGGAGCTTTACCGGTTGCTGATCGAGCGGGCCACCACCACCAGCATGACGCCCGAAGAGATCCACAGCTTGGGAGAGTCCGAGGTGCGGCGCATCGAGGCGGAAATGGAGGCGGTGGCGCGGGAGACCGGTTTCACCGGCACGCTGGCCGAGTTCCAGCGCCAGCTCGCCGCTTCGCCCGAACAGCACTTCCGCGGCAAAGAGGAAATGCTGGTCTGGTGCCGCAACATCGCCATGATTATCGAGCCCCAACTGCCGCGTCTGTTTGGACACATGCCCGCCTTCGTTTACGGCATCCGGGCCATTCCGGAGGACCGCGAACAGGCCTCGGCCAGCAACGCCGAGTTTCCCAAGCCCGACGGCAGCGCTCCCGGCTGGATGAACCTGAATACCTACCAGCCCGAGAAGCAGGTGCGGTACGACAAGGAATCGCTGACGCTGCACGAGGCCGTTCCGGGCCACATTCTGCAGGGCGCGGTGGCCCAATCGGTGGCGGGCCTGCCGGAGTTCCGCCGCTTCTATTTCAACTCGGCGTATGGGGAAGGCTGGGCGCTCTATGCCGAGTCGCTCGGTTCCGAGCTGGGGTTGTACCGCGATCCGTACATGCGATTCGGGCGGCTGGCGAGCGAGCGCTTCCGCGCGGTGCGCCTGGTGGTTGATACTGGTCTGCACGCCTTGGGCTGGAGCCGCGAGCAGGCGGTCGCCTACTTCGCGCAGCACGCGCCGGAGGAGTCTACCGCCGAGATCGACCGCTATATCGCCTGGCCCGCCCAGGCGCTGGCGTACAAGCTCGGCGAGCTCAAGATCCAGGAACTTCGCCGCTCAGCCGAGAAGGCGCTGGGTCCGAAGTTCGACATCCGGGCGTTTCACGACGCGGTCTTGCGCAACGGCGCCCTGCCTTTGGATCTGCTCGACGCCCAGGTGCGGGCCTACTACCAGTAGCGCCCGCGCCCTTTACTCCGCCCCCGCCGGGGGACTAAGATCGGGCATGATGTTCGACTGGCAGCCGGAGTACAGTGTGCGCTTCGCCGAGATCGACGGCCTGCACCAGCAGGTTTTTCGAGCGGCGGGAGAACTCCACGCGGCGATTGTCGCGGGCGAGGCCCAGGACACGCTCGCGGAACTGCTGGCGCGACTGGTCTCGTGCACCCAGAAGCACTTTGCAGCCGAAGAAGCGCTGATGCAGTCGTCCCAATACCCTCAAACCGCCAGGCACAAAGCCGCGCACGAGGCGCTCGGGGAGAGGCTGCTCGCCTGTGAGCAAGGCGCGAAGCCCAGCGTCGAGATGATGCAGACGCTCAAGAACTGGGTGATCCAGCACATCGACGAAGAGGACCGCGAGTTGGGGCGCCACCTGGCGAGCCGTGCCGGCCAGTAGGCCCTGCCGGGAGGAGGCCGCCAGGTGGTACGGCGTCTCCTTTCCCCAGGCAGTGCTTCATCTCCAGCGATTTCTGCCACCTTCCACCGTCGCCCTCCTCCCTGCGCCTGCGCGCGAAAGGTACTGGAGCGTGACGGCCACCTACTGGCCGGAAGGGAGTGGAGGGGGTGTCGCCGCCGGGTGCATACTCCAGTTTCGGATCGCTACTGCACTGAGCGCGGCGGCCCCGGCAACGTTCGGGACTGCATAGATATTCCCTTGGTTGGGGTGTCGCCGCATAGTGAGCGCCTGAAGTAGGAGAACTCCTCCCGAAACACTCGACTTAATCAGTACCGCCCGGCCAGTGTTGAAGGTGCCACCCTGCGTCCGTAGCAGCGGATTCGATTCGGCCATGCCGCGCGAGGATGCGATGTCAAGTGCATTCGCTGCGATCACCAAAGCTACTGACGCCGCCCAAAAGCGTTTGGTGTGCTTGCGAGCATTGAGGGCGAAACACGGGCTGAGATTGCCGACCAGTACCACCGCGAGCAGACACGTGGCAGTCCGCATTAAACAGAGTTTCATTTCCGGTCTCCTGTCGGACTAAGTTGGACTAATAGGTTTCTTTGCGGAGGCTATTATGGACCTACGGAAGAATTCTTCTGCGTGACTTGTGAGTGGTCGTGGGTGCTTTGTTGCGGGCTCGCTGGGGGGGAGCGTGCTTCTGGCTGGGGGGACCGCGCGCACAGTCAACCGATGAGGTCAGTCAGTTCAATTTTCGCAGTTTGAATTGTAAGCGGGAGGTGTTTCTCGGGCCGGGGGGCGAGAGTCTCCAAGACGCGAACGCAAATTCCGGCGTGGGCGTGAGGTGCAGTGCGAGCCGCTGCGAGAGGAGCGCCTGGTGTTCGGTGGGCCATCTGACACACCGCCTACGGATCGCTACGCCAGTTCGAGTCCAGGCCCTGTATCGAGAGGATATCGTTGCTCAAGAACTGGGTGATTCAGCGCATGGACGACGGAAACCGCGGGCTGCGACGCGCACCGGCTGTCAGCCTGACGCTGCCGCGTGGCCCTGGAGCCGGTCTCGCAACTCGGCCGGTGTCAGGATCCCGTCCTCGGTCACAAAGCCCGAGAAATAATCGAGCGGCGTAGCGTCGAAGTAATAGTTCACGGCGCTGACGTGCGGCAACTCGCGCTCCAGCAGCTCGCGCGGGTCCTTCGGCTCCTCGGGCGGCGGTTCGTAGGGACGCGGCAGGAACCTGTCGGACGGGCAGAGCGCGTAGACTCGCACGCCGAACTCGCCTGCTGCCAGCGCCAACTGTGCCGTTCCGGTCTTGTTGAAGATGCTCAGTGGCGAGACGGCGTCCGCGCCGACCAGGGCCAGCCCCACCTGCGGAAGGGCGCGGTAGACGGCAGCATCAGCGATCACGCAGGCGTCGATCCCCGCCATGCCCAGGCTGGCGGCCATGGCGACGCCTTCGCAAATGGGGCGCGACTCCGGGCAGATCACCGAAAATCGTTTCCCCTGCCGCGAGGCCTCGCGATAGGCGGCCAGCACGGTGGAGCTAAACGAGTGCGTCATCGCCGAGACGCCGTCTTCCACCAGGTCCGCGGCCAGCTCCGCCACGCGCGTGGTGTTTCGCTCCATGGACTCCAGGAACTCCGCGCAGGCGCCAGCCACATCCGGGCTGGACAGGGCACGCCACGCAAGGTTGAAGACCGGGCCCATGGCGGGCTGAGCGGCCATCAGCGCACGGGCCAGCCGGGGCACCTCTTCCGCGGCATCCTGAGCGCACCGGATCAGCAGCGTGGCGGCGCGCACGGCCACCTTACGGGCGCCGCTCGACCGCTCTTTCCGGATCTCGTCGATTCCGGACTGGATCTCGCCGAGTTGCCACTCGGAGATCTGAAGGTTTGCCATTATGGCCCAGGATCAATTGAACGGCAAAATGTTCCGCGCGTCAAGCTAACGTACCCTTTTGATTCCCATTTGAGTCAAGCTGGGGCCCCGCTTGGCGGCCGGGACGCTCTCGGAGTAGAACTCAGGCGTCCGAGGTACTACCCGAGGCAGCCACAGCGCCGGTGGCCTGGGTCGTCCTCGCCCACTACGATAACGACGTCTTCGGGCTTGTAAGTTCCCCTATCTCACTTTCGGCAACATGAAGCTGAAAGTCGTTCCGACGCCAAGCTGGGAGTGGCACTCGATTCGGCCGCCCAGGCGATGCAGCAACATCCGGACGAATGCCAGGCCCATGCCCTCTCCGGGAACATCCTGGATGCCGGCTCGGCGGAACGGCTGGAAGACCTTGTCCATATCTTCCTCCGCAATCCCGCGACCGTTGTCCCGCACGTGCAAAACCGTCGCATCGGCCGTTTCCTCGGCCGACACCTCGATGCGCCCAGGCCGCTCCGGGTCCAGGTACTTGATGGCGTTGTCCAACAGGTTTCCAAAGATCTGCTCGATGGCGCTGCGGTCACTGGCAATGATCGGCAGCAGACCAACCTTCACGTCGATGTTGCCGCTCTGGATCTGATGCGCCAGGGTGCGCAAGGTCCCTTGCAGCAATGCCCCGGCGTTCAGCTCTTCCGTGTGGAACTCCCGGCGGCCGGCCCGTGCCAACCCGAGAAGCGCCGCGGTAAGGTGGTCCATGGAGGTGGCCGAGCTTTCGATGAAGCCCAGAGCCTCCGGGATTGTCTCTTGCAGCGCCTGCGCCACCGCGGCCCGCTCCGGCGCCGGCAGATTGGCCAGCAAGGCCTGCTCCGACTTGTGTAGCGTGTCGATGGAACAGCGGAGCTCGGCGGAGAAGCCCTTGAGGTTCACCAAGGGGGCGCGCAAGTCATGCGACACGATCTGGGTGAAGCGTTTGAGCTCCTCGTTGATCCCGTGCAGTTCCACGCTGTAGCGCTGCAGTTTCTCCTCGGCGCGTTTGCTCTCGGTAATGTCCTCGTAGGTTCCCAGAATGCCGATGACGCCGCCAATGGAGCCAGGGAGGGGAACTTTGCTGCTGCGCGTCCAGCGCCGACCGCCGTCCGCACCGACCACGGGCTCTTCGTAGCCGATCTTCGCCACGCCGCTTTCCATAACCTGGCGATCTTCGGCCGCGTAGAGGTCGGCCGCATCCCTCCAGTGGGAGAAGTCGTAAACAGTCTTGCCCACGATGTTAGGGGCCGTGGGCACGCCGGCATCGCTTGCGAAGGCTTTGTTGCAGCCCAGATAGCGGCCCTCGCGATCCTTCCAGAAGACCCGCTGCGGGATGTAGTCCAGAACCAGCTGCAGCATTTGCCGCGACACGTTCAGTTCCTCCTCCGCACGTCTCAGATCGCTCAAGTCGGTAACGATGAGGCAGACGCACTCGGTAGCCTCGATAAGAAGCGTATCCGCGGATAGCAGCGCCGGCGCCAGCCCTGCCGAGCCTCTCTTCAACCGGACTTCCGCCTGCGTCCTGACGCGGCCGTCGAGGAGAGGGCGAAGCAACAACGCATCTTCCGCCGCAACGAAGTCGTGCATAGAAGAACCGATCACGCGATCGAGGGGCATCCCGAGCATGGAGGCGAACCGTTCGTTGGAAAAGAGAATCAGACCGTTGCGGGTGAGGGTGAGGGCGCCCTCCGCCATGCTCTCCACCATGAGGCGGTATGCTTCATCCTTGAGCGTGCAAACGCCTGAAACCGCGACCGCATCTGCTTCCCCGTTTCTCGAGGCGCGGAGCGTTCCCTCGGCTTCATCGAGCTGTCGTTTCAGGTCGCGAGTTCGCTCTAACAGATCCGCCATCTTCTCACGCGCCATGGCCGCCCTTTTCGGGGCTTCGCGGACGCCGTCTTGCAGCCCTCGAGTGGCAGTCACAGAACGGCGCCCGCCATTGTGGTTCGCTAGTTCCTCAACCCTTCGGGTCGTTCAAGTCTTTCTCGGGGTTGGGGGCCGACCAGCCCATCGGCTTCGAAACGGCTAGCCCAATACGATACGGCGCGCCGGGAATCGTCCGGGAAACGCTTCCCTCCTGGGGCATCCTAGCGATGCTCAGAAACAGTCCCAGGCGACGCATCGCCTCCGTGAATTGCTCGTAGTCAGCCGACTTGACGACATACGCATTGCAGCCCAGGTCGTAACAGCGCCGTATCTCCGCCGGATCGTCTGTGGTGGTCAGAACGATCACTGGGATGAGCACGGTCCGCGGGTCCGCCTTCAGACGCGAGAGCACTTGATAGCCGTCCATCACGGGCATGTTGAGATCCAGCAGGAGCAGATGCTGCTGAGTCGCCTGTTCTTCGCGGCGGAGATAATCCAACGCTTCCTGGCCATTGGCGAACCTGACGATTGTGTTGGTGAGAACCGCACGAAGGTTCTTCTCGATCAGCCGGGCATGGCCTGGATCGTCTTCGGCCAACACGATAACGACGTCTTCTTGTCTATTCATAAGTTCCCTATCTCACTTTCGGTAACATGAAGCTGAAAGTTGTTCCGACGCCAAGCTGGGAGTGGCACTCGATTCTCCCGCCAAGGCGATGGAGCAACGCCTTGACAAATGCCAGGCCCATGCCCTCTCCGGGGACATCTTGGAGGCCGGCTCGGCGGAACGGCGCGAACACGTTGTCCATTTCTCCCTCCGCAATCCCGCGCCCGGTATCCCGCACGTGGAAGATGGCCGCACCGGCCGTTTCCTCGGCCGACACCTCGATGCGCTGGGGCCTCTGAGGGTCCAAGTACTTGATGGCGTTGTCGAGCAGGTTCCCGAAGATCTGCTCGATGGCGGTGCGGTCGCTGGCGATCCGTGGCAGCGGGCCGATCTCCAATGCGATGTTCCGGCTCTGGATCTGGTGCGCCAGGCTGCCCACGATTTCCTGGACTAATGTTCCGGCGTCCAGCTCCTCGATGTTGAACTCCCGGTGGCCTACTCGCGATAACCGGAGAAGCGCCGCGGTGAGGTGGTCTATGCGGGTGACCGAGCTTTCGATGAAGCCCAGATCCTCCGGGATTGTCTCTTGAAGCGCCTGCGCCACCGCGGCCCGCTCCGGTTCTTCCAGGTTCGCCAGGAAGGTCTCCGCCGCCTTGCGGAGCGTCTCGATGGACTGGCGGAGCTCAGCGGAGAAACCCTTGAGGCTCACCAAGGGGGCGCGCAAGTCATGCGACACAATGTTGGTGAAGCGTCTCAGCTCCTCGTTGGTCTCGGCCAGTTCGGCGCTGAAGCGGTGCACCTTCTCCTCGGCGCGCTTGTTCTCGGTGATGTCCTCGTAAGTTCCCAGAACGCCGATGACGCCGCCAGTGGAGCCAGGCAGGGGAACTTTGCTGACGCGCACGTAGCGCTGCGTGCCGTCCCGAAAAACCATCGGCGTTTCGTAGCCGATCGTTGCCTGGCCGGTTTCTATGACTTGGCGATCGTAGTCTGTGTGGAGGTCGCCCGTAGCGCTCTCCTGGGAGACGTCGTGAACGGTCTTGCCCACCACGTCCTGGGGCGTGGCGGCGCCGGCATCGCTCGCGAAGGCCTTGTTGCAGCCCAGGTAGCGGCCCTCGCGATCCTTCCAGAAGACCCGCTGCGGGATGTAGTCCAGGACCAACTGGAGCATCTGCCGGGATCCGCGCAGCTCCGCGGTCTGCTGCCGCACACGGCGGCGCAATACCACGATCCAGGCGAACGCCAGCAGCGCCATCGCGGCCAGTATCCCCACCAGTTGGAAGGTCCGCTCCGTGGTCCACCATGGCGCATCGCGCAGCACCACCACGTCCGCGGCCGAGCGGAGCAGAATCGTGAAGCCGCGCGGAACCGATCGCCGGCCCGGCGCATCGTAGGAAACGATCCCCGTCACACGAATCAGACTGCCGTTCCGCGGTGCCGGCAGGCGATCACCCTCCATCCGGGCATTGAAGAGCGTGCCGCCGGCCTGCAGCACCAGCCGCCGATCCGCCCCGGCTGTCACCGTGTCCACCAGAAAGCCGTCCACCGCAACCAGCCTCGGATCCCATCGATCCTCCAGAATCTCCGTGATGGTGGACAGGGGAGCCCTGGGCTCGGCCGCGTGCCCCAGCTTGACCAGGTCCGCATCCTTGAGCACGGGGTTCAGCGCGTCCGCTTCGGCGAATCCGGTCGCCTCCACAAGGTCGCCGATGGCAAGCTGCGATGGGGCGTGGTTGTCGATCGCCACGCTTCCCGTCGCGTCGCTGATGTAGGTAGGACCGGTAGGGTGAGTGAGCGTCACCGTGCCTCGAACCCGGGATACCTGATCGAGTCCCGATCCCGGGGAATACTGCCGCAGTTGCACGATGTTGAGCGGCGCGGGCGGGACTGCCGCGCTGGCTTCCACCTGGATGAACTTCGGCTCGGGCACCCGGACCGCCACCGCCACCAACTGCCGCTTGCGGTTGAAGATGGGAGCGAGAACGCCCTGGAACCGAACGTGGGAATAGAGCAGCCCGTGGGGGAGTTCGCTGGTGTATGCCACTTGTAGCACTAGGCGGTGGTTGGCCGAACGGACCCCAAGCTCCACGCCGCCGTTGACGCTGGCCATGGAACAGACGATGCCGCTTGCCTCCAGCCAGCGGCTGTCCGGCGGCTCGGACATCAGCTTGTTGATGTCCAGGCGCAGCGGCTCGGGCAGGGACTGCTCCCCCACGACCCGGATGCGCGGGGTTGCGACCACCGGAGCGAAATCGCCCGGGCCGCTGAATCCCTCAATCTCCACTAACTGCCCGGCTCGGAGCTGCGGGATTTCCGCCGCTCCCACGGAGACGTAGATTCCGTCCGTGTCGTCCTGCACGGTGAGCACACGGCCAGCCGGGTTGAAATACGTCACCACGGCCCGGAGACGCACTGGATAGGACATCCTGGCCCGATCTTCCGGGAGGGAGTGAACCTCGGCGGCGGTCGTCAGCGTGGGAAGGCCGGACCGCTGGGTGGGCGTGCCCGCAACCGGCTTGGCCGGCGCCAGGACGGTGAGTTGGCGTGCCGACTGGACCAACAGCCGTAGCTCTAGGATGGCCCCGTCGGCATCGGCGCTCGCCGCAAACACCCCGTTTGCTTGCACCTCCGCTCCGGGGTAAGCGCGATAATCGACCCCGCCCACCTCCTGCCGCACCAACACTTTGACCGCGTGGCCCTCCGAGTCCACCATTAATACCAGGCGGCCGCTATCGTCGATGGAGGCGGACCGCACGCGCCCTTCAATCTGGACGAACTGGTACTGGAGCTTGCCGGAGACCAGGTCGCGCGGCCGGGCGCGCACCGCCGGCGGCAGCGCACCCGGACGGATGAGGCGGACCTCGTCAAACGCGCCGGCCGGGCTGGAGCCTCCTCCGGTTGCCGTTCCCGTCAGTTCGACAAGCGAGCCGCTCTCGAGCATCACGTTGTCGCTGATGTTGTCCGAGCGGAGGCCGCCGGTCGCGTCCTGGAAGAAGAATTGCTCAAGCAGGGAGTCGGTATAGGTGATCGTGCCGCGCAGGTGAAGCGGCGCCTGATCTCCTGAATGCACGGGGAGCCGCCGAACCTGCTCGACGGTTGTGAGCGGAGAGTTGAGCGAAGCCGGCGCGGGACGTGTGCAGCCGCCCAGGGTGAGCAGGGCGGCGACCACCACCACCGGGCGTATCACGACCCCGCCGAAACCAACCGCACCGCCGACATGGACCAGATTCGCCATAAACCTCTTCGCCCGTCCCCCTAAGGGGCTGACCAGCCCGTGGGCTTCGAAACGGCAAGCCCAATGCGATACGGCGCGCCGGGAATCTCTCGGGAAACGCTTCGCTCCTGGGGCATCCTGGCGATGCTCAGAAACAGTCCCAGGCGACGCATCGCCTCCGTGAACTGTTCGTAGTCAGCCGACTTGACGACATACGCATTACAGCCCAGGTCGTAACAGCGCCGTATCTCCGCCGGATCGTCCGTGGTGGTCAGGACGATCACAGGGATGAGCTCGGTCCGCGGGTCCGCCTTCAGACGCGAGAGCACTTGATAGCCGTCCATCACGGGCATGTTGAGATCCAGCAGGAGCAGATGCTGCTGAGTCGCCTGTTCTTCACGGCGGAGATAGTCCACTGCTTCCTGGCCATTGCCGAGCCTGACAATTGGGTTGGTGAGAACCGCGCGAAGGTTCTTCTCGATCAGCCGGGCGTGGCCTGGATCGTCCTCGGCCAACACGATAACGACGTCCTCTGGTCTGTTCATAAGTCCTCCCTATCTCACTTTGGGCAACATGAAGCTGAAAGTTGTTCCGACGCCAAGCTGGGAGTGGCACTCGATTCTCCCGCCCAGGCGATGGAGCAACATCCGGACGAATGCCAGGCCCATGCCCTCTCCAGGAACATCCTGGATGCCTGCTCGGCGGAACGGCTGGAAGACCTTGTCCATATCTTCCTCCGCAATCCCGCGCCCAGTGTCCCGCACGCGGAAGATGGCCGCATCGGCCGTTTCCACGGCCGACACCTCGATGCGCTGGGGCCGCTGCGGATCCAAGTACTTGATAGCGTTGTCGAGCAGGTTTCCGAAGATCTGCTCGATGGCGGTGCGGTCGCTGGCGATCCGTGGCAGCGGGCCGATCTCCAATGCGATGTTGCGACTCTGGATCTGGTGCGCCAGGCTGCCCACGGTTTCCTGGACCAATGTCCCGGCGTCCAACTCTTCCATGTGGAACTCCCGGCGCCCGGCCCGCGATAACCGGAGAAGCGCCGCAGTGAGGTGGTCTATGCGGGTGACCGAGCTTTCGATGAAGCCCAGAGCCTCGGGGATTGTCTCTTGAAGCGCCTGCGCCACCGCGGCCCGCACCGGCTCTTCCAGGTTCGCCAGGAAGGTCTGCGCCGCCTTGCGGAGCGTCTCGATTGACTGGCGGAGTTCAACGGAGAAACCCTTGAGGTTCACCAAGGGGGCGCGCAAGTCATGCGACACGATCTGGGTGAAGCGTTTGAGATCCTCGTTGGTCTCGGCCAGTTCCACGCTGTAGTGCTGCAGCTTCGCCTCGGCGCGTTTGTTCTCGGTGATGTCCTCGTAAGTTCCCAGAACGCCGATGACGCCGCCAATGGAGCCAGGCAAGGGAACTTTGCTGGAGCGCAAGCAGCGCTTCTTACCGTCCATGCCAACCATGGCCTCTTCGTAGCCTATCTTTGCCTGGCCTGTTTCTATGACCTGGCGGTCGTCGGCCGTGTAGAGGTCGGCCGTAGTGCTCCACTGGGAGAAGTCGGAGACGGTCTTGCCCACGATATCCTGGGCCGTGGGCACGCCGGCATCGCTCGCGAAGGCCTTGTTGCAGCCCAGAAACCGGCCCTCGCGATCCTTCCAGAAGACCCGCTGCGGGACATGGTCCAGCACCAACTGGAGCATCTGCCGGGATCCGCGCAGCTCCGCGGTCTGCTGCCGCACCCGGCCGCGCAACACCACGATCCAGGCTAACGCCAGCATCGCCACGGCGCACACCAACCCCAGCAGGCGGAAGGTCCGGGCCGCCGTCAGCCAGGGGGCCGGCTGAAGCACCACGATGTCGCCGGGCGTCCGCAAGAGGATCGAGAATGCCTGCGGCAGCACGGTTTGCTGCGATTCATACGTTTGAATCGAAGCGATGCCGGTGACGCGAAGCACGGCGCCTTTTTCGAGCGGGGGCAGCCGCTGGTGGTCGATGCGGGCTTCGAACAGGCGGTCTCCCGCCTGCAGCAGCAGTACCTGGTTGCCCTTGGCCTCGCCCTGATCGACCAGCAGCGCGTCGATCTGAATCAGTTGTGCGTCATAACCCTCTTCGAGAATGTCGCTGGCGGTCACTACCACGGGGTCGGGCGCCACGGCGCGGCCCAGCTTGTGGATCTCAGCGTCGCGGAACACGGGATTGAAAATCCCGGAGACGGCGACTGGAAGACCGGTCACCTCGACTGAATCCCCGACCTTGAGGGTCGCCGGCAGGTGGCTCTGGATCAAGACGCCACCGGTGGAGTCGCTCACGTAGGTGGGGCCAGTACGCTCGGTGAGAATGACCACGCCACGAACTCGGGAGCGCTTGCCGAAATCGGCGGCTGAGGAGAACTGCAGGAGCTGGTCGATGTTGCGCAGGGGCGGGGCATGCGGCGCGCCGCCCTCGACTCGAATGAAGCTGGCGTCGGGAACGAAGAGCTGCATGCCCAGGATCTGGCGTTTGAAATTGAACCGGGTGCCGCAGACCCCCATGAGGTGGACATGCGAGTCGAGCAAAGACTCTGGCAATTGCGTGTCGCCGAAGACAAAGGCCGAGAAGTGGTGGATGCCCCAGTTGACGCCGAGGATGGAACTTCCTTCCTGCCTGCGGATCGAATGGACGATGCCCTCCGCCTCCACCCACGTACTGTCGGCGATGCCGGCAAACAGGTGCTCCATGTCAGCTCGAAGTGGTTCGGGCAGGGCTTGCCGGCCGACCACGTGCACGCTGGTTCCTCTGACTATGGGTGCGAACTGGCCCGGGCCGCTGAATCCCTCGAGGTCCGCCAGGTCGCCGGCGTGCAGCGTGGGTTCGGCTTGTCCATCGAAGAACACGTAGATTCCCCCTGTCCGGTCCTGTAGAAACGTGTTTGTAGCCACGGGGTTGTGGTAGGTCACCACCGCGTGAAGATGGACCGGATATGCCCGCCTGGCCTCATCCTCCGAGAGCTCCTTTACCTGGCTTACGGTGGTCAGTACAGGCAACGGCGCAAGGTTTCGTTGCTTGCGAGCCTGGTCCCAGACCGTGCATGCCGTCAGGGACAGCGTTCCTTGCTTCTCGCCCACAAAACACAAGACGTCGAGCGCGCGTCCGGCCTCGAGGGGCTCCGCTGGGGCGGCCTGGAGCGGCGCCGTGCCGGTGGAATCCCGGAGGGTCAGCTTGCCCGCTTCGACCGAGACCGAGCCATGCAAGCGGATCCGATGGTCTGGCAGACGGGTACGGTCCGTCAAGAGGACCGAGCGAACGGTTGTGACCGGGAGATTGGCCACGGAAGGCGCCGGCTTCACGACCTCGACGTCCTCCAGGGCCGTCACCCACAACTTCACGCCGATGGCCACGCCGCGGGCATCCAGGCTGGTGGAAAGATCTCCCCGTGCGCGGACCACGGCGTCCACGAGCGAGCGATCACTTAACGCCGATTGATTCCTGATCAGAACATGCACATCCCAGCCGAGAGCGCGAATGGTCAGCGAGAACCTGCCAGCCCTGTCCATGATGGCGGACTTGACGACGCCTTCTATCTCGACGTAGCGGTACTGAAGCCGCCCGGAAGCCAAGTCGTGGGCGCTAGGCCGCGCCGGCGCGGGAAGCGGGCTGTGCCTGTCGCCGACGCGAATGCTCCCAGACGTCACGTCGGGATTGGGCCCGCCGCTGGCGACCGTTCCCTGAAGGTCCACGGAAGCCCCACGGTCGATGCCCGGTTGCAGGCCTTCCACGCGGACTGCGCCGGTGGCGTCCTGCACGAGGAACAACTGGAAGGCGCCATCGACGTACGTAACCGTTCCGTGGAGACGGACCGGCACCTGCGCCCCAACCGCCTCCGGCGTGAGCTGGCGCACCTGCTCGACGGTGGTCAGCGGGCCGCTTGATGTGCTTTGCGGGAATCGCGCGCACCCTCCGCCGTACAGACACAAAAAAACAGACGCCAGACCCGCCGTCCTCCAGTGCGGGGCTTGGCGGCCAGGAACGGTTCGTTTGATGGTCCCTGCTAGCATGAGGCCCTCAGGTCGGACTCGTGCCCCGGCTGCAGACCGGCAAGGGCGGTCTCTTGAGGTTTCAGCGGCCCCGGTGTCGGGGCGGGTTCGAAGAGCGTGTTCGTACCCGCGAGCTTTTCGCGCAGCTCGGCGGGCGTGAGAACCCCGTCTTCGGTCACAATGCCGGAGACGTAATCGAACGGCGTAACGTCGAAGTGGTAGTTGACAACCGTGACGTGCGGTAGTTCGCGCTCCAGCAGTTCGCGCGCATCTTTCCGAGTCTCAGGCGGCGGGTCGTAGAACCGCGGAAGGAACTTGCAGGAGGAGCACAGCACGTAGACCGGCACCCCCAGCTCACGGGCGGCCAGCGCCATCAGCGAGGTTCCGGTCTTGTTGAAGATGCCGCGCGGTGAGACGGCGTCAGCGCCGACCAGGACGAGTTGCACTTCGGGAAGCACGTGATGAATCGCAGAATCCGCGATCAACGAAACTGTGATTCCTACCATACCCAGGCTGGCAGCCATGGCGATGCCCTCACAAATGGGGCGGGATTCAGGACAAATCACCGAGAATCTCTTTTTCTCCCAGAAGGCCTCACGAAGCGCAGTCAGTATGGTGGAACTGAACGAGTGCGTCATCACGGTGGCGCCGTCTGAAACCAAGGCGGCCGCTCTCTCTGCTACTCGCGCGGCGCTCCGATCCATGAACTCCAGGAACTCGCGGCAAGCCGCAGTCACGTCGGGGGAGCGCAACGCGAGCGTGGCGAGATTGTAGATCGGACCCGTCGCGGGCTGGGCGGCTATCAGTGCGCCAGCGATCTCCGGTAGGTCCTCCGGCGCATATTGGGCGCACTCAACCAGCAGCTTGGCGGCGCGCACGGTCTGTTTGATGGCTCCACTCGCCCGATCATTCCGTATTTCATCAATTCCAGCCCTGAGTTGAATCGCACGGACGTCCGACGCAATGGTCTTAGAACTCCTCATGATGTCCTCTACCGACCAATTGAACAGCCAATTGTTTCGAGTTTCAAGTTAACCACCCAACCAGCTGCGCATTTGGGACGGGGTCGGGGCGCGCTCGCTTGGGCCGCGGCCAGAACGCACGCAACTCATACAGGAAGATGGACGTGCACGACAAGCACGGCGCCGGCTAGCGAGGCGGGCTGCGCACGGCTTGCCATGATCTGCCGGGCGGGAGGACCCTCAGAGTTGTGTGCTCACTCCGAAGTACTGCGCGGGCCTGCCCGGCTGGGCGCTCTGTACCGCGCGATTGGTCAGTACGGGACTGTACTGCCCCTTACAAGGGTACTGCCAGGTAGGACCGTACCAACCCACTTTGACCCTGGACTCGGCCGCAAGAAGGAGAGAGACTCCCTCCCTATCGCCCCGACGATCCGAACCCCCCGCCGCCGCGATTGGTGTCGCTGAGTTCGGCTTCCTCCCACTCCACCCGCTCATAACGCGCAACCACGAGCTGCGCGATGCGGTCCCCGCGCGCGATCCGGTAAGGTTCCCGGCCCAGGTTCAGCAGAATCACTCGGATTTCGCCGCGGTAGCCCGGATCGATCGTGCCGGGGCTGTTGGGCAGTGTGATGGCGTGCTTCAGAGCCAGGCCGCTGCGCGGACGAACCTGCGCCTCGAAGCCGGGCGGCAACTCGACGGCGAGGCCCGTGCCCACAGCCTTCGGCTCGCCCGGAGCGAGCACCGTGTCGGCGGCGGCGCGCAGGTCGAGTCCGGCGTCCTCCTCCGGCCCGTGCGCGTACTCGGGTAGAAACGCATGGGCCTCAAGCCGCGTGATCTTCACTCGCATAGGCTTCTCACAGAATACCGTGAGGCAGACGTCCGCGCCCGCGGCGGGTCTCCCAGCGGGATTGAGGGCCCATCCTGTCGTGCACGGGTCCTGCCTGAAGTGTTGGTTGTGTGAGGACGACGATCAAGGGGCTTGCGGGCTCTGTGGCCGGGGACTCCACCAGCAGCATGCCCGCCTTCACGACGGGCTGACGCTTGCGAAATCCGACGCCAGCAGCGGGTTCACCAGCTACTATAATGTGTACGGGGCGCTGTAGTGCGCCGACTGCAGGCTGGAGTGGAAGAACTACAAGCCTGGCGCGTGAGGCTGGTTAGCGCTTTCAAGCCGCCCGGCGAAGGGGACTACGGATGACGGATGGCGATGCGGGCGCCGCCGAGCCGCTGGCTTTCGAGACCGGCGACCTCCCGGACCTGGGCGAAGACAGCCGGCTCGTCCTGATGCCGGTCGATCCGTATCTGATGTATGCCTACTGGAATGTAACCTCCACGAGGATTGAGGCGGCAAAGGCGCTCTTCGAGGAAGGTGAGATCGAAGCTCACGTCTTGCGTTTCCACGATACGACCGGCATCGACTTCGACGGCGTGAATTGCGGGAGCAGCTTCGACGTGAAGATCCACCTGGACGCTCGGAAGTGGTACGTCCGCCTGTGGAGTCCGGAGAGGAAATACTGCGCTGACATAGGACTCCGGGGCAAGGACGGCAGGCTGGTGGCGCTGGTGCGCTCCAACTTGGTCGAGACCCCAGCCGCTTGGCCGCACGTGAAAGTGGATGAGGCCGCTGCGCTGGTAGATCAAGGCGCGCCGGAGGGTGAGACGGCTCGGGAAGCGGAGCCTCTGTTCAGTGCTCAGGAACCGGAGCCATTGGCCGCCACCCCGGAAGCGCAGCTTGCGGTTGCCGCCCCGGAAGCGGTGGCCGCGGACTCCCGGCACGTTCTCGAGAGGAGACTCGCGGAGGTCGCGGCGCTACGCGAAGAACCGCTCGCTCCCACATCGGAAGGCGGGCCGGGTCCCTCAGGCGACGGCCATGCGGATCTGACCGAGATCAGCGAGAAGAACTTCAGCCCGGGAATCTCCTCCGCGATACTCGGGGCGCGCCGTCCCGGGCAGTAGGCCCGGCGAACATGGAACAGGGCTATCTCGCCATCGTCCTCCACGCGCACCTGCCTTATGTGCGCCATCCCGAATACGAGGAGCCGCTCGAGGAAAACTGGCTCTACGAGGCCATTACTGAAACTTACATTCCCCTGTTTCTCGTCATCGAGAACCTCTTGCAGGATAGGGTCGATTTTCGTCTGACCGTCTCGCTCACGCCTACCCTCGCCTCTATGCTGCTCGATCCGCTGTTGCAGGTGCGGTATGTCAAGAAGATCGGCCGCACCATCGAGGCCGCGGAGAAAGAAATCGCCCGAACCAGCGGCCAGCCCGAGTTCCACCACCTGGCGCGCATGTACCACCGGCTCTTCGTGCGGGTTCGCGACGCATACGTCGGCCGTTACGGCTGCGACTTAGTCCAGGTCCTGAAGGGTTTCCAGGAATCGGGGAAAGTCGAAGTGATCGCGAGTGCCGCTACGCACGGTTATCTTCCGCTGCTGGCGTTGCATCCGCCGGCGCTGCGCACGCAGATTCGCGTCGGAACGGAGCACTACGAGCGGACGTTTGGCCGCAAGCCCAGGGGCTTCTGGCTGCCGGAATGCGGTTACTGCACCGCGGTAGAAGCTCCACTCCGGGAGGCCGGTGTCCGTTTCACGATCCTCGACACTCACGGGGTTACTCACGCCAGCCCGCGGCCGAGGTTCGGCGTCTACGCCCCGCTCTGCTGCCCCTCCGGACTCGCGGCTTTCGGACGCGACCCGGAGTCCTCGCGCCAAGTCTGGAGCTCCATCGACGGCTATCCCGGAGACTACGACTACCGCGAGTTCTACCGCGACATCGGCCATGACCTGGACCTGGCCGACATTCGGCCCTATATTCACCCCGCCGGAATCCGTATCGACACCGGGATCAAGTACTACCGGATCACGGGGAAGGGCGACCACAAAGAGATCTACGTGCCCGAGCGGGCGGAGACAAAGGCGGAAGCGCACGCCGCCCACTTCGTCGGGGAGCGGGTGAGGCAAGTGGAGCGCCTGGCGCCGCTGATGGACCGCAAGCCCGTCATCGTCGCGCCCTACGATGCCGAGCTGTTCGGCCACTGGTGGTTCGAAGGTCCGAGCTGGCTCGAGTACATGATCCGCAAGATCGCCCTGGAGCAGGACCAGATCCGCCTGACCACGCTGTCCGAGTATCTGGACGAATACCCCATCACTCAGACCGCGACGCCGGCGGCCTCGAGTTGGGGACACAAGGGCTTCAACGAAGTCTGGCTGAATGGCGAGAACGATTGGATCTACCGTCACCTGGACGCCGCCGCCACAACCATGGAGAAGTTGGGGTCGAGCCATCCCCAGCCGAGCGGCCTCACGGCGCGGGCGCTCGACCAGGCGGCGCGGGAGCTGCTGCTGGCGCAGTCGAGCGACTGGGCATTTATGATCCACTCGGGTGCGACGGCCGAGTATGCCACCCGCAGAACGAAGAGCCACCTTTCCCGCTTGCGGCGGCTGGCCGCCGAGATCGAGGCGGGGAACATTGACGAGTCCCGGCTTTCGAGCATCGAGGCCGCGGACAACATCTTTCCAGGGATCGCGACCGCGGCGGATTTCGCGCCCGGGCAACCGAAGCCGCGGCCCGTGGTTGCGGCGCCCAGGCCGGTTGTTCCGGCTCCGGCGCCGTCCCGGCTCCACGTGGTGATGGTGTCTCCGGAAATCGTCCCGTTTGCGAAGACCGGCGGCCTGGCCGATATGGTCGGCTCGCTGGCGCTCGCGCTCGAGCGGCTCGGCCAGCGAGTGTCCCTCATCATGCCGGCCCACCGCTGCGCCCTAAGAGGCGACCTGCCCCTGGAGGAGACGGGAATCCGTTTCGCCGTGCCCGTTTCGAACCGTCATGAAGAGGCGACCCTGCTGCGAGCGAAGATGGGCAGCCGTATTCCCGTCTACCTCGTCCGGGCCGACCGGTACTTCGATCGGGATAACCTCTACGGCACTCCGGAAGGGGACTATGCCGACAACGCCGAGCGATTCGCCTTTTTCTCGCGGGCCGCCCTGGAGGTTTTCCGCAAGATCGGGCCGGCCCACCTTCTCCACGCGCATGACTGGCAGGCGGCCCTGACCATCGCGTTTCTGAAGGCGCAGCCGGAGGTGTATCCGGAGCTCTCGGCGGTGAGGACGGCTCTCACGGCGCACAACGTGGGATACCAGGGCGTGTTCCCGCGCGACGACTGGCATCTGCTCAACCTGGACTGGGGATTCTTCACCCCTCGCCAGCTCGAATACTACGGGAGGATCAATTTCCTCAAGGGCGGCCTGGAGTGGGCGGACGCGATCACGACGGTGAGCCCCACCTATGCCCAGGAGATCCAAACGCACGAGCAGGGTTTCGGACTCGAGGGAGTTTTCAAGGACCGCGCTGCCGACCTCTGCGGCATCCTCAACGGTGCCGGCTACGAGGTCTGGAATCCCGCCACCGATCCGGCCATCGCCCAGACCTATGACCTCGCGGACCTCTCCGGGAAGCGCCTATGCAAGGCCGATGTCCAGCGGCTGTTCGGGTTGCCGGAGGCGCCCGAGGTCCCGCTCGTCGGCATGGTCTCCCGCCTGGCCGCGCAGAAGGGTTTCGATCTCCTCCAGGCAGTGTTCGACGAGTTGCTCCGCCGGGACCTGCAATTCGTGCTTCTGGGAGCGGGCGACAAGCCGTTTGAGGACTTCTTCCGCTCCATCGGCGACCGCCATCCGGGAAAAGCCGCGGCGCGAATCGTTTTCGACGAAACTCTAGCGCACAAGATCGAGGCGGGCGCCGACGCCTTCCTGATGCCGTCGCGCTACGAGCCGGCGGGCCTCAACCAGCTTTACAGCCTTCGGTACGGCACGATCCCCATTGTGAGGGCCACCGGTGGTCTGAAGGACAGCGTGTCGGATTTCGATCCGGCGTTCAGCACGGGAAACGGCTTCGTGTTCGCGGACTACAACGGCGCCGCGCTCCTGGCCGCGGTCGACCGGGCGCTGGACACGTTTCGCCGGAAAGACCAATGGGCCCGGCTGATCGAGAACGCGATGACCGCCGACCATTCCTGGCACCGGTCGGCGGGTGAGTACCTCCGGCTGTACCAGCGCCTCATGTCCACTTCCGCAGGAATCTCTCCGCCTTCGCGCGCGTCGCGGGGCGCGGGTTCTCCGCCTGCCGGCTGACGAACCGCAGCACGCTGCGTTTGTCGCCGGCCACATCGAAGAACCGGTCGAGTGCGCGGATCGCGTGGCCGATGGCCACGTTCCGGCACTCGGCGGTCGCGTACGAGGCGCGCTCCACCGCCAGGATGCGGCCAGCGATCATCGGCGCCAGATGCGGCTTGGCCAGCGCGATGGCCGCCGCGCCGCGGATCGCGTTGGCCGCGTCGATCATATTAGGGCCGGAGATCGGCGCCAGGTAAGCATCCAGGATCCGATCGAGCCTGCCGTCGCGGTCGACAGCCGCAAGGTTGGCGAGCGTGAGCGTGGCGTTCCATTTCAGGATGTGGTTCTTGCTGCCGAGCAGTCCCACGAAGAAGTCGAAGTGCGGATAGACCGATTCCGGGTCCTGCTCGCTCAGGGTACGGAGAGCCTTGCTCGCGCCGAGGCGCACGCGCCCGATGTTGGACCCGACCCCGTCTATGGCCGCCCGCACCAACTCGGGACGTAGCTTTGCCAAGCGCGGCGGCACAATTCCTTTCTGATACTGCTAACGAAAGCTCGTGTCAAGCCCCGCTACCGTGTAAGCACTTCCAGCCCCGCCGCGGACTTGCCTGTCAACGCCAAATAGAAATGTCCCCTTCTCTGCCAAGTAGAAATGTCCCCTTTTGAGGGCCCGGTTGAAGAGGTGGGGTTATGGTGGATTCGATGTTCCGGGGGAGTCGCGCTCCCTGGGGC